>Ga0179591_1369684_pt1 | contig 13186 bp, 12 predicted proteins | sample CZOMad2_1_08_16f_FD_182891 | JGI IMG/M metagenome (GOLD analysis project Ga0179591, IMG submission 182891) | Vadose zone soil fungal communities from Angelo Coast Range Reserve, California, USA - CZOMad2_1_08_16fungal (PacBio error correction) | ecosystem: Environmental > Terrestrial > Soil >...
GGGGGGGGACAGGAAAGGAAAGAAACCTAAATCTTATTCTCTGAAAGGAAGAGGCAGCCCTGAAAGAGAGTAAGAGGGAACAAGGGCTAGCATGTCGTTGAGCAGGGAACGATAGACCTTAAAGGATGCCGTCTCACCAGGAGGATAGAAGTGGAACATTAATACGTACTTCGCAAGACTCGGTTACGACCTACTGGAAGTTCGGAGCAGCGCATAATATAATGGAGTTGAAGCATGGGGAAACAATCAGAGATGTTTCGAGAACAAGGTGACGTGTAGGATGAAAAGACGACCCGGATCCACCTGGAGTTCAGCGAAGAAGGGTAGGCAGGGCCCGAAATCCAGAATACGAGTGACCCACCACCGGAAGAAATCCTCCTATAAACAAGTGATGAGACGGCTACTATAAGGGTGGAAGCGCCTACCTGTAGAACGATCCCTCCCCATTGAAGAAAAGAGAAATCTAATCAAACTGCGGGTACGGAACTGGGGGGACGAGTCTGCACGTAATCTCTTTAATTAAAGGCAGAATAGAGTTCAGATCCTTGACCCTCCACAACAAACCACGGCATGCCCAGTACCATTCAAGAGCAGAGGAGGTCAGTTGGAGGTCCACGGGGGCCTGTAAAGGCAGAAACCTCCGCCCCGTAGGGCGGGCACAGGAGGTGCCCTTCATAAGTCTACTCTCACTGAGTCGGAGTGATGTCCAACGAATAGCGTCTTAAGTCATGCCGTAACTCCTTAACTAAAAAGTCAAAACTACTAACGGGGGCATCAGAGAAAGGTGTTTAGAGCATCAGTTCGTGAAGGAAGGGCAGGTTCCCTAATGTAAAAGCAAAAGTGCACGAAAACCGAAGCAATTTGCAAACGCCCTAGAAGGAAGGAAGCTGACGACCTTCTAGCTGAATCGGACGTTAGTGCATTATCTCTATTTGAGAGGAAAACAATCTACGGGGCAGCCGTACTTGCTAATAGTCCGGCTAAATATCGAGGTACCGAAAGGGGGGGCCGGGAACCGAACTGCGGCTTCTGAGGGCAGGTAGGTCTCTCTTCGGAGACAGTCTTCCGCCGGAAGAGGAGAGGGACGCAGAAATTCGACGATTCCACGAGCCATTTCCCAAACCGATACTCACATCGTAGAATATCTAGAAAAGAGGGAAAGCGCAGGGGAAATTCGTTGGAACCCGGGTGATCGAACACCCGAACGACGGGTCCCCACAAGAAAACCATCAGTGGCAGGGACTTACTCGTTTAAGGAGACTGGTAAGGGGTGGGGTCCATAAAAACCATGAAACTAAGATGAAACAACGTCTAAAAAAGAGTTAGGGGACAAAAGGGAAGCAGATGCCTGGTGAAGCAGTTGAAAAACAACGGGTGGTGAAGACTTAAAATGTACATCTACTCAAAATGGGGGGGCTTGCCATCATCCTTCCTTGGGGCAATCAAAAAACATTAAAGTACTTGGGAACCGCAAGGGACAGGAGCTCTAAAGGACCTAATCATCCAGCGTACCGCTGAACATCCCCGGGATATTAAATTTCCAGAATAATGGGACTTCCTGAAGCACTTAATTCGAAACTCCGGTCCGGACCTACCATGAAACGAAAGGGGGGAATAGATAAATTCCCTCAATAAAGGATAAAATGGAGGGGGGTAGTCTAGAGCCTTCGTCCTGTGCAGTAAGATCAAACGGGAACAAATGTCAGCTGGGTCAGGTTCTTCAGCAGTCTTTTCTCCTCACGGGAAAGGAGATGCCCACAACGGAAGAATGGAGTATAGGGGGGAAGGAGTACTCAAATGGCTATCGAAGCCCGAAAAATAGAAGACTCTCGCAATGATGGGGGACCTGAACCCGAGGTTACGGCCGAGCCGCAGCTCGGCGGGTCCTGGGGGGCAGGCGAACAGCGTGATGGAGCCGTAGACATGTCCAGAGAACAAGCGACGGCCTAGAGAAGTGATAACGAAACGCGGGGTAACAGGGCGAGAGAGGGAACACGGAAACACCACGGAGTGCGGGGAGAATAGCAAGATCGTATCCGGAAGCGTCTTTTACCCTGGGGTGAGTACAGGGGACTTGTGAAAATTTCATAAATCTCTTCTCATCCAAGGGGGGGTGTCAAAGTACATCTAGATGGTGTTCAAGGAGAGTCGATCAATAAAAAGAGGACAAGATTGGGTGGTATCGCTTCTTCTACGCCTCTACCTCTAGGGGTGAGGAACTGGGTCTTTGTTCGGGGGGGCAGCGGTTAAATCTCGTAGACCGACATGTCAGCGAACAACCCCCGTCTTTGGGGAAAATCAAAAGAACATCGCGGAAGGCACCTTTGTCGGTTATGGGAGCAAGTCTCAGGAGGGGTTACTGGATACGCAGAGCCGGGAGAGGACCGATGCAACGCGTTGGGGACGCCATGGGAGAAAAAATGTCTGAGACCACTGACAGCAAGGTAGAGAGGCATGCAAACCTCCCATAGCAAAAAAAAAAGAAAACGGAAGAAGGACCTGCCCTCGTTCCAGTTACAGACTCGAATGGAAGTCTCCGGGGACGCGGTGCCGGTCCAGTTCAAACGAGGCAAAAGACTTTTTCAAGTTGTCCCCTCACGACCAAACCCGACCGCAGTGTAGAGGTGAAGCCAAGCAAAGAATAGAAAGAAAGCTTGCAAGGGGTAGGGAACATCCCCGGAGAACACGTCTAAGGGAGACTCGCGGAGGGCGATGAAGGAGGTACAATTATATCAGAGGAAACAACAAAGTATGAGGATTCAGGAGATATACGTCAAAAGACTAACTCAGGATCAGGAAAAGCCGGGGATTTTGGGATTAAAAAAGGGGGGATGACCCCCGTAACCAAGGAAGCCTTTGCAAATTTACTAGTAGTCTTCGGTATCTCTCAGGTTGATTGTGGAGGACGAAGAAGAACAGGCGCAGAGGCCCTTGGAAAGAAATAGAGGCAATCGTGAAAGGCATGATCTCATCTGACTGGGTACTTCTATCGTCCTTCTCAAAAGATAGGTGGATTGGCGAAGGAGGGGGGAAGGCTAAAGAGTAAGTCCTTATTGGAACCCTGAGCGCCAATTCGAAAGGAACGCGTAGCGAGCGAGTCGTGCGGCGCATTTCCAAACAAAGGCTGCCTAAGCCTGGGGAAACTCTAAGAGCGCGGGCACCATTAGCGGCGAGATTCAGTATGGAAAAAAAAAAAAGGGGGATCGAGGGGGGCGGGACATCATTCTCTTCTACGAAGGCCCAGTGCCTCTCCCAAGAACCAGACGAGAACGAGGGCAAAAATGTGAGGAGACTTTCACCCTGAAAATTCGGACGTCAACACCACCATATGACGGGGCCGTAGGTGGAAAGAATCATAAACCACATAGAAGAACCCTTCACAAGACAGGCAGGGGGGGGGGCGACCGGGCACAGGTGCAGAGGGGGAAACAGACTCTTCTGAACAGAGTTTCAAGATTGAACTCACGCCCGGGAGTCGGCAGAAATCAAAAGCAACGGGGGAACCACCGAGCTTTGATAACTGATCTAGGCCAGTACTGGGTGCTCGTCGTTTCAGGTACATAGGAGCTGTCGAGGCAACATGACCGAAAGTCGGGGCTCGTCTCGGCACAGAAGGCTTCAGCCCTTCGTGGTCTCCCTGCTCTTGGATTAAGCTCTAGGTCTGGGAATTAGGGAGAAGGAAGACATAAGGCGAAGGGGGGTTAAGTCTCAGCTCACCTTCTTCTTCCGTAAGTCCTCCATAGGAACTGGGATATATTGAAGGAAAAGTAAGTACAAAAGGTAGTCTGGACATCGGAGGCAAGAAATAAAGATGCAAGGTCTTCCTTTTCCTTACAATTAGGGGACTGATTGGGGGAAAGGGGGGTATGGCACTTCTCGGGGGGTCTCTTGGGCTTGATTCATTCGGGGCGGGCTGAGTAGAATCCTTCACGTCATGGGTCCGAAGAGGGGTCAGGGGGATTCAAAAAAAGGGGGACTGTAACCGGTCGGAAGGGCACGGGACTGGGGAGTCTGTAGGGAGGATGGTCACCGAAAGGGGGATAAAAAAGAAAAGGCAAATGAAGTCACATGTCGTCTGCGAGTACCAAAGAGATTCGCAAAGGGAACAGCGTCTGTCTTCACAAGTAAATCGTTCTAGAAAATTTTAAGCTTCAATGGGGGATAGGGCGGATAAAGAGAATAGAAGAATACACCTACCATCTACTGCGGGCAAGGAGGCCGGTAAATATGGCCCAAAGGAGGGGTGGCCGACGCGGGTTCTGGGGTGTGAAACCGAGGCACACTAAGTAGGACGCTGACGAGAACGCAGAATAACCAGATCTTCCATGAAAAATGGAAAAATAGGGGACGACGAAACGGGAGGTCTACAGAGGACAGCGAGGCCGCTAGAAAGAGAACTCCGAAACACCTGGCGAAGCCTGCAGGTCACTTTCTCCACAGCGGGTGAATAGAGGAGGTTAACCATTAAGACAGACTGCGGAAAAAGGTGTAGGGGAGGAAAAAAGAGAAGCAGCTGGGCCGGATAAAAACGTAATCGACGTTAGTCTTAGTCCTTTGAGGCGGGAAAATAGGTGGGGAAACTGGACGGGCGAGTTGGATGAAAAGATAGGAGGAGAGTTGCAGACAAGGCGGGCAATTTACACGAGGCCGAACAATCACGATATAGCAGAACGTGCGTGTAAATTGAATGGGAAGAGGCTCGGCAAGGTCGGGGGTCAGCTAAAGGAGGCATTAATCCAAACGGCAAAGTGAGAGGGCGAGGGGGGCGGCGGGCAAAGAGCTGGAAGGGCCGGGGGGGCTTGTCGAGAGAGCAGGGGGGAAAGCTGGGGCGCTCAAAAATGAACAACTGTACTGGACGGGGGGGGGTCAAGTCTTTCAAGGAAGAAGAGAGATGGACAGGGGTCAAGAGGAGTACGGTAGTGAGTTGAACGAGGGCTCGGAGGCCCTGGCTTAAATTTATACAGGAAAAAAAAGGGAGGACGCGGCATCTTCAAAGACTCTTGAGACGCTAGAGAAAAATACGGAAATCCCTGTTCATCGGATTGGTCCATTGGAAGGCGGGCGTTTCGTTCCTCGTGGATAAGAAATAACCGGCTGAGCCATATGAAGGGATGGTTTTGGCAGGTGGCTAACCAAGGAAGCGTTCTCAGGCCCAACGTCTGTTGCTCGACAAGGTAGCTGTACACACCTTCTCAAACGCAGGTGTGAGCTCGCGCGCTGCTCGAAAAAGGGACAAAAAAAAAAATAGGGTGGTCAAGGGCGACAGTCTTCTGAACAAAACGGAAGGTAAAAAGCAAAAAAAGGCAGGTATCGGGATCAGACTATACCAAATGACGTCGGGCCAGGCCGCAGCCGGCTGCAACCGAAAGGGCGACGGGGAGGGACGCTTACAAAAAAAGGGGTCTCGCGTCGACTTGTCCAAGAGAAAGATCCTCAGCAAACAACACCAAAACTTGAAGGGAAGAAAAAGAGATAGGAGAGGTGGGCCAAAGAAAGCGAAAAAGGGCACTGCGCTGGTGAACAGCAAAAAGAGAAAGCTAAAAAAAAAAATCGATCACTAAAGATCTGCCAGAGACAGGTGAAAAGGGCCGATGGAAGATATCCCGCGAAAGCAAACCTTCCGCGCAGGGGAAAAACAAAAAAGAAAGTTGGATCTTACGGTCGCTTCAAAAAGTGAAAAGGACAAGGCTCGGGTGAGCAAGCAGCGAAAAACCAAGGGATGGGGGAAATGTAGGGAGACCGCGGAAATTAAAAACTTAAGAGCGCCGTTGATACACCAAAAGCAACCGCAGGCAACGGCGCCGGTAATTAGAACGTCTCCACGACGAGGCGCAAAAACGGGACCATAAAAGGACAATCACTATGACGTGGACTGGACAAGCTGAAGTGTAAGGGAGAATGATGGGGGGGGTGGTGGGGCGGGTGGGGATGGGGAAAGGAGAGGGGGGGGGGAGGGAAGGGTAGTGAGGGGTGGCTTTACGACTTTCTCATCCCTGGGGTAGGGTGGGAGGAGGGGGATTGGGCCAGGCGGAACAAAACGGTGCTAGACATTTATACAAGAAAACGTTTGAAGCCTCGAATCAACGAAGAGGACAGGACTCGAATCCCAGGCGAAGTCAAAAGGACAGCCGCGCGTCGAAAGAAAACTCAACCACCCACTGCTGCCCCATGAAATATCAGGGAGTAACGTTGGGCACAACTTCGAAACAGGAAGGGCCACCAAATGCATGCGGCATTCTCTGATCAGTCTCGCCAGTTGATGTGGATGGGTAACCTAGCGGGAGGACAGAATAATTTAGATGGTAGGCACTCTCCCTAATACTCCTTGAACACAGAAATTCAAGAAAAAAGACTTCAAAAGAAAGTAGATTGTTTGGGCCCTTTTAAAAGAACGTCAAAAGGGGGAAACCGCGGAAAAATATAGAGGAAGTTCCCGAAATGCCCGAAACCAGCAGTTCAAAATGAGTCAACCGTCGTAAAGCGATGCAAACGGCGACGGGGGGATAGTAGTATGACGCGGGGTGGGCTGAAGAGAGAAGCAGTGTGAAGAAAAAGGGCTCAAGCCGAGGAAAAACAGTAAAAGCCGCTGTACCTATGAAACACTGGCGCTTGAGAAGGGGGTAGAGGTCGGGGCTCACTTGGAGGAAAATCTCAGGACTGCTGACCAGAGCACAAAAGGGCGGCTGTAAAAGACCAAAAAAAACAAAATATCGTCCGGCCGAGAAAATTATTAGCCGCGCTTTACAGTCACGAAGGCTTTCTATGGGGGGAGAACGGTTATCGACAAACAAGCACCAACGTCGGCACACCATCTTCAACGGGGGGGTAACTGAAGGGGGAGCTAAGGAGGTGGAGCGCTCCGATCCGCCGCACCGTAGAGAGAAGGGAAAACGGGAAGAACCGCATTCAGTAGTTTACCTTGTCGCGATCGGGGAAGGGGGAGCCTAAAACGTTGTTTAAAAACGTTTCAGGATACGCGGACTGCCGGCTTCAGCATTGGGGGAAAAAAACCGGCAGCACTCAAGACAGCCAGCCTGGGAATATTTACCTAGACGGGTAAGGTACAGTAAAGCATAGAGGATGGGGACCCGATCTTACATGCAGAAAATTGTATTCAGGGCAGCCGCATATAAGCCTAAAGCACAATCAACGAAAAGGGGGGGTCCCCTAATTGGGGGTCCGGACCCCACTATAAGAAGCCATCTTAGACTAATTACCGAAAGGAAAGTCGGCGGTTGGGGGAGAGACAAGAGGATACTTACGTCTCGCGGAAAGGGAATAGGAGTGGGTGGGAAGGCATCCTTGTCTGGATCACGGGCCCCCAGCCGCCTGGATTGAGGAGGGTGGGAGACGTTAAATAACGATACGCACCGACCAGAAGGCAGGGAGCATATTTCAATCTTCCCTGGAGCCTGATAGGAGGGAAGGGTTCTCTCCAGATAGGAACGGAAATGGAACCGAGGAAGGAAAAAGATTTCGAAACGATCACGTGCGCACCTCAAGCTCGGGTGGTTACCAAGGGAGGGAAAGCTAGACTGAAAAGTGACTTTCATCAGAACGGAAAGCGCGGGAGGCAAGGACATAAGGGAAGTTGGGAAAAACGTCAAGAGCGAAGAGATAGGCTAGGGGGGGTTCAATCCTAGGGGTTTCTTCTTCAGGGGGGAGAAAAGATGAAACTCCGAAGTAGTGGGGGGCAGAGAAGAAAAAAATGTCCTCCTCCCTCGAAGAAAGATGGGGACTGGGGGGGGGGCGAGGCCAGTTGAGAGAAGTCGCAAGAGTGGGGGACTAACAAAAAAAAACTTGAACTCCGAACGAGAAACGGAAGGGGGGGTGGAAGAGCTGCCCCTTTATCGCTCAGGCGAGGGGGGGAAGGGAAGAGAGCATGCACAGGGATCTTCCTAAGTAGAGTCTATCTCCTTGGGGAGAGCAGCGGACGACACGTACAAAGCTGAGCAGGTGCCAGTATAAAGAGGAAACATGAAGAGAGGGACCTCCTCTTCCCTTGACATGCCTGACCGGTATACTATTGGAGGAAAGACGAAGCGCGGTGACCAAGGGGCACGCATTCTCCTGTGTCGATGTGCTTAATAAAAAAACCGGCCGTTCTACCAAATAAGACGGGGAAAAAGGGAACAAGGGGTAGCAAAGGGGGTACGGGGGGTGAAGAGCAAGTACCACTATGCTTCGCTTAGTGCCGAATAGCGGCTTGTCTGAGTGAAAGAAATCGACCAAAAAAACAAAAACTGTGGGAGCTTAAAAGCCAGAAGAAGGACGAAGCATCAGGAAAGGGGATGGAGTAAGGGAATGAACCCGAACCTGTGAAGTTTAGGGGAGAGGGCTGTGGAAAAAGGCCAGTAGAGGGTGGAGTCAAGTCCTAACAAGCATGCGCGCTTGTGAATGTCCTGCACTAGGAACATACACTGGATTAATTACATCGACGGTAATGGAAGAAGGAGGCCTTGGGCAGATTAGACGGCTTTAGGGGAACATGCTCCTCGGTAGGTCGGTGGGAAGCCAACGCTCGCCTTCTCTGAATCTTGGCCCGGAAAGACAGGACATGAGGCGGGGGGGCTAAAGGGAACCCGACATCTTGCCGATCGACCTACCCTGTAAGTGGAAAAAAAATTAGATTCTCTATTTCGAGTTCACTCCGGTGGCTGTTTCATCAAAAGTCGAGACGAGATCAACGCCTAACCAGAAAAAAGTAAAAAGCGTGGCATGGAAAAGGATCGGCACGAAAAAGAAAGGCAACAAACGCAATCTGACCTTCCTGGAAGTGGTTGGAAGAAAAACCATCGGGATGGAGTAGTAGACTACTAAAGTTTTAAGGATGTGGAATTTAATACAGAGTGGGAAAACCGCCACAGGATCTCTATCTGGGAACGAAGGAGGGCGCGGTAGACGGGGAGATTCTCGACACGCAAAGGTCAGTATTCGAACATACTCAGAGAGCCACGGTCTGCGAACGAAAGCGAGGCGCGTCCGATTTCTCGGAAGGGAAAGAACATTTAATGAGTCAGGGACTCTGTTTCTTCCAACAGAAAAAAAAACCTAATTCATGGCTCTAGGAGTCACCAGATGGCACTGCTTGGCACACGGAGGGGTTCTAGTAGGGAGAACGGACGTACAAAGAAGATCGGCAAAACAACTCTTGCGAGATTACCCCTGGGAGACTCGTCTTCCTAACGTCAAGATACTGGAGAAATACTTTAAAAGGGGGATAAAAGGGTGAGGAAAATGGGCTTCCGCTCCTTAGGGCAGATCCGGACTTAAATGATCGGGTACTTACGGCGGCCGGGGGTCGTTTCTTCGCTGGAACGGTGAGTCTTCTAGAAAGCTGACGTCAGCGTAGCAGGGGGAAGCAGTGGCAAAAAGGTTTTCGCTTGATGAAAAGAAAGCGCGACTTATGTTCCGCTCATCTTAGGCCGGGAAGAAAATCGGGCGGTGAGGGACGTTGTACCCGTCCGAAATGAAGCCTTTAATCCACTTCTCTAGTCAGGCGAAAAAAAGTCCCGGAGGTAACATTCGCTACGACCAAGTGTCCACGTGAGGCGGAGGCAACTTTAAGGGTGGATCGGAGGCGCAACTAAAAAATCTATAACAGCGTCTTCAGAGACAGAGGCCGAACAAGTCGTCAAAGAAGTGCGGGTGCGGTGGGGACCGGGGGGAAGAGTGGGGTTTCGATCAACCCTGGCTGTAACCGCAAGGAGTACTAGTAAACGAGATCACAGCGTCGCACGAAACGGAGGAGGAGTTACTTTCTCGGGGAAAAGATGGATCAATTCCGGTTCCATCGCCTGAGTCCGTTCAGGGGGAGACCATTCTCGCCGTAGACGCACCACACCTTCAAAAACCCAAACAGAGGTTTCAAGGAGAAAATAGTACGGCGGCTTAGTGGTCAATATAGTAGGCCGGAATTGCTTGGGCGAACAGTTCCTCGAACAGCATCTGAAAGGAGGGAGTGAACTGAATGTGAGAGACTAGATACCGTTACAAGCTTCGTGACAATCGGTGTGGCAAAGGGATTTGGTTCACGGTTCTTTACCGAGGAAAGGTCCGCTTCTTTGGAAGTAATTACAAGCTTCAGCAAAGAGCGGGGCTGCGGAAGGGACCTTGCAGTTTAAATTGCTTAAGGGGAAAAATCGATCGCGTCGGCAGCTCATCTGGGTCGAGGGAACCCGACCAGGTGAAAAGAGAATTAGGGGGGGACGGGGGAAAGTCTCGTGAAGAAATTAGCAGGGGTTTCGCTGGCTATCGGGGAAATTAAACGAGAGCAGGCATGTTACTTCTGCAAGGGGGTGTGAAAGGGGACGGGAAAAAAAAAACCGCGCGTTTCCTTCCATCTGGACAGGGTCTTGAAGGACGGGGAAGGGACGCAGCACGGCGGGGGGGGAGGACCTTGAAGAGAAAGCTCCACAGTTCTAGCCACTTAGGAAGTCTAGACAGCGAGGGATTACTCAGCGTCGCCTTTTATCAACGTGGTCAATCCAGGGGGGGGGAAGGAGAGGGGGTCTCAGCGAGTGTCGCTCGTCGAAGGGGCTAACAGCTTCCGGCCTTCAGCCGAGGGGGGGGGGGGGGGGGGGGGGGGGGGTTGGGGTGGGGGGGGGGGGGGGGGGGGGGGGGTGGGGGGGGGGGGGGGGTTGTGGGGGGGTGGGGGGGGGGGGGGGGTTGGGGTGGGGGGGGGGGTGGGTGGGTGGGGTGGGGGGGGGGGGGGGGGGGGGGGGTGGGGGGGTGGGTGGGGGGGTTGGGGGGGGGGGGGGGGGGGGGGGGGGGGGGGGGGGGGGGGGTGTTGGGGTAGGGGGTTGGGGGGGGGGGGGGGGGGGGGGGGGGGGGTTGGTTTGTTTGTTGTTGGTGAGGGGGTGGTGGGGGGGGGGGGGGGGGATTTGGGGGGGGGGGGTTTTTTTGGGGGGGGTTTTGGTGGGTTTGTGGGGGGTGTGTTGTTGGTGTTTGGTTGGGGGGGGTGGTGTTGGGGGGGGGGGGGTGGGGGGGGTTGGAGTGGGGGTTGGTGTTTTGGGGTGGGTTTTGTGGGGTTTGGGGTGTGGGTTGGTTGTGGGTTGGTTGGGTTTCTGGGGTGTGGGGGGGGGGGTGGTGGGGGTTTTGTTGGGGTGGTTTTGGGTGGGTTTGGTTGTTGGGAGGGGGGGGGGTTGGGGGTGGGGGGGGGGGTTTTGTGGGGTTGTGGGGTTTTGGGTTTGTGTTGGTTTTGTTTTTGGGTTGGGGGTTGGGTTTGGGGTTTGTGGGGGGGGGGGTGGTGTTGTTAGTGGGGGGGGTGCTTTGGGGGTTTTGTTGTGTTGGTTGGGTTTTGGGTTGTGTGGGGGGGTGTGTTGTGGGGTTTGTGGGGGGGGGGGGGGGTGTTTTGGGGGGGGAGGGGGGTGGGGGGGAGTGGGTGGTTTTGGGGTTGTGGTGGTTGTTTGGGGGGGGGGGGGTTTGGGGTTGTGGGGTTGGGGGACGAATACGGCAGTGGTGCCTTTGTGGGGGAGGGGTGGGGGGGTGTTTTGGTGTGTTTAGGTTAGATGTTTGGCGGTGGGGGAGCGTTGGTAGGTGGGGGGGTTGGTGTGGGAGGGGGGGTGGAGAGGAGGGGTGGTGGTGGGGTGTTGGGTTATCGCTGGTTCCACAAGCAGCTGAAGAATAAATCACTGCATGTGATCGCGAAAAGGTCTCATGATCAACCCTTCCTTCAACAACTGCCTCTCGAGACAGATAAAACGGCGGGAATGTTGGGGCAACTACTAGGACTCAGGACACAAGTCCCGGAAGACGGAGAGAAAGGGGTTCGCCTCCTTAGGATAGCGGCACTTCTCAACGGGAACCTTATCCTTGAGTGGAAGAGATTTCAACTTTCGGCCGCTAGGAAAGGCTGGGAAAAGAAACTTCCGAGGGCGGGGGGTCGCTTCGGTTTCAAACGCAGTCCAACAAAAAGGAAGGAAGGGAAAGATAAGGAGCGAGTTACCATCCGAAGAAACGCTAAGAGGTAACAGGCTAGTGTAAACTAGTCAAACGGCCAGCGCCTTGCCTATGCAAGTAGGTGGAAATGGAAGAAGAAACAAGAAGCGCTGAAATCACAATGAAACGAGTTCAGACCTGTGAGAGGACTGGACACGGCCTCGTGGAAAACAATGCCCGCGGAATGTCAGCGAAAGAAGAACGCAAAGAGACCCTTTCGTGGGCAGACAGTTTTTTTACGAAAAAACGCTGGCGGTACGGAGAAGAAGGGGATAGGAACGGACGCAAGCTGTGTATCCTGAAAACGAGGAAAAAGAATGATCAGGGAGGAAGGTGCAACTCAGAGAGGGAAACTAGAAAGGACCATCATCCATCCAAAAAAAAAGGATCAGGGAAAAAACACTTGATAATATCCGTACAGGGATTCACGCTCTTGGAAGAGGTCAGGGAAGTCCTGTTTAAAGAGCATGGGAGGGTCCTCCCTTGGGAAGACCATCAAACAGAACCAGGGAGAAATCTGGGGCCATTCCTCCTCCAAAAATTGCTGTCGACTTAAGGGACATTCACCGAAAAGGAATGGGATTTCACAAAGAAGTAAACCCAGCCCCTTCCCGTTCGACAGCGAAAACGTGTTAGGGAAAATGGAGGAGGAAACAACCTCCACCACGCTGGGGTGTAAACATCCGTGCCAGCCGAGAAAGATAGAATCCTGGGGTGAAAGGTCAGGGATCCAAACGATCGACAGTCATGTGCCCGCAGGTGAAATGAGGAAGGAAAGAAAAAATGACATGGGCCTTGACGTCCGGCAGCACCTTCAGTGGTTAAAGGAAGATGGGAAAACGGGAGAATCCGGGGCAGAAGATATCCCAGCCAGAAAGGAAACTGGCCTAAAAGAACCTAGCCCAGCCAGGTAAAAAGTAACATTGGAGCCTTCATAAAAACTGAGAGAGCATGGAAGGAAAGATCCTATTCAGCCTGTGCGGGGAAAAAGCGGAAGCATTTCCGCAAGTAAGGCTAAAGCGAGGGCTTAACCAGTCATCTCGCAGGGTATAGGTGGGATCCAGTTGTCAAAACAGCAGGGAGGACAGTGGTTGTTATGCTAAAAAAGACTGGATCGTCCGTCCTCCTCTGAGGGACAAACCCAAAAAGCGGAAGTTCTGGAAAGGGAACGCCGCTCGGAGTTCCAGGTAGAATTCCGCGCTTGGGAGAAAGAAGGGGAATTCTATGTGAAACGACAGAGGGGGAG
>Ga0179591_1258791_pt1 | contig 13183 bp, 10 predicted proteins | sample CZOMad2_1_08_16f_FD_182891 | JGI IMG/M metagenome (GOLD analysis project Ga0179591, IMG submission 182891) | Vadose zone soil fungal communities from Angelo Coast Range Reserve, California, USA - CZOMad2_1_08_16fungal (PacBio error correction) | ecosystem: Environmental > Terrestrial > Soil >...
TATGCGGTTGGGCAGGTCACTTGAAGCCGGACGGGAGGGTAACATGGGAAAATGCGCAAGGAGTTTGGGCATACCCGGGGGTGGGAGCCGCCGGAATAAACGAAATTCTAGGCGTTAGGGTGACGAAGGGAGTTCATGCCCAGTCAAACGATCTCTAACAGCTGAGAGGAGGAAACCGAAAAAAAGGCAAGGGGGCCTGCGATCACGCGAAGAAAAGGGAAAATGTCCGGAAATCTTATTCGCGGAAGGACAGGGGGGCCACTTGCTTCTGAGCAGATACCGGGGTGGTGAAAAGTGGGCGTCCGTCGCAAAAAGTTCCCATCAACGTGACCAGCCGTCTTCCTCCGAATCGTTGTCGCATCTTGAAGGGGGGTTGAAGAACACAGTCACTCATCAGGACCGAAGCACAAAGACCTTCGGGGGTTTTCTAGAGGCGCGATCAGCCTCACTGAGCATTGTTCGACTAGAGAACTATTATGGGAAGCATTCCAAGGGGGCGAAGGTTGGTTCGGTCAAGAATGGGGAATGACTGGCAAAAAATACTACTCCTCTTCCTGAAGTCACGTTGAGCAGGCACATGAGGGGCAGGACCTTATCTGTAATTTCGAAGTGAGATAATCTAAATACAAGTCTGTCACCTTTCTTTTCCGAAAAATCAAAATCCGTTTCTTACTGTAAAAAAGAGGTGAAATCTTTGTGGGGAGGAAGAGATGGGGAACAAACTACAAACAAAAAGGTGTCCAGGGCAGTTTCTCCCGAAACCGAAGGAAAATCTAGAAAAGGGGCGGGCGAAGTTAAGGCCTTAGGAGATGAAGGACAATCTGTACGCATCGGTAACAAAACACATTCGCGCTTAGTCGTCGGTCAAGAAAGACCGCTGAACGTAAAAAAAGGCGGAGAAACGGAATCCTAATACGGACAATGTCAGTCGTCCGACGAAGCACTGAACGCCATTTGGTGTCCAGTGACGATGAAAATCGATCTAAACGCAATGGAGGTCCTTGTTGGAACTGCGTCAGAGCAGAAAAAGAGGATTCTTTAAGGATCGGAGAAATGGTAGTCGGAGGTCGAGAAGAAACGCCGGCAGGTCCGCAAACGGGGAGGATGGGCAGCATAGACGACGCCACCAGATACAAAAAGGGAGAGAAAAAAGCCACGAAAGTAGGACGAGGTACTGAAAACATCCAAGAACAGAGAACAGAGGCGGGGAGTTTTGGACTGTTGCAAAGCATCTGGCGGTAACAGCGGGCGGTCGGGTGAATAAAAACCGGACAGATCGCGACAAAAACGAAACCCAGAAGGAGAAGAGAAAACCGGAAAACATTTCGCGCGGAAAGTTAAATAGGACGGGACTGAGGACCTTCGTTTCGAGAAGGGAGGCGGGCCGCCCCGGTGTTTGAAATGTGGAAACGGGATCACGAACTGCCCGAAAAATACAGACTAAAAAAACGCCCCCCTTTGACAAGGGCCTCGCCCAGAAGAATCCCAGCGAAGGGAAGACCGCCACGGTGGGAGAGCCTGTCAGGGGTCCATCGGTGACGAAATCGACAATAAGGGGGAAAAAACGACGATCCCGGGAGTAAGTGAGCTCAGTGGACGAAGAGCCTTTTACTGAATGGGGAGCCTATCAACAAAACACGACATCCCGGTGCCCGGATGAGAGTAGGAAGAAAGAGCTATCGGGGCGCGACTACTTCCTGTCTGCGCGGCAAGGGGTTCACAGGAAGACAATCGTTGGAGGGGGGGGGCGTGCAAGCGGGAGGGGGAAGAGGAAGCGCCCGGGAACTGACTATGGGATTTGTACTCGAGAGCCTGTGGACTTAAACGGCTACTTTGTATGCAGCAATGTCTTCTTGGGTCGGACAGAGGGGTGGGTCAGGACCTAGTCTAAACTTCTGGGTGCGTTCGAGATTTCTAAGGTCAATCAGGGATGTTAGAGGATCATCATGGGGAAACAGAAACGATAGGAGGGAAGAGGAGGGGAGTTCGATTCACTCAAGATCATTGTGAGGGGTATTTCGGGAGGGACGTTTTCTAAGGGAATTGAAAGGAAGGGCTCACGGATCAAGGCGTTGAATGGTCTCTGACAGTTCGAGGAAAGAAAAAGAGAAGTACAAAACAGTTAACGTTGTGGGGGTGGGGAAGTGACGGAGCAAGGACAGAGCTAAAGGGAAAAAAGATAGGAAAACACAACGGGGAGGATTGTTACATTAAAAGACAACGAAGAGGTCCTAACTGCGACCAAAAAGCACAAAAAACCCAAGGCAGGGGGGAAAGGAGAGGCTTCGGTGAGAACCAAAACGATAAAAGAAACCAGAACCACTGGGAAGGAAATAAAGAGGACGGAAAACAACCAGCAAAAATCGCCAAACCTGCGGCCGAATCCACGCACTAATATATAGGATGAGTCCAACAATAGGGGCTGGAGCGAGGAAGCCAACCAGGGGAAAGTTCAACAGTGACACTCTCAAAGGAGGAGCGCAACCGCAGCAGCCTAAAGGTAAGGCCACGGAACGCCCGTCTTTTCACGAGAATAAAAGCCGAAAAACTTCCGAAAAAAAAACAAAACCACCTTTTGGGGGGGGGGGGGGGGGGGGGAGAAACCGGACCCATCCAAATACTAGCCATCCACTGAGCAAGATCATAAAAGAAGACTAAGGCTCGAATCAACGGGAGTAAAGGGGGAACATCTCTACACGAGACACCCCGAAGGCTACAAGTGGATCCCGAGATCGCTGATAATCAGGGTGCACCCGCGATCTGGAAAAAAAAAGGGGGGGGGGGGGGGGTCTATGCTCACCATACCTTCTTAACAAAGGAGCGAGACATCTTAAGGCGGGCGAATCTGGAAACTCAAGGTGGTCGTGGCTAAAAAACCACGTTCGGGGTGAGATGGTCTTGGAAAATAAGAAAGGAGCTGTGTAAACAAAGGGGGGGGGGCGGATAGGAAAGTAAAATGACGGGGCGCAAGTTTTCATGGCGTGATGAGCAGGGGGGGTCAAGAAGCCAGGCAAAGCGATACAAACAGGGGAAAATTAACAACCCAACCCTTTTTCATGACCGCGGGACAGAAAGAGGAAAGAGGGGCGTGGAATGGGGGGTGAAAGGGGGCACTTAAGGCGGGGAAAAAGGGAGCGCGCCGAGGCCAAGAGGCCACGGGGGGGCAGAGGGAGGCTGTACGGGGGGGGAGGGATCCAATACCGCACGCTGATGAAACCAAAGGGCGAAAGTTTCGAAAAAACACAAGGAGGTGGGGAGCCCGGTTTCGGGATGAATTTGGGATCAAAAGAGAATCGGTGGGTTGAAAGCGCTAGGGGTGCGATCAGGGTGCGACATAGGGCTGCTGCCAGAAAAGGCGTTCTTAGAGGGGCCGCCCGACGTAGTATGAACGACCGACTGAGACAAAGAGAAGTACAGGCCAAAAGAGGCGGTCGTAATCCCAGCCTCGAAAAAAAGGGGGAAGGAAGTCGAATCGGACCAGACCTTAAGTCAAAAAAAGTCGCCGAGGAAGCGTCGGAGTAAAAAGAGGAAGAAAGGGGGGTACACTCAAAGTCGTTCTAACTGAATGAAACTTCAAGCCCCCCAAGAGTAGGAACAGGACCCGGGCAAAAGGGGGGGACGAGGGACGAGCGCGGAACAGCGAAGGAGGAGGGAGGGCTAACCTCAGGCAGGAACGAAAAGGAGGGCAAGGGACGTTGTAGCGTCAGCACGTCCGGTGACCGAGGACGCGGAAAGTATTTAAAGGGGCGGGCTCCATCTGGAAAGAAAACGATTTAACCAGAAAGAAGTAAGAGTCGGACCACAAGAATTCCGAACGTTGGGGGTCCTGCGATGGAAAGTCCGCGAACGAGCAACGCGAAGTCAGATCACGAACATGAAGCACAGGGACTTGTGTCGCCAACGTCTAAACAAACATATACGTGAATCCAAGGGGGGAAGACACGCCACTTAGACAGGTGGAAGGCGCGTCAACGCGCTACGTCGCCAAAAGAATGATATAAGGAGGAAACAAGGGCGCCGGACGAAAAAAAAACAGTCAGCTTGGCGTCGCAAGCGTAGGGGCGTCGGACACCAACGACGGCAGCTTGCAAACGACGCTTACAGGGGAAGAAGTAGGACCGTTTAGGGGAAAAGGCAAGGAGAGAAAAAGACAAAACCGGTCTCATCCCGCGAAGGGACAAGCAGAGGACGAACCGGAACACTGAAGTAGGGTGAAAACGACTGGCTGATCGAACGAAAAGGAATGGACAAAAGAGGCAGAGTGCTTGGCGTTGAAAGAAGAAAGCGGTAGGCAGGGGACAAGTTGACCTGTGCACCACACATTGGGCCGTGGAATGAAGGAAACACGTCCGGGGATCCTATCGGGGACCTGGAGGCGGCGAAAAAAAGGAATTAACCAACTTCACGCAGAGCCGACCCATGTAACAAAAATTAAAGGTCAAAGAACGAACAAAACCGGGGAAGAAGGTGGTAGCTTCATAGGTTTCGACTCTTTATTCCTTCAAGTGGCTGGATCTGGAAAACAATGGGGCGGCCCGAAAAAGTAACACCTGGAGCGCTGAACTCAAGACTGTAGACTACGAAAAAAAAAAAGAGAGCAACTGATACAAAGGATCATAAAGGGAACCTGAAGATGGTCTCGAATTTCAGCGGAAAGTGAATGAAATAAACAGAACAATCGCAACGAGGCAACGTGAGAAAAGGGCAATTCATCATTTGTCAGCGCAACAGAGGAAATGAGCGTTGCGGTCTACTGTAAAGATAAGCCACAGACAGGTCCAACATTCTTCTGTAGTATTGGGTGGGGAAATAGGGGGCAAGTCAAGTTAATCTTGGAGACGGGAAAAGGGGATCGGGGTGTATCAACCATCCTGCGAGGAAAGACAACTTGGGAAGTAGGAGACAGGCCAAAATTCACGGCTGCTGATGATTAGAGGGGCTAGCATAACGGGAAGAAGAACTGAAAGAACAACAAACACAACGGGGGTTAAATAAGTGAAAAAAAAAAAATTTCCACCGGAGTAAGGGGTTCGCCTAAGAACGGGGGCAGGCTTCAAATCAATGATACAATCATATTCCGGGTCCGAGGGGAAACGAGCCGTAACTGTAGCCTCGCTCCGCCAATCTTACCATCGAGGACCCCTTGCTAATTACAGTCAGAAACGACGTAAGGGGGGACCGTCGACAAGAGAAAAAAAGATTACCGGTGAAAGGGGGAAGTGTACGAGGGTACGGGGGGGAGGTGCACAGCACACCCCCAACTGGATGGCCGAAAAGGGGGAAATCGGGCTAAGAGTCCAGAATTGAAAGAACATTAAATGGGAATCCGTAAAAAGTGAAAAGACCACGAGGCAAAATGGCTAAGGCTTTGGACCGTCCTCAGTCAGCGGAGTTAGCTTCGAGGGAGGGCAGCTGTAAAGTCGCTAAGGGAAGGGCTCGAAAAAGTAAGAACGGGGACTTTCACTCATATTGTGCCAACCTCTATCGGACATAAGGACAACCAGAAAAAAAAAAACAAAGCCGGATGGAGCCAACGAGAGGGGGGAAAGTGGTGTTAATTCCAACTTTGGACGCAGGGGGGATCAAGGTTAACAATGTGTCGTCTCGAAAGGATAATGTGGGAAAACGGGACGGGAAGTCTCACAAAAAGAGGCGTGCCGGACGTAACGTGGGAAGGCAGAAAGTTGGGGAAAGGTCAACAGAGTCTCTACCATGGAGGCTTGGCAAGCGAGGAAAAAGAAGGGCCAAACCAAGTATAGATCAGCAGGGGCAAGGCCTGAAAGCAGGAGGGGGGACGGATAGGGGGAACGGACTGCATTTTTCGCGGCGGGCGATTAAGGTTGGTGGAAAGGGGGTCGCGCCTCTCGCAGGAGAACTTGTGCACAAAGGGCCCAGAATGCGGAAGTCCACGTTCGTTGGACGGACAGACTGTCGGGGTGTACGAAGGACCGGTAAAACGTCGGACCGCCGCAAAGCCCTGAAGGTCGCGTAAGAACCACGGGGGGACGCGAGCACTTAACTTTTGGTAACGGCTTACCACAAGGGGCAGAACTGCACCTAGCGAATGTGAGGGTTTCTCACAAGGAGATTAGGGTGAGGACCCAGGTGGCGAAACTACGCCAAAAAAGTGCATCACAAGGGGATCATTAGAGGAAACAGTCGGAGGGAGACTAGCCAGAAGGGGCATCACGTAAAAAGTCTGCACCTTCTTGCGACCGACGAGGGGGGGTCCCATTCACCACCGCAAAGGATGTGGACTGTAACAGGTGAAAGCGGTTTTTGAGATACACATCTCCTGGTGGAGACCCAGACGTTAACGGGGTTAAAGTGCACCTCCCCTCCTTGCAGAGACAAACATGAGGAAAGAAAGGAAGGAAAGGCCTTAAGTTCGAGGTTAATAAATCCAGAAGGGCTTCGAGGGAAAAACTGAAAGGGGGGAGGGGTCAAAACCAGGCAAGGAAAGGGTAATTATCAGACAAGCATAAGACCGGCTCTTCAACTTAGTTAGGGGATAAGAAGAAGATCAAAAAAAAACAATTTGGATTCGGGGGACGCTAATCTATTAAAAAGTTTGGGTTGGACTTGAGAAAACAAAGAAACGTTATCTAGAGAGAAGGGAGGGAAAAATTGGCGAACGTCTTAAAGAGGAGGTGAGGATAACGCGGTGGGAAGTCGGGTGTTGCGGGTTACGACCGAGGAAGCCGGTAGAACAATGACTAAAATAAAAAGGTGCACAGATGAAGGGCCGAAAAAATGAAGACCAACCATACAAAACCAAGAAACTGCAAAACAGGTGGCTGGCATCCAAGGGAAACCAGATGGAGGGGCCTGGAGGTTCGAAATTTTGTGCACTCTGACGAACAAATCGTTGAAGGCGGTTGGGGGGGAAGCAAGTACATGAACAACCAGTAAGCAAAATACCAAGAAGAAGTAAATCCATACCAGGATGATCATAAACTAACTACCGTGAAAATCCCCTTGCACAAAAAGGATGTTATCAGTGAAAAAAAGTCCGACGAGGGTTCACTCGCTTTAATTCTACCAAAGCTGTTTTTGGGGGACTGGTGAAAAGGTATCCAGAACAAGGAAGGAGGGAACCTACATACGAAACTTTTCAAACAGTGAAAAGGAAAAAAACGCGAGGTCATCATATCCCGTCTCAAAAAGAGCGCCGGAAAAAAATGAAAATAAGTCAGAGGAAATCGAATGAGGGAGGTAAGGCCCGAAATCAAGGAAAAAAAGCCGACTGCGAACAGATAATGGGACGCGAGTGACTGGGGTTGCGCCTATCAAAAAAACCGGAAGCAAAAAAGTGGCAACCGGAGCATGTGATAGACAGCGCGATGACGGCGGACGAAAATGCATCATTGAGGTGGGGAAGGGCGGTGTGAAGCACCATGAATTAATTAGGTGAGACTGAGACTGAGGGAAACCTATCGTCTCAATGAAGATAGGGGCGTGAATTGTACGTGCAGAAGGTTTTCGCTTTATAAATGAGTATGCTTGACCCTCCTTCGGTTAGGAACGCAGGTGAAGAAGAATAGGTTCGGCGTAAATCACTGGGTAATCTGACTTTTCGAATGGGCACCAGGGCCATTTGTTAGAGCTAGACATTTCGGTAAAAGGCAACAGAGAGGGATATTAGGGAATTTTGATTCCTTTGAGGAAGAGGCGGAGGGTCTTATACCTTTGGCGGCATTAGGAAAGAAAAATTGCGGTACGGGAGCCAGTTTTAGAGGGATTAAGATCGACAGCATACTCGCATCCAAAGAAGCATTGGTACTTTTTGTGGCCTCAAGGAACCGACAGAAAGGCGGCAGTTTGGGTGCAGGGGGAAATCTCGCACAACAAAGGGGAAGAAAATATAGTATATTAAGGAAAAGGGGAACCGGCACGAGTACTCGGAAGTCACTCCTAGAAGGACAAAACAAAAGCGCCATGAGGGTGAGGAAGGGATACGCAACGAGAACGCTGAGCCATTCCTCCCCTAAACCGGAATAAATAAACAAACGGAAGACAGAAAAAGGGACTAAGAAAGGCTCAAGAAATCTAAAGAGTATCCATAGATCAGGGGGGACGAAAGTCTTCGAATCAGTCGAAATAAGGACCTTAAAAAATCGGCTCTAAAGAACATTGAAGATCACATAAGAGAGGGGCGCACACAGCCGTAAGGATACTTCCTACGCAAATTCCGGGCCACGGACGAATACTCCAGGGGAATCCAGGAAGAAACCTGGAGGAAAGAGAAACATGAAATGCCTAAAAACCGGCACATCGATGAAGAAAGAGCAAAAGAACTGAATTCACGACAATCGGGGCGGCAGCAATCACCAAAGGATAGCAAAAAGAGGCGCTTGTCGAAGTTCAGAGAACAAAAGATAAGCACGGTAAAAGCCTGTATGGGACTAGGGTTGGTGCCTAGAACCAAAGTAACATCAGAGAAAAAAGAGAAAAAATATGGAAAAAGGCTAAACTCCCGGTCAGATGAGGGCAGAAGGAAAAAGGAAAAACGAGTACTAAGGTCGAGAACGGGGAGAGAATCAGCGAGAGAAATGCTGGCAGAGAGGTGATGACGCGGGGAGAAAAGCTAAGCCATGAAAAAAAAAAGGTTTTGTGCAAGCACGGAACATGGGAAAAAGCTGGCCAACTACAGGGGGGGGGCAGGATAAAAGAAAGGGCGATAGTGCGCGCCGAAAAAGAGTAAAGGGTGTGAGAACGTGGGAAACTGGATCAGCGGGATCGCCATTCAGGAGAAAAAGTCGGATTTATAGGGAAGGGACTGAAAAAGAAAACCAAAGCTGTGACAAACATGACTTAAAAAAAGTGAGCAACTAGACAACCGGTTGGGCTCGCGGGGGTGGAGTATTTCTTCAGGTCAACGGATAAAAAATAAGGTTGTTGGGGGCCTCGAGGATCTATGGGGGATCTGGGGAGGCCCGCCTCAGGAAACAAAAGCTCGTCAGGCGGTCGAGCTACAGGAAAAAAAATTCGGGCGGAAAGGAAGAAAAGACCGGAATAAAAAGAGGACATTCGTACCGGAAAAAAATTCTGTCCCCAAGAACGTCGCCATCAATGGAAATCCAGCGAATGATTCCGAGAGTTCGCTCCACAAGGTCACGAAGCTTCAAATCGTCCGCACGCCAAGTACAAAAGGTAGCACAGGATAGTTCTAAAGGGCTTCTAAAGTTCCCGAACTGATGGATATCGATCAGGAAGTAAACGCTCCTGGGGTGTTTCCGACGTCTAAGGAGAAACATCTAAGACGGTTTGAGGGCTTCCACTTCCCGCTCTGCAACTTACAGGGGAAGAGCAACGCACTGTGGCACGTCGGCATAACGTGAATTCTGACGAAAACTTATTGGGCGGGGAGGGGGATTGGCTCAACAGGATCTCGGTGCGGGATCAACCCATTCACCTCGTGGAAGACCCAGATCACACAGATTAAAAGGTAGGGACAGAAAGGCTAAAGAGGGTCGACTTTACTGGGGATGAGAGATACCGCAGGCTGGACTAAAGATCAGGCATAAGGACATTGCATATCATAACAGTAAAGGGGGGACCGAGGTTACAGAAAAATTCCACAGAACCAACGAGACTTCGAGTTGGCCGACATGCAGAAAAACAATAGATTTCATCGGGGCGAGTAAAGAAAAACAATAGAGAGACTAGAGTTGATCGTAACAACAAGGAGGCGTTGGCCGACGCTTGGACTTGGCTTTCTTCCAAAACAAACTCAAAAAAGAAACAACGGGAGACTTTTAACGGAAGGCGTGGCACTTTGAAAGTTAAAATAACCTGACTTATCTACCCGGGAAAAAATAAAAGTTAAAGCGCAAAAGGAAGCACTGGCAACACCTCAGCGGACGTCAAACATTACGCTGGTTAAAAACTGGGGTTGAAGACGATCAAGCATGCCCAAAGGAACGAGAGTCATTGAAAGCAGACTCCAGTGGTAACTGAAAAGTCCCGGGGCCCGGACTGGGTAATGAAGGAACCCAAGCAACTTCCTTCACTCAAAAGCTATCGGACGGAAATAGTGCCGTAAAGAAAAGCCTGTCATGGGAAAAACAACACATAGGAAAGATAACTACCCAGGGACAAAAAAAACCTTCCCAAGAGTCAGAAATCTAGAAAAAACAGAAATATCTGGAAACTGAGTGTAGAGTAGGAAAGTCATTGGCGGATACAAGTTGGGGGAGAAATGATAACCGAAAAGTCTTTAAAAACCTGGATCGACTGAAAGCCAGGCAGAAATGGCCCTGGAACCGGAAAAATAAGAGGATCACGCCTGAGACAAAGAACGCAAGAAGAAATTACAAATAGCGGGGGGGGGCTAAAGGGAGAATCCCATGAGAAATAACTCAACATGTGAAGGTGAGGGCCCGGCATCAACTGTTGGCATGGAATATTCTCACCCGAAAAACCGCGTAAAGTGACGGAGAGGGCATTGTACCAAAAGGAGACAGGGAAGTAAGAACCCGTCGTTGGCAGGGTCTGGGTTGGAATCGCAAGGGAGCCAGGGGTAGCGGAAACGCCGGACCAGGAGAAGGAGACTTACCTCCCGGTAATCAAAGCGCGCCTCTGAGAAAAGAGGCCAAATCAATAAGAAAAGATCTCCCTTATGGGAGGAGAGGAGTCCAAAATCGACGTCATCACAACACAACGAAGGGAAAGATATATTGGATGAGGAGATGGGGGCGCAATACATACTAGACACGGTACGAAGCTTGACTGGCGCCAGGCAAAAACGCTGCCGACCTTTATCAGATCAGATCCTGCTTAAGGAAAACTATGCCCTTTGCGAGGGCATCCAAACCTAAAAAAAAAGAAGAAATAAGGTACGGCACAGTATCCTTGGCGTAGAAGCCCGTAGAAGTCTGTACGAGATGGGTAGTTTTGGGCAACGAACCCTCCAAATGATGATGTGAAGAAGAATCAAGAGAGAATGGATTTCATTATGTAACCTCTCATTAGACGACATTAACCGGAGCCCTTTCATGTCAAAAGAGCTCTTCAAGGGATAGAAGCTTCCATGCTCAAGGAGATGAAAGCTGGGGTTTCTAGTCGGAAGCAGAATTCTCACTCGTAAAAAGAGCTAAGGGGCTGTTGGAAGAAACGTTTTGGGTCATGAAGCATCAAGTTGGAACGGGGCTGGAAACTCAAACCAAGACGAACTCGCACCGAGATCGCAGAAACCAGCGATTCTGTTGGGTACGAGGGACGTTACAGGGAGGTTGACATGCAGTAGCCTGAAAGCCATCGTGGGGTCAAAGGACCGTTTTTGCGCAGTCTTCAAAAGAATAAACTAACAAAGGACTTCAGGGGGGACGAAGGGCAACACACGGGGAAAAGCAGACCCGTCAAAAATGAGTCGCTAACGCTTTATTCTCTAAAAACTCAGCCGGGGTTGCGATACCTGGGGCCGACGAGAGAATGAAGGAAGAAAGCGTAAGGGAAGTCGCGGACAGGAAAGCAATTGGAAGGCGCGCTGCGAAGAAAAACCGGGGGTTTTGGTGGTCTTGCGAAAAAGCAGGTCGTATCCTACAAAAACGGGTTCCAACAAACGGCCCAGTCATCTTCAAGGGAAAAGCGTTGTGCGCCTTGACTAGGTTTTTTTAGAAAACAGGCTCGGCAGACTCAACTCCGTTAAGGTTTTTTCTCTACAGAATACACATACGCAAGACTAAGCGAGAATGAGACTTTTTTGGCGACGGTGACGAACTGGGCAGATCCATGGGGAGCCTTCTGCAGATCATCTCGTGTAATCGTGACGGTTCGCCACCTAGACGTAGAACTAGGGCTAAACAGTGTCTACATGAAAAGTCCGGCAGGTTGCTAACGTTCGCATAGGGCCGCGTCGTCGAATAGGGTCAGAGCAGTGATCTCAAAAAATGTCCGGCGCGACAGCGTCAAGAAAGACAGGTGCGCTGGAAGAGAATAGGGAAAACTTTTTGGTCAACTATCTGGGCCCTTGGGAAAAAAAAAAACCTAACCGGTAAGATGCCTGTGAATCAATGGGGACGCAGAGTAAAAAAGAGAAAACAATTGCCTTCAGAAGCACCTACGTGAACGTTATCATGACGAGCTGGACGAATCCCTCCCGCAGAGCGAGAAACTCTAATAAACCTGAGTTCAACAAAAAAAGGGGCCGGAGAGCTTTCTGTACGAGGGCTGAAGGGAAAAACACGGATCAGCCGGGACCGGCAGGACGGAAAAGTAGTAGAAAACTGATCGAAGGACTTTGGCGTGGACGGGGCTACAGCATTCTGAAGCAAGATGTTTCAGAAAACTCTTCGGCGTAAAGAGGAGAATGGAGGGTACGGTGCGACCGAGGGGGAAATGGAAGGGGTTTGGGGGAAATTATCTTATAGGAAGGCTTCGGGGATTCCGTAAATAAACGCCAAGGAGACCTAGGGACGCTACTCCAAAGACAAAAGGGCGGTCGGGGAATAAGGGTGAAAGGGACGGAAACACGTAAAATCACAGCTATCAAAAACCAACAGTCCGAGGTGAGAAGAAATTCATCCCTGCAGCTACACTAGCAGGGCTGTTTGGGAAATGGGTGCCCCGAAAAGAGATGTGGAGGAACATCGGAGGGTTAATTTATGAATCCAAACTGAAAATCGCGAACACCGGGAGATGAAAAGAAGCAGGTGCCTCGAGCGGAATCCTCCATTGTCAAAGCGACGAGAATCAAAAAGAAGACTGACCAGTCGTCAAGCCATCGGCCGGCGGGCAAAACGGGGGGTTGACTTTAAAGTAACACTACATTCCTGCAAAAGAAAAAAAAAAGCAAGACTGCGCCTCGCGACGGGGAAACCCGTGCGGGAAGAGAAGAGAACAAAATTCATTCCCAACTGGTAAAACCTAATCAGCGAACGGGGCTGGGAACTGTCCGTAGCGACGGACGAACTAAAAAGAAAGAGGTACCTAGCCAATCCGGGGAGAGGCGCAAGGCTCAAGAGGGCGAAGGGTAGCGAGGGCGCGCCTAACCAAAAACTCGAAAGAAGGGAAAAAAAACCCCAAAACACCAAAAAAAAAGCAAAAAACACCCAACCTCTCAAAGTTTCGATCCGAAAGAGAGGGAATCGAGTGAAAAAGTCCAGAAGTTTTTATCGGCGGGGGGGATCTTCAGCTTACCGATATGCTGAGCTTTTGTCTCTTTTGGACAAGCTATCAAGAA
>Ga0179591_1312597_pt1 | contig 13182 bp, 18 predicted proteins | sample CZOMad2_1_08_16f_FD_182891 | JGI IMG/M metagenome (GOLD analysis project Ga0179591, IMG submission 182891) | Vadose zone soil fungal communities from Angelo Coast Range Reserve, California, USA - CZOMad2_1_08_16fungal (PacBio error correction) | ecosystem: Environmental > Terrestrial > Soil >...
CGGTTCATATAGGCGGCGGGGGGTTCCGGCCCTACCTGATCTCCGCTGGGAAATAGGAGAAAATAGACCGTCCAAATCCGGTTGGGGGGGGGAGGGGGTATTGTACGATCCCTTCTTTGTTGGGGAGGTTTCCGAAGGGGGGAGGCCTTGTCTACTTACATGAAAAACGGGAAAGGGGGGGGGGGAGTGGAAGGACCTTAAAAGGGGAAGACTTGTTCCGGTCCGCGACGAAATTGATCCGTTGCCTTGTAGGGGAGCGACGGTTCTTCACTGGAAGAGAAAGGGGTCTATCTTCGCCGGCCCTTGGGGGCAACTTGATCTACGCGCTAAGGAAGTAGCGTGTTCACAGGGACACCCGTCCCTGGTTTGGAAGAGAGAAAAAAAAATCGTTTCCGAGACGCTCGCTTCACGGGGGGAAGTTGGGGTTTAATAGGGGGTGTGTCCGGTACCAGTTGTAATGAGGGAAAAGAAAAAAGGGAAGGGGAGGGAAACTCTTGCTAGGGGGGGGCGTCTCTGGTGCTCGAACGACCGGAGTGCAGTTTGCTTAGAGGGGGGGAAAGAGGAAGGGCCCCGCTGGTAGAGCTCAGATCCGCCGGAAAAGAGACCACGCAGGGAGGCCCTCGTAGGCTGTGTGGTCTCGTGTGAAAGGTCCTGTAGCGCCCAAAAAGGCCGCAGCGAAAATAGGAGAAGGAGGGTCCGTCGGCGGCCGAGAAAAGAGGAGAGGCGACGTATTCTTCGCGGGACGTACGTGCCGTTCGCCGGATGGTGGACAACAACGAGGAGGAAGGCATGATCTCGAAAAAAGAAAGGGGGAAAAGTCCTCCGAGGAAGAAAAGGGTACGCCGTGTCCAAACTACTCCCCCGGGGGAAGGCTCCCGCTTCGAAAAAAGGAGAAAAAAGCCTTTTTGACGCGCAATTGGGAAAAAAGGGGAAGTGGTTCATCGGGGGGGGAGGGGAAAGGAAGGTGATTAACTGCGATCCCGCCCCCGCTGTTTGAATCCTCGATCCTTCTCGCCGGCACACTTCCGTGGGGGGTCTGGAGTATGAAAGGCGATGCCGGGAGGAACCGAAAAAGAAAGCCTTTGCAAGGACGGAACCTTTTATTTTAGGGGGAGGGGGTTTTTTACGTCAGCTGGGGTTTTGCCTCGAAAGAAAAGTCAGGACTCTCCTCCCTTGCCGTCCTACCAAAGGGATCCTCCCCCCAAAGAAAAAAAAAAGGGGGACCGCTTCCGTGAAAAGACAGTTTCCACCTTTTCCATTCGGGAGCCTCCCTTAAAAGGAAGTCTCCTCCCTCATCCTTCCGTTGGGGGCTGCCGTATTGTAAGGTCGAAAGGGACCATGTACGCACTCCTCCAAAAAAAAGGGGTCCCTCTCCACAAAGAGGTTCCGTCGCCTCCTGTAGGGTTCAAGGTGAAAAGCGGGCCTTCTAATCCATGGGGGGAACAGGTGCCGGCTTGAGTTGCCGACTGCAAAGACTGAAAAATTCATATGCTCCGAAAGGCCGATTCCTGCCCTAAGGAAAGCCTAAAAAAACGGAAGGAGGGTGCCTTTGTTTAAGTTTCCGAGATTCCGCCGTTTCTAGGAGGAAAAAGCACCTTTTAGCTACCCAGAACACGCTCTGGCCCGCGGCGGGGGGGGGGGGGGGGGCTTGAGTCGTCTTGGACAGAAAAGAGAGAAGGTCTGACTTTTGACCCTTTGAGAGAGGCGAGGTGGGGTGCCGTTCTCGGGGCGAGTGGCACTCCCTAAGAGGGTGGAACGGGGAAGAAAAAAGAGCCCCTCCTTCCTGGAAGATTCTTTCACTTCGCCCGGTGGTGCAAGGTTTTAATTCGGGAAAAAGCCTGTCGCGCGGAAGGGGGGGGGAAGAAAAAAAGAAGGAGGGGCCTTATTTTGTCCCAAGGGGGAAGAGGGAATCTGCAATCTTGGGAAAAGAGCCAGGCCTCTCTGTTCCGCGGCATACCGTCTGGGGGGGAAGGAGTGACTGGGACGCCTCGGAAAGGGGAAAACCCCAGGAATGCGTTTCTAACCTAGGCATCCCCCGGGGGTTCTCAAGTTGACACCTCCATAAGGATAAAAGGGGAGGAGGAAAAGGGGACACCGGGGGGAAACCCGATTTAATAAACTGGATAGATTCGGAGATCATTAGGCCTAATCTCAGGGGAAAGGGGGGGGAAGGGAGAGCATCTCACCTTTGGGGGGGGGGGGGACATTTTTTTCGAAGTAAGAGGATCTCTTTGCGTGGGGGGGAAGGGAAAAAGGGACGGCACTGTTAGAAAACATTATTTTCATCCCGGACGTCGACGAAGAAGGGGGCCGACTCGCTTCTCCAGATGAGAGGGGAAAAAGGGGAAAAAAGGGATTCTCCGTGTTTTAGGGTTATCACGCTCCGCGGATACGGAAAATCATAAGGTCTGGCTCAGGAATACGCTTATGAAGATAAAAAATCTCATCCTGCGAGAAGAAGGGACTCGTACCTAGGGGTAGATTTATGAGGAGAATTCTTCGAATCGAAAGGAAGGGGGGGAAGGGGGGGGGGGGGGGGGACTTCCATTTATATTTAGAGCTCTCTGCTCCCTGCCAGCACCTGCAATCTGCACGGAACGGTTACGAGGGAAAGCGCGATCCTGTGCGGGGGGAAAAAAGGGAACTCCTTCTCTTTTACTCATAGCTCTCTCTTTTTCCAGGAAGTTAAGGGAAGGTGCTCAATCCTTCTTTACAGGAAAAAAGGAAAAAAAGACCCGGAAGGGGAGAGCAGACCCTACTTTAATCCTGGGCAATCGTGATCATAGGGGAAGCGATCCTCCTTTCCAGAGGGGAAGAGGGGGAAAAAAAGGGGAGTCTCTCTTCATGAGTGAGTACTCATTTTTTGAGGAGGTCTTCCGGGGCGGGAGGGACGCTTTGGCCTCCAGTGAGAGAAGAGAGAAAATCCTTCCTCTTAAGCCTTGCATCGATCCGATTCGGTACAATTTCCCGAGAGAGATTGCTAGTCTTAGTGCGAAGGGGGGGAAAAAAAGGAAATCACGCACTTTATCAATTCTCATATCGATAGAGAAAAAACTAGTGAGGAGGAAATATAGATATCGCTCCGTTAGCATTGACGCAAGTTCGTGAGGGGGGGAGAAAATCTTTTTGTTGGGGGGGGAAAAAAAAGAAGAAATCTCTGCTGGTACGGCTCGATGCACGCCTTGACGTGACCCGGAACGAGGAGCATGAAGGGGGAACGGGCGGCCACCAGTTCCCTAAGGGGAAAGAAAGAAAAAACCTTCTCTCCACCCCGTTGAGGAAAGATTCCTGATCACTCCGAGTCGCACCTTACCCTGAATGGAGAAAAGCGGGCCGGCGATCTCTGGAAAAGGGGGGAAGAAAAGTCTTCCCTTTCGGAAGGACGACGGACGGGCCGCGGGCGCCGAGCATGGGAACTGTCCAAAACTTGCGGGGAGAAGGAACATGGCCGCGGACCCCCAAGAGGAAGGAGGGGGGGAAAAAGGGGGGGAAAGTCCTTCAACTACCTGCTCGAGAAAAGGAAGGTTCTCGAGATGCGGTGATGGCGGAAAGAAGCTATTCCGAAAAAAAAATCTACCTTTAAAGGGAAAGGCTACGTGCGCCTTCTACTACTTCATAAGCATACTAGGGGCTCAGGGGGAGATGCCATCCGCTACTTCTTCGGCGGAGAAGGAAAAGGGGGAAAAAAAAAGCCTTTACTACTCGATTGCCTAGCCCTACAAAAGGAAGAGGCGCGGATCATCGTAGCACATGAACGACGAAGTTCGACAGAGAGAGGGGAGTACTTCCATTTCGGAGAGAAAGGATGAAAAGGGGGGGAGAAAGGGTCTTCTGCGAAAGGTAAGAGTTAAAGAATGGCCACCCACACCAAGGGGAGGAGGGGGGAAAGGGTCTCCTTCGCGGAGAAAGAAGTCGATGACTTCCGCGCAGAAAGGGAGCTGCTGCGCTATGAAAAGGAAAAAAGGGGAAAAGGGGGTTTTTTGGTTGTTTTTTGGGGGGTGTGAGCCACCTGGACGTACAGAGGGGGGGAAAGGGCGTTTCCCAGATTAAAAAGGTTTTCGCCCCGGGGACGGATCGAAGGGGGGTGTCAGCCGGGAAGGAAAGGGTGGGATTCTAGGTTCGCACAGAAAGAAAGGGGGGTAACCATGTCCGAGCGCGTAAAAGTCCCCACTGAAAGGGAGAGGGATGAACCGCGGACGCTAGGGGGAAAGGGAAAAAGAAGAGACCCCTCTTGAAGCGGCGGTGACACTGGTGTGCCACTCCTTCCAGAGGGGAAGAGACGCCTTCATTCTCTACCAGGGGGGAAAAAAAAGGCACCACCGTTGGCGCCTTGCAGCTTGCAGAGAAGGAGTAAAGCAGGCGGTTCTGTAAGAGAAGGAGGAGAAAAAGGAAGCGGTCTTTCCATGCACCGGAAATCGGCCGTCGTCATCAACGGGTCCAAACGGACATCAGGGAAAGCGATCACTATCTTAGGGGAAGGGAAAGCAATCCCACCGCCGCTGTCAAAAGAAAAGAAAAGGGAGAGCCGGTAGCTACCAACAGGTTGGCTAAAGGGAGAGGAAGATCACGGCCTGGGGGGGAAAAAAAAAAGAAAGGGAAAAAAAAACCTCACCACCTGAGCCTTCCATCCTGGTGCCGCCGTAGAAATTCGATGCTTAATCTTCCTGCAAAGGGGGGAGAGGAGGAAAGCTTACCGACTTCGTGGGATACTCCTCTGCACGGTCGGAAGGGAGTCTACTTCCCTACCGGGTAAAAAGGGAAAAAAAGGGCGTCTCCTTCACCGCTTCCAACGGCAGGTGACGGGCCAGGGTTTGGAAGTCGCGTACCTTTTCATCAGGGGGAAGATGAAAAAGGAAAGGAAACGTTCAACATGCCTGCGGGGGAAAGGTCGCGCCTTTGGAAACGGCAGCAGAGTTCTGAGGGGACGTCCTGCGGAGAGGGGGGGGTCCTTCTTAAGTTTTTCTTCTTCGCTCTCGCACCCAAAAAAGGCAACCAATCCACTATAGGAAGAAAAAGAAGTTCTCGGGGGATAAGGAAGGAGTGTTCCTTCTGCCGCGTCGTTAGACTAAGGAAAACTATCTTCCACTTCGGGGAACCACCACAGGGAGAGACTTCGTCATCTTCTGAAAAAAAGGAGGGATCTAGTTTTACTCACGGGTGGATTGGAAGACGCGCTTACAAAAAGAGAAAGGGAGGTCCACAATCTTCTTTTCAGGAAAAAGGGGCTCCGAACCCCGGTGGGAGGAAGTTTGGCAAAAGAGGAACCGGTTTCCTCTCAGAAAGAGGGAGGGAAGGGAAAAAAAAAAAAGGTCTCTATCAGCCTCTGTGGAAGGGAAAGGGAGAAACCACCTGCTACTGAACGTAAAGGTGACAGAAGAAGAAAGAAACTCCTTTCTATCTACGAAAGAAGAGGGAAAGGGGAAGGCCTTCCTCATCTTCGAGAAAAAGGACCGCGTTGCGCCGACAGGCGGTCCATCCTACCAGAAAAAAGAAACGGGCATCCGGGGTGTTCGCGGGGAAAAGGAAAAAAAGCCAGCTTTGCTAATTCCCTCCCTTTACTGAAAGAAAACCGGCAGGTGCGTTCTGAGTCCCGAAGCCTCCGGGGGCCCGACCCGCGCCAGTGGGAGGGAAAAACAAGGTAAGACGAAGTACAAAAAGGGGGGGAGAGAAGGTTACTATCAACAAAGAACCCCGGGAGCCGCGCCGCTCACAAAAGAAGGGGGGCCCAAAAAAAAAATGGGGGGGGGGGGGGGGGGGGGGGGTTCTCGCTAATCCGGCGAAAAAAAGGGGGAGGAGAAAAAAAAACGTCCCTTCTCTCTTCTATAAGGGGAAGAAAGGGGAATCCGAAGATCGCCATCAAGGCGTGAGAAGAACGCGGAAAAGACAAGCCGAAAAGGAAAGGGGGTCGCGACCGACATCCTCTCGGACAGAAGGGAGGGGGGAAGAAGGGAGGGTCAACAACACACCCATGTCAATGGAGGAAAGGACAACATCACGACCAAGAAGGTTCTCTTACAAGTAAAAATTCCACCCGACAAACTTACCCCAAAAGGGAGGGGAAGGTCTAATTCTCCTAGAGTCGAGAGAAGGAAGGGAGAAAAAGGGGAAGAAAGACTCCTATATTAATCTCTCCTGAAAAAAAAAGAGGAGATTCATCTCGGCGGCAAGAGGTGACCTACCGAAAGAGAAGCTGTTTCAGCGCTTCATGAGAAAAAAAAAAGAAAGAGAGGGGAGGAAAGAAAAGAAAAAGGGGTTTCATTCCGCTTTTGGAAGGGGGGGGAGAAAATGAGGGTCTTGATGTTGCCGGCCTTGTCGCCGGCCCGGTCGAGTAACTTCAAAGGGAAGGGGGGTGTTGTTTTTGACCAGCTTGGCAAGGGAACGGAAAAGGGGAAAGGACGTCTCTACTCACGTTGATCGGTGCGGGGCGGAATTCTTCACGCCCTTGATGCGATAAAAAGGGCCCTTGGAGGGATCGAGACGCTTGAGAGAAGAGAGAAGAAGGGGGGGGGGGGGGTCACCTTCACCCGGGCGCCTTAGTTCTCGAGCACCAGAGGTGCAGCCGGAATGGGGGGGGGCGTCTCCTTCCAGGGGGAAGGGGGGGGGGGGGAAAAAGAACATTTTTAGATGAGGAGAAAGGGGAACCACGGGCCGGCGAGGTCGAGCCACCGAGGAGGGAAGGGGGGAAAAGGGAGGGGCAGGTTTCTTAGTGTCAGTGGGGACCCTCTGGTCGTCGCCGCGCAGGATCCAGAGGGAACCCCGCCCACAAGAAGATTGCCCGTCGTAGGCTGGTGTGGGGAGGGGAAGGGGGGGGGACCCCACGCTGTCAGTTTGCAAAAGGCGACGATGAGGGCCGGCGGCGGGACAGCGAGCGTAGTAGGATCTCTCGACGGAGTTCGGGGAAAAAGGAGGAAAGGAGGTCCAGCCTGACGTGGAGGAGAAGCACGAGGCGGCGATGCTAATCGCGCCTCATCTCGGGAAAGGAAAGGGAAAAACGTTTCTCCGTTGCCAACCACCTGGGGTTTCCTTCGCCGCGGCGCACAAACGTAAAGGGGAGGGGAAAACCGCCGTTGTTTACCGGGCAGGGAAAAAGGGGAAAGGGTACTCTCTTCTCTACGCGCAGGGGAAGAAAAAAGCCACTTTACCGCTTTTGCCACAGGAAAAAGTCTTCCGGGAAGAGGGACCTCCGGCCCCAAGAGGGACTCTCTTTTTCGTGGAGAGCGCCTGAGGAACCTTCCCCCTCCTGCCCAGAAGGGGGGGAAATCCCGAGAAAGGGTCTTTGACGACTGTTAGTTTGTGAAGCTTTTTTTTCCGGAGAAGAGAACGGAAGAGGAAGACCGTTCCCTCCGAAAAGACTCCTCTTCCGCCTTTAGGAAGGGGGCGATGATCTTCTTTCCGTGAAAGAAAGATTCCTCCGGGAAAGGACTTTTTTTCCTTTGTCAGGTGAGCCTGTTCTGGGAAATCCCCTTTTCCAAAACCTCCACCCTTGCCGCGACACCTTCCTTGTGTCCGAGGGTCCCTCTTTACGGGGGTGTTATACCCGTTACGGGAATGGTGAGAATCCATGGGAAGAAAAGGGCGTAGTTTCCCTCTGAAACACGACTGAGGGAAAAGTATATCTTCCTTATAAAGGGGAAGGTCCGAAGAAGAAAAACGAGCCCTGCGCCCACCCGGGTTCCGGGAGGGGACGGTTTTGGCAGGTGGGGAGAAAGGTGATTCTTCATTGGCCGGAAGGCTAGCTATAACACCGCCTGGCCCATGCCGGTGGGAGTGATCTTCAGAGGGGGGAAGAGAAGAGCTCTTATCTAGAGGAACGTTGATTACGACGGCAGGGTGGTGGTTCCGGGAGACCTTCGAAGTTGCCTGGAAAAGAAGAGGAAGAAAAAGGTCCTTCTTTTTCTCGTACAGAAAGAAGGCGCGCTTCAACGGTCTTTCAACGGAGCCAACGGTGGTGCATGGGGGGGGAAGGAGGGAAAAAGGGAGGGACGTCTATCTTCACCCTGAGAAAAAAAAGTGTCACCTGCCGCGCGCGGCAAAGAGGTTGCGAGGGAAGAGAGAGCCAGGGCCGCGAGGAGGAGTTCTTTTTCCTTCGTAAAGGAGAAAATTGTTTACCCCCCGCTGCTGGAAAGGTGATCCAGGCGTCTAACCGAGGAAAAAAGCCCGGTTGTTATCAAGGCTGACACCGAAAAAGAAATAAAAGGGCTCAACCTTCCACACCTCTTTCACATAGGGTGGGGAACTGATGAATCCTGGAATCTGATGTAAATAAGGTTCCTAGAGGGAAAGCCCGGGCAGTGCCTCTCTCAGCAGAGGAAAAGGGAAAAGGGGGAATTCCTCGACTGCGTTGAAAAAAAGAAAGGGCCGCGCACTGTTTTCGCCGTTGTGTGTGGTTACATGAAGGGGCCATCCCGTAACCGTTCTAAAAGGGGAAAAAGGGGAAGACCTCTACATTCTCGCAGCTTCGAGAAAAGCGCGTCAGCCGTGGTCGTCCGTTCATTGATGAGTTATCGGAAGCCGCGGATCCGCCTCAGCGGGGAGGGAGAAAGAGAGTATTTCCTCGGCGGTGAACAAAAAAAAAGCGTAGCGGAGGCCTCTACCTCGAGCACGGGTGGGGGGGGGAAGTCGTCGAAGCGCACTTCGAAGGCGGTAGGGGGGGGGGAAGAAAGTTCTCTCTCGGCGGAAGACCGCCATCACCTGCATATCGAAGACATTGGGGGTACGAGGGAAAGCTCTAGCCTTCGTGGAAAGGAATCCGCTCGGTGAAAAAAAGGACTGGGGGGTCCTCTTCAAAAAGGGTCAGGCTTTGAAAAAATGCTTACCTTCACATAAAGAGCCTCCAAAAGGATAGTAAGCTACCATCTACCCGAACGGGAAACTTGGGAGAGCGGTGCTCATCGTTTCCAGGGGGAAAGATTTCCATCATTTTCCGGGAGACTCTCGCATGTGCCGAGTATGCCCGGGGGGGGGGGGGGGAGATGAAAGGATTCTCCTTTGCGTCGGCAGAAGCCAGTGGCGCCTCAGGAATGAGAACGTCCTTCCGGGCACTTTCCGGAGGGAAGAGGGGGGAAGTCACCCTCTATTGAGGAGCCTTCATTCACAAAACGAAGTGAAGATGCATACGCAGAAAGACCAAATGCTCACGGGGAAAGGAGAGAAGAAAAAGGGGGGGGGGGAGGATTGAAAAAGATATAGAAAGGAGCATTTCTCACATTGGCGTATGCATCACTTCGTGGGGGGGGGGGGAAGGGCGCCACTAGAATAGAAAAGGGACCTTTCCTAATCTTCTCGATGCAAAAAAAGAAATGACCCCTTATTCGCAGGACGGGCGGGAACTGGGGAGAAAAACAGTTCCCCGAAAGAAAAGGACCGAATCTCTCCACCCCGGGGATCATCGGAAGGAAGAGCGACTCCGAGCGAGAAAGGAAAAGGAAAGGGGGAAGGGTCTTATCTCTTCCCAAGAAAAACAGATTCCCCTGCTTCCAGCGGGTAAGGTAGCTGAAGAGGAAGAGGGGGGAGGGCCTATCATGGGGAGACCATCCTGTCTGAGCAAACAAAAAGAAAGCCGTACCATTTTCCTCGTAAAAAAAGAGGATGATTTCACCGCGAGAGGAAACTTCGTCACCGACCGCTTTATTGGAAACTCACCCTTTTCGGAGGAAGGAGGGGGGGGGAAAAAAGATCGATTCCTCGAGAAGGCAAACCTACCGTCCTTATACAGTGAGGCCTACGAAGAGATCTCCTACCTTCTAGAGGGGAGAGAGGGGGGTCTTCTTCTTCGGAGGAAAAACCGCCAGGACTACTCTAGTGCCCGAACCCGCAAGTTCTGGGAGGAGGGAGGCGCGTATATCTATCACTGAAGGGAGGAAAAAGGAGAGGGGGCGTACTTCCATTTCCTTCTCGAACTGAAAGGGAAGCATTTTCGTCGTCGACCGTACGGATGTCATCATGGGGGGGAAAAAAAAAAGGCGAACATGGCTCGTTCAAGGGGAGAAAGGAAAAGGTCAACTCCTTCTATTACTTCCCGCGAAAAAAAAAAGAGCCCTTGCCCTGAGTTTCGGCCTCCTGAGGCCCTGACGTACAGAGGACCAGGTATTCATCTTTTTCAACAATGGGGGAAGGGGGGAAAAGGGGAGGGACAAGGGGGGGAGTGTATCTTCCTTGGTGTCCGCCTGGGGGAAAGGGGCCTATGTTCGCCCGCTTGGGCACGAAGGGGGGTAACCATTTCGAGAGAGGGAAAGGGAAAGGCCCAATCACGGTCTGACCAAGGCGATCGCCTCTCCGACAGGGGAGTGTCCGCTTCCGCGGTCTGTGAAAAGGGGGGGGGGAAAGAGATTTCAGCATCGTCCTTCAAGAGAGAAATTCAACAACGGCAAAAAAAGAAACACCGGGGCGTCCTTTCTAGACAGGGAAGAGAGAGAAAAAAAGGGGGGGCTTTACTCTCACCGTAAAAAAGGCCGTCACCATCAGCGTCGGGCAGGCACATTCACGATAAGCAAAAAAACTCGTCCGTAGGAAGAAGAAGAGAGAGAGGCCGCTCTCATGAAAAAAAGGATCCTGGCGGCGGACAAGGAAGATCAAGCCCACCGCCGAGGGAAGGGGGGTCTCTATCGTCAGGGGAGGAGGGAAGCTCAATTCCATTCGATCAACGTGGCAGATCTGAAAGGAACCCACCGGCACCGCAGGGGAAAGGAAGGGGGGCTCTTCTTTCGAGGGGGCGATCTTACTCTGACCTACGGAGGGGGCAGCTTCACTCCGAAGGGGAAGGGGGGGAAAACATTTATCTCAGGTCCAACGCTGAACCCTAACGGCCGGCGAAGAAACCTCGGCACGGCCAGGGGGAAAGGTTTTCTGAGGAAGGGAAGGGGAACCGTTATCCTTACCATCCACCGGCATCATCTGAGCACCTGAAACAAGCAGCTTTTTCGCAAGGAGGGAAGGGAGAAGGGGTTTAAACTTCCATCCTCTCAAGTAAAAAGGCTTTCCATCGGAGTCCACCGTGTGTAAGAGAACGGGCGCGCGGTTGCGGAGGAAGGGGGGGAAGGGGGGAACACCATTACCTTCACCAGAAAAGAGTCACTAACATCACCTGGGCGCCGGCTGGAGGAACTGAGGGGGGGAGGGGAGGGGCCTGCCTGCAGCGGGAGAAAAGAGAAAGCTTCCACTTCTTAAGGGGGAGGGATTCTTCAACATCTTTCCCAGGGGAGGGAAAAGTTTTTTAAGAACTTCTCTTTCACGAACCCTCTCTTACCGCCAATAAGATCTCTTCTCAATGTAGAGAAAGAAAAACTTCTTTTCAGCATTTTTCTCCGCGTTCGCACTTCCCCAAGGGGTCTTTACTGGTGGAAGGCGAAAGGGGAAAAAAAAAGAGGGCTTCTTTACCAGGAGTCTATCATCCTCTCCTCCTCGGTTTGGGCGGAGCCCCAGAGAAGAACTGGCACTTCCTTTTACTGTCCTCACGACGTCGCGAGCGACGACTCCTGATGAAGTCTGAAGGGAGCCGGCCTCATCGTAGAAAGGAGGGGGAAAAGACCTCTTTTGGGAAAAGACCACGCCGACACCCCAGCCTACGACGGCGTCCGGGGAGGGGGGCGCGGTTGTCCGTCCGGAGAAAGGAAAAAAGGGGGGAAATTCCCTCCCGGACTGGGGAAGGGCACGTGAAGTGCGTTCGAGCCCCAGAACCGCGGTGGACTGAAAAACGCCGGGAGGGGGGACGCGCTACCCCTTTAGAAGGGGGGGGGTACCCGGGGACACCGTGATGATCACCTGAAAATGAAAAGGAAGGCTCACCACTCCTTTCCCTTCACCGAAGGGGGGGAAAGAAATCCTTCGCCAACCATGGCGGCTTGGTTACGTGACAAGCTACGAAGGAAGGAGTCGATCAATGGTCCCGATCAAAAGAGGAAAAAGGGGGGAAAGAAGGGGTTCTTTTAAGAACCTCTCGACAGAAGAAGGGCGTCTCTACCGACAGCCCCTCTCGGGCCATACTCTGCCATTGCTGCGGAAAGGAAGATGTTCAAACACCACCACCCAGGGACAAGGGGGAAAGAAAGGGACCGGCAACATCAATACCAATAAGGATAGGGGAAAAAGGAACCCCCACCGGATTCTTACGTTCTATTACGACCGATTCGGCTCGTGAAGAGAGGAAAAAGCGGCGATCAGGTATGGCCTCAACTCGGCAAGAAGGGGGGGGGAAGAGAAAAAAAAAAGGGGAAAGGTATTATTAAAAGAGTATATTCATCCTAGGAAAAAAGAGAAGCTTTTCATCTCTTCATCTCGTAGACTCAGGCCGAACTATCGTCAGAAAGAAAGGGTCAGTCCTTCTTGGGGAGGGGGGGAAGAAAAGAAAAGGGGTCTTTATTTTTCCGGCCTTGGAAAGTCAACCTTGACCTGGGTGTTTGTTTGTTGACATCTTGAAGGAAAAAAGGAACGTAGGGTCCTAGGTCGTCGGGTAGGCGAAGGGAGATTGTCGTATTCTCTCTTGGATTAAAAGATCGCATGCCCCTTTTCGATGTTTGAAGAGGAGACCTTTGAAGGAGAAATCGGCTTCGCAGGGGGGAAGGAAAAAGGGGGGGGGGGAAAAAGTTTCTCTAGCACCATCGTTGCCGGGCACGGAGGGGGAAAGGCCCGGGGTGCAGGTTAAGGTGATCGTCACGGTGTCCCGGTACAGTTTGGGTTCAGGGGAAAAAAGGGGGGTTGCGCTGACCACGAGAGAGGGGGAGGGGGAAAAGGAGGGGGGCGACGAACTCACCTTTCCGGAGGGATCCCGGGCGGGCCTTGCCACTGCTCAGAGGGGGAGAAAGAGCGCCGGAACCACAAAAAAGAGGGGATTTCCCTTCTTATGCTGGGGGGAATTGGTAACCCAAAAAGAAAAAAGAGGGTCATTTTTCCTTCCGCAAGTAGGCCGGCGTGCGGCCGCGAAAGCAAGGTCTGATCGCGAGGGGGCATCGCGGATAGCTTCACCGGAAAGGAAGAAGAGACGTTTCTCATCAACGAGGCGGAGAGAGGCCGCGCGGCACATGAGGGAGCAGAACCCGGGTCGACGTCTCCCTCCGCACCGGGGTTCCGGCAGTCGCCACCGGAAGGGAGAACCGCCTTTTTGGCCCGAAGGGAAAGAAAAAAGGGGTCATCTCTTCTCTTACATCTCAGGGGGAAACACCGGGAACCGGCCTGTTTCGTAGTGGG
>Ga0179591_1307330_pt1 | contig 13181 bp, 12 predicted proteins | sample CZOMad2_1_08_16f_FD_182891 | JGI IMG/M metagenome (GOLD analysis project Ga0179591, IMG submission 182891) | Vadose zone soil fungal communities from Angelo Coast Range Reserve, California, USA - CZOMad2_1_08_16fungal (PacBio error correction) | ecosystem: Environmental > Terrestrial > Soil >...
ACGATTGGAATAACTGGGGCGGGGGGGATTGGGTTAGTGCGGGGGGGGGGGGAGGGATCAATGGGGGAGAGGGGGGAAAGTGGGGGAAGTGTGGGGGGGAGATGGTGAACGGAGGGGGGGAGGAGGGGAATAGGGGAAGAGGGAGGTATCTTAGGTGGATAAAAGGGGGTGGGTTCAAAGGAGGGATTTCGTGGGAGGCGAGGGGAGTAGGCGGGGAAGAGGGGGAAGGGTTGGGTAGAGGGGAGAAGGGCGATGGGATTAAGGGCGAAGGTCTGTTGAGGAGGCGTGGGAGGCGAGGAAGGAGGGGGGGGTGGGGTTGAGGGTGGGAGGGAAAGTGTAGGGGGGGGTGAGGGAGGGAAAGATGGTTGGAGATATGAGCCTAGTCTGAATCAAATGTTTTGCTAACAGGGGATGGACTAGTCAGGCAAAGGACTGTCCTGGAAAGGAAAACTTTCGGGGGTACGTCATCCATACTCACGCATAGGATCAAAAATTGTACATGTGCAGATCCCATCCGGAAATCTATAAATAAGGGGCGTAGAAAGAAGGAAAAATTCGTCTTGAAAATACAAACGACTTGATTCCCGGAAAAAGATTGGGGAGTCAAGGGGGATAGTTGAGGGAGTGAAGGTGGATCGGTCTGAAGTAGAGTGAGCAGCGATTGTTGCTTGGGTGGTGAAAAAAGGACTAAAAAAAAAAGTGCAAGGGATTTGTTTTACGGGTTGGAAAGAGTGCGAAGCGTGGTCAGCAGGGAGCGATCGGGGGCCGGAAGGAAAATATCCTCATAAAGAAGCGGGGGCTCAGCGTCCGCGTCTTAAAGGTAATATTAGAGGCCACACGAAAAGAAAAAAAAAAAAAAAAAAAAAAAAAAATCCGGACGAAGCAAGTAATTAAACAGGGAAAAGTATTCACACTAGTCACACGGATGGATGGAGGTAAAGAGTTGGACACGAATTTTCACAGGTCAAGAAAAGGGAAGAGGGGTTTGGAAGGCCGTGCGGGGTGAAATAAACTTCAATTTTTTTTCCGGGAGGGGGTTCCGCAAGAAGAGAGGAAACCTGTCGATTAACCATAGGCATAATGGCGGGAGCCTCCTGCATAGTAAAGTTCAAGGGGAAGGCCAGGGGGATTCCTGCGGCCAACTTCAGCGAAAAACGGGAGGACTAAAAGGACCGGTATGAATATTTGAAGCCAAAGATTGAGGGGGATTCGCGGTGAAGATTCTGATTTTTCCAAAGGGAGAGGGGGGGGGGGAAGAAAGAGACCACATCAAGTGCGTTGATAATGAAGGTTGGGGGGCGAGGGGCCGCAAACTCATATACCTCAGGAGTTGAAGCAATAAGGAAGGAAGGGAGGCAGGAGCCTCCGGGAACAGAGTTAGTATTGGGAGAGAGATTCCGGTCGTCACGAGAATCAAAGGGAAAAAATTATCTGGACAGACAAGGTTTTGGTTGGTCCCCCTGGAGGCGCGATTGAAAGGGAAAAGAGTTGGGGGAAAGGTGCCGGGGGGAAAACACGGGGGGGAGCAGATTGTAGAATAGATAAAGGATCCAAAAAAAGTGGTGAGGGGGAAGGGGTAGTTGACTATAATGGATGCCACAACCGGGCGTTACACTCGCCACACCTTGGTTGATCGAAAGCGGAGCCGGCTATACCCGAGGGAAGTCAGACGGGGGAAAGCTAAACCCGAAAAAATCATTGGTCGTGGCTGAAATCAAAGCCTCAATAAGACGAAACCAGAGGCCCGTCAGAGTTCAAGTAGTGAGGGGGTGCCACTCTGCACTCAGGTCCCAACCAACTATTCTTTTAAATGGGTTGCGGAAGGTAAAGGGAACCAATCGGAGGGGCCGAAACACACCTGGATCTTTTATGCGCTAAATAGAAGGGGTTCTTAAGATTGGGGGACGTTCTTATTTAGGGTGCTAAGAGGGGGGAACGGATTGCCCAGCATGATTAAATGGATGCAAAACGGGCACAAGAGGGGGGCCTCTTCTAAAAAAAGGAAAAAGGGTGGTTGTCGTTCGGGACCCAAAGAAAACTTCAGAGAAAAAAAAAAAAAGGGGGATCAACGGGTATGGGGGTGAAAACAAATTGGAATTTGACGTGGAAGAATCAGTCCTAGTGCTAAGTTGGTGGGAAAAGTTCGTAAGGGGTAGTCTGAAGTCATAATCCGGGGGGCGAATTGCCAGTGGGGAACGCACTAGATTTCCGGTAAATCAGCCCACTCAAAGAGGAATGGGGAGCTAATCAAAATTTGCTGATCCACCTTTTTTCTTGAGGAGGGGGGATTGCTATCCGTTTAGGATCAACAAAGGATAGCAATGAACGTGTCGGATAAAACTCCAGAAGCCAGGGCGGAAGGACAGTTTGTTTGTGAGAAGGAGAAATCGATGGGAAAACAGGCCGGTGAAAGTAAGGAACTCGGATTAGGAGACATCAGAAAGAGGGAGGATGGGGTTTGGGTAATTATCAACAATCCGCCACCGCAAAGACCGGTCCTTTGGAAAAGTAGGGAAGTCATAAAAAACAAAGGGCGTGACCAAGAGTCAAACAAAAAAAAAAGTGGGGAGGAAAGAGAGGGGGGTCAAAACAGTGTGCGGGGTCGAAATGTCACCAACGAGGAAAAGACGGCTTGTTCGGGGTGGAATGGTGTGGGGGAGAATACAAACCAAACCGCTGAACGAAGGATGTCGTCGTGAAACCCTAAATATCAAAGTGGCCTAAGCAAGGTCCATCTGGGGGTCTCCTTCAGCCTCAAACACGCCTTGAGAGGGGGATGATGCAGGCCCCGTTTATGAAGAATCAGAGGCAGTGGTAAATAGAGAGCAAAATCCACGAGGTCAAAGAGGGAATCAATTCGCAAATGGGGAGTTTTAGCAGGAAGATCACATTGTCTTCTGGGCTGAGGAAGGGGGGTGAGAACGAGTTGCGGGCAAAGGCTAATTCTTCCTATTGCAACGAGGACTGAATGTTACGATTCACATTAACGTTAACGGTCCCAGGCAAACTAACGTGACGCGAAAAGACCGAAGAGGGGTCCACCCCGCACAGAAGAAAACGACCCGTTGAAAAAACCATTATAGACGCAAGGTGGGGGGGGATTAAAAGAAAGACTTCGGGGGGTGGTTACATGCGGCTGAAGAAACTGGGGGGGAAGGGCTCATCCATTTTACCATTGCTGGGAAATCGAGAAAAGAGAAAGCGAAACTAATCAGGAAGAGATAATTCGGCAATCAAAGATCCAGGGGGGGTTCGATCAGATATTGGGTAGGTCCCTTAAAAAAGATGACCATCTGGGGGGGGAAGCGTGCATCGCGAGCCGCTTGAGGAGATCTACTTGAAAGCAGAAGTGGCCGAGTTGGAAGGGTGGAGCTCAGAGTGCATTGCCCTACTAGGCGTGGGGTATCCTGGTCTCACCGGGAGAGCATAAAAGGGGGGATGGAAACCAAAATCCTTTTCATAGGTTCGAAAAAAATAACATTGGGGCGGGGGATGGGTGACGTCGGGTTGGGGGGGGGGGGCAGCGAAAGCATTCTCTCATATGCGGGGATCCATCCAATAGGGACGATGAAAGCTATTCTACAAATCTGTCTCGTCAAAGGACTACCATGGAAAAAAACAGATCCAAACGATTTGATGAAGAAAAAGGAATTTTTGCGAAACAAAAAAACAGTCTTAGAGGTTGGGGTGAGCTAATGAGGTGAAGGAGGTGCGAACCGCATCTAATTTATAACTCCTGTGAAGGGGACGCCAGCAGACATCGTCAGAGGGGCATGGAAAAAGGGAGAATGAGGGGACCCACCTTGACATGATTAAAAGTCGGAAGAACCTCCCGGTAATGTGGGGGAAGATTCCAACTCGAGAAGCCCAGAAGTCACAGTCCGAAATATTTTGGGGGAATGGCACTTATAAGAGTACCGGCTAAGGAAGTAAAAGGGCAGGGACGATTTGGGGACCGCCAGGGCCGAAGATTTGGGAAAAAGAGTCCGGCGGATTACGCATTAGCCTATGTTTAATAGACAGGCAGAGAGACGAGAGGAAAAGCCCGAAAAAAGGGAACGAATGGTTCAACGACGACAAAACCAAACAAGGGGATCGGGGGACATTCGTGAAATTCGTGTCAACAAGTTCGGGTCCCCCATCCAGTAGTTTGAAAGTGGTTAAGAAAGGGCCATTACTGGCAGGGCCTCCGGATTGGGGGTTGGAAGTTCCTGTATAATAGGAAGAGGCAACTTTCATCCGTGACTTGCCTGCGTTGTTGTTGATGTAGAATGAGAGTTTGGCAACTAGCCGACCGAGCAAAAAAGGCGGCCTCAACACTACAGGCTAATCAAGTCACAACAAACAAAAGGAAAAATGGCGCAAAATTTATTCCAAGTTAACAGAACCTGTCCATCAAAACAAAACTCACCGCCAAGGCCGAGCCAATAACTGAAAAAAAAGAAAAACGTCAAACTCTCTCACCCCATCAACTATTTCCCTCTAACAAAAAGCTAACCGGGGAAGGCATCCTGAAGGGGGAAAAAAAAGGAGGTAAAAGGATTACTGGGGAAGACGCCTAAGGCGATGATCGATAAGATTTAAACCTCGAAAGAACAATGCGGGGGGATGGGATTCCTCCAGGGTTATACGGCGAAGAGGTGCTCTATCTACAAGGTCGCAAAGGGAAAAGCTTCTTTCACAGCCAGAGCGGGAGGACAAAATTATTGAGCTTGTTCGCGGGGTTGACTCCGAAGACGGGGGCAAGCAGGAAAAAAAAAGTGGGAAGAAAAAAAAAAAAGGTCTGCCGTTGGCAAAAAGAGGACTCGACCTTCCATGGCCCGCAAGACATAGAACGCCCGGACTTCTGGTCGTGGGGGAAGCGTGGATCTCTATGATGCTGGAGTTCATTAGGTGCACATAGTCGGGAAAGAAATCTCTCGGGCCGGAAGGGGTGAGTCACGAACCGGAAGTCCCTAGGAAATGGAAGAGCTGGACCGCAGGGGAGAATCGTGGGATATTGAGGGCATCATCCGCAGCAGAAAGGTAGGAACGATCTAACCAGCGGGGGATTAAAAACAGAAGTCCAACAAACTAGAGAAAATCGCAACGGAAACGGCGATGGGCTTGAGGTCTGTCGGAAAAAGGTTGGGGTCAAAATATTCCTGGGCATAAGGCTGATTTCTAGTACACGGCTTAGGTTGAGACCATGGGGACTGAATATTTATGTGGCCAAGGAAGCCACTGCGAAGGGTTACTAGTGCCGGGATTTATTAATTCTCGGAACTGTGCCTAAAGCGAAAGGGATGGAAAGGTTAACTAGTCATTGCTCCGAGACGAAATATTTAAAGACTTACCTCATCACCGTGCAAGGTCAGGAGGGGGCAATTTTGAGGAAAGGAGGGAACACCAATACATTGCGTAAAACAAGGGGGGGGGAACTATTACTTTGACGATACTTTAAAGCCGCCATGTTGCGGCGTGGAGATTCCCTTCCGGAACAACAAAAGCGCAAATCCATTTTTTTTTTGCTGCTGGGTCGTCTTAGTAGGGGGGTGGGACTTGCGATTGGAATGTTGGGGGAAACTGGGATGCCAAAAACTTCAGCTTCTTGGGGGAATTCGAGCGGCATAAACTTTTTAAGAGGTCGGCCACGGGCCTTGCCGTGTCGGGGGGAGGAAAAGAATCGTATCAAAGAAGAGGTTGGGAGGACCAAGGGGTGGAAGGACTGGTCTGGAAGACCAAGCTTTACGGGGGGGCAGAAACTGGGAATCTGGGGGACATTTCATACCGCGTTGTAAAATTTGAAGGATCTAAACCAGAGGAGCGTGCCGGGGAGGGTCGGGAGGGGGGGAAAAGCTGTCAAGACCAATCTAAGGGGTCATTCCCGGCGCTGCTCAGGATCGACTAATTCGGGGGGTCCCGAAAAGGGGACTCAACTTTCCTATCTACTCCAAACCGAGTTAAGAAAAAAAAAAGATGGCGGGGAAGAGAGAAGACAAAAACCACGGAGGAGGGGGGAGGAGAGTTCCCAAAAAATTCGGGAGCTTTTGCGTAGATCAGCAAAAGGGAGGAAACTGTTTCGGGAAAAAGAGCGCGTGCAAAATGTCAAAAAGTACGGGTGGAAGAGGGGATCATGTTGGTCTTGCCAAAGGGGACAAGTTTCAATCGAAGGAGGGCACGAAATCATCAAAGCGTAAGGTTTTCGGATATTAACAGGGGGGGAAAACTCCCGGGGGGGGAAGTCAAAGCTCCTCCACCGCGTCTGGAGTTAAAAAAAAGGGGAAAGCAGGTGAACGCCCAATGACAAACGTTCCCACTGCTCGAAAAAGAGGGGGGTCGGGGTTTCATGTTTTCGGAGGGAAAAGTTTTGGTTGACGGAAGAAAAAAAGAAAAGATGGGGGATGAATGCGAAACGCCTTTTCCAACGAGAAACCAAACTGATCAGTTTTGGGGGGGGAGGGGCCGGGCTAAATCGATCTCAAAGAAAAGTGAAAACACAAAGGGCCCGAAGTCAAACTACCAACAAAACGAGTGCGTTCCGTTGGGGGGGGAAGAGTCCGTTAACCAGAAGGCATCGGGAACAATGGAGTTATAGGGGAGGGAAGCCTAGGTCGTAACCCAACTGTTGTTACGAAAAAATTTAAGGTGTCGAAACCCCCAGTCTCCTTCAATAAGTGGAAATGAAGGGTCCCTTTCTTATCGAGAGACAAATTTTTGCCGGAGGGGCGATGTCGGGAAGGGGTGGAACCTTGCGGGGACACCTTTCTGGACAGTAGAAGGAAATTCAACCGCTTCCACCCTGAAAGTCCCTGCGAAGTGGAAGGGGGGGCCATCGTAATCAAAAGTGTCGCCAGATAAAGCGCGAAACAGGTGCCGGGGCGACCCCCCGTGTCCTTACTCTGAACGAAAAAGAAAAAGCTCCTTAATGGGGTTTCGTCGTTTCAGGGGAAAAAAACCGTACGCGTGAAACACGACCGGGATATTTATGAATCTTGCAGACGAAAAACGACGTAAAAAAAAGACGGGCAAAAGACTGGGGGATAATCTTAATTCGGGCCTGTAACTCGCAGCATGGCCAAGTTGAGGAGCTAAAGAAAAAGTCGCAAAAAAGAGGGCCCGGGTGCTTTCAACCTAAGGAACTGCCTCGAGGAGATATGGGGGAAAAAAAAACATAAGGCCCTCATTTTGGGAAGAGGGTGAAAGGCGCTTGGTTGCAAACCGCCATGGGGGGATGGGGAAGGGGGGAAGCTGGTATGGAAAGGCTCCGTCAGAAGGGGGTTGGGGGGGGGCTCAATCCCCATCTGGGCTTCAATTAGGAGAACGAAACATATAAGCCTTTTTTTGGAAGAACGATACTGATATTGCGCCAAGGATTACAACTTGGCGCGAAAGTGTAATCCATCTTCAAGTCGCCTGGATAAGAAGAGGGGATAGAATCCGCACGCAATGGCCGGAATTTTCAACAGTCTGTCCCCGCTCGATCAACTCAGGGTGGAGGGTGGGGGATGCCTTTTAGCTTGTTGTTTGTGTTGGGTGGGAGGGGGGATGGATCAATCTTCGTGTGTTGGTGGGTGGGGGTTATTTGACTGTTTTCGCTTGGAAGTTGGGGGGCAATTTCGTGGTTGTTTTCCGTGTTGGGGGGTTTTGTAGTAAGAGGGTTGGTGTGGGTTTTTTGGTGGCTCGCTTGTTTGGTTGGGGAATGGGTGATGGGGGGGGGGGGGTAGGTGGGGGGGGATGATATGGCTAACGAGGGGCGGGTGGGCGGGGAAAAATTATACAGACAAAGAAACTTTAAAGGTGGGGGGAGGGGGCTCTCTGGGGTGAGTTGATGAAAGCGGGTGGGGGCACTTTAGGCCGTTGACGGACCTTCAAGAGGGAGAGAATACAAAAAGTTCTTAGAACAAACCGACGGTAAGACTTCGGACTGCTAGTACAGGTTAGAAGCACTTAAAACAAATCCGGCGGGAAGAAAGGAATGAAACTTAACAATGAACACTATTCACAAGGGGGGGGGGGACATTGGATGGAAGAGTTTGAAAACAAGGAGAGTTGAAGAAAAAAGTTCAACCGGGGGTTTGGGGGGGAAAAGATTCAAATTCGGGGAAAAAAGTCTTTTCAACTTGGGGCGGATTGTTTCAGTCTGAAACGAATGAGAAGGGAGATCTCTAAACAGGGAGAGGGCGGGATGGCCGCATAATGGGTAGGGAAATATTTCCGGCGCGGGGGGACCCCCAACTAAAAAATATAAAAAGGGGAGTAATAATTTCGACAGAGATGATTTGTGCACTCAAAAATATTTCTTAGCGTGGGTGACGTAGGGATGGTCCGCCGTCGGAGGAGATGGGAAAGATAACCACAGTCGTAGGCCACTTTTAATAAGTTTGAGAAGCTCATAGAAAGAGGCGTTGAAGCGCAGGCTTGAGTGTCGTGCGCCAGCCTAGGTTAAAGTATGGGTATCTGCTGGAGGAACCTCACATCCATTGACTCAAACTCGGAATCACTTGGGGTTTGTTGGGTTTGCTTACACCAAGGAATTAATAAAACAATCGTTGGATGCGCGTGATAAACCCTTAGGGAAAGAGCATATTGGTGATAATTGACATAGGGAAAACGATTGGATGTTGTCGCACTGTATTTTAGTGCTTATGAATGCAAAAAAAGAAAAGCCTTCCAAAAGCAGCCCCGCCACCCCTTGAGTTGTATCGTAAGGCTGGAACCATATAGACAGTCGGAACGTCGGGGGAGGCTGCTACGGGGAGAAAAAGGTCATACATCCGGTATGTGGTTCGATGCAAGCAAAGAACGCGGTCAGAGGAGCCTCATCCCAGGCGAACAACCATAGTTAAAGCTTCGGGAAAAAGAGTCGTCACACTGCAGCAGATTTTCTCTATGAAAAAAGGGGCAAAAAAAACAACAGCCTCTGTTAAAAGGTTTGAGAAAAAGAGGGTGGGCCCAGCATCTACCAGAACACACCCTGGATATTTTGTCCCTACATACTAGAGGTTCCTTATTTAGGGTCGCGTTCTTTAGTTCAGCTTAGTGAGCCTTAAAAGGGTCGTTGCCAACCGGGGTGTAACTGGGTATTGGACTAAGATGAAAAGAGGTCAAGTGATTTAAAAAAAAGAGGGCGTGTTGTAGTGCTCAATAAAACGGAAGATATGTGATCACGGGTCAGTTGGGACTGCCAGGGGACCGGTTGACTAGGGGAGAGGGAAGGGCTCGCAGTGAAGGCGGTGGGAGGAGGTCGTAACGGGTAATGGACGGAAATGCCATGGGGGATAGGCCTAAGGACTGAGGCCCTTGATGAAGAAGGGGGCAAGTTTAAGAAGGAAAAACAATCTCAGCAGAAAACAGGGGAAGTGCCGACAAACATAAAAAAATTTGCCCGAATGATTCCCACGTGGGTAGTTAAGGAGGTGCTCTGATTTGCGTGACGGAGTAACAGTGGGCGTGACTTTCCTTAGAAAAGGGTGAAGAATTCAAGAAACTAGAGACAAAGTTTGTTTAGAAGAAGGGACGCTGATGCCGGAGCAACGGAAGGAAAAGATCAGGGGATAACGAAAAAAAAAACGAGAGGTAGGGACGTTTGTAGTGAATCTCCAATCAACAAAAAAACCCGGAATTGGGGGAGTGGAAAGTCTAGAACCCGAAAGAATGGGACGTTGGAACCAAAAGTCATAAAAAAAAACAAAAGGGTATGTATGAAAGAAGAGATTGGGCCCCCAAAAGCGAAATGCCTTGCCGGGGAGTGACTGAACCAAGAAGTGCAAAAAATGAAGGGGTGTTGCCGTGGGGGGAGATTGAAAGTCATGCACGCCTCATTGAGGGAGTCTTTACCCAGAGAGAGCGAATAAGGGACTGAACGAAAGGAGAGCCGAATTGGAGAATTCATCAGAGAACAAAGTTTCTTGGGCGAGGGGTATGGGGAAGGACCCGGTTTACAGACATTTTGCCGTTGGTTCAGCGGAACAGGCGAACATCCTAAGAGAATTACGCCAACCTGGAGGAATATATTGAAGTTGTAGGTCACAGAACGAGGAAAGGGGTCTGTTGCGTAGGGCGATAAAAACGGCAAATCGTTGCGCAGACAGCAACCGTGCCATTTTGAAAAAAAAAAACAATTCAAAGGAAGGGGGCGAATGACCCAAAAGGGGACTAGTTCGCCACAACCTTCACTGCAGAAAGGCCGCGGCTAGCACAGTGGAAAGGGGCACAAACGACCGTTGGATTATATTGGCTGATTTTTGAAGCAAATACTGAGGTTGTGTAAACACAGAGAGGGCTGAAATAACTCTTGAGTTGGCAGCTCATCAATTTCCAATCCATGGATGGAAAAGAACCGTGAAAAGAGCACGGGAAGAGTGAAGAAACTAAATAGGACCCTAACCGGACGAAGAACTTTTTCAGCAGACATTTGGAGGATACTGGTAAAGTGAGTGCAAAAAATTTGCACCAGTCGTGGTGGGGTTGACGGGGACTCACTGGGGCAGCACTTGTAAAAGGGAGCTCCCTTACAGAGTAAGTGCCGATTTTGGGTCGCGGTATGGGAGCAGCGGCTTCTCTGCAAGGCATCCTAACTTGGCGTTGGAGAAGGGGAAAAGCTCTTACCCTAATGGCTGATGGAACGAGGAAAAGTCCATCAAAGTGTTGGGGGGCGTGGTGGGGGGGGGTGGGGAATCAGCTCCTCAAATACCGAAGAAAGGTCAAATCGGGGTACCGCCGGCATCTGAAATCTTCGTAAAACGGGTTGAGGGAAACCAGCACAGATCACGAGGGTTGATGCAAGTAATCGGGGGTCGCAAAGCGGGACAAAAAAAAAACCATGTTCTTCCGCAGTTGGGGAGCATTAGGTGGCGGAGTCGAAAAGAAAAAAGAGAGGTTTTCAATAAACTCTTTTGCCAAGGAGTCCCAAAGGCCGAATCGCCCAAGGAAAGAGGCAAACGAGGGAGGGGATCGGTCCGCAGAAAAAGGAGGGATTAGAAAAGTTAGGGGGCGGAAGAACTAGTTTGGTATAGGGACGACATAGCTGAGGGACCGGAGCGTGAAAAAAAAACGTGGCAGAAAATTTGGGATGAAAAATTCTCAATGCAGAATATACGCAGGGGTCAAGGAGACAGAAAAAAAGGCCCAGGCCGAAAGGTAACTGTACTTCTGCCGGCAGATTAGATTATTCCTATTTTAAGATCACAGGGCAGAAGAGGAAGGGGAAAGAAGGAAACAATGACCCGAAAAAGTGAAAGAGTGGACACGGAATAAAAAACAGAAAGGAAAAAACCCGATCAATGTCTGGAGCAGGGGTCTTGTCAACAAGGCAAAGACCTGTCAACATCCTAAGCGTTCAATCCGTTGGGGTATTAGAAGTTCCGCAGGATTTGGGTTGTAGGAGGTAATCGAATGCATGTTAGACTCCGGCGTCCTTTCAGGAAATCCCTCGTTTTTAGGCAAGGAATGGTTTTCATTTGTACTTCCACGGAGCAAAACCAAGGGTGGAAAAACTTCTCCTCCGCGCAAAAAAGAGCTCGTCACCAAATAATTAACGGGTAGCAATAATGTTCACACACGCGAAAAAAAAGAAAAAGAAAGCGCGCTTCAATCCGCTATCAACGAAGAAAAAAACCACCCCATCAAAGAAAATGGAACCTCTCCAACCCGCGCTAATCGGCGTCAATGAAAGAAAGGAGGGTGTTCTCAAGGATAGACATACTGGCAGGTGGATGAGACGATGCTAGGAACCTTGAGTGAAAATTAATGAGACAGAGGAGTGCGCTAAATCAGGGGTTTCTTATCCCTAAAAAGGTGGGAAGATTGGGATACTTTCGGCGGCACAAGTGAAAAGCTGGCTGCGCCAGAATCGGGTCGTATGGACAAACGCTTATCTTGTGGCGCAGAAATGGGAGAAAAGAATGCCGAGGGCAAAACCAAAGAGTCGGGGGGGTAAAAGATCGCCTCCATGATAAAACGCCAAGGTGTTGGGAAATAAAGAACCGTTAGCGACATTCAAACTGGGGGTTCTTGTGAGACCAATTATGGGGCTATGATTGACTTGGGAGGTCCATTTCTACGGGAGAAAATATTCTGTTGCTGAAGTAGGTCCCAGTGGGCCTTGGAAAATTGAATTTCATTAAGAGACCTTCAGATATTCAAACCCGCTGGCGCCTGGGGAGAGCGGCTCGATGAAAGAGTCGCAAAGAAAAAGGAAGTGAACGATCGCAACCATTCCAGAGGGTGGTACTAACCAAGGGAGGACACCAACGCGCGACGAGAGCAAACGAACACGAGGTAGGCGTCAGCGTCAAGGAAGGGGGTCGATGACAGGCATCGGAATTTGAGGAAAATCGTTCGGCGATACGCATGGAGAGAAAAAAGGGAATGACGATGGACCACGGAACGAACATCGGAATGGGGGGGGGATCGGTATGAAAAAAATAAAGCCAAGGTGAAGGAAAGCTCACATGGCGTTAATTTTGCATAGAAGAAGGGGCAACATTGGAAGGAACGTCTAGTACTAAAAGGTCCTGTAACATGAGGGACCCTTATGGAGCGGTGGCTGCAAAAAAAGTACGGAGAACACATTGGGGGTGTCTAAATTTGGACGATGACCCGCACTTTGTGCATCCGATATTCGCTGCAAAAATTGAAAGGGATGCAAAGGAGAAAGGGAAGCAATCCAGTGGTGGTTTTCTGTGGACCTCTGGGGGGGTAGTCGTGAAATCTGCTCTTCTATGGGGGGGCGAGGCAATTTTGAAACTGCAAAAAAAAATTCTCCGGAGGGGGGAAGGTGGAAAAGGCGCAGCGTGGAGAACACCTAAAATCTGGGGGGGTTATCATCTTCTCGAACCACCAGGGTCTTCTCGAAACAAGAGGGGAATCACTCAAGCAGACTTTTGAAGGCGTTGGAACGTGGGGAAAAAGGTCTTAAGAACTGGGACGGTCAAGCCATACCTTCTCGGCAATTTAAGAGGTTACGTTCTACAAGTGTAACCTGTCTGCAAGTTGTACTTAGCGAACATTCCGGAGGGGAGGGTGAGAGTTCGGGAAGATAATTGGCAATCTGCAAGAAAAAGAAGGAAGTAAGTTTCTTCCCTAAATGCTGCGCTTTTGTGGGGAGGACATTATCAGCAATGAATTCGGTTTTACGTTCAAAAGAATTGGGGACGGAGAGACGCCGGATTTTCCAAGAAAAAAAGAAAGGCTTGGTG
>Ga0179591_1281084_pt1 | contig 13180 bp, 15 predicted proteins | sample CZOMad2_1_08_16f_FD_182891 | JGI IMG/M metagenome (GOLD analysis project Ga0179591, IMG submission 182891) | Vadose zone soil fungal communities from Angelo Coast Range Reserve, California, USA - CZOMad2_1_08_16fungal (PacBio error correction) | ecosystem: Environmental > Terrestrial > Soil >...
GAGTCACTTCAAAAGCATGGCACTTGGCGGAAAAAGGGGGACAACGATTTTCGGTACAAGGGTACATCGTACATGCAGGCGAAAAAAAGGAAGTTAACACCACAGAGTCAGTCAGGAGGAAAATAGGGTTTGGGATAGGTTGGCCGATTACCCGCGAGTGGGAGTACTTGGTTTTTCACGGGAAAAAGAGCAGGTCCGAAGCCCAAGCAAAAGGTAGAGATGTAGTCATCTTGTATCACGAAGCTCCTGCGAAAGGGGAGTCGGAGAGGTTGCCTCAAATGCTTAATTGAAAAGGGCAAAAAAAACAAAAACGGCGGCGCAGCAGACAACCGAAAGCAACTATCCAGAGAAGTAGGTCCACAAAGCATCCAGGAAGAGAGTCCGGTGGGCGGCTACGCTGAAACGAAAGAGCCTGAAAAGTAAACTCTGCAACGAGCCATCAGATCGCAGGATGGGAATTGCTTTTCAGGAAGAACGGGGAGGAAACCCTGCTGGAGCTTGAAAACTAGGGAAGAAGGGAATAAACGCTTAAGACCCCAAGGAGGGGGGGCAAAAGAAATTATTTAGCAGGAGCATCCGAAAATGGCTGAGCTTGATTTAAAAAAAAGTTGGGGGGAATTCCTTAAATGAAAGGGCGGATAAAGAGGCGAAAAAAAAGCTAGTCAGGGGAATATCGTAGAAGGGGGGTAGACTGGAGGTGATTGGGTGGAGTAGCAGAAAGGGAGTGGGGGGAGGGGCGGTGGATCATATTCAAAAAATCACGAGCAGTGAGGATCGATTGAGCGCTTTGGGACGAGGGGGAAAGGCACGACTTAACCGGACAATAGGGAAAGAAATTGGAGTTGTAAAGCCAGACTGTTGTGAATTATAAACGGAAAGTTTAAAAAAAGTCCAGATGATTGTCGAAGAAAACGCTGGCCGAGAGAGAACTTGTGGAAGGCGTAGAGGGAAAACGGAGGGGGTCTAAAAAAAAAAAATTGTCCACAGGACGTCTGTCCAAAAACAGCCCTTGACTCGGGGGGGGGTCTCGTATCTGGGTCAGCCATCAAACGCGGAAGGGCTTGATCAAAGAATGCGGCAGAGTCTGCGGCGGGCGGAGGAAAATTAAAAGGGCGCGAAAAAGAAGAATGTCTTGAAACCAGCGGCATAGCGGGTTATTCAAAGAGAGTAAAAGAACCAGTCGGAAATTTTTCACAAGACATGCAGAAAGTCACAAGACGACGAGAACCTCATGCCGTGAACCAGTGTCACCGGGTGGTATTCTTGATGACCAGGGATCGCGCTGCTTGTACGAAAAAAAGAGATATTGACGAAGCCGCCCATCTGCGAGGCTTCCGGCCTCGAAAGGTGAACTGAAAAAATCTTCGGTATAGGGTGGGGGGGGGATGGGGGAGAAAGGAAACTTGACAAGATGTTTAAAAGTTCTAAGTAGGAACGTAAGCGTTTACAGGGGGGAAAACAGGCAATGAGAACGGTCGAGATGAATCGTTAGCGACCAGTGATCAGCGGTCTAAAACACGAATAAAACGAAGTTGAGTGGGGACTGCGCCACTAGAAAAGAACGATTCGGAACCTCGCGCTAAAATGCAGGAAAAATATTGCGGGCGCGTATAGGGGAGATATTAAAAACAGCATCACCGCTCCCAGGCCTGTGGGCTTTTCTGTTCTGCACCTAAAAAACGCGGGAGACAAGAACAAGTTTTGTGGTAAGCCGCTTCCGGGGTCTGAAAACCATGAAGAAAGCTAAGGATAGGCCGAACACACAGAAATCGCCAGATGGCTGGCAATTCAGTATGGAAAGAGCTGGTACGTCTAAGATGGAGAAAGCTCCCCGCGTGAAAAATAAAAAAAAGGCCAAACGGAGTCGGGCAAACGGGGGGAGATACTAGGTGAACTTAAAGTTAAAACCTACATGGTCTGGGGTCGCTTGCGAGGTGATTAACGCCGAACCGTAAATTTTGCAAACCGATGTTCAAGACCGGAAGAGTCATCTTGGAGGCGCCTGTAAACAAATGTGGTCGACCACGTAATTCATTGGATAAGGCAGTGTATAAGCCCTTCGAACGCCTAATCATCTGGCAAAAACAGTTCAAATTTAGGTAGAACTGGTCACTACTCCGTAGGTGTAGTACACTATACTCCTCGGGCAATGAAAGAAGGGCTTTTGGGAACTCTGAGAGGAAACTTAGGTTTCAGTGTAAAATTCCATGTAAAGAGGAGGCCTCTTGGGGGCGAGAGAGCGGGAATCGAAACTTGCTGGACCAGCAAACGGTCAGGTAAAAAATCCAGCAAGAGTTCGAGTCTATTAAAGCACGAAGATAGGGTTTGTGCTGGACCGGAACAGGAATGCAGAAGAAAAGAGACACCGAGATAAAAAACTCAAGAAATCGTAGGCAACAGGGGGCGCAAGACAATAGTCTCCCAACGGATCAAGAAGAATGAAGCAGAAAAGGGTTGGGATAGGATCTGTTGCCAGTTTTGGCCAGCGTGGTGCGAAAAGTTGCAAGGAAGGCTTTATCAGAGGAGCAGGGAGTCGTGCTAACCGGTTAACACGATGTAATTGAAAAAAATATGGAGTCAGAGCTTGTAAGGAATCTCACCTCGGGGGCATATTAAAGAAGGGACCTCAATCGGAAAAGAAGAGGGCAAATAAGTGGGATAGAAGGGACACTTTTGTCGGAATAAATCGGGGTCTTGTGCTAGGGGAGAAGAGACTCTAAACAACGACGGAGGAGGGATAAAAACGTATTCTGAAAAGAACGAACAATCAGGAGACACGCTTCCCGGTCAGGCAGGGATGGATCGGGGTTTCAGATGGGGAAGTAAGGTCCTTAGAAAGTCATTGCGACCGGGAAACTGTGGAAGATCGGGAGGGATGACCTTCAAAGGGAATTCAACAAAAATCTACATATGCTGGTCACAAAATTCCATTAAGAACGGAAGGAAAACCTCGGGCCAAAAGAAAAGCGAGAAAACCAGTGTGAAAAAATGCTAGATCGTTCGGAATAGTTTTAGACTTTGGGGGGGGTAAGGACCACCACTTTGTCGGAAATGTCGGTCGGAAGCTGAGCTTGGTTGGAAAAGAAGGGGTAATCTGGACACAACGATAACTTTCGAGATCAAAGAAATAGGGGGAGGGTTCAAGGCAAGGGAGGTGCAGGACTTTCTCACGAGATCTCGCGCAACTGACGGGCACTACTCGTGACAAAGGATTCGGGAAAAAAAAAGAAAATAATTAGATTGTGAACGGTGTCACGACCTCGAAGGAGTCGTCTGTTCCACACCTGAAAAGAAGAAGACAGACGTCAAAAAGGGCGCTCAGAAAAAATTCGGCTGTGGGAGTTAGGCGTCGGGGATGGGAAACTGAAGGAAAAAATGAATGAGTAACAAAGGGGGGGGAGTCGCACTAGGCTTAGGCTCGACGCAAATCTCGGAAAAAGTGGGGGTTGGGAGGGGGAGTGAGAGAAGAGATTTTAAAGGTGGAAGAGGGACATGAGTTGTCAAAAAGGTTCTATCTGAATGGGGTGTTTGCATTTGGATCAACGCAGGAGGGAGCGACACAGTACGCGACATAATTAAGGGAAGAAGCGAGATTAGTCTTGATTTCACGCTCCGTAGAAAGCAGAGGATAAATGGCACAAAAAAAGGAGCAGGCGGAAAAAAAAAAGTTTTTCTACACAGAGCGCAACGCACGATAAACTTAAAGATGGTGAAGGCTGTGAAAAGTACCAGGCACTTCGAGCGGAAGGCTCGGAGAAACTGATGAGGGGCAATAATCTAGATGGATGCATGGGCGCTTCAGAATAAACTTAGTTCTGCTTCTTTTTGAAGGAAAACGAAAGGAAATTAAGCTATAAAAGAGCAGCAGTGTAGAGGAAAAGGTGACAACGGCACGCTGACTTAGGCAAGGAAAAGTTTCATAAAACTTGAGAGTAAGAGGAAACAGAAAAAAAAACTAAGACGGATGTGAGACGGCAGGATCTTGAAGTGAGGGAGTATATTAATTTGGCGTGTTTGGCTTGGGAAACTCTATCACTTTTAAAGGACTTCCTTGCACGAAGTTGCAAAATAGGGGAACATCCAATCATGACGTTCTTGGCAGCGTCATTTGGATGTCGCCATGTCCAGGCCGAGATGCGCTCCAGCCGAGCGAGATGTAAATACATCAAAGAAACCTTCTTTAGCAGTGGAAATGGGAAGACATCGGAAAGACAGCAGTATAGGGCAAAACCGAAAACCGTTTGTTTCCTGTGAAGCTGGGAGCCTTAACACTATAAAAAGATCGAGAGTCCAGGTCCGGAAGAGGCAACAGTCATGTGAAATCGGGTTGTGGTGACGACAATGGGAACCGATGGCATCTCCCACTACTGCAAAAGTTAGTGTAAGACAAGAATTCGGATCGTCGCTGGAAGGGTCTCACTCCGTTGGGCTGGAAAACGTCCAAAGCCAGAGGAGGGTCGACACTCCAATTGAGTCTGAAACAGGGAACGCTCTGCTAGCTCAACAGAAAAGAAATCCCTAGCAAATCTTTAAGGGACTGTCACCGTACGAAAGAAAAGGTATTATAAACACAGCACTGGCTGGGGAAAACCAAGTCAAATGTGCTGCTATGGTCGAGGGAACACCTATTGACGCATAGTCGGGAGGCTACAAACTTTTCCCAAATAGGAAGGGAGTTTCGAGGAAGGCTTGGTCTAAACTGGAATATACATCGGGCAAAAAGAAAATGGGGAGGAGTGGGGCCAGTCTCACTAAATAAGTACCTGAGCAATGAACGTCTCCAATCAAAGAGGTTCCAACCTGTGTAAGGCATTATTGCTTCTAAATCTGTTCGGGAGGGGAGACAAGAGCCCGCACAAAAGACTCTCTAATTGGGGGGATGCTGGGGGGGAAGCATAAGGACATCTTTTTGAATGGTCTGAGCTCTTTTTTGGGTGAAAAACCGAAAGTTGGGAGCCGGAGCATTTAGGGACGATGAAAATAGCGTTGGGGGAGGATTAAAACTACATAGGATACAGGTTGATTGGGACGGGACCTCGGCCAAAAGGAGGAAAAACAGAGCGGGGGGGAACACTCAGAGGAGGTCTATAGAGATAAATCCCAACAGAAGGAATTCGGAAAGGGTTTGGGGTCCGATATAGATAGCAGATGGGAAGGAATGGGAAATAAAAGGGCTGGCAGTACCATTTCCATGGAGACTGCTGAAAGCACAGCAGAGCTCTGAACAACAAAACAAAAAATATTATGTAAAGAGAACGACGGAGGGGTTAAGCACGGTCAGCCAAGCGGGGTGGTGGCCACGGGGGGGCTTAATCAGCTCGAGTTGGAAGGGCTTCACTCGGGAAAAAACGCATTAGAATCTTTTCAACAAAATAGGACAAGTGCGGGGCCGAATTACTGAATAAATTGGTGGGTGATTGTCTAGTTGGGGGGCGAGAGTAACGCTTGGGAAGGTGTTTACTCATAGGAAGAGGGGGAGAGATAAAAAGGTCCCTGTAGAAGATGGATGCAGGGGTCTACAAGCAGATCTGCGCTTCAGTCCGGGACCAGAACTACGTTTTGGGGGGTACAGGGCAGTAGGTTTACCGGGCACAAAACAGAGGGGAAAGCAAGTAACAACCCAAGGATCCCAAGGTTCTGCTAAAAAAGGAAAGCGCCTTCTTCTTGAGGGGGAAATCAGGGGTAATTCACAAGAGCAACACATAGGAGCTTGAAAAAGGGGCAAGTCTGTGGCTTGGCTAACGGTTGGCAATGTAAAAAAAGCAGGAGACTTAGAATCGGGAATTAAGGCCCACACGTCCGCCCTGGTATACGGGTGCATACGTGATAGCTGACAGCAACTAGGGAGTAGAAGGAAGACAGCTGGAACCTCTGGGGGGGAAACAAGGGGAAAGTAGGATCTATCTCTGAAAACGGATAAAAAGAGAATACATCTAAGTGGGAATAGCGGAAAGCGGGTTGACAGAGGAGGGTTGGGCATGAAAATATTCTGGGTGAGGGGTCGGAAGGTGAAAGAGTAAGCACTGCTTTATTATCGGTTTCTTGAATCTGTGCCGGAAGGGTCGAAGAGCGAAAAAGGACAAAGTAAAAAAAAATTGGGGAGGTTTAGGAACCTCTCAAGTTGTGACTTATACAAAAATCAAGTCGAAAGACCTCGTACAAACTTTTAATTAAGATGGCGGATCGTGTTGCAGGGAAGAGCGAAAGGTCTCCCAAAACGATGGGTATGACTGGAAACCAAAAAATCGGACGAAATACAGACGAGGAGGGTGATCTTAAAAAAGGAGGAGGATCCTCAAGGAAAAAAAAAAAAAAACAACACAAAAGAAAAAGAAAAAAAAATCGGAAAGGATTGCTCGAGGGAAATAGGAAAAGGTCTGTCGGAGGGAGGAAAATGATGCTCGACAGAAAGTAATGGGCTTGAAAAAGAGGAGAAGAGGCTGGAGCTACAAAGGGAACGTGCCGAGGGGGGGGGGAAAATCTACAAGACAAGGCTGAAACCATTCCCAACGGAACTTGAGAGACTTTAGGGTGGGAAAAAAGGGTCCTAAAGAGGTGAATTACCGGGCAGTCTTTCCGGCACAGAAGATTAATTGAGCGAATTTATTAGACCCAAAAGGAGGGCATTAGCGGGTCGGGGGTCCGGAACACAGCAGGGGGGCGTAGAGGGTTTTTGGTCGGTGGTAGAAGAGTCACGGCACGTCGGTGATAATTTTAGAAGTAAGGGGGGAAAGCGGGTTCAAAAAGGTGGATACTATCTCTGGTGGACCTATGAAAAAGGATCCTGTGGAAGGCTGGAACGAAGAAAGAAAAGTGTATTGTAAGCCACGGGGGACAATACCAGATAATAGTAGAAAAAACGCGCAGGGGTGAGCATACGGAAATCGGGGGGAGAGAGGGATAATGAGCAACAACCATAAAATATCGTCAAAAATGTGCTATGGAGATGGTGAGTATCACCCGTACAAGAAACAAAGTTTGGGGGAAACTAAGGAAAGTTTGCCATTATGCGATTAAAAAAGGGAAGAGGAGGAAATCCCTCTCGGCTGCGGGGGGGGGGGGGAATTATAGGGGGGAGATGTAGAAAACCGAGCCATCCGAGGGATCAAATTATCAAAAAAGCCAAATAGTCAGGTCAACCGGGGGCACAACAGAATGGCCGACATGAAAACTAAAATCTGACAGACTGAAGTGGCAAGGGAAATAAAAAATAATCCGAATTGGCCGAGGCGCCTCATGAGCACGAAAGTTAAGCCGCATAAATGGGGGAGCCTGAATAAGGGTTGAAAAGTTCAGAAAATAAAACTCGAAGCTAAAGAATGGTGGACAAACACAGGTAAGGATTAATGCCGTGGACGAAAAAGGATATCTTAGGAGCAGGGTTCTGGAACAGACTACGAGATCTAAAAATGTCAGAAAGTTCGTGGCAAAAAAATCAAGTACAGGATCAGGTTGGAGTTGGAGGAAAACCATGTCACGGATGAGTGGGTACAGCCGGGAAAAGTGCTCAGAAGACACGGTTCTAAGGGAAAGTTGCCTGCAAAAGGACACTGAGGCGAATCGAAAAGCAAGAAGATAGTGGTGGGAGAAACTAGAATTTACCAAGCAAAGCGGAGAACGTAAAAATCCTGCAAACAAGTGGGGGCTCAGACAAAGTCGAAAAACTAGCTTCAAAGAGAGAGGCTCGGGAGAAAAATGGGTTTGAATCATCAGGGTGTCGCGTGTGGGGGGAGGAGGGGAGGTTCATGGAGGGGGGGCAGCATAATGGGGAAAGAGATGGGTGGAGGACAACTTTGAAAGATGTCATGGCCACGGTCTGGCCAGAAATCGTGTAAGAATCGGAAGACGTTCGAATATAACATGACGTGAAAGACAGCTTATAAGGAGGACTATCCGCGACGGGAGCGTTGCGACGCAGGGGGGGGGGGAGGTCAGAACGGAGCGAAAAAACAACGGAGGAGAGAAAGGGGGGAGGGGGGGCTACCACCATAGGAGGCCGCTACAACTTGGGGCACGGAACGGAGGTCTCGGATAAAGAATGAGGACTGAGGGGTGGTAGTGGGGTAACGGAAGCATGAGAACCGGCGGACCAAAATGGGGACTATAGGGACAGTGAAAATAAGCTTAATTGTCCACAATCGCGCAAATAAAGACTGGCCATAAACGTCTAACAAGCGGGAAAAAAGCAAAACGAACCAGTGGGAAACTCTCTGAGCGAAGAGTAGTTGGGAAAAGATCGTTGGCTACTGACAACGGGGGTCATCGGGATCTATTTTATAGCGGGAGATCTTTTTTGTAAGAATTACGGCAGGAGCCACAAAATATCTAGTGGAGGCATCAGATCGAGTCAAAATTGACATTTTCTTGCCTTAAATTGGCTGCTAAACAGGAGCCCGAGGAAGGAAAATCCTAGAAGCGAGGGCGACGCGTGACAAATGGATGGGATGAAGAAAAAAGCCCGGAAGGGGTACGTGTGCATGGGTGGAGAAATTGGTACATAACTAGGGTGGGTCGGGGGACGGCGGCAAAGCGAAGTGGGTCTCAAGTAAACGCAGGGGAGACCAGAAGAATGGAGAGTAGAATTTGAAGGCCGGTTGAGAGAAGATTAGGGGGTCGATCTGGATGTAAATTAAGAAAATGAAGGGGGCAGGGGTAGGAACAGGGTAGTTGGGGGGGTGTCGGGGGGCTGGTGCAGAGAACAGGTGGAATTATTCGGCATGCAAAAGTAAGACTGGGGGGGGGGGTGGGATCAAGTGCAAAAAGGGGGAAAATACCTAATCTGTTATTTGGGGTAAAGTTACTAGTCAAGGTGGAACACCTTGGTAAGGAGAAATTTTTGGGCATTGTTGATCAATGTGCAAGAAAGGCTGATTGGCGCATCCTGTAAAACGACCGATAGAAATCGCCGGGGGGCCGGGAGAGAGAGGCTGGAATTTGAGCAATGAAGGAGCAGAGAGGGGACGCCCAAAGGAAGAGGAGGATCCAGTGGGGTTTGTAACGCGTAGGAAGGAAACGAAGTAATACTGTGGCGAAGGGGGGGGGTGATGCTGGGTTGAATCTTTTCACCCGCTAGACGCTGTGACGAAAGCTGCATGCTAAAGAGAACTAGATGCGGGGGGCAACTCGATCGGGTGGGAAGTGGGGAGCCCCACTAGAAAGTTAGGTGCTTGAAAGGGATTTGTAGGGGGGCCCTCAGAAAGGGATTAGAAAAGGCCTAGTGATTCAATTGACATGTGAAACCAGAAACTTACAGTAGGAAGAGCATAGGTGAGACAACGGGGAACAGGATCTCGGGCGCGCCTACAAAAAACAATAATACTGAGCCTCTGGGGTACTTGGTCAAGAAGGCGGAAGACGTCCCTGGAGGAGCTATCACTAGATGGGGGGAATATGAACTTACGGGTACTCAAGGGACTAAAGGACACAAAGTCAACTCCGAAACGAAATTCATTATTGGGAAGGGGCTCATTGTCGGACTTACCTAGACATGAACGAAACATTGAGGACACGATTGGGGGGCCGGAATCAAGCATCCGGGGGGCAAGAAGTCCCTGCGGGTATTGGTCAAGGCTCCGCGAGGGGGGAATAGGAAGTGAAATTAGAGAAGCCTTGTAAGTTTTGCCTGGTACGGATCACTAAAGGCGAGAAAAGATATATATGGGCGGGAGTAAATTGGTACATACGTCAGGTGAAATAGGGGAGGGGTGGTAGCGCTACTTCACGCCAAAAGTCGGCCAGATGGAAAAGAAAAAAAAAGGACGTAAGCTTTATGTGTTATGCATAGTGGATGTGGAGTCCAGTCCAGACCAGCGGGGAGGAACACCTCCCACGGGGGATAAGGTAAGCTTCTAGAAAATAGAAAAGATACCTATCACAAAGGGCGATGTAAGATTACGAAATTCAAAACAAGCAAAGGTTTGCATTCCAAGAATGATGAAAAAAGATTACCCTTGTGAAAGAGGGCTCTTTAGTCTTTGACGGTGACACTCGAGCGGAAAAGGCAAAAACTGGTTTCCCCGCAGAGGAGGTCGGACGATTGCACAAAAGGCGTTCAGAAACAGGAAAAGGGGGCCAGCGAGGGGGGCAGAAAGTACCCAGGCCAGTACCGAGGGGGCGCATGGCAAATGTTCTGAACAACGCTTTCCAAAGGAATGGGGCTCTAAATCTGGCAGAGGGTAAAAGCAGCAAACCGCAAAGAAGGACTACTCGGAAAAAATCCTGGGGGCTCACGGAAGACGGGGGATCGGGAGCGGGGGCGTTTTGGTCAAGGCAACACAGACGCTGGGTGGCAAAATCTGAATGCCACTACGGGCAAAAGGAGGGAGTGCTATTAAAACAAGGAGAGCTACATTTGATTGGGTGCATCAAACTTTCATCTGCAGGAAGAAAAAGCTACACACTCGCAGGGGATCATATCGAAAAATCAAAAAAACAATCAGGACTTCCCATTCTTCCGAAAGTGGGGTACACTCTCAGGCGATAATGCTGCAGGACTTGGACGAATCGAGAGGGAATCACAGACAACGTGCATGGGACATCTTGAGGACAGCTCAACCAGGCAGCTCATCTCTTGCCCAAATTCCCCCACACAGAAAAAAAAACAAAAAACAAAAAAAAAACAAAAAAAAAACAAAAACCAAAGAGAAAAAAAAAAAAAAAAAAAAAACAAACAAAAGTGTGACAGAAAAAAAAAAAATAAAAAAAAAAAAAAAAAAAAAAAAAAACAAACAAAAAAAAAAAAAAACAAAAAAAAAAAAAAAAATAAAAAGTACAAAAACAAACCCCCAAAAAAACAAGGAGGATGCCATAGAAACAATCAGTAAGTCATCCACCGAGGGACGGGGCGGGGCGAAGCATAAAATCAACAAGAGTCGCGAGGGTAACAGGAAAAAGCAGGAAAGATGTGGGGAGGAGAGAAATCTGGGATATAGCAGGTGAAATCCGGAGAAGAAAAAAAAAAAGCGGAAAATCAGAGAGTGGAGGAAAAGATCAAAAAAGAGAAGGTGTACGGCCCCTACACCCCATTAGCGTTTCAGCTGTGTGATAACAAGCCGAGTCTACGGCCGTAAATGTCTTTGGGACCTTAGTGTGAAGGTGCAAAAGGTTCCATGGAAAAAGACCAGATTTCGCCACAGACAAGGAGCGACCTGAACGGGGAGGGCGCTCTTTCTAAATAGCCAAAGTCTTAGGGGAAGCTCATGAGATTCACAGGGGTAAAAACTTAGGGTGGGCTTTTAGTAACATCCCTGAGAAAAATACGGGAAAGACTGGCCGCGGAGACGGAGAAAAAACTAGCTTCCACGCCCCTGTGTGACCGCTTAGAGACTGAAAAAAACTTTTTGGAAGCTTTCGCAATACTGACCCGGGGGGAGGGAACAGGTTGGAAGTTAAGTCCGGAGCAGATCGACGGTGAAGCGAAGGAAGGAAGCGAGAGGTTTAAAATGTGGTGGGGTGAATGAAACCTTTCTGGGAGGGGGCAGGGAGGGGAATTTACAGAACGGCTGTTTGGGGGGGTAGAGTTGATCGGGTTCTCGTTGATCCAGACGCGTACCGAAACGGACTGATCAGGGGGGTTTCACCGCGCCTGGAAGGTACTGAAAAAATCAGTCGGGAAGAAACCAAATAAAGGAGCTACGTCCTGAATTATTGTCGAAAAACGCCCAGAAAGCGGGGGGGGGGGGATCGACAAGAGTATACGGCAAGTAGCCAAAAGGTTGGGGGGGAAGGAGTGGACACCATCAACGGAATACCTCTAGTAACGGGGAGGGACAAGTCGAAAGGGGGGGAATGCGGAAAAGAAAACAGATCGAAAATTGCGGCGAACGAAAATACGGATTGTATGTTCTAAAATTTGCAAAGAAGAACTAAAGTTGAATGGTTCCAAAACAGCGCGGTCATGGCCGAAGGGAAATGAAAACCCCTGGTCACGGTTTCTGACGACGAAAAGAAAGACCAAGTCAAAGCAAAAAGGGAAACGTGGATGGCACGCGGTAAACATTGTTTCCAATTTGGAGCGTAGTAAGGGATCGCGCTGCTCTTTCCACTCAAGAGGGTTGAATAGAAAGTCTGTCGCACCATCGTGCCGCTGCCGGCAGTCGTCGGTGAATACAAAGCGGCATATTGGGGGGTGGGGAATGGGTGATAGGGCGGAAGATCGAGATGATAAGGCTGCCAAGGGGTAGAGGTACGTAAGAGTTCTTTTTCAAGGGGCAGGAATATCTCCTTACGAGTATGGGAGGAATGGGCACTCGCGGGTGCGAGGAGGAAGCCGGTTTCGAGTGGGACCTGAGGAACAATCCAAAAAAAAGAGGAGTAAGAACGTTTTATCTAATTCGGGAATCTCTTCGAAAAAATCGTCGGTTGATGAAGAGTCAACCAATAACAACATGCAAAAGATAAAGAGGGAGACTATTCGAGACAAGTGGGGGGGGGGGGGTTAAATCCGCTTAGGGACGTGGGTCCGCTCGTGAATGGGCGAGGAAAAACGCCCTCGCCTCTGAGGAGGTTCGGATGGGTCGTTAAATAATGAGACAGCCCGCCTCTTTAACAAAGATCCAAAACAAACTTAATGAGGAAAAAGTTCAATCACAAAAAATAAAGGCCTCTGTGGCCTCATTAAAAAGAAAAGAGGATGAAAGAAAAAATGCAAGGGCAGGGGGAACGAACAAAGGGGTCCGAGAATTTCCTAACCTAACTGAGACCGGTTGCCAGCATGAAAAGGGGGTCTAACTGCAGGGAAAGGGGGGAGGGAATAATCCATGGACTAAGACGCCTAATCATCTTTCAATTCAAATTTGGGTGGGGCTACGGCAACTATACAACTTAGGCGTAGGGGGGGGAAAACAGACGACTACAGGGAAGATTCAGGGGGGGAAAAAGTCACCATCGGGCTCATGGGGGGGTGTTTCAGGGGCACGGGAGCCATGGGGAAATACGTGAAAAAGAGGTGGCGAGAGGTTCTCGTCTGGGCGAAGGTTAAAAGGAACACCTGGGGCGTCCGGCAAAAGCCATTCAACAGGGGAAGGGATCGTGAGCATCAAAATAGGGGGGTCAAGCCCGTAAACATGAGGGAAAAAAGGAAAAAAAATGATACAGGCCCTCCAAGAAATCTGCCAACAGGGTGGGAGAAAAGCTCACGAGATTAACACGATCAGGGAATAATCGCTACTAAATGGTTTTC
>Ga0179591_1309460_pt1 | contig 13180 bp, 13 predicted proteins | sample CZOMad2_1_08_16f_FD_182891 | JGI IMG/M metagenome (GOLD analysis project Ga0179591, IMG submission 182891) | Vadose zone soil fungal communities from Angelo Coast Range Reserve, California, USA - CZOMad2_1_08_16fungal (PacBio error correction) | ecosystem: Environmental > Terrestrial > Soil >...
TCGGTAAAGGGGAGGTCTTGGTGAATTTTGGTGACACAGGGAGGGTGGTTTTCCTGAATGGGATTTACATTTATGAGTTTTGGGGAGACCTGCATTGTGAAGGAACAACGGGAAGAAAAAAAAAATCAAAACCTCAATCGCTGTTGACGAAAAAGATGATTGACGCTGGTAACGACGGATCAGCAAAATGTTTGGCAGGGGGGGGATTTTAGAGGGAGAGGTTTGGGGGGAAAGTGTAGCTACTGGGGGGGGCGAATAAAGAGAGGGGCGGAAGGGGACATCTCAGGGTTGTAAAGAGTCCCCTGCTGAAGATCCGGGTGTAATGATAATCGGAGATGGGGGTGACCGCTTTGGGCAAATCCACTGGGCGCCATCTCGTGAAAAACTGAGAGCCGTCCCGCACGTGAGAAAGAACTAGTATGACTTTGGTTTAAAGAGTCCCAGGGGGGGTAGATGATCATGAGTTAGCCGCAGGAAAAATACTGATAAAACCCAAGAAGCCTCGGGAAAAAGGGCCATAAGGGCGCAGGGCGTCAGTTATAGGTTACTGGACGAGAAGGAAGTGCTACGTGATAACGGCACCTTCCTCATAATCAGAAAAAGTGGGAAAAAACATTGAAAGCAGACAGCACTGGGGTTAGGGAGTGAGTCATGTAGGGCGGCGGGGCCACGAAAGGGTGATATTTGTCCGACGTGTCCGAAGGGAAAAGCGGCAACCGTTACCCTTTAAGGAAGGGTCGGTCTCCTGAAAGGGGGTAGTGCAATTCCCGTCGGGACTCAGAAAAAGGGAGAAAGACCCGCATGTTGAGAACGGTTTGTGAAGGAGTGGGAGGGTGGGCACGGCCTCCGCAAAAGGAAGTCAATCAGGGAACTCTACGAACGCAAGTGGAAAGACAATAGGGAGAAGAGGGCAGCTATACAGGAGTTTTGGGGGAGGGGGTGCTTACTGGTTTAGGACCGTAAAAAAATCGGGGTCGGCCCGATGGGGGACGAAGACAACCGGGGAAGGGGGAATGGACTTAATAGGATTTGGGTGGAAAACGGGACAGACGGGACTTGGGAGAGACGATCATCCACCGGGAAGGCAAGCCGCTAGTAATTAATACGTCTGTTGGCATAGCAGACTGCTCAAGCAAAGGGGAGGAAGGGTTAATTAGGGGGGGGGGGAGGACAACATCAGTGAAATCTAAGGGTCGGCGGAGGCAAGCCGGAGGGGAAGAAATTGGGGAATAATGGGGAGCTAAGCAATTAACGAAAGGGGGGAAAGAAGGCGTACACACTTAAGTCCGATCGTCCTCGGAATCATAAACAAAATTGAGGAAAGAAGATCCCGATCGAACGAAAGCTTCTTGAAAAAATGGCGGCTCTGATCGTTTCCTCCTGCTGGACCGTAAGCAACCAGTTCAGCCGCATCAATGGGAGTGGGGAGGAAAGTACTTCCGGCAAAAGCTGACTGTACGGTTCGGAAAAAAGAAAGGGGAAAGTTCAGAGCTTTTTCGCAGGACTGCAAAGTAAAACTAATCCACGCGGTGACCCTACGCTCACTCAGGGGATCAGGGAGGAATTTTCCTAGCTCGTTTCGTGGTTTTCAAGGAGAGGGAAAGGTGGAGAAAACATCGTAAAAGAAGTCGTCTAAACAAGTCCCCGCATAGAAGAATGAGGAAGAAGCTTTTTTAACCGAAATATAAGCCGTCGCTGGGACTTCTTCACCAGCAAGGTTTCGTCAGGAGAACGTGTCCTCCGAAACGACAGATTGAAGAAGGGGAGTCAAATTCCAACACATGCGTTGTGGCCCGAACAGTGAAAAAAGAAAGAAACCCAGATCAAACTCATGTTGGCGAATCACCAAGAAACGCACAATCCCTGAGGACCACCTGACGTGGCGCCTGCTTGGGGAGAAAGGGGAGTCAACAAACTCGCGACCCAACGGGTGGAGGAGCCCTGCCCGTGAAGCGTTAGCGCGAGATTGGCTGATCAGGACAGCGCCTCCGACCTCCGATAAGACCCACAAACTGAAAAAAAAAAAAAAGAGACGGGGCTCAACGGCGGGAACGGGAGGGGAACTTACCAAAGAAAGAAAAAGTCAAAAAAGACGCGGGCAATTGCCGTCGCCCGAAAGGGGGACATGGCCTTTGTTGGCAGGGAAACACAAGCACCCGTATCAAGAAAGAGGGTTTCGATCACAAAGAAGCCCGATGTCGAAAGCGAGATTCAAAAAAATCATGGAAATAGCATAAAGGAAAAAAAGACTGACCAGCGATTGGCATTGGATGGAACCTGTCGGAAAGATCGAAGAAAAAGGGATTTCGAAGAAGCAGCTGAATTTAAAAGAGACGACACTTAGAAAGAGGGGAAAAAAACACTACATTTCTCTCCTCAACAAAAAATGATGAACGTGAAACGGTTTGTGGGAAAAAAGAGACCCTACCATGAACGGGGCAGAGAGGAATCGAGGGGGGGGCACGGATGCCCATCTTAACGGGGGGAGGGACACCGATCATCGTCCAAGGAAACGAAGGAAAGGAAAGTCCCACTTAAAGAACAAAGAGGGACTGTCAACTCTCAATCAGGAAAATGCCCGCGAAAAGGGGAAATGAAAATGGAAAATCCGAAACGTTTCAAGCAAATCCCCTCAAAATTCGAAGAGAAATGGGGGGGTCATGCTTCAGAGACTGTGCGTAAGTCACCCTTTGTACGAGTTGGTAACCAAAGGAGGGACTAAGGTCGGCAGAAGGGAGGGAGGGGGGTTTGCCTTAGGAGAACCAAAGAGGGGCAAGGAAGGAAATGGGGGGTACTTGCATAAATCGAGAACGAAACTCTGAATGGGGGAAAAAGGGGGACGGGAACTTCGCGACATTGGTGGAAGTATGGCGAATGGGAAATTAAAGAGGGGTTCAGGAGGCCGAAAGAGCTCCACTACCGGAAAAGCCCGGGGGTCTGCCATCTTCTTTACGTTGGCGATTGGCCCCACGAAACACATTAACAAAGAAATAAGATTATAAAAAGGGATCATAAACTACCGTTTTCGGTGGCAGAAAGGCAGAAGGGAATTTTGTAGAAAAAAGGATCAACTCTGTGAAATGTCGATTTGGGAGGAGCACCAGCAAAAAGGGAACAAATGGGGGGAAGATGAGGTAAAGAAGGTTTCGACACAAATTGCGAGCTGTACTCATCAGAGGAAAAGGATGTGGAACAACGACTTGAAGGAAAAAGAAGAGGGGGAGAAAAATCTCACTTATTCGGGAGAATCTTTATCGATTGAGAGATCTATAATCACACAACACTGGATTGAGGAAATAAGATATTCTCTGGAAGAAAAATAGGAAACAAGGGGAGGAATCGATCTTTCGCTGTAAATCAAAAGAGGAGGCGGGAAGGGAGGTGTGAAAAAAGGCCACACGTATAAAAAAAACACATGTCTCGGGTGACCTTGATACGATTATCGAAGATTAACCAAGTTAAGGTCGCGGGGAGAAAGCCCACCACCTTCACAAATGGGGGGAATGATCGGGGCGCCTAGGTCCCTATGGGGAAAGAAGGGCAATCCACGGGAGGAACCGGGGGGGTGGGGAAGAGGGGGGATGTGCACGGAAATTTTCGATGGTTCGGTGAGCACGGGTACAATCGACTTAGCCAAAAAACGGATATGGCTCCTGATTATCGGAGGGGGAATATATATGCGTCAATTACCCGGGACTAGGGCACTCCTTAACAACCCAACTTAAAGCAAAGTTGACACGGAATCATGTGGTTCATAGGGTAAAAGAGGAAGCAGAAATAAAACAAAAAAAAGGGAAGAGCGGGAAGGCGCAGAACCGGATTTCCTAAAGCATCCCATTCGTCTACTAACTAAAGGAAGGGGTAAAACACCTAAAAAAAAGACGGGGGTGAAGGTGCACCGTAAAGAATAACTTAAAACTTCGCGGCGTTCTTTTTGGAACTTTGGAAACCGCCGGCAGCGGTGTCCCCTGGTAGAAGGCACACCTGGGCCGGCTTTACATAATGTCCCTGCTCTTTTGGAAGCCAGGGGTAAAATGACAGCGGCCGTGGACCCAGTACGATATCGTGCCCCAGGCAAGTTGGGGGAAAGACGGTTGGAAGTCCTCTATGCTGAAACCGGATAGTCGATGAATGGCGCATGGGAAGGTAACCAAAACGGGGACAGGAGGGAGACGTGGTGAATCGGATGACCGAGAGGGGAAAGCATGTTGCGGGGGAACGTGATAGTTCGATCGTCTTCTTTTGGGAAAAAGTCAAGAGCTAGCTGGGTCAGGGAACTTCGCTCAAAGGTCGCCAGCGGCGGGAAGGTATAATCCAATCCCAAGGCAGGAAACGCTGAGTGGATGTCTTATTGAGAAAGGAAGAAAGGGCGTGGCCCTATCTAATACCACGGTACAGAGTGCGTGATCGAATGCAATGCGTATTGGGGGACTTGGTCAAAAAGATTGAAAACCTCAGGGGGGGGGCCAGAGAAACGTCAAATTGACCTTCTATGATGGTTTGCCGTCAGGGCAGGGTACCTCAAGGTTCCCCATAAAAACGACGGGTTGGTCCAAGCAGTTGTGTTCAAGTTATCAGGGAAGGGCTTCTCGTGGGGGCCGGAGAATCTGGACCGGTAGAACAATCTAACAGCATCACGCGTTGGGCCAGCCACCACGTGGAAGTCTAATTGTCAAAGAAAGCCAAAAAAAGCAAACTTAATGGGTGGAGGGGCGGGCAAATGGGATTCGTAAGATAGTCTGTGATCTCGCCACGCGGGGGAGGGGGACCTGGAACTTGCAGTCACAACATGCTGGGGGAATCTACTTTCCGTTATTAAGGCTTGAGGATTATTCAGGTTCACTGCCGCCGAACCTTGCGGGTAAATAGACATACTAAGATATCTTACGGAGAAAGAGGGAGTCGACCGGGCGACGTGAACGATCGGCTCCCTGCTGGGGAGAACTACTTGCCCACGCCTGGGGAAACAACAATGTAGCGCGCGAAATCCGGACTAGCGGGACGATCGCGCATTAAGGGCCACAACCGTTGACGTAAAGGGCTGGATGGTCCCCAAGGGCAGGGTGGGGAAGAAACAAGTACTCTACTAGACGTCAGAAGTATTCGTGAAACACGTACAAGACTGATATTAAAGTCACAGAGGGGCCAGCAGCGATCACACGATGAAGCCACAAAAAAAAGAACGAAACGAAGGCTTCTGTCATCGGTTTGGGAGAGGGTGTTGGACATGTCCAGATGACGATCAGTTTCAAAAAGGGGGGGGCAGGAACAGATCAGGCACATAGAAAGTTGAAATGACATTCTTTGAACAAAAATGTCCAGGCACGGGGCGGCAAGGAGAAACAAACATTAAGACAGTATCCGTCGTTCTCATCCATCAAGGGTACCAAGTCGCACCACCCGAAGAGAGGGAATCCGGCACGAGCGCCATGAAAGAGGACCAAACCGACTTCATCATTCTGGCTAAGGGGGTCATTTTTCTTGCGTGGTTTCATATCTTCCGCACATCATAAGCCTTTCCATAAAAATCGCCACTGTGGAAACGGGAGTCACATGCGAAGCCGACTTGAGTGAGGGAAAGGTGGACAATAAGGAAACATGCAGAACCCAAAAATCCATTCTCTTAGTCCACCGAGAGGACGAGTCCGTCGAGTGAAAAGGCGACCGACTGCGAAAGACAGGTGAACCAGAAAGGCACCTCCCGCAAAACGGTTTCGACCCAATTATGACACTTGAGGCGTCCAGCTAAAACAGGCCGCGCTGAACGTAATCCAAGACAGGGCGGAGCCGGTTCGTAGACATTCGGAAATCTGTACACCGCGGTAAAGAAAACGAAAACAATTTGTGAGGGGGACGCAGGTCCTCAGACGGCACGGGCAGTCGGAGGGAGGAAAACTTTTAAAATGATCGATGAGGACGGGGGGAGAACTCCCCGGTACATGGGGGCGCCTCAGCAACTACTGGGCACGCACTAGAAACGACCTTCGCTCCAGCACAAGTGGTCAGCGCATCCGAAAGTCAAATGATAACGAATCGCCAAAATCCGAAATCGAATAATTCTAAACGCAGCTAACGCGGGGTCCAAGAAAGGCGCACCAGCGTGGGCCCCCGGTCTTGGAAGACCTTATCTCCCTTGCTTCATCCACTCACTGACGGCACTGAAAAGAAAGTTGAAGCAGAAACGACCAAAAACTTAAGAAATCGTAGCTGCTCAGCAGAACCAACGAAAAAGGCAATAATCTCCAAGCAGCACCGTTGCCGGAGGAGGAGGGCATCTTAAATTACTAGTTTAGGCCGTTAAAGTGGCCGGGAAAATTAAACCAGAACAAAGAAAAAAAAAAAACCCAAACTATTCAAATCGGAAGGAAATTAAATCCGACAGCGTCGGAACACCGCAAACTGGGAAAAAAAGGGGACTCACAACGCGCAGACCGGTTCTCATCTCTCTCAACAAAAAAAAGAGGGAACATATCGATCTGATCCCTGGCTGGAGGTGCGCTGTTTGTGCTTCAAATTTTTCAAAAAAGGGGTTGCGGTGGTGTTTCCGACGCTGTGCTGTTTCATTATGAGGTAAAAAGGAAACGGAATCAACCACCTCGATTCACGAGGATTTTACTGTAAACGAGAGGAAAAACTTATCTCGGGCATTGGTGCTTGGGAGGGTTGGTTGGTCTTTTGGGGACTGCGCTACTTATGAACGATACGAGGGGTTTGGGGGGTCACGAGTCCGGTTCCTGCGGCCCTGCAGGACCGTCGCCGTGATTATGGTTCAAGTCAGCTCAGAGTGCTTGGGAAAGGCGCCAGGTGACATACGGGGGGAAGTACCAACGTTCATCACTCCCCAGCGCGCGTTAACTAAGTGCGATTGGGGGTCGATTCCATTGAATATTAACATGCTGCCCTGCAGGACAAAAGGGGAGGGAGGGGAAGAGCCGTCGACGGGGCGGAAGAGGTCAGTCGTACGTTCCCTCTCCTTCTAGGTGATCTGACAAAGAACCATCAGGATCCTTTCAAAGGGCTCAAAACGACGTGATCACGGTGAAAGCGGGCCAACCGTGTCGAGGGGAAGGACCTCGTGTAACCGGAATACTAGGAGGAGAGGGCTCCCATGTGGTACTTGTAAGCGGACCTACGGTATTGGAGCTGTCAGTCCTGTAACGCAAAAAGGGGGGAATAGCCCGTCGGTCGGAAACCCTGTTTGGGAAGATGCGGGGGCAAAAGGGCAAACAAGGCGCGCATTCTCCTCAGGAGGGAAAAAAGGAAGTCCCGTGACCACATTCTTGAAGACCAGATTGATCATAGAGCCGTGTTTGGTTGGGGGAGTGTGGGGGGAATGCCTTAATCTGGAACGACCGAGGGGACAAAAGTCGGCCTCGCAAGGAAAGGAGGAAGTGGCTTTGGGACTCACGAAATGGGGAAGGCCGCGAACTTTTCCTTTCCAGGATTTCGATACTATGTAACCTCCCAAGCACCGGCAGATGAAGAAAAGTATTACGTCCCGGCGCTCATGAGGGGAAAAGGGCTCTCGGGTTGCGGAATCACTTGGCTTTACTGGTGGGGAGCCAGTCTTCAAGGGAAAAATATGTGATGCGCAACGACATTCCTCTTCTGTCGCAGTTGAGGGGGCCGCCGGTCGGGCCCTTTCCATTAAGGGGGGAGATACCCAGGGGCAGTTACAACTTACAGAGATTGGGGAACTACCATGGGTTAAAAGTGCTGGAAACGGAAGAAGACGGGATCATGCAGTAAATTCCGTAATCAGGGAAAACTCGATGACAAAAGGCAGCCGTGGGAGGTGCCCTGTCGTTTGGGGGAATCGGATTCGGATCGTTTAAGCTCTCCCGAATCGGGGGGGGGAAGCATTCCATCCGCTGCTGGGGGGGGGTTGAGGGGGACGAAAGAAAGGTTCTCGCGCACTACTGACGAGTACGGATGCGAAAAAAAGGCACAGGAATGGTGGCCAGCCAAAGGGGAGGATCATCAACCTGTGTCCATGGCGGCGGAGATAGACGTCTGCGATCGTCAAAGCCTCGGGAGCGTGGCATTGTTTCCGACGCCTAAGGGCGGGGGGACCAACACGCGGCAGTAGAGCCACAAAGAAGGAAGCTAGGTTCACATTCCCGGACCACTGTCTCGTAAGGAGACGGTGTGCCGCCATGATCTATAAACTGGAAATCGGGGGTGGACCTCACGCATATTAAAATGAATCGACCATCTGGCATAACATCGACGATTGACTCGAAAAAAGAGACCCACGCATTCTGTGGCAGAAATAAGGGGGAAAGGCCAACCGCCTGGAGATCCCCCGCCAGGAGGGGGTCCCATGTGCACCCTATGTATCATCTTGAGGCTGGGTGCATGCGGGCGCCACTTGAACAAGAGGTGCGCACAAAGTTGAGGGGGGGGTCGCTGAGTCTCTTATCCGTGAGAAGATCCTAGTCTCCGATCAAGAAAAACCACCAAACTTCGTAAACATCGGGAAAAAGGGCGGCGGGTGGGAGAAGGCCCCTGAGAAAATTCCTCAAGAGAAAAGGGAATTGACCCGCGCCAAAAGGAGGCACTTCAAATCTGGGGAGGTTGACCTCACCCATAGAGAATACGCAGGGGATTCGATAACGCAGGGAAGATTGCTTTTCGATAGGACGACAAAGGTATCATTGGGGGGCCATAGCAATAAAAGAAGCACATCGGGAAAAAAACAGACGAGGAGGGATTATAATTTCCGGAGGAGACCTCCTGGCGCCATCCCGAGCGAAGTCTCGGAAAGAGGAGAAAAGCTTACGGGGAGAATAAACAGATCGAATAGCAAGAGGGCCAGAAAACCGAAAGTCTCGAGGGCTTCCGAGGCATCTTGCATAACGGACAAAAAGGGGGGGGGGGGAACGGAAGGAGAACTTTGCTCACTATTCCAGGCGTAATCACGAAGGCACGAAAATATACGGAGGCCAATGGCGGGGTCGGGAGAAGATGAATCTGGAAAACTGGCCACGGCTGGAGAAAAAATCGAGAAAAGAGGTGCAGGACTGCGATCTAAACCTTTACAAGGGGAATCTAAAAATTCACGAGTCCCCGAGAAGACCTTTGGGGGAAGGAAAGACAAAGAACAACGCGCAGTTTCAGGGTGATTCGACAGTACTTCAAACCCTTAACTTGGGAGGTAGAAAGGGGGTGGGACCCCTTACGGTTGTAAGACGAATGGATGCGAGGAGTGACTTATGCGAACACAGAGCTAAGGAGTTGTGAAAGGACGCTGAGAAGAAAACCTCTGAAAATTGATATTCACGAATGGTGAAACTGCGAATTAAGTGTTTCAGGAGGGAGGCAAGGGACAAGGAGGAGGGGATGCACTTGAAGAGAAATCTCAAAGTCATCATCGAGACGACAAATAAACCGGTGTTATGCACGGCGGCGTGCAAGGGTCGTTCAAACGAGCCGGAAGCTCTGCATGCCAAGGGGGGAAACTTCCGACCGTGGGTGCGACGAGAACCGGCATCCCAAGGCCTTGTCTCCCACCGAATCAAGCGCGGTGTAAGTCGAGTTGGGAAAAAGGCGAAAGTTAAAAACTGGGGAAGGATCTCCGGGAAAGAGATAAAGGAACAGCCGGCGAAACGAGCAGAGAAAAAGGAGGGGGGGAAAAATCACCGAATGAAATGCAGTGAAGACTTAATAGAAACAAAAAAAACTCGGAGGAAGAGACAGCTGTCTCTAAGTTGATAGATAAAGGATAGAGAAACAAACAAAAAAGGAGTAAAAAGAGAAGGAGAGAAAAGGAGAACTGACGATGATCGAGCTCAGTTTGGCTCACAGCAAAAAGGGGAAAAAATGCAGGATGAGTGGAGTTTGTACAAACGTGAAAACGAGCTTCTCCTTCGAAAAGGGACGGCTGTTTTTACCTGGATCGGGGAGGCTATCAAGGAGGAACCCAAATTGGTGGAAAAAACTGCAGCTGCGCCGCACAACTGATATTGACAAAAAAGGCGTGTCATGGACCAGTAAATAGAGGGAGGGACAAGGGAGGCATGCACGGTGGAATTGTACGCTAGGGAAAGGGACTTTACGTGGCCGGCGTTCGTGTTAAAAAGGGGCAAACAAAGAAGAAATTGGCATCCCCAACCGGGGCTATGTCTTCACGGAAGGGAAAAAGGTGGAAGAGGCCCGATGAAAGAGTGGGGGGGGGGGAAAAAGGGAGCCGATACTGAACACCACTTCGGCCGCCAGTTTTTAAAAGGGGGAAAAGGGGTCAGATGTTTTGCTCGGAAGCCCTTCACAACTCCCTTTATAGGAAGAAGCTGGTTCTAAAGACGGGAGGATAGCATCATTCGTCGACGCTAAGCGAAGGGCCAAAACCTGTGGGTAGACAAGGAAGTAACCGGCGATGACGAACGGACAAAAGGAGGGAGTCCGAAGGGTGTTGACACGGAGAAGGGGAATTTGCCTTTTTAGATTGGGGGAAACTTGGAAAGATTGACGAGCTTCCCTGCACAGCTGTTGGAGTTCAACCTTTTTGTAGGAAGGAAGAAAACGCTGAAGGGGTCGTCAGCACACCCGGCATGACTCCGTCGCCTTGAGAGGGAAAAGAATCACTCCTCCTTAAAGTCGATCACGGTAGATGCCGGGGTAAACTTGTCTCCAGGGAAGAAGCGGGCCTCGGAAACATGGACCGAGGGGGACACTGTCCCTTGGGGATATTATAAAAGTGAGGAGGTAAAGTCCGTTTGGAAAAAAATCTTCTTCGAGTGGGAGAAACTTCGCTGCGAGGGCGAGGAAGGAAGGGAAATAATCCAAATACCCGCTGTCGTCCCGCGGGGGGGGGAGGACTTCGTATGGGTGACAATTTATCTTGGGGAAAAAGGAGAAGGGAAGCCCTTCGTTCATCGTGATCGAAAGAAAGCGTATTTGAACATGACGGGTCAACGCAAGATGGAAATGCTGATGGGGGGTGCCGCGACAAGGCAAACCAGTAGGGAAGAAAGACTTCGTCGCCTGTGGGGGGAAAACCTGCAAGGGTTACCTCCGTAGAATCCAACCTGTTGGAAAGGGGGAGGGGGTGGTCGTGTCGGATAGCGGAGGCACTGGACCTTGATCCAGTACTACGAGAAAAAAATCAACTCATCGTAAGCTTACTCGCGTAGCCACCCGTGCGGGAAGGTGGAAAAGGCAAGGCACAAAAGCCAAAAGTACATGGGGAGTGTGGCGGTCTTGTCATGGGGAAAGTATAACATAAGCGGGGGATCTGCCGGACGGGGGGGGTGTCCGTGCTGCTTCGGCCACAAAGGAGAGGGGGAGCGAAATGGCCGGGGGTATCGGGGAGTTTATGCAAGTCATGGACGGGCCGCCGACACGCTGGGGAATAGGAAAAAAAAGAAGAAAAGGCTGATCTTATCGGCAACGGAGGAAAGGGAAAGAGATCACTCGAGACCACGACGTTGAAGAAACAGAGGTCTACGGCCCTTACTTGGGCTCCCGAATTGGAACAAATGGGGGAAACAACCAAGGGGGAAAAGGGGCGCAAAGAGGGAAAATTGCCGAACGAAATCGAGCGGACGGGTAGAAGCAGTTGATAGCGGGCCCCAGGGGGAACAACCAGGTGAGGCCAGCGAACCCGGGGAAAGGGGGAAAAAAAATGACGGGCAAAAGTGGGGTAGGGGCATCCGACTCGTAGTGTGGCCAGACGAAAAAAAAAAGATCGTTCCACACTAAAAGAGGAGGATGAATGCGGCCACAGGGAAAACGGAAAAGCGAGAGCACAGAACTAATGAAAAAAAACAAGGACATTCCAATACGAAGGCGGCTTAGAGGTGAGGAGGGTATGAGTTGATTGTCGGTATGGCCATGGGGGGGGGGGGGGGGGGGAGCGAAGCAACAGAAAAGGAGAAAGGAAAAAGAGCGTGTCCAAGGTGACAGTGCTTGTGAGAGGGGAAAAAAAAAAAAATTACGGGCAAGGCCCGAGACGGCGGCAAAAAGATCCGATGAAGAGACAGATAGGTCAGAAAGCACGAACGAAGGTGTACCGGAACGGCCCCGTAACCGCCAGTGGAAGAAAATAGCGCATGACATGCCCGCCAGTATAATTCTGTGATAGGGAATCGGTCTCGGAAGGCCGGGGGGTGAGGGTTCCGAGATATCCGCAAGAAAGAAAAATGGGCAAAAATTGCCAGAAGGGCTGAAGGAAAAGAAAGGTGACCTTGCGTCACATCGAAAGGACGACTTAACGGTCAGGGACGCCATAGGAACAGACAAACACCAAAAAAAAGGTGAGGTAAAAGAGCGCGGCTCAAGAGCGTATTGTCAGGAGAGGAAGGGGAAAAAGGCAGACCTACTGCCAGACCGGGTTAAATTGGCCAAGGGGGGCACGCACCTTACAACAACCGGGTTCGACCGAAGGCTTAAAAATGCGGGGAAAGAAATGGGAAGGAGCAGCCATACACCCGTATACGATAATCATGAAGAGACAGGTAGCCCTGTGCCGTATCCTAAAAATTCGAGAGCGGCACTCGGTATGGAAAATACACCGGCGTGGGGAAAAAGGGGGATCCAGGCAAAGGTATCATATTTCTGGAGAGAGGCAATGTGACAATGGGACGATGATGCGGTGACGCTCAACCGGTGAAAAAGTTAAGGGAAAGTAATGAAAGAACGACAGCACTAAGGGCAAAAATCGACCGCCTCTTAAAAAACAGGAAGGGGAATACGCCGGCAGCCCCGCTAGCAGCAAGAACAGGATAAAGGTAACTGAACCAAGCTCCAATCGAATCCATTCTCATCCGATCCATGTTGACTCGTAGGGAAAGCTGTCTTCAAGCGAAGGGGGGCTACAAAGAGGGCCTCAGCAAAAAAATGGAATGGAAAATGAAAGCGACTTGCATCATCCAACTCAACGACGAGGGGGAAATTATTTAAGCAAAACTACGCGGAAAATGGTTTTTTCTAAGGGGTCCAAAGATATCGATGAGTCAGCAGTAAGAATCAAGCAAAAAGCAGAAAAAAAAACGGGCCACGTCTTAAATCATTGGCCGATCGCGGGAAGGAACAATATCAAGAGGGGGAAAACAGTCCATAGGTTTTTGATGCCGGGGGGCCTTCAAACGAGAGGGTGAAATAAACCAGCAAGAAATGGGGAAGAACAGCCGGGAAAAAAACAAGGGAAAAAAAAGGGATGAAGCACAACAAGCAGAAGAAA
>Ga0179591_1235543_pt1 | contig 13177 bp, 20 predicted proteins | sample CZOMad2_1_08_16f_FD_182891 | JGI IMG/M metagenome (GOLD analysis project Ga0179591, IMG submission 182891) | Vadose zone soil fungal communities from Angelo Coast Range Reserve, California, USA - CZOMad2_1_08_16fungal (PacBio error correction) | ecosystem: Environmental > Terrestrial > Soil >...
TTCATTGGGAGAAAGGTGACTGGTCTTCCTCTGGCTGACAACTAAGACCGGAAATGTCTCGCTGAAAAAGAGAGTTGGGGGGTTTTACCGAGTCCGGAGGAGGAAAGATTTTCGGTTGGGTGCCATATAACCTGTGATAAAGAAAAGGGGGGGTGGAAAAAAAAAAAAGGAAAGCTTTTTATAAGGGTCACTAAGGAAATGAAGGGAAAAGGTAGGGAGTTTCGGGGGATTTGGGGCTAAACGCATAAGAGAAAAAGAAGAATGATGAGAGTTTTCGGAAAGGTCCAAGAGAAATATAGACAGGGGAACGAGGAAAAAGGGAAACAGTCACGCCAGCACTGTCCTCCGTCATCACCGATAAGGGAGGGGAAAGCTCATTGTGGAACAAGGGACGAGGAAGGACGCTGGGGTAAGAGGGTCTTCTGACAAACAACAGTGATTCTTAGACTGGGGGGAGAAAGAACAGGATGGTCGAATTCAATGCGACGAAAAAAGGGGAGGAAATGTCCTTGACTTGAGGGGAAGGAATAAAAGGGGAGAAAGTCAGAAGAACGAGTGGCGATTGTGCAAGATCTTGGAGGGGCGAGTGTTTTGACTTGGATTGTTTAACGGAGGGGGGGTGCTGGTAAACTGGTTGACTGTTACGCAGTCAGAAAGGGGAACGGGCGGATCTAATCATCCGCGAGGGGAGGGGAGTGGGTGAGAAAAGGGTTTAAAAGGGAGAGGAAGGACGTAGAAAAAGAAACGGTTCCCGAAGACGAGACGGTCTCGTGGGAGAAAAGTGAATTGGTTCAAAAGGGGGGGGGAGACGTGAGGGGGTAGGCGGGTGGAAAAACCCTTCTTCTCCAAAAGGGAGACGGGACGATGAAATCTACAGAGACTTTTAGGGACGGAGAAAAAGAGATGGGGGAGAAGGTCACAGGAGAAATTTAATTGGGTCTAAGGCTGATTAAGGAGGAGCGGGAAGAGGTCTGGGGGAATGAGATTCCTAAGAGGCGGAGTACGCTGTGGGTTAACTAGAGAGATGAAAAAAGAGTACCCGGAGGTAAAGAGGGAACTGCAGCTCAGCCACACGTAACTCATTGGGGAGAACTGAGAATGTCTGGTAGCTACGAGGGGGGGGGGCCAACACGTCACGGGAGAGAGAAGCGGGTAAAGATCGGAGGAAGGATCAAAGAAAGAGCCCTCTGTAAATGAAGAAGAAAAGGGAAATTCGGAAGGGGGACCGGGAAGGGGCATAAGCAAAGGTGGGGAATTAGACCCAGACCGAACTGCACCCGGTCACTTCCACCGTTCAGGGAGGGGGAGGGAAGCGGCGGGGAAATGGTGGAGAGAAGGGCGCTGAATAGTCTAGAACAAGTAATCATTTCCGTGAATCAAAACCAAACGTAGAGGGGAGTGAGTGAAGGGTTGAACCAAGAAAAGGGAAGTATCGAACCGAGCCACGTTTGAACACAGGGGTGGAGTTGAAGTAGGAGGAGATTGGAGGGGGGAGGCTAAGAGATAAGCTTTTCCCTGCGTTGCATTTAGTTCCCGGAGTATGAAAAAGTCCAGGGGAGGTGGGCGCATAATTTGTTGGGGGAAAGCATTTGTGGGCTGTGGGCAGGAGAATTTCCGAACAATGACCCTATCTCGATAAGTCTAAAAAAAGGAGATATAGAAGGGAACTCTCTAAAATGGGTAAAAAAAAAACACAGCCTCACAAGGAGTTGTCAAAGAACGGGAAACAGGTTCTTAGACTAAAAAGGAGGGAGCGATAAGAGATCGTCAGATGCATTGCAGATACTTCAACATTAAGGAACTTGATTGCACGTTTGAGGGGGGGGGATCGCGTAACTTGGAGAGGTTCACCGAAGGAGGAAGGGGGTCTTTCAGCAAAGTAAAAAGCAGGGGAACGGGAGGGAAGGCGGAGAAAAAGAGGGCTTTACTTTGGGGGGCAAAATACCGTCGAAATTGGTGGGGGAAAGAAACGGCCGTAGCAATACCTGTCAGGAAAGAAAGGATTGTAGTTAGAGAAAAGGGAAGAGAATGAAGAAAGTTTAGGAAATGAGCGGGAGACACACGGAAGTCGAGGAAAATCGCACCACGTTCTGTTCGTGCTCACTGGAAGAGAAGAATGGAGGGAAAAATCTAATCGCCGCATGCACGGAGGGTCAGGGAACAAAGCGGTTGGACGGGAGGTGAAAACAAAGATTGGGGGTGGTCTAAAAGCGAGGGGAAGTTATGTCCAAACGTTCAAAAAAGAAGAGAGCATGCGAAAGAAGAATGGCTAGGGAGCTCTCTGTCAAAAACGGAGGAGGAGAAATATATATATTCACCTCTAAATTGAGGCTGAGGGAAGAGAGCGTTTTTCTCGAGGGGAAGGCATGTCCCAGGGGTTTCACAGAAATAGAAGATTTGGAAAGAACGAGAAAGGGAAAACGTACTTTTGTAAAGTACTAATCATCGGATTCAGTTAGGGGGGGGGGCACAGGTTATGGAGGGAATGGGAGACGAGTAGGGAGAAGGGCAGATCTTGGGGCCGGCGGGGAGGGGGCAATCATATTCATTGAAGGCGGGGGAGAGGATAGACCAAAAGGCCTTGCTTACGAGGAAAAGGGTAGAGCTGGGAAGAGAATTTCTAGAAGACCCAACTCATAAGTCGGGGGGGGGAAAACACAGTCTCTAATAAGGGGTCCCGGTCGGACATTCTATGGGCAGGGGATACCGATCACAAGTCCTAGTTTTACACGGGAAAAGGACGCTAATTGCAAAGATATAAAAGGGACATCATGTTGGGAAGGGGGGTCCCGAAAAGTGCAATATTCGAGTAGAAAAAGTGGGGAGAAAAAGCGTGGATTCAGAGAAAAAAGTTCGTCTCGTAGGGAAAAGTCAGGGATTTTACTTTGGTTGGGGGATACGATTAAAACAAGCGGGATATTAGTGGTGGCTGAAAGAATAAGGGATAGATGGGAAAATTGCTTAGGGAGATTGGACAGAAACCATGAATGGCAAAAATAGCGCCAAATCCCTCAGGTTCAAAGGTACTTTAGAAGGGTAAATAAGCCTCCCTAAAAGAGGTGGACAGATAAGGGAATTCTGATTAAGGGATAACGGGAAAAGAAGTTACCGGCGAGGAGGTTGAGTCTTAACTGAAAACTAACAAAAAAGGGGGGGGGTTTCATTACTTCCGGATAAATGGGGAATCAATCCGAGTCGAGCTAAATGGAGCACATCTCGCTCAATCCTCTAATGAAGAGTGTCAATTAGGGAGTGTAGGGGTCTAAATGCACTCGTGGGGATGCCAAGAGAGCGTGGAAAGTACCCCTTTAGCTCATAGTTACTTTCGAGAAAAGGTTAAGATGAGATAGCGGTGACCAAGTAGAGCTTGCGTGGGGGGAAAAGGGACACAGCTCAGAGTCACTAGAGGAAAAGGGGAGAGGTCGCGTTATTAAAGGAGGTAGGATTGTGGGAGCCAAGAGATGGAAAGGGGGGGGGGAGAGGGGAAGATCTCAATATGTAGTAAATCCGAAAAGAAAGAGAGAAGGGGAACGCAGTACGCCTCGAATGAGGAATCGCGGCGGAAAAGCCTTATAAGCAGGAGAGGGGGGGAATGTGACTCACGCTGACCACCAGAAAAGAAAATCTGCCTCAAAGGAGAAAGGGAGGATACGCAAGAGGGATCCATTCTGTTAATCCGGTCGGGTTGCACGAACGAAAATACCTACGGCTGAAACGATTGAAAAAAAAACAATACGAAAGGGGGGGAACCGTGAAGACTCTTGAGGAAAGAGGTTTCTGAGGATCTCATTTTTACAGTCGTAACATAGAAGAAACGCGCTTGCGGGTATTGAGAGAAAGAGCAGTGGGGAGGAAATCACAGTGTGAGATAAAATTAACAAGAAAAAACTGAAGAAGGGACAAAAACACGCGCGAAAAAAATATGGAACTCTCCAGAAAAGGAAGAAGACGGGAGAAGTTCTACGGTTCCTTCAAGGGAAAGTTTAATGAAAAGGAAGCTCTGGAGAAAGTCATCCTACACTCAAATGGCCAGGGTTTGGGGTAGAAAGAAAGAAGACCCAGATAAGGAATGCCGAATTTTGAAAAAAATTAGAGTGAAGGTCAGAAAAGAAAGTGCCGGCGAAATGCGTCTTTACAAATTTCAACGGTCAGGCTAAAAGATCTCCTTAAGACGAGGGGAAACGGAGGGTTTATTCTTTTCAACTGGGAAGGGGGGGAAAAATCCAAAGCTAAAAGAGAGAGGGAACGGGTGAGACGAAAGGGGTGAAGGGAAGCCTTCCGGTCGCGGCATGGAATGGGAGGATCAATTGAAGTTTCAACATAACAAGAAAGGGGAAAGGGCTGAGGACAAAAAAAAAAGAATGCGAGGAGGGAAGGATTTCGTTCTTGATCCATCTCAAATGAAGCAGAAAGAGAAAAATCTTCATAAGAAAGAAGGGGAAAAAAACAAAAGCTGAAGGAGAAAAGAGAGAGGATGATGGCTGGTTTTCTCCTTTGTAAAGAGAGAGTAGGAGCGCTGCTTAAAGTAAAAAGGTAAAGAAAGATTTGTTTTTAAAAGAAGACGCCAGAAGAAGGGTCTGGTTTGAAAGGAGGAATGCTCTATAATTGAATCACGCGAACGATGAAAGGGACTTTAACCATGCTACCTAGACTTCCCGGGAAAAGGGGAAAGGAAATCAGAGTTGTAGGGTGGGGGAGGGGGCGAAATCCAAACATGAAACGACGAAAACGGGGTGGGCCTAAGTGTCCGGGAAAGAGCTCAAGGAAGGTCTTTACAGGGAAAAAGGAAACGGGAATGTCAATACAGAAGTCAAAAAGGACGTGAGAAGAGGGGAATAGCCAGTACTAGCCTGGAGCTGAGCGATTGTGCGGGATTAAAGACGGCCAGTCTGAGTGGAAACGGAAGAGAGAAAGGAGCTTCAATGTTGAGGAACGTTCGAGACGAACCTAGAGACCGAAACTCCTATTTATGGGGGGGCTCTTTCCGGAGTTGCGCGCGGTTGTTCAGGGGGGATGGGAGAGGAAGTGGGGGGGGGTTCTTGGGACTGTTCTCGCACTGTGAGCAGGACAAAAAAAAGGGTATCGAAAGAGAGGCGGAAGGGACAGGTGGAAAAGGGGGTAAAAGAGGAAGGTGAAAAGGACAAAAGAGACCACGTGGTAATAGGAGTAAGGTTTGGGCGGCAGTTTTATGGGGGAAGGGTGGGGGGCAACTCCCAGCTGTCTCAAGGAGATGGGGGGAAAGCTTAGCTGGGGGTCACTGACTCGTGAGTCCGGAGGCCGAGCGAGTGGGACGGGTGTACCAAGAGAATGTTGAAGGGATGAAGGAAAGATCTTAAAAAGGATCAGGAGAGTCAGAGTGAAATAAAAGACCCCCGGAGAGGTGGTACTGGAACTCTGTAGAAATAGGAATTAGCCAAAATAGGTGAACGTCAACAAAAAGAACTCGAAGTTGTAATACGAAGGGACCTAATTCGCGGATCGCTGAGACATGGGATGTTACCGAAACAGCAAAGCACAATCTTCTGGGGGAAAAAAGAATGCGAGAATGAGGACTAGGGAAGGGAAAGGTTAATCTCACTTTGTATTGGCAGTTAAATCTTGTCAAAAGAGAGACCTAGCCCAATACTAAGTGGCAGAATGACAAAGTAAGGGGGGAGGGGAAAGGGCGAGAAAAAAAAGGGGGGGAAGTGGGGTCTCTTAAGGAAAGGAAGAGAATGCGAGCCAAGGAAAGGAAGCTGCCTGTCCCCCAAAAGAGAGGGGAGGCCTTCAGAGTAAAAAAGGCCCGATAAATATTGATTGTCGGAACAAGTAACGAGAATATTCCCTGGAGCCACGATTTACAATTAGAACTGTCAAATATGATTACACGTGGAAGGGACGGCTTGTCGAGGATTGGTTTTAGAAAACGGAGGGGGTGGGGAGTTTTCCAGGAATGGGCAGAAAGGAACATATAAGCGCGACCAACCTTGTAGAGGGGTTGGGAAGAATCTAGGAACCGAAAGAGAAGATTCCAGCATGAGAGGAAAGGGTTTCAGGAGAGTAACCTGGGGTTCTATCGGAAATAACATACTTCTCTAGAGAACGGGGAAGGATCGCTCTAGAGGAGTGGGCGAATGGAATCATGAAAAGGAAAGCTGCTGGACAACAGGGAGTGGTGCGGGAATAGAGTATGTTGCAACGCAGGATGCTATCATTTCATCAGGTAAAAATCGGTCAGATCGGGAAAAAGGAAAAGGTAAAGGTTTTTGGAAAAAGACCTCGGAGGTTTTGGTGTTCTGCTGCAGAAGTTGCGCCCTAAAGTCAGATTACTAGGAGGGGGGATAGTTCTCATGACCAAGAACAGTGGAGGGGGATTCAATTAGAGGGATTTAAACAATAAAAGGGAAAAATCCGATCCCGGCGAACCGAACGTGAGTTCTCAGGAAGACATAACCGTGCTGGCAAAAATAGAATATACGAGAAGAGGGGAGGGCCACGTCAAAGTTGGAAGAAATAAGATGAAAAATAGATATTGCTAAAACGGTGCTGGGTGCAAGAGATGCGGACTTATACCTAGAGAATGAGAGACGATCACTTTATATGACTCAGTAGATAACACACAAAACAAGATATTGAGATGGGGAGCATAGAACGTGAGGGGATAGCGCCTAGGGTTGAATTAGAAGAGGGGGAAATAACATGGAAACGTTGGTTTACGGGCGAAACATCTGGTTGGGAACTCTCTTGGAAAGGGTGACGTGTTACCTGATAATGCCGTCGAAGGAAAAGTACCATGGGGGGGGAGAACTGTTAGTTAGTCATTGAATCAAAATAGGGGAGGATCGATCTTTTCGTGGAAAGGATCGTGGTGCAGATCAAAGCCTTCATGGGAGGGACTAAATTGGGGGGAGGGAGTGCAATACTAAGCCTCCTACATGGAGGGAGGGCGACGGTAGGGTCAAAGTCGACTCCGGAATAAGAAACCAAAAGAATAGAGGAGGGTTTCAAAAAATTTAGGAAGGCGGGTTCCTAGAAAGTCCCTTTGGAGGGACTACAAGGGAAAAGGGAAGTAAGGTCGTTTGACCAGCCGAAAAAAGAAAATCACCAACTATACCAGTTGATAAGATTTCTAAGGTGGCAAGGGGCAAGAGAACTCGAGAACGAAGCCGTAGACGCCGCATTGATTTCCGGAAAAAGGGAGCGCAGGAGGAACGAATTCCTGCTGGACAAGGGGGGGCAGAAAGACGTATTCGACAAGATCGCTCTTGGTGGGTAGAAACGGGGGAAGAATCATCTGTAAGGGGAGGAGGGGGGACTGTCAAAAATCAACAAATGATCAAAAAAATGATCTCAAAGCCGCCTGGCAAGGGGAGGTATCCCGGGAACCTAGGAAATTTTAAGAAGGAGGGACTACATGGGAATAGAAGTAGATGGAGGGATGAAAGAACTGAAATAGGGAAAACGATCTTGAAGAGGTTTTGGATTATTTCCACTGACGTTGGGGGGGGGCCGGGCAGCTTCCATGGTGGAGGGGGGGGGGGATCGCATTATCGAGTGTGGAGACAAATTGGATCCGTACTCTCAAGGAAGCATTACTTTGGGGGGTGCAAATTCGGTAGGGAGGCTTACTGGGGAAAGGAAGGGGGAACTGGAGTGACAGCCGACAGTTAATGAGTCACGTTATCGTCCTAGGGAGGTAGAGCAAGGAGGTGGCGCCTTCAACTCAGCCACGTAGGGAGTTGGAGCTGTGTTGGCAAAGGATCCACACAACAGGGAAAGCGGAAGGATCATAAAAATTCTCTGTAGGAAGTGTACTTGATGTGGAGCATGAAAAGTCTCTGGAAGGGGGGAAAGTTCCTTATCTCTGGGGGGATAGAAGTGATAAAAACTCAGAAGAAGCGGAGAAGAAATCTCCGACGGGGTAGGGGAGAAAGAGTCCGAAGCAACCTGGGATAAGCACTTAAAGTTTGGGCGGAAGAAAAGGGGACACACGAGGAGACGAAAAGAAAAACTCCCTTCTATGTAGGAAGTCATCAAATCTGGAGGGAGGTTATGCGGTATTGGAACACTACAAGAAACTAAAAGGGAGCCAAAACTTAAAAAGGAAAAATATGAAAAGCGCTTAGCGAGGAGGGACCGCGGGTTGTATAAATTTAAGGCATTTTAAAAAATCTACCAGAAAGCCCAAAGGAGTCTGCGGTTATATAAAATCAGGGAAAATGGAGAGGAGACCCGTTAAAAGAACGTCCACAAACGAATGAACCATAAAAAAACTGCGCAAAGTCGGCGACTGCAAAAGATCTTAGAAGATGGCATGGGGCTTTAGGGACGAGAGACCGTTTAAGGAAAAATTGAGAGGAGCATTCCGCCATCAAACTCGAAGCGCTTGTTGGGTCAATCCTCAAACCGAGAAAAAACGAATTCCTTCGCAGATGTGTTAAATAAGGGAGGTCAGACAAGATGGAAATTCGGGATGTCTTGGTGAAAAACGGGGTCAGCCGGGAAAAGAAAGAATAGGGGTGAGTGAAAGGGTCAGAGGGACAAAAGGAAGGAATCAAGGTTAGTATGGTTTCATAGTAGGGGAGGGAAAGAAACAGAAAACATCGAGAAGGGGACTAAGCTTCGGAACTTCAGCGTCGCGGCTTTTAAATTCAGAAAGAGGGGACTGTAAAGGACCAGAGTATGCAACATAAGGCGAGACAAAAAAGATGTAGAAGAATTCAATTTGCGAGGAACACGCAGACGCGAGAGAAGAACTGTATTCACTAAAAGAAAGATCTCTCAACACAAACGTAGAAAGGAAATATCTATCTGCGGGGGGGGGAGGGGGGGGGAGCATTTGACTCTGGGGCGGGAGGGCGAGGTGCGGGCAAAAAAGGGAAAATTGAATTTCACAAGAGTTGTGGTCGAAGACGTAATGTCTGACTACTGTTGTCTGTGCCAGAGTACGTAAAGGGGAAGATCGCCGTGCTTTAGAAGGTAAAGAGACTAGGAACTTCCAGGAGGGAGGGATTTTTCGAGTGGGGGTTGCGTCCCATAAGGACAGAAACGTATTCCTTCAAGTGGACGAGAAGGAGAGCTTCTCGGAGGGTAGGGAAAGCAGGACCCCGGAAGTTAAAAAGAAAGGGAAGCCTTCAGAAAAAAGTAGCCGGAGGGAAGCCAGAAGAAGGGGGTACAATGGATATTAATCGCCTTTTTGAAGCTCGTGGGGAAGGAGGACAAAACCGGAAAGTCTGATATTGAAAAGGGTGGGAGTAAGCTGATGAGAAGTGATAAAAGGTAATTCCAAAGAACAGGGAGGGAGCCGAGGGGTAGAGTTGGCCAAGAAAATTGGAGGATGCGGGGGACTTTTAATTGTTAGCTTCGTGGGGGTATTCTCTTCACAAGGTTATCAGAATCCAAGAGAAAAAAAGGGATCTAAAAGAAGAAAGAAAGCTCTAGAGGGAGAGGACGAATTGTTGTAAAAATGCAGTTTACTGAAACAACAGCTTGCCTAAGAAGGGGATACTGATCTGGTTAGAGAGGGGAAGGGTGAAAGGGGTTGTAGCTGTTTTGAGGCGTGTTGTGGAGGAACGTCCCATTTACAGAATTTAAAACAGCTTTCGGAATAAGAGAACGTAGGTCTGAGAAGAAGAATCAAAGGAAGACGATTGAGTCACAGCCATAAATGTTAAGTTCAGGAGTACTAAGGGAGATTCGTGCTCAATTCGCGAGGTTTAAACGTCGCGTCAAGACGTCGTCGGAAGTCTCTCAGTGTATAAAAGAGGAAAAATGAGTTCCTCTTCACGGAGGGAAGAGGCAGCGCCAGATAAAAAGTACCGAGGTAATAAAAAAAGAGGATGAGGGGAGAGAGGAGCTGCGATTTTTGAATGTTTCCCACGAAGGGAAGGTTACCGTACGGCGGAATGCGCCTATCTTACCAATTAAGCCAAGGAGGACATGGCAACCGTGAGGTTGAGAAGGAAAATGGAGACAGTAGACTCGACCGAATATCAGAAAATTAATTAGCGGATGGGTAGCTAGAAAGGAAAAAAGTGGGGGGGGAGAAAAATCAAAACGATTCTAGCAAAGGAGATAAGGACTTAGGTCCTAAAAAGCACGTCGGTAGGGAACTTAATAATAAGAGGAATAGAAAAAAAGAGAAGAAAAAGGACACATTAGGGAGTGTCGGAATGAAGATACGATTGAGAACTATGCCTAAACAAGCTGGTCACCAGTCGGTTGGATGTCAAAGAGGGAAGAGGAGATGGGACCGTGTTGGAGGGATTTTGGGGGGGAAGAAGTTTTTGTTTAAATGGAAGGGAGGGGTTCACGGGTAATGGAGCGCCGTGAACATGGCTATAGTCGAAAGCCCTCTAGAGTCGTGGGAGGGAGATCTCGGGAGAAAAAAAAGAAGCCAAAGGAATCAACAACGGTGCAATCGGGAAAGTTGGAAAAGGTGAGTAGCTTAAATACCATGGCGGGGCAGGGGGAACGCTTAGTCTACGAGATTGATCCTTGAGACTTCAAAGAGAACAACTTAGGAAGGGGAAATTGTTTCGGAGCGAGGAGGGGGGGGGGTAATGTGAACAGGACCTGGGATAATTTATATACAAACTGAAACAGTGCGAGATAAAAGAATTAGTCGTTAATTTGGGGGGGGCCAAAGAGAAAGAAGTTTTGGGGAGTCGTCGAAAGGGTGCGAGACAAGACGGGGTTCTCAGGGTAAGAGTTAGGGGTGCTTTGAAGTCGGGTTACGGAACCAGATCAAGTCTAAGAAAAAATGAATGAGAGGGATTGAAATTATTTGGGAGGAAAAAGTAAAGCTAGACAAGACCGAAAAGAAAAGATTCGTTCTACCTAAGAAGAGACTGAGGACAGTCTAATATCCGGAAAGAGCCGGCTTGGATTGTACCAACGAGCTGTGAACGAATTGGACAAACCTGGGGAGATTTCAAAAAAGAGGTGACATGTTCTTGACAGAAGAGGGATGTAAAACAAAGAAAAGAAGCTATCTCGAAGTGCGAAGTAGAGACTCACAAACAACTGGGGCGGAATAGAGAGAAGGGAATCTCACTTGGGGGATAGAAGTATAGATTTGAAGGTAGAAGGGGTTGCAGAGCACTTTGGGGGGAAATCTATCTTGTCAAAAGGGGGAGAAGGTGCAAACTTTGACGTGTAGAAGAAGCTCAGCAGAGACATTCTCTGTAGGGGTGTTGAAGAAAGGGGTGTCTGTGTCAGGGGGGATCCATCGCCGCCTGGGCTAGACGGGGGAGCAAAAGGGCTCATGTGGGAAAATCAGAGAATGAAAGGTACTTCATTGTCTGGAGGGGAAAAAGAACTACCAGACATAAATTTTAGTACGAAAAGGTGCGACGGCACTCAATGAGGTCGCCGAACACAAAAGAGCAAAGAAGAAGGTCGGTTTTGCCACACAAGGTACTAGGAGGTTGCCTAATGACGCTGAGAGGGTACGGGGGAAAAAAGGAACCGAGCACGGAAGGCCGTCTTGAATGAGAGAGATTAGCAAGCACTGAGACAGCAATTTGAGAAGGGGGGCGAGGGACAATATCAAATATCGAAACGGAAGGGGGTATCTCTACCTCAGGAGTGACTATAAGCCACCGGGGTCCGCGCGGCTTAAAGCTGAATTCGATAGTACTTTTTGACGAAGGACTTATGAGAAAAAATATATAGGGGGGGAGAAACGAAGAAGAGGGGCATGTATTCTAGACAATTGTGGCCACAGCAAAACCATGAAGTACCAAATGTCTGAGAAAGAGTCCGCAATGTCAAAAAGGGAATGACATCACAGAAGGAAAGATAAATGGGGGGTACAATACTGGAGACGGTATGTATAGGGGGGGAGACGAATTGGTACCGTTATTCTATCTTGGGTGAAGAAATTCACGGCACGAAACTCTAATTGGGGGTTTCCGGGCAGGGGGAAGGAGAATTGTGACTCTCCAAGGAAAGTAAAAACTGGTAGACTGCCAATTCTCAGTCTCGCTCAAAGCAACGACTCACTGGTGAGAAAGGGAGGGTCAGTGGATAGTGGCCAAAGTTCGTGAAATCTAACGTAGTAAAAAAGGGGGTTTTCATCGGTAATGGGAAATTCAAGAAGTGTCTCATGAAGGCGTTGACCAAGTCTCTTCATGATGGTGGGGGGAAAATAAAAAAGGGAAAAGACTTCGAAAGAGTAGGAGTAGACAAATTCGGGACGTTGGGGTGAGAGATCGAAAGGAAAAAGTCGAATTTGTACAGAAATGGCTGGATAGGGAAAGGGTAATTAACACGCAGCTCCCGAGGGGACAGAGAATTAACTAGACGAGGGGGGTCAAGCGTGTCCGAAGGAAAAGACCGGAGGCAAGAGAATTTTAGGGACTGGGAAACGACGCGGGGAAAACTCGCTCTACAGAAGGGCAGACCTCTGGCGCGTCCAAAAACTGAGCCATTCTGTGGCACGCTTTTGAAGAAAGAAATCAAATACCCTCGACAAAAGTAAAGGAACTCTTAAACCTATCCGGAGAGCTTCGCAGGTTTTCTGAGGGGAAAATGGTCATCGCTTTTTAACAATTCGAATTCGAAAGGAGTCGTAGGATTGAGAATAAGAGTTCATGTGAGGAAGACTGGAGTAAAAGGGGGATAGATACAATTTACCCTAAGGAAGAGAAAAATTAACAAAAGGCGCTGCAAAGATCGCAGACGAACCCAATCATCTGAGAAAGGTATCAGGTAGGTCTTGAATTCAAAAAAGGGAGACCGGGAAGGAAAACATTGTAAAGGAAGTGAAGATTAAATAACCTGAATGGGGAACTTTGGTCACCTCAAACGCAGAGGAATGCTCCTTTGAGAGGAAAAAGTCATTTCGTAAGCAGAATAGGTGGGCAGGGCGAGTACTGGATGGTAAATCCGGGGCAGCGAGACTGAAAGAGAGGGGGTAAAGGAATACTGGTTGATGTGCATCTTAGGGGAGGGGCTATCAAAAAAGAGAAAAAAAAATCGGCTAAATGGGAAAGAAAATTTAAGAAAGGGGAAAGGGATAACTTCAATAGGGTATCTTACAGTTCATAGAGTCAGCGAGGTTATGAAGCATAACCCTTAGTCAACTGTACGCGGTCAGAAAAAAAACATACTGAGGAATTAAATTAATGTCGGGAGTTTTAAGCCAGAGAGAAAAGAAACGAAGGAAAGGGGGGAGAAAATGGAAATTAAGAGG
>Ga0179591_1267318_pt1 | contig 13177 bp, 14 predicted proteins | sample CZOMad2_1_08_16f_FD_182891 | JGI IMG/M metagenome (GOLD analysis project Ga0179591, IMG submission 182891) | Vadose zone soil fungal communities from Angelo Coast Range Reserve, California, USA - CZOMad2_1_08_16fungal (PacBio error correction) | ecosystem: Environmental > Terrestrial > Soil >...
CGTCAGGGAGGAAGATAGAGATGGGGGGCCCCTCCCGGATGAAGAAGTCAGTTGGCAGCCGGGAGAGAGAAGAACGAAAAGCCGTTAACAAAATAAAACGCCCCAGGTGCCTCTAAGGAGACAAGACGTTGAATCCATGGAGGTCAGACAAAGAGAAGCACTAAAGCCGGACAGAATGTTCATCTTGGGCAAGGAAGAGGGCTCAGGGAGGTAACAGAAAAGAGGGTTCCCTAAAGTAGGGAGATTCTTTTACCAAAACTTTTAAATTCATAGTTAGAATAACCAAAAGTAATGCTCTTTGCAAGGGCGAAAATAAACAAACTAAAGAGGAAGGAGCAAATCCTGTGGAAAGTGAAACCTAAGTCTACGAAGAGAAAAGAAGGTGGGAAAGAACTTTTGGGGATTTGCCTCTATCAGAGGGGCAAAGAGTCTAATTGGAAGGGGGGAGAAAATTACTTTTACACTCATCGTTAGGGATGGCTGTTTAGATGTGATTGCCGAAGGGATCCGTAAATTGCGAAAGAGGGGAAGAGAAAACAGGGCCTAAAAGGAGCCACATATCCAAAAGTACTTCATCTGGTGATATCCGAGCTCTTGCGCTAGGGAGTTACAAGCAAAAGAGAGACCGATGCCTTTGCCTCTGAAACAAGTGGCAAATTCGGTTGGAGAACGGGTTAAGGAGTCCACAGAAGGCGAAGATGTTGTCAGAATGGGGGCCGTCCATGAGGAGAAAAGGCAAATTGAAGTTCAGGTTAAGCTCGGTGAATGGATGCACTAGAAAAGTATTGAAAAGTTTCATTGGGAGAGGGATATCTTTAGAAGAGAGACCTAGACTCAAAAATCCTCGTCTTCCTAGAGTGTTATACAAGCCACGCCAAATGCAGGCTTCTCCGACCATGGGCATGGACGAAATAGGTGATATGAGACCGGGTCACATCGGTTTTATTCTTCCGGATGAACTTCTGCGAGAGACCACCTTAGGTACGGATAGATCTGGAAACGCCGCATTGGGTAAGGTGACGGGGTTTTTTTAAATCAAAAAACATCCCATCATACTCAGTCGATGGACAAGTTTTGCTTTGACTGACTGGGAATGGGTGCGCAAGAACAAACGACCGCAAAGGCTTGCGGGATAGCCTTCCCAGGTACTGCCTATCTGATCATGACACATAGAAGAACCCTTATAGAAGGTCTGCCTGGAAATGGACGAGCGATACCAATCCAATAAAAAGGCAGGGCTGGATAACCGGTAACCCGCTGGGAAGAGAGCGCCGATCGCGCTAAACGCCAGGAGAGGGGGGGGGGGGCCCTATCTGTGGGGGGGCCGTTTGGGACCTTCTTCTGGACCTGGGACACTTGGCAGTGCCGGTACGAACAATCGAGCTGGGCAGGTACAACAGCGGGGAAGGGGGAGAAAGAAAACACTCGAACAATAGACTGAAAACAAGAAAACAGACTTTTTTTTTTGGTTGGTTTCCAGGTGGGAGATCGAGGATGAAAAGAACACGAAACGCCAGCTATGCGAAAAAAGGACCGGAAATAGCCCTTGATAAAAAGCGCCAGGCAGGACGTTAACCAAGAGGGTTTGAAGCTTTCCGAAGACGATAACATCCTCAGCAAAAAAAACTGAGTATAAAAAAAGATAAGATGAACATGAAGCATACGAAAAAAAAGGGTGAAAAGCGAAGCCTGGGGAGGAATCAAATAACTGGAGGTCGCAGGGAGAGGGCGAGGTGAGGTTCCATAAAAAAAAATAGCTAACAGCGCATGTGGGGGAAAGGGACGCAGAGTGGTTGGGTTGGGGAGCCTGCAGAGGGGTACTGTCATCGCGGAAAGGTGTATGTTAGGAACAATATCGGCCAGTTGGAAGGTAGAAAACTGGGGTAAAAAAAAGGGAAAGTAGGGCGGAAACGGCGAAAGATTGTCGGAAGGGCAGGAACCAGGCATACCGATTCCATCAAAAGGGACCGGGGTTGAAGCTAAGCATCGGAACAAGCCCAAAACCTGCCTAGATCGCGGCGGATCATTGGAAAAATGCGGAGGATCGAAAAAGGGGCAGTTCTGTCCGGCCTAATTCGGCAGCGGAAACGAGCTGCTGGGGGGAACCCAAGACACGGAAAAAGAAGTCAAAAAGGGTCTCAGCGCCTGCTGGGACTGATGGGGGGGGAGGGAGTTACCAACGCAACTAACAACTCAAAACAAGGCGGGGATCCCAAGCTACTACCGAAGAGGTGGGATCTAACGTGGAATAGGGGGTTTGTTGGAAAAAAGTAAAAAACAGACCCGATGGGGGGAAAAGGTCGGAAACGAGCTGGGGGGGAGAGGATGACTAAAAGGGCCAGTGCGCGGGGCGTTTGGTCGCAACGGCTCGGCACCTAGAAGCAGCGTGATCTCTCAAAAGATAAGCCTAAAAGGGTTCATACTGGATCAGGGGGCAAGAAAAGTGACTACTGCACACAAAAACAAAAAAAGGGTGGGCCAGGAAAGCAGGCGGCAAATGCCGAGCAAGTTAAAAAGAAGCGAGAAAAGGGGGAAAACACCTGAATAACGAGAAGGATAAAACGAATAGAAACGGTTGCCGAAACCGGCATCTGCTACGGGGAGGGAGGAAAAGAAAAATAGACAGCATCAAGAGCCGCGGAATCGGAAGAAACGCCGCAAAAAAGTTTACCAGGAGGCGTGGAATAGTACGATCGAGGCTACGCGTCTCCGAGTGCAACCGCTTCCCTAGCAGGGACTAGGCGGCGGTTAATGAAACCTCGCCCACATACAAACATCGCAAACGACAATAAAAGGTAAACGAATGAAGTGAAAAATAAGCGGGAAAACCGCATCAGAAGGGAAAAGCGTAGTCAAAAATCGACAAATAGGGCTAAATAACGCGGAACTTGACTGGTCACATGGGAGGACACTTCATTAAGGGGCGGCCGTGCTCGGGGGTTGGGAAATCGCCGGAAGCGATCGAAAAAGGGGGCTCGAACCATCGTAAAGAAAAGAGCGGGGGGGGGGGGGGTACGACCAACGAAGAAATTGCGGAACGAGGGGAACATCTGGGGTGCGGTTGAAAACGCATCCTTAGACCCACTGACGAGACATGAAAGGGGACATGAAGAGGAGAGTGATTGAAAAGGGGATGTCAGAAGGAAGCAAGGGAGGGGATTGGTCACAAGTTTCGGATATGTAAAAAACTGCTAAGGCCACAAAGGACTTCTTAAAAAAGACAGGCGGGAGAAAGAAATTTCGCTTAGAGGGACCGGGGGTCTGGGGGAAACAACCCGGAAGGATAAAGAGAAAATCGTTCGAGGCCAACGCTTTCGGCGTACGATGGGAACCGCCTGAGGAGTCCTTGGGTTGCAATATCTCCGTCACAGATACGAAGGGGGGCGTTGACACCAAAAGAAACACAAAAAGGCCTCGGGGGAAAAACATGGATAAGAAATCTTTTTGCACCAGGATACTAAAAAAAAAAAACGGCCTAATGTTCGGTCTTGGGAGGTGGTCGGGGGGAAAGAGTACAGAAAGGAACGGGAAAATATTGGGAAAACAGGAGGGGAAGCAAATGGGAGTGTGGGCGTGAACAACCCGTGGGAATCCGAGGGGGGAAGGATAGCCAGAGAGATCGAGGCCGGCGAATCAAAGAAAAGCGACACAAAATCATATCAGGGGGCCCAGAACATAAAAAAAGGGCGTCATACGTGAGCAAGAAGGTTAACGGTTGGGTCGCTCGGGTCGGGGAGGGGAAACGCCGAAGTCTTGGGATACAAATTTCGAGTTTCAAAAGGAAATGAAAGGTAAAAGCGGGGGGTTGGGCGGGAACACTGGGGTGGATGTGGGGACGGAAGGGAAAGTTCAAAAGCCTTGCCACGATCTTGCTAAGCAGCGGGTGAATCGGAGGAAAAGGTCGGCGAAGCCGATAGTCCAACAAATATCCAACCAGAAGGTATTTGGCCGAAGAATGGAGGGGAAGAGCCGAGGCGAGGGAGAATGGGCGCTCGTCTTTGGAAAAAAACAGGCGAGGAAACGGGGCTTGGCGAGGCACACGTTATAGAGCACTTTTGAGGGGTAGACGGAAAGAGTTTCAAGCTTCGCAAACAAGCCGGCTCGAAAGAGGGTGGGAAAAACTGGCAAAGGAATTGCCGTCCATCAAGGGGAAAGGAAAAAGCCGCGAGGGTGCAGGGATCGGAGCTGGTTGACTGAAGAAAAGTGGTGAAATCCTCGGCCGGGGAAGAGAAAGGGCGAAAGAGGGACGACGAGCACAGAGAAGGAACCGGAAGCCGAGCTGTGATTCTACAAGGCCGCGGCAAGAACGTCCGGGGGGGGGATCGGGCACATTCGGAACGACAGTAAGGGGAATGAAGCATTTGCCATCAAAGGGTGGGGAGGACGGAAGATCACCACAAAGAAAGTAAAAATTCTAGCTGCGATCCCACGAGGGATGGGACGGAGAGCATTGGTTACAAAAAAAAACGGGCCACAGGGTTGCTAACGGGTCGGGCGTGGGAAAATAAAAAAGTCCAAGAGAAGAATCAGCACGGACCCGGGGGAGGGGATACTTGAATGGGCGAAAAAAACACAGAGTGGGAAGGCCATAATAGGGCCTTAAAGGTCCAGGCAATCTATCAAAACAGGAAATCGCATATCCGCCTCAGGGAAGGGGAGAAGTCTTGGTGAGGGGGTAGAGAAGAGAAACAGGGCAGGAACCGAATTGCTGGAAGAGACAGTGGCACCGGGAGGCAAAGAAGCTCGAACCCGCACGCGACGTTAGCCCTGCTGAATGGGGACCGAAGAATTCTGCACAAAAAAATATTGAAGTCAAACGACCTTAAAAAAAACGGGCCAGAGGAGGCCGGTAGCAGAAAAAAGAAAACCGGCGGACAATCTTTCCGCAAGCGACGCCCTCAAAAAAACAACCGAGGCACCGTAAAACAGCTGGACAGGTTCGGATGGCCCCTAACTAACACGATCATGATTAGAACCGTAAGTCAGAAAATGATTCGAAGGAAGCTCCAAAAAGGACGCCTTGGGAACCCCTCGTGCGGAGGCCGTAATCCAAACATTTCCTCTTCAGGGTTGACTCTAGACAACAACGGGGAGAGCAAGGGTGACATGAAGGGATACGGGAAGAAAGGAGTGACAAAGAGGTGGGCGCTGGCGGCTAAAATCCTGCTGACAAAAGGGACGGAAAATGAGGGATTAAGGGGACGAACGAACTCAGAGATACAAAGGAAAAGAGCTGGGTGGAATTGCCGGTGTGGGTGAGGGCGGCCTAAGGGGGTAAAGAAGGGGTACCGTACGAGGGAGGGGAGACGAGTTGGTAAAGAGAAATGGGGAAACGAAAACGATTTTGGGACGAAGAGGGCACCGAGGACTGCGCCAAATGGAAAAGAGCGTAAACTGTTCCATAAAGGAGTGGGCCAGGACAATGCAGGGGTTGGAGGGTGGGGGCGCGAGCCAGTAAAGAACCTGAAAATCCCGCGCGGATCGAAGAAGGAGGGCGCTGGGATCGATCTAGGGATCCGTGTGGTTCCCAAAAATGGCGAGAGCCGATTTCTTTTGGGGTTGGCGAACCCGGACAAAGGAAGCGAAATTGGAAAGAAAGGAGTATGCTTACGGGGTCTGGTGGGCAAAATTCCAAGCCCGAGACGGCAAAAACGAACGTCTCTCCACAATAATCTACCAAGACATCTCGGTGGGATCGGGGGGGGCATCACGGGTCAAAAAAGGGGGGGGATCGGACGTCCACCTACATAAACGAATGGCCAACGGACCTTCCTCTACAGGGGGGGTCGTCATGGACTGGAACAACGTGGCCGTGTAAAATGGGTGCAAATTTTTACGGGACCCGCTCGGCGCCGATTTGAGGGGGGTCGCTAGGAGCTCGCACAGGAGGGCCAGAACAAAGAGATTGGCAAGGCTGTCAGCAGAAAGGTCACCAGAAAGAAAATTCCCGGGAAACCAAAGAAGGGTAAGATCAGCGGGACGGAAAAGGCCTTAAGGGACAACATCGGTGGGCGTAGTCTTGCGTGGGCAAAGAATGAAATAGATGAATCTAAAGACAAATCCTTAGGCAAAGGAGAGCAATACCTTCGCAGGAGCAAGGGATACAAGAAGCGCACGACATCTAGCACGGAGCGTCACGCAAACTGGAAATTACCATTTAGTTAAGGGGATGGGGATCAGGATTTAGGCCTCCTGCCTCCTCGTGACACGCTTCAAGAGAAGAGAGGGGAAAGTCTGACTACAAATTCCCCAAAACACAGGGGACGCCAAAAGACGGTAACACGAATGAAAAAAGGTAAAAGGCAAGTCCGAAACCAAATCTCCTGATCGAAGACGAATCTAAACAAGGTAGGGAAAAAATTGACGCGGCTTCGGTTGGGAGGGCATGGGGCGGGTAACACTCAAATGATACGATGGCTCAAGGGGAGATGCGTTGGTTTAAAAAAGAAGCGATCTCGCAATTAGAAACCGGGGACCGAGGAATTTAACTCTTTGGGGGACTATCGAAAAGAATAATTGCGGAACGATGGGAAAGAAGTGGGGGATGTTACCGCATAACGGGATACCCTAAGAACAGGAAAAAAGAGGGAGGCATGGGTTAAGATGGCAAAAAGGAAAGAAATTTATGTCCACTTCGTTGAAAGGGTGGGGTCATTAGGTATGGGTGCCGGCTGCTCTGCAAAAAAGGAAAGACTTAAGAAGGCGAGACGAAAACCTAAGCGGGAGGATAACTCGAAGAGATAGACTAACAACACATATGATGGAAAAAGGAGAAAGGAAGAGGGGGATTGGGGACGATTCGGGGCTAGGCCCGAAGGGGGGGGAAAAGGAGAAAGGAAGGTGTTGAAAGCGCCGCACAGTCAAAATTCGTGGGACAAACATCAACTCCAAGGGGCGCGATTGAGGAATCGTTGCCTCCACTCGAAAGGAGAAACTGTTCCCATTTTCTTATTAGTTTAAGAAGGATGACGGTAACCGGACAATGGGAAGTGGACCCCTCGCGGGATAAGGTAGGATTGAGATTTGTCGGGTTGCCAAACAGCGTTCCGTCACGTCGGAGCCATGGCGAGGGCATCATCTACTTAGATCCATTATCAATGGGGGGGGAAAAAGGGACGAGACAGAAGGAAGACTCTTATAAGTTGGAAAAACCGGGTGAGGAATTGATGCTCCGATAGCGTAGAGAAGGGGGGGGGGAAGGCTGTTTTGACCAGGAGAGGTGTCACTGATCGTTTGAAATATTTTATTGGGGCTGGGGAGGGTATTGGGGGCGAAGGTGAATTTAGACCACAAATTCCGCGGGGAGCGAATCGTTTACTATACGGGAGTAGAGCCGATCTTCCATAGAAAGACCTTGGCATTTAGGGCGTTCTATATCCTCGACTGTGAGGGGAGAACCTTTTAGAAGCGAAATTGCCAGGGCGGCTTGTCCTCCAAAAGGGGCATATTGGAGTAGACTTCCTCTGAGGGGGCGTGCGAAAGAAAAAGCGCTCTAAGAGGGGGGTCCATGCAGAGGTCACGGTTTAGGGGGGGGGACCTGAGGATACATGAACCGGGAGGACTTGGTGAGGGAGGAGTCGGAGTTAACAGATCAGAGTATCTGATCAAGTAGCCATGGTCGAGAGGGCTTTCCGAGGAGAAAGTAGGGGGCAAACTCAGACGCAAGAGCAGGTTTCTACAAAACGCAAAGCAGCACTCACTCGCAACAAGTACATTACTATAAAAAATAGAGAATCCCTTTTCCATCTTAGGAGGGGGGGAAGGAAAGAGAACATTATAAGCTTGCTCTCAAGATCCCAAAGGAGGGTTACGGAGATATCTTTTGCCCCGAACGCCGTTGCGACGGTCAGGAGGGGGGTAATCTCCAAACCACCAAAAAAAAATCTGCGCTGAACCCGTTGGGGAGATTTGGCAAGGGGTCCACGACACCACGAGTCCATAGGAGCTATCCATAATTTGGACGTCCAGATAGGCGCGGAGGGAAGCAGAAATCATCGCAGAAGACGCAGAGAGGAAAAGTGGGACGGCTGCGTTAGATTCCAAGCCACATCGATAAACTGAAAGGTCTTATAGGGGAGCACCGGGACGAAGAAAATCTCTCGGTGGTACCGGGGCTCATTGGCCAGAGCATTTCGTTCCAAAGAGGGTTTCGTACAGACGAGATGAGGACGGTACATAACAAGACCGGATGAAGGCACTGACAATTACGAAGGGGAAGCCAAAAACAAAACCTCCTGAAAAAACCGTAAAAAGAGTTTGAAAATTTTTCGCTTAGGGGTTGGGGAGGAAAAAAGAAGCGCCAGCTCGATACGGGACGTCGCCATGGAGAAGCAGCGCAAAAGTACGCAGGGAAAAACCCAATCTTTGCTTCTTAAGTATAAATGACCTAAAGGGGATTAAAAAGCTATATATATGAAGAGGAGAGGGAAAACACCGGTGGTAAAGGCGAAGGGGGCGAGTGGGCGTATTTTCAGAAAACGGACGGTGAGGACGATCTGTTTCGGGAAAAAATAGAACAAAAAGAGAGGCAACTGGAAAGAAGAGGGGGACGTTCCGCGAGTGTTGTGGGGGTTTCGTCTCGGAGGAAGAGGGGAGCCAGAGAAGTAGCAGGGAGAGGGGATGGGGCAGGGATCGAATTGAAAAGGTCGAAAACGCAGTGGGTAAGCGAAAGCTCGGCAATAGCGAAAGGGGAGGAGATTGGGTTCGAACCTTAAGGTAAGTCAAGACATGCGGGCTTGGCGGTCGAGGCGAGGCAGGAAAAACGCAACTAAGAAGTCACGCAGAAATTTCTGGCGATATGGCGCTATAGGGAATATTCCTAGTATGTCTCCTAATGGCGAGTGGGGGGGAGAAACAAGGTACACGCAGGTCAAAGGGAAAAAAAGGCCAAGCCTGATTTGTTCGGGGGGGGCGGAGGGGGAGGGGATTAACAAAATACTAAATAAATCAAACCGGCGGAGGAAAATCAGGACCTCCAGGTTTTTCGGGCTATGAGGAACGAAAGACAGGTGGTGGGGTTCTCTTCGTCACAGTACAGAGATGGGAAAAAAGGCTTACCTTAACTGGGGGTGCGGCACGGGGCAAGCCTTTCTTTCTGGGGCAGGGATCCACTGAGTTGAGAGGCAGAGGCAGCAGCGGGGCTCACGCCGCCCGGCCGGCCAGATGTTTCAAAGAACGGAATCAGGACCCCAAACCAGAGAAGGAAAAACGTCACAGGGAAAAAAGCGAAATTGTTCATTATCATATGGGGAAGAACTCGGTTCAGGGAAACATTTCTTCAGAGGAGGTGGCGCAGCCATACTATAAGTAGACAGAAAAAGAAGATCAAGGTGTAAGACAAAGACCGGAATCATTTCCTTGCAGATATGACAGCATAAAGAGACAAGGATATCGCACTAAGTCGGGTACCAAGAAGGGGCCTGTTTCTAGTTTGGGAAAGGGGCGGCTTCGCCTACAGTCTCCCGATTTACACTGCCTATCCAGGGGAAGGGAGGGTAATTCTCACCTTAGAAAACAGACAAAGTCAAAAAGAAAAAAGACTGAGTTAAAGGATGAAGGAAAAAAAGTCTACTTGAGGAAAAGATCAGAGAAAAACCGCGATCGGCAAAGAAAAAAAGGAGGGCTCCAATAGGCGTGATCTTCTCAGTAGGGGTAAAATGCTATTGAGGGAGAAGTATGAGGGCGTTGATTCCGGACCTGGGAGACGGTGGAGAATCCTTACAGAAGAACGAGTTGGTCATAAAATCATCAACTCATGGAATGAAGCAGAGGGGGGAGAGAAAGTGGGTAAAAGCAGACTGATACAACCAATGAGAAAGAAAAGGAGGAAGTGTCAAGTATAATGTATGGCATTGGAGAAGGGAGAGGAAACGGTTATGGTTGTGCGGATTGTGTCTTCTCGCAAACCAAAGAATTATAAGATGTGAAAGAGGAAAGAAGAAGCGTTTCGCGGCAAGAGAAAGGATAGACTAAAAAAAAAAAGGAGTGGGGTAGTCTTATAGAGGGGAGAGAGTCGATTTGCCGGGACGTCGAGGAGGTAGATTGAAATCACTAATTTGGGGGAGAGTCCTTACAAAGAAAAGGAGGGGGGAACATAAAAGAACCGTGGACTCGTCCATTAGACATAGCATCCGTATACTCTAATACTTTAATGAGGGGGATTGCCTAGGGAAGGATGCGGGGGTAAAGGAAACATATGGTTCCAAAGGTAAGAGGGAAGGATGGAGATTGGCGGTAAAAAAAGAGGAAGGAGATGTTAGGATGGAAGCCTCGAGGAGGAAGGGAGATACAACGAAAGGAGGTGATTATCCATTGTTTACAAGAACACTCAAGAAGGACTTAAAAGGTTTTCCCTACCAAATGGGGGGTGAGTTCTGGAATCAGAGAGGGGAGAGGGAGGGAAGGATGGTTAGGAAAGAAATATACTTTTCACTTTCAGAAGGGGTTTACTTTTTGAGAGGGGGGGGTTCTAAGTGGGAAGAAGGCCGATCTTTCTCTTAAAGGGGGAAAGAGGGGAAACGGTGGAAGCGGAAGAAGATACTGAAAAATCACCGCCCTTCCAGGGGAAAAGGTGTTCACTAGCGTGGAGAGGTCTTCACTCGGAAGATGGGTAGTCAGTTGAGGCTCCATTCTCCTATACGGGATGGAAAGGAAAACTTTCATAGAAAGGGTGGAAAGGGACTTCAGGAAGGTAAAGTCATCAGGAGAAAAAGAATGAAGAATAATGGGTAATGCAGTCCTTTGAACTGAAAAGAACATTACCACCAAGAGGTTGAGGGTGAAGGTTCTGTCGGGTTGGCTGATGAAATGATAAGTTAATTGGAAAGACTATTTCCTGCCTTGGAGAAGATTCATAGAAGATCTCTGACGAATAGGAGAAGAGGTTGATAAAGCCATCCCTGGAAAGGCTAGAAAAGTAAAAGTGACTCCAAGTAGGGAAGAAAGGGGACAACGGGAGAATTTGAGTGAAGGAAGAGAAAAAAAAACAAGGAAGTGAAAAGGGAGAGAGCATCAAACAGAGAGTAGATAGGGGCTCTCGACGGTTTGAGGTGTTATGAGTGGAAAAAAGAGAAAAAAGACCATACCCAGAGACCAGCGCGGAAAAATTTGGGCAGTAGGGGAAAAGGAATTTGCTTGGGTAGCAACCAAGCCTACATTCGAGAGAGCCTAATATTTAGCAATGATAACTTCCTATCGATAAGGAAAAAATAATCTCCAGAAAAAAAAGACTTGACTTCTGAGGAGTAGGAGTTCACCGATACAAAAATAAAGGAAAAAGTACCTTATAAGGGTTACCCGGGCTAGAATCGGGGAGGGGGGGGACTCCGTTACGGACGAATGGGACAGGAAGGGTAGGCATAGTTTTTACCTTAAAAGGAAGACTTCCTTTCAGAAAATAAGAAGGAGGACTCGTCTGTGGAAGGCAATCTACAGACGCGACCAATAAAAAAAAAAATAGATGGATCAAAAAAGATGATTGGTCCATGTGTAAGTGAGGGGAGGGACCCCTAACTCATAGATATTCGGAGGAAGGTCAGCCAAGGGGGGGAAATAGAGAAAGAGTCCACTTCTCCTTTAACGAGGTGGGGGGAGGAGTCAAGTATCATTCAGGGTATCGATAAAAAAAAAGGAGAGGGATATAAAAGGAATCTTATACGAAGAAAGAAAAAGAGGGGGAAGGCGGGTGGAGAGGTCGAGATAAGGGCGAAGGTTAGAAGCTGGGGGAGAGGGAGGGGAGGGTTCCAGAGAAAAGATCCAAAGGGAAAAAGCGATTTGAAGGGGAAGAGAGTTTGGAGGAGCTTCTCATATGGTAAGGAAAAGAGAGGAAGAGTATGGTACGAGGGAAAGAGAGGAATGAATTCAGGAAAGATTTTTGGAGAAAAAGAAAGCTTTCAAATTAGGGCGGGAGAAAGAGAGACTAGGGGGTACGAGAGGCGGGATCACTGAGGTATCATCACCTTTTATGGGAGGTGGATGATAGGAATTCCATAAAGAAAGGCCTCCTAATAGCGTCGGAGATCTCTAAGGGGGTATAGGAAGGAAAGATGGCTTCAGATGGATAGAGAAGAATGTCTGGGGTGGTTGGAGCCCAATTCCACTGTCTGAAAAGAAAGGGAAGACCCATGGGAGGAGGAGGACTTGTGGAGAATTTACCAAAGAAAGAAAAAATATCAAACCTTCTTACGGAGAAAAAGGATATATACGTAATAACCTCGTGGAATCGAGGAACAGTGGGTGTGGTTCTCGGAAGTAAAAATAAATAAAGAATGGAAAAGGTTGGATTATCTACGGGTGGGAAGTAATGGACATGGGGAGAACAGTCCGGATGGAGTTGTCAGGGGGTAGAACAACTCTTCGCGGAGTTATGAGGCGGTTCTAAATAGGAAGAGATAGCAATGATAAAGAAATTTGTATCATTTCAGAAAAGTTAAAAAAGAGAAAGAACTAAAAAGGAAAAAAGAAAGGGCATTAAAGCAGTTGAGGAAAAAAGGAATTAATGGAAAAACGGAGAGTTAGCGGATGTGGTACAAATGAAATAGTTAAGTAGAAAAGAATATGCGTTTTTCGAGGGAAAGAAAGGTAAATAGACATGTCTAGCGCTAAAAAGACGGCGACACGGGGCCGAGGATATAGCACGAAGAGTCAAAAGTAAAGTGATTGGAGATGTGGAAGTCCAGGAAGAAGGAGAAGCTCCCCGCTTTACAGAGAAAGAGAGGAGGGGGAAAAGGCTAAAAGAGCACATAACAAACAGGCAAAAAAAGCCAGAAACTAAGGGGAAAACGGGAAAGGGAAAGTAGGAACACATTGTCTACAGCCTTAGAGATTCTAGGAAAAAGGGTGTCCACTTATGACTCGATTAGGAGTGTACTTGTAATGGGGGGGAAATGGACGGAAGAAGGGAGGGTGGGGAGTCATCCTGAAGAGTCTGATATAAGAAAATAGGACTGGTGTGGTAAAAAGAAACTCATCCTAATTAAAAAGCGATTTTAAAAAAGAAATGTGCGGGTACAGAACCTCGTCCAAAAAAAGAGAAGGTCGAGAAGAGGGATGGAAAAGGAAGAATGGTCAGAGGAAAAGGGAGGTATGTGTAACAACAGAAAAAAAAAAAGTGTCGGATAAAAATGACAGGAGGAGATGAAAACCAATACTTCAAAGAAGGGAGGGGAGCTAAATCCTA
>Ga0179591_1322014_pt1 | contig 13177 bp, 12 predicted proteins | sample CZOMad2_1_08_16f_FD_182891 | JGI IMG/M metagenome (GOLD analysis project Ga0179591, IMG submission 182891) | Vadose zone soil fungal communities from Angelo Coast Range Reserve, California, USA - CZOMad2_1_08_16fungal (PacBio error correction) | ecosystem: Environmental > Terrestrial > Soil >...
CCTCCCCGCGGACATTCCTGCTTGGGGCAAAAAAGAAAAAATCAGAACTCAGGGCCTCCGTGATAAAAAAAAGAACGGGGGAGCACGCAAAACAAGGAGGTGCTGAAGACCATCAGCCCGACGCTTGACCCCGAATTAATTTGATAAAGGTCACACGAAAGCGAAAAAAAATAAGAAGTCCGGAGGGAGGGAAGATTCGGACGTGCAGTCCTTCGGGTGGAGCATCCGAGTGATGACGGCCCTTCCACCGTCATCGCGGAGTCGGGAAATCAAATCCACCCACCTGGAGGTTAAAGTATGCGCGCAGGTATTGGATTCGAGTCGAGCGCGGGGACGGTGAAAGGAAGGCCTTTGCCGAATGCGCCAGGTAAACGGTTCAGAATTCCGCCGTGCCAGAAGAAGAAAGCGGCCGAGCCGAGGAAGGCAGACGTTAAAATCAAGAGGCAGTGCCGACTGATCGAAGTAACTAGCAAGCAGGTCTCGACTCAAACCGCCGGAGGCCCGACATTCGGATCGAGAGTTCGAGTTGATGGGAGTCGTAGGTCGGGGGAAGTGACCCTCCGAGGGCCGTGAAACCGCGGGACCCCCTAAGAAAGCGCGAGGCAGCCAGGGCGTCATCAGCAAGGTGAGAAGCTCACCCCGGACATCAGGAAAAACCGGCTTGTGTCGAAAGAGAATCGTTGGAAAAACGACGACCGATCAGGGACGCTCCGGGAGAAGCGTCCAGGCCAGAAAAAGAAATTAACCGGAAATTTCAATTCCATGACCCCAATTCTAACTGACGGTGGAAAAAAAAAAAAAAGGTGCGAGGGGGTGAAAACGGGCCTTGGTGCGCGCTCTTTCTCGCTGCCCGTTTGTGAGCGCTCAAGATTGGGGCAATGAGACGGGGGGGACAATCCTGGCGTGACGCTCGCGGTTTTCCAAGAAACATGTACGTGAAATTGCGTGAAGGACAAGGTCGCTTCGCGCCCTGACGGTGGTTTGGGGGAGCGTAAAGGACTGATCGAAGAGCTGCAGAAAAGCAAGGTGCAAGAAGCGCGGAGGCACGCGCCCTCAGAGGGAGAAGGTAGGCGAAATGAGGGCGTATTGCCCGGTTCCGTGGTTCTGAAACGTATTTGCCGAGCCTAAAAAGGACAAATTTTGGAACAGAAAAAACGACAATCGGCGAACCATCAGATCCATGGCCTGGTGGGGCGCCTTACAGGAAAACTCAACAAAACGAGGGAGGAGAGAGAGAATCGAAGGGCAAACGCCAAAAAGGCTGAGGTTTAGATCAGGCGCCGAAATTTCGTGACAACAAACACGACGGGGGGGAAGGTAAAAATAGTTATCAGAAAGCAAAGCTCGAATCAAAAAGAGATGTAGTTTCCGACCAGACCGACTAGCTCGACGTGGACGCCAGAGCTCTGAGAGTGAAAGAAAGCGAAGAAGAATGGAACGCTCATCCACACCAAACCAGCGTCTTACAAATGCCAGGAGCTCGAGATTTGCACGGAAGATTGCCGCAACGCAAACCTTCAACACGCCAGACGCGAAATGCTGTCTCAAGGGATGGACCCGGCAGAGGGAAAAGTTGCACCTAGGGGCAAAAGGGGCAGCCCGAGCTCACTGAAAACGAGCTATTGCTCACCGAGAAGTGTGGCGCGACTGTGTGGAAAAAGAACCGACAAGGGGGGGGTTGGGGGGGTTGACCCAAACTCATAAACTTAGAAGGGGGCCCTGGGAAGAGTCAGGAAGCTGGGGTCGGAGGCAAATGTGAAGAGGCGCATAAATTGAAAACTTCAAATCTCGTGCTCCAAATCATTTCTGCACTTCGAACGAGAGTAACTGGTCAATGGTCTGCGACTCCGAAGAGGCAAACGCTCGATGGCAATGGGGTTGAAAGGGGGATTCCGTACTTCCGCGATAACTTCATAAGCCGCTCCCTCCACGGGAAGGAAGAGACCTGGGGAGAAGAAGGCGGAAGCTGCGAGAGAGAAAGAGAGAGGAGGTTGCTTTCGAAGGGAGCGCACACTGAACATCTCTGTGATTTTCACGTCGAGTCGAAGAAAGAAACGTCGAGCGAAAGCGAAGGGAAAGCCACCGGATGAAAGGCCAGGCAACGGCATGGGCATCAGTCGCTTCCGGGGAACGAAATGAGGGAGCTCATCAAGCAAGAGAGTCAGAACAACGGCTGGTGAATCGACCGCGGATGCCATGACGACTCGGGCTATGGACGGCGTATTCAAGACCTCAGACTCACACGAGGCACGATTCTGTAGGGAGCAGGAAGGAGGTGGGAAAGGCTGTCGTGGGGTGGAATATGGGAACAATTCTAGTGGGCGCAATGGTCTTGGAAGGGCTGAGGGCGAAGCGCTCGCAAACTACACCAAATCTGGGAACAAGGTTCAGCGTCCAGCACGGAAGCGTCTGAAAGGATGAGGGGGGGGAGGTGAAGGACAAGGACAGGGGTTGGGAGGGGAAGGTATCTCTCAACAACTAGGAGGAAATAAGATAAGGCGCTGGGAAAAGATAATCACCTCATGGGAAGCTACACGCCTAACAAAAGATTGTGAACGCCCTGAAGGGGTAACCTAAACGCCAAAGACGGTGGACGAAGGAGAGCCGCCCACCGACACCTTGCGACCCCAAACTATGGTGTCCAAACGGGGAAAACGGAACACGAAGCCGTAACGTCTTTGACGAAAAGAAAAGATTTGGACTGACTTTTAGAAAAAACGAGGCGCCGACAAAGAAGAGCGAAGGAGGATAGTCGACTCCGAACAAAACTCCCTGGATGTTCATGATAGGGCCGGAGGGGGTCGCTAGAGCGCGTCGACTGTCGTTGCAGGCGCGCGAGTGCGAATGCAGAAATGTCGCAGAATGCCCGGTCGGGCGAAAACGGACTGACGGGGCCATGCTCGCGAACCGCGGAAAATCAGAGAAAAACTGCCGCTATGCTCCGCCTGCGAGCCACAAAAATCCAATCGGCTTGACGAGCGGCCCAGTGAGGAAAGAATAAAGGAGGATGACCCAGGTGGCGTTCTCGTTGAGCGGATCTTTGGGCTTAAGTCAGAAGCGGTACGGAAACGGCTTCAAATCTCACGCCTCAAACAAACCTGAACGAGGATAAAGCTCAACTCCAAAAAAAAACCCCGGACGGCTAGAGGCAGGAACGAATGGATGGAGCACGGAGGCGTTGTTGAACTATCTTTACATTCAGGCCTGGAAACTAATCCAGGCCGAAAAGAGAAACAAGAAGGTCACTTCAAAAGTACACACTCGAAATAAGCGTCGGTGATCCCGAACATATCGGTCGCCAGAATTGCCGTGAGCAGAAGAGCGCTTGAGAATACAAAGGGGGGAAGGGGACCCTATCACGTAGGGGAGAAGACTAAAACCATAAGGAAGACAGGGAAAGGCCGGAGCGGGGGGTCGGCGAGGGACGCTTTCAATTTTTAGAAACGTACTCGTCTGCGAACTCAGCTCGCCCGTTAAAGATGTGAAAGACGGCTGGTTGGTGTTGAGCCCAAGGGTCTTTAAGAAGAAGGAAGACAGACAGTCTCTATAACTCTGCATGCACGACCCCCAGAGAAAGATAGTCTAGGTCCGAAAAATACGAAAAGATGCGGGAAAGTCAGGATCTGGGGAACCTTTTAGTTCCAGGAAGCCGAGCCGAACGTAAGCGGAAGGTTGGTGGTGGTCCACGACTCTCGGGGCAAGCCGACCGAGCCTCTAAGTGCCTGTTGGGGCGATGTTGACCTAGGATCTAGCTCAAAAGGGAGGGAGGAAAGGCCGAAAGTGGGAAAAATCCCAACATAGATCTTCGAAGAAGGGGTTCGCCGGGACTGTCTTGGAAAACAAAACGCGCACGGCAAGGCGGCGATCTTTAATTCGAACTACTTACACTCGAGCTACCTATGAGTGTTTCGAAATACCTACGTACTAGCTGTTCGAAAATGCAGAAGCTCTGAAGAACAGGAAAAAAGGAGCGAGAAGACCATTTTGGACGAGAAAAAAAACAAAACCTTTCACGATGTACCAGGCGCCGTAAATGCAGAGCAGGCGGCCGATCATGCAGAGAGGTACTCACGAAACGAGGCAGACGGGCGCCTGTGGGGCGTATGGACGGGGTGAGGGGCCGCAAAGTAATACGAGGCAGCGATAGCAAGAAAGCCAACCTAAGGAAAAAAGTGACAAAAAAAGATCAGAGCTTGAAAACCCCGCATCACTATGGCGAGCTAGAAAAAAGGAGAGGGGGTTATTCGGCTACGTGATGCAAAGTCGCAGCCCTGCAGGATGAAAGCTCTTAAACCAATCTCAAATCGCCACAAGTGGCAAGCACATAGGGAGTCGACTGGGGCCCTGGGCAAGGAAAAGAAGCTGCAAAGCACGGGGGAAAAAGTGGGGTTTAGTAATCCGCGGGGGGAGAGACCCGATATCAACGGCAGCAACCGACTCGGATGCTCAGGCTAAAAGGAAACAGCGAAGAGAGGAAAGAGGGAAGGTGATTGCTAGAAGGGAGTCGCTAAGAAGCTCAGTCCTTGAGTTTCAACGGGGGGGGTCGAGATAAGTAAGTCAGAGATAAAGCGAAGTCAAAACATCACAGGTGCCGGCGGAGTACGAAACAAAAGGAGGCGTCAGATTCGCCTTGAAACGAAATTCGACGGTCGCTCGACTATCTCAGAACTAGAGGCATCATGCTCAGGGGGTGCAGTGCAAAAAGGGACTGCATCAGAAAAAAGAAATCAGGACGGAAAAGAAAAGGTCTGAAATACTCGGGTAGGACAGACTATCATTGAATAATTCTTTTCAGCTATGACTTTCGTTTAGGTTAGAAACATTTGAAAAAGAGTAGGCGGGGGGACGCGGCGGGGGGGGAAAAAGCGCTCGTCACGCACTACACGTACCCTTTCTTTCGAACCCAGTGCTGCAACTTAAAGTAATGAAGCTGAGGAGTGAGCTTGAAAAAGTGACAGGATCTCGTTGGTCCGCGGGGCGAAAGATCTCGAAATCCAACTTAAAGTATGGGAAAATAGAGATATGGATCCAAACTATAAGCCTTGGGGAACGGGTGAAGAGAAAGACTACCGCTCAGCCGCGTAAATGAAACACTGACAGGGTTCTCACGTCCCCACCACTTGACTGTTTGGTTACGACGGCCACTAAAGACAAAAGACTAAGCTTAACCCGGATTGCCCAAGAGATCAACGTGTGAAACGACATCACTAAAACAAAAAGCCGACTCTCTTTCTAAAGATCTCTTTGCGTGTGAGTACCAGGGGGGGGGAAGACGCTTGAGGCCATAGAGGAAGGCGGAGTCACGAGGCAGTCCACGCTGCGATAAAAACCACCCCTGGATGGGGAAGAGTATGTTCTCCGGCTGGGATCATTAAGAGGGAGAGGATACGTCGCCCGGCGAAGCATGAGAAATGAGACATGTGTTCATGCGAAAGAAAGGAAAGGAAGAGTAGAGCGCGATTCAGGCCGGGCTGAAGACGCGACGGAAAATCAAGAACGGGCTTGCCTGATTAACGCCGCCAAGCCACAGACCTCAGAACTACGAAGCCGGAGGGAAACCGGAATCACGTATCACGAGGAGAATTTGAGGTGAAGTCTTATGGACTTCCGTCTCAACGCGGAATTATGGACCTCCAGGCGGCATCAATCAATAAGCCCTCCTCGACAGGGAGACTAGAAGATCATGCCGAGCGGGAAAACAGCAGTCCCCGAGGTCATCTTCGGCGAAAGGGGATTGTGGCGCAAGAGTTTACGAGCGGTTCCCTGAAAGAAAAGGGAAATGCGAACGGCATCAGGGAAAAAAGAAAAACCCAGTCCCACCATTACGAAAGAGTCGACAGGCCCATCCTCAAGGGACCCGAAGGGATGGTCTGGGGGAAAACCCCATGGAGGGAAACTTGCCGGTGAAGCACGCGCGCTGTGGAAGCTCCAAGCGGGAAGAGTGGAAATACAGTTGGCCTGAGTATCATCGCAGTGCCGAATGGCACGAGCGGTTGACCAGGGTAGCGGAAAGTTGTAAAAAAAAGAGGTGACCACCAGTAATCGGCGGGGAAAAGCAGTCCCTGGGACCAGGGAGACGCGGGTTTGGGTTGAGCGGAAGCCCAGCTGAAAACCCTTGCAGACAGTAAGGAAGTCACTAAGAATGCGCTCCCATCTCTAGAGGAAAAGAAGAAAAGAAGGAAGGGCTTGTCGCCGGGTACATGGGGTTCTGAGAGTAGTCGCCAGAAGCCTCAAACCGCGAAAGTTGGGCCACAAAAAAGAGAACAGAGGAGAAGAGCAGAGCGGTAGCAAAACAGCTCCGTTGGTACGAGGGGGAAGTTAAGATCCTCAACAACCACGAACGGAAGAAAAAAAGTCACAAATGAAATGAACATGCTGGGGAGGAATAACCGGGAGCAAGGGTTGCGGAAAAAAAAAACGAGGGCCTTCAGTGCGGCAATCGGAAATCCGTTTCTCACCCTAAAAAGGGGATAGGGGTCGGGCCTACCTCGAACTCCCGAAGGGGGTAGGGCGCGCCTCAGCGTAAGACGGTGAGCAATTCTTCTCGTCCGCAATTGGGAGACGCTCAACCAACGTCTAAAGGAGGAAAAAGGAGCGCGAAGCTTGAAAACGAAGAGGAGGGGGTCAGAAAAAAACCAGGACCTTCCCGTCCAACACCACCCCTCGAAGTGCTCGCCTTGTGTAAATAAGACTGTCCGAAAATTCAAGAGGTGCGAAAAAAGGCTCGCGAAAGCATACAGAGGTCCCGCTAGCAAGCGCTCGACAACCAAGACTGGGTGTTTCACAAAGAATACGCTTCAGGGACCAAAAACCAGAAAAGGACGAGGGGCGTCATGGAATGGGGGGGCGGCTGGGGATTGGAGGAATGCGAAGTTGGCAGGGCGAAATTTCTGGGGAATCGAGTCAACTCTCGTCGCCACAATCGGGTCGAAGGTGAAGGCTCGAAGGGGAGGGCGGGAGAGGGTAATCACCTGGTCAAGGAAGGGAGCTCCACCGTAGACGGGGATACTGTGGGAGTTAGGAACCGCGTGAGGATGACGTAGCGCCGAAGATACAATAAAGGCAACATCAACAAGAAAGCAAGCGAGGTCGATATGGGAAATCGGCTGCCAGTCCGGAGAGGGGAGGGGAAAAAATCCGTGAGGTGCTTGCTCGCAGGCGGAAGCGCAATGCCAGCGGGATTTTCATAAGGGAGCTCGTTTGAGCAGAGAAGGACCAGAAACGCGCGGGGACATCACCTACGGGAAGAATGTGATTACCTACACTTAAACTTAACATCGCAAGTTTCCGCCGGGAAAGGGCTCCGCGGCGAAATAAAGCTGAGGCAAACAAAAGGAACATAAGGCGTGGTGACGGATCGACCGCGGAACTGCCGAGCGCCGCGCAAGCGATTGCAAAGTCTAAGGACAAAAAGAAGACGAAGGAAAGAAGAGGCTTTTCAGAAAAAAAAGAAGGCTTAGGTCATTGGGGGGAGAAGGTATGAAACCACGCTAGTATGCGGGTTGAAGCCAGGGCGGTGGGTTCATGAGGGGCACGCTACGGGTCACGCAGCCAAGGTGCTGGGGCGGAGTGAACCCAGTGCGGCGTCATCAAAGACATTATCTGCCACACGTGAGCTTCAGGAAACAAATGAAGGGGCCAAACAACAAACTGAGGAGGAGAGAAAAAGACTTACGAAAGGCAACGCCCCTTGCGCTCCGCTCGCAAGGAAGCCTTTTTGACGCCCAGAAAGGTAAAGCCGAAAGAACCTGGGGGCGTGGAAAAGCCGAGAAAACAAAACCGGCACTACCTTGCACCACGCAATAATCGTACAGAGGGAAAAGGTTTAAAAAACGAAGCACGAAAACGAAACCTCCTTCCGCTTGAAAATATTCTTCGTGAAGGAGAGGGTTTGGGGGATGCCTTGGAATACGTGGTATCCATCGCCCGCAGTCCGCGATGCAGTCCGCGTGAACCACGCGTATGTTCATAGAGCCGAAGGAAAAAACAATCTTCAATCGTCGGGGAGAGCAGCTGAAAAAAGCTAAGCGCCTGCGAATGCGACAGTGTACTGAAAGCATGGTCCCACAGACGGCTAGGGCAGAGAATCAGGGAAGGATAGGCGAAACCTAGCAACGTAAGAAGTATTTTCCGCTGCGCGCCTCCCTAAGGACAAGCAAAAACAGATTAGAGAGTGTGCCGGCGTGCAACGGGCAGCACGTCAACAGTAGCGCTGTCTGCGTTGATGGAAAGGTCCAAGGTCATTGCCGTGATGAACGTACGTAAAGATCAGAGGCTCCCAGTCCGAAATCGCAAAAACAATACGAGAGTGCACCGGAAAAGACCATGTGATACACATCAATCCCCAGACCAGGAAGAAGTGGAGCAAAACGAGAAAGGTTGAACGAGCTTTCCATCAGCACGGGAATAGTCACGGAGCAGGAAATAACCAAAACATTCAACAACAAGGGAAAAATATCCAGGCCCTCGCAGGGGGTAACGAAGCGATGGAGGTAGTGACCAGGAGGGAAACTTCAAGGTGAGCAGGACTCACTCTCGCCCCTCGAGGTCTTTTCAGAACCCGAGGAGTTGCAGATCGAGGAAAAATCCAGGCGCCGGTTGGGGGGAGCTCTGTCGCGGGTTGGTTGAGGCGGTAGAATGCTTTTTAGAAAGTACGGGAACGGCGATGACGACAGATTAGCGCAAAAAGGGGAAATTGAACGGCTGGGGGGTGTTAGTGAAACCATGGGGGATCGGCAAAAAACGGCCTTGCAGAAGCAGTGCACAAGCGCTTGCGTACGTCGAACCAGCAGGTCGAGTTAGGAAATACTAAGAGAGAGTATCGATCAGCTGGTCGGGTAGGAGTTGAGAAAAGGGGGGAGGCAGAAGGAACGACGGGGGCGACGTTGTCCACGAAACACTCGCAAAGCCAAGCGCCTCATAGTACAAATGGCAGTTGGTGGGAATGACTTCAGAATAAAAAAAAAAAAAAAAATAGAGGAAAAAGGACTAAGGGGGCAAAGCTACCCAAAAGGCAAAAGGCTTCTGTCGAGACTCCTAGTCTCTCGCCGAGCTGGTTTCTTGGACAAAAAACACGTCGCCAGCTGACCGGAGATGTCGATCCGTGCTGAAGACTCTACAAGAAGGATATCTATCCTAAATTGGAGGGTGACCCTGACGACCAATTGGACTAACGTCGCAAATCGGCAGACCTGCTGCATTGAGGCGAAGAAAAAACATGGAGAAAAAGCCGCGAAAAATGTACCAGACGAAGAGGTGAGGACTAGGATCACAGTCACCAAACCGACTCGACAAAGAGCCGAACACAACCGCTATCATCGAAGATCTACGGTCGGGGGCAAAGGGGCTCGGGGAGCGAAAGAAATAAAGAGGGACGAGAGCAGAGCTCCGCGAGGCAAGGTCCCGACTGTGTTTTCACAACCGAGTCAAGACTTCGTGACCAGCGAGGCAGGGCGGGAGCTGGGGGGGGGGGAATTTCCGGCGGCGAAGGGATGAAGAGAGGAATTGGACCAGGTGAACGCGGGACCAAAAAAGGGACCGGGAAGTTCGCGCCTCCGCATCTTCCTTTTAGGAGAGTATCGGCATGACCTGAGATGCACGAGGCGAAGGTGGGAAAGAGGGGAGTAGTTACGTAAAGGCCCCCGAGGAACTGACATAGAAAACGACGAAGCAAACGCAGGGATCCGAAGTGAAATTTCCGTCCCGCACGCTTCCTCGAGCAGAGGTTTGCTTCATGGGGCAGTAGGCAATGCCATCTATTGATTTTCAAGAGCGCGCGGGGCAAAGGCAGGCGACGCGCTCGAAGGTGATGCCGAGGAGGGGTGCACCCTGTAAACTGAAAACATTCGCCAGGCGGCTGCGCAAGGGAACGGGAGTCCAAGAGAGGCGGAAGAGCAACTATTGGGCCGGGAACGAAAAGGGGGTCGAGGGGGGGGGGGGAAGCTTAATTCCTAGTACCTGAGGACTGTGGAAATCAACAGCGGAAATCCACTCGGGTAAAGCAAAACAACAATGAAGAATGATGGGGGAGAAGCGGGAGAAGTCTTCGGGGGGGGCTGCTTTCTTTGGGTATCTGGAGAAAACAAGATCAAAGGTGCGGGGGAAGAAAGTAGGTCGGTGCGGGCTAGGGAGAGCTCTCAACGACACCGTAGCTTTTCTTATGAACCGGTCGGGAGGTCATCACGAACGGCATGCGGCTTCAAGAATGTTGTTCCGGGAGAAGGATCTATCTACCAAACAAAAAAAACGAGGGAGGGGATCTATATATGCAGGCACCGCTTCAAACAGATAATCCTGTCGTGAATCGCAGCTCAGGCCGCGTTTCCGTGATGCGCAGGAAAGGGTTCACTTCCGACCAAAGGGGGTCGTGAGAGGCGTCCCTAAGAAAGCAACGACTACCTTGCACCCTCAAATCTTGGTCCAGGATCAACGTAAACGGGAAAGAAAGAAAAAAAAGAAGGGCCCTGCGCTTTCAGAAAAAAATTCTCAGGACCGCAGCGAAGGGAAAGAGTGGGTTAAGAACCATCCGATTTGTGAACGCCTGGGGCAGACTCACCATCAGCCGAGTCGATGACAGTCCGCCGTAATGACGAGTCAATGATCGCCGGCAGAAGTGTCGACTTCCTTCAGTGGGAGGTCAGAAGCGTGTGCAAAGAACAGAAAAGTGGGGTCGGACATCAGCTGCCGGAAAGAATGGGGGGGAAATGCGGGAAGGGCGCAGCGTAGTCCGGGAGCACCTCGCTCGAGTTAAGCCTATACTGTTCGCCGTGTGCAGAACCGCGAACCAATAGGGGGCGGGAAGCTCACGGGAGTGACGGAACAGAAGGATCGGTTCGAATCGTGAGTTTCGCGTTGAATGCGGGAGGTGGGGATTCCGTCCGTGAAGACCAGCGAAAAAAATCCGAAAACATGAGAACTAACTCGGAGGAGTGCCAGACGTCACGAAAAACAGTGAACTCTACTCCCCCGTAAGATGAGTCGGGAGGGACGCAAGAAAACCGGAGTTAAAAAAACAATAACAAGATGCGCTCCTCAAGCAACGGAAGAGAAAGAAAGAACCCCACAAATTAAAACGAAGACTCACAAGAACCTCGGAAACTTGAGGTGTAACGAAGGGGGGGAGCTCTGGGTTCACCTCGGAAAGTGCATGTGAGGCGGGTCGGCGTCTTTCCCCGGGGCGGCCCTGTATACGGGCCAACGTACCCGAGCACCGAGTTGCAAGGGAACGGGTGCAGAGCCATCTCGGTCCGCCTTTCGCTGTGAGCTGGGGCTAAGGTTTGGGAGAAAGGGTGACCGAATCGGCTGGCGCTTACTACATGTGTTTGGGAATACGCTTGTTTGGGGGGGTAATAAACAAGCGTAAGGGGCCTGCAAGGGTCTCGTCGTAAACTTCTACTCTCTGAGGCTATTAAATACGGAATCAGTGGAGGTTCCAGGAATCGAGCTTTGGTTGTCCTGGTTAAAGGAGGGTCTGAAAATAAACGGATTCGGGGAGAAATCTGGTTGTTTTTGTCCATACCGGTCTCGGCTGGCCATCGCCCGCACACTACGGGAAGGTGGGTCCTTTGCACTTGGAACGATCAAAAACACAATGAGAGATCAACGAAAAAGGCATTTAGCTGTGGGGGAGCTACCGAACCCTTGCGGTCGAACAAAACGGTCGAAGGCGGAACGTGGAGAGGGCACGGAATCCCTAAAGAACTCTAAAAGACTCAGGGCGAGATCATATCTTTTCTATTAACAAAAGGTAACAAAGAGTTCACAAAGCGCTCGTTCGGCAGGAGGTCTGCAAGAGTCGAGACAGTGACCAGTGGGACGATAAGACACTCTCTTCAAGATAGGGGCGCCGAACGCGAAACGCTAGATTAGCAAAAAAGGGATCGCGGACCCCCAACAGAAAGGGGTAGAAAAACTGCTACTGGGGAATCGGAATCGAAAACCTGTTGAGGTCGCACGAAAAGAGGAGAGAAGAAGCAAAAAAAAAGCAGCACCGGCAAGGTTCAAACTGGGGGGACTGGGGGGGGCACAAAACCGACTCGCAATGGACCCACCGCACAGAAGAGGCCTGGAGAAAAGTGGGGAAGGGCTGTCAGACGGGACACGCCAGCAACGTGACTGAGGGGAAATCACAGTGCGCACAAATGGCCGCTCGTCGTCCGGTGATCTAGGTGGCAAAAAAAGTAACAGGAAAAGACTGCCCACGAAAAAGGAGGAAGAGGAGAAACGCTGAGGCGTTCGTACGGCCGAGGAACAAAGCCCCTGACCAATCAACTCAACGACAGAGGACCGGGGGAGAAACGGATGCTAGTTGAAAAAGACGGCGACGAAGACTGCATTGCGCACTCGTGCCATTCATGGGGGAATCGGGGTCACGTCTCGCGAGTTTCGCTAGCAGGAAGGGGACCGCAACTCGGAAAGGTCATCACAAGAGGCACGGTGCGAGGACTCTACACTTAAAATTTCATTCAAAGGCAATTTCGGGGAGTCGATCTAGGAACAGGAGGGCGGGAAGAGATAACGGCGAGCATCACTGTGCTAGGACAAGGAACGCGAACGAGCGATGAACAAGGGCAGAGGCACGAAAAAAAGGGGAGTAACTAAAAAAAAAAGGAAACGCGAAGGATTCTTTTCGAAGGGACGGAGGAGTTTATGCTGGTGGGGTGGTTATAAACTGGATTGGAAACAAAGGGGCGAGGAAAAAGAAAACGGGGGGGGGCGGCGAGGAGAAAGAAGCCGGAAAGAACCCCAGGGCGATTTAACCAGCGTCATCCGACACGGAAGGAGAAACCAACATGAAGTGGCACAAAAAAAGGGATCAAAAAGCGTGCGAAGGAAAAGGACTCATCAAAAAAAACGGAGGATTGAATAATATAAAGCTCGGCGGCAAACGAGAATCTGCGTTTCTCACTCGAACAGCAAAATCACGTGGACGCCCCTGGAAGGGGGGGCACATACGGACCAAGCCGTACGGTGTCCAGGGAGATTCGCCCTAAGAGACCACCGACGACCGCTGCCTCAATACATGGGAAACCAAGAGTTCAAACGAAGGCACGAAAAAACAGAAAGCACCAAAAAAGAAGATGCGAAAAAAAAGGCCAAGCGTCGAGGATCCCGAGTTATTGGGACCTTTGATTACCATCGCCCGAAAAGCGTCTGGCAGTCAGGGAGGGCAGGGAAG
>Ga0179591_1311266_pt1 | contig 13176 bp, 20 predicted proteins | sample CZOMad2_1_08_16f_FD_182891 | JGI IMG/M metagenome (GOLD analysis project Ga0179591, IMG submission 182891) | Vadose zone soil fungal communities from Angelo Coast Range Reserve, California, USA - CZOMad2_1_08_16fungal (PacBio error correction) | ecosystem: Environmental > Terrestrial > Soil >...
GTTGAGTGCAAAACATCTGAACAATGGGGGGTCAAAAGAAAAAAAAAAAAAAGGGCCGCTGACTTCCCCATCCAAATCTTTTTTGGACAGAGAACGCAGACAACAAGCATAGGACGCAAGATGGGGTTGCAGCCACATTCGGGCCATAAGAGGGACTAATAAATTCAAACCTAGCGACGGGCGATCTGGAAAAATTAGAAGTTGGAAGGTCTGTCTGAACGAAGGAAACGTGGCAAATTCCAACACAACGGCAGAGGCGGGGTTCGGGCACTGGGTGTTAAAAAGGAAGATGCAGGGAAAGAAAAATTTAAACATCCAGACTTCTCGCATATAGCAGTACCACCAAAGCCGCAGGTTGCAGGGAGGTTGTTTTGGGGGGGAAGTGACAAGGGGGGGAAAAAAGCCAAGGGGCAGGGGGGGGGGGCTGAAATACCTATTTATTCGATGAGGGAAGTGAAAAGAGTGAGTTACAACAAGGTCTCAAAGAAAGATGTAAAGTAAAATGATAGTGGGGGGGAAATAAGGGGAAGTTCAACTCACATTTTCAAAAACAGGGGGCTCAGACAAAAAACGGGTTTCAAACCAGACTAAACCGACGAAAAAAAGTTAAAACTAGTCGCTGTACTGAAAAAAGAAGAGTACAACAGATGAAGGGGGACCAAATGTGGGCCCTGCCCGCGTTGGGGGGAGGAGGGAGAAAAATCAGGGGGGGGGGGGGGCGGAGGCTCTTTTGAACAACATTTGGGTGAGAAGGGAAAAAGAAACAAAGGAAAGGGCGTCGTGCGGTGGGGGAAAGCTGGGGGGGGGAAAAAGGGGGACCCAAGGGGTGCGTCTCTCTTTGAAGGTTTCTACGAGAAAAAAGAGGGGAGCAACTGAGAGACTTAGCAACTGGGCAAGGAAGGGATGCGGGGGGGGATGAACCGTTACATACTAGGTGGGAACGGTTGTGTCCAGAAAAAAAAAGGAAGTGGATCAACAGACGGGAAAGTCAAAAAAAAAACGAAAGGAAACACAACGGAAAAAAAGGGAGAGAGCTTGGAGAGAGGAGCTCCTTAGGGCTCGATAGCCGGATGAAAAAAACCAATCGGAGAAGAACACCGGGGCAGGTAAAAGAGTAAGGACATGATACGGGGAATACACAGGGGAGAAAGGGGGGACGATCACTCTAAGCTCCTTATTTTTTTTCAAGACCGGAGTCGGAAAAAGACCAGGACGAAAAACTTGATGTGTGGGGAGTTCTTCTAAACCGATTGGGGGGGAGGGAGAGAAAAGGAAGGAGGGGCATCACAATTCTTCAGATGGGACAGGGGGGACTTTAATACGGGGGTGGACAAGGAGACTCAATGGAACGAATGGCGAAAAGCTCGTTGGGGAAAAAAGGGGGAGGAGAAGAAAATGAAGGAAAGACCACTCAGGCTAAGAAAAAAAGGAGAGATGATGGGAAATGATCTCCAAATCCTGCGGGTACGCAACCAAAAAAAAACAAAAAGGGAGGGAAGGGGGGAACTCAAAAGAGGAAAAAGGTTCATATTGGCACCGAAAATTGGAAGGGGGGGGGGGGGGAAAACTTTGCTAGGGAAATAGTCACGAACACGAAAACAAAAAAAGGGGGGGAAAATGAAGAAAGGGAAAAGGGTTGAAGGGGTGAATTTTAACCTTTGATCAACCCGGAAAGAAAGATTGGAAAAAAACGAAAGGGTCAAACGTGGAGGGACAGAGACACAGGACTATTTCGAACTTTGGGGGAGGGGGGAAAAATATAGAGAAAAACAACAACCAAGGAGGTGTATTACATAGAGAAGGTTTTTCCGTACGGTTCACCGATAAGAGCCAAAAAAAGGGGAAGCACTGTGGGAGGGAGTGGAAAGGGAGGAGGGGGCAAACGCTTGGGGGAAAGAATTCATTTCGGAATCAAAAGGCTAACTCGAAGAAAAAGCCGGCTCAAGAAAGGACAAGGGGGGGGTGCACGGAGGGGGCGAAGAAAAAGAGAGGGAAAAAAGAGAAGTGTCCCCCGAAAAGGGAGGCAAAACCAGGTGCAAAAGAGAGGTGTAAACAAACAATAAAAAGGGTGAGTTAACGAAGAAACACACCCCCATAATGAAGGAGCTTGGGGTCCAGTCATCCCTTCAAGGTGTCAGTTTAATTGGCGTCTGAATGAGTAGGGGATGGATTCCGTACATTATCTTTTCAGCCAAATCCCGTTTGGAAGTGACGGGACGGCCAGGAGAGAGACAAAGCTGTTTAGAAACCGGGCCTAGGAAATGCTTGACGTCTGCTGGGTGATGAAGTATGAATCGCCAGTCAGGGTGTCAATGTGGGGGGATCAACCGCATCAAGGGGGGGACATATCAAAGACACTGAGATCCCTCGAACAAAGAAAAAAAAAAAAAACAAGTCTTCGATTAAAACCAAAATAAGGGGTGGAACGGGGTGGTCGGGGAGAATAAGGGCTCGGATTTCGTGGTCCTAGAACATGGAAGAAGGGAAAAGAATACCGTCTGACGAAGGGAGAAGGCAGAAACACAAACGAACGGGTGGTAAATACAGGAAAAAGGACATTGGTTGGGAAAGAATAAAAACCCAAGGGAAAAAAAGAAAGAAGAAGAAAGGGGGAAGCCGAAACGTGAGGGACCTACTGTGGAGAATCATTATAATGAATCAACAGGAGTATGGCGGAGGATAGTGTCACAGTTATTGGGTCTGGTTTAAGCTTGTCACTTCCCCAAAACAAATTAACTGGCATTCATGGGGGGGTGGGGGAGGGGGGGAAAAAACTGGTGAACCAGACTCTATATGGCTGGAAACCGGCGGGACAAGGAAACACAGTCATCGAAAGAGGGTTCATGATCAAAAATCAAGCACTTCATAGGACCGCGACATGTAGGTGTCCGTATCCCCTGTTCATTCAAACGGAAGAGATGTGGGGGGTTAGATGACTTGAATAAATTAAAACCGTCACGACGTGGGGGTCCAGGGGGAAAGGTTTTGACTGTTCGGCTCACTTCCGTTTAAAAAGGGGGTTGGTAAAAAAAGAAAGAAAGAACACTCCCCCGGAGAACTCTCACGTAACAGCAGTCTCACGGACAGCTAAATGGTTGTCCGCCGCTAGCGGGGGAGGAAGATTCTTTAAGTACGGAGCGGAATTGGGGCCAGGAGGTTTAGAGAATGTAACAAAAGTTTGAGTTGGAAAAAAAGGCAAGATCCCTTCAAGAGGAGGAATTGAAGACCTGAACGTAAAAAGACTAGATTGTAAAATCATATCAAAACCATGAGCAGGGACCGGGGGAACCGGGGATGGCCAGCCCAGAAAAGTTCAACAAGATAGACGGAAAACCCTTCCAGGGGGGGGAGAAAAGGAGAATCCCCTTTCTGGTCATGAATGTTAAAAAAAAACAACGGGGAACTACTGGCGGGTTGATAGGGGGGGTACTGAGAAGGAGAAAAGGGGGAGGGGAAATTTCGGCCTTCTGTGGGGGTTCAATAGAACCAGACACAAACAGAAAAAAAGAAAACAGATTCTGTTTGAGTCCGCAAAACGTTTTAATGGGGGCAGAGAAGAAGACTAGGCTTTGCAAGAGCAGTGAAAACCTGGGTTAGCCCCGGATAGGTCGAAGGACGGCAAGAGTAGGAACTTTTGAAGGGGGATGAAACAAGGCGGAAAAGGGAGGGCTCTTCATCTCGCAAAGAGTTGGCGCAAGGAAAAAAGGGGACACGTGGTGGGGTTTTGACAAAGGACTGTTCTATCACGTAGCGGCAAAAGAAAAAAACAACAAAGAGGAACAGACGGTGTGTGGGGGAGGGGAGAGAAAACTACCCAACCCGCCGTATCTTCATGAAGATCCCGGGGAGCGGATCATGTTTGATAAAGAATTTTGTGAGGAGAAAGAAGGGGTTTTAACTTAACTTAGCGGGAAGTTCCCAAAAACCTGGATTAATGAAAGAAAACCAAAAAACTAAAACCCTGTACGTTCGAGAAATCATTGGGGGGGGAAAGGGAATTGGGCCTCTCCGAAGCGAAGGGAAAAAAGAAAATGAAAATGGGGGATCAGAAGAGAACTGAGAAGGAGGGGATTAAGAGAGGGAACGCAGGTAGCGATGGGTGTTCAGGAAATATGTATTAGGCATAACGGGAAAACCCGTGAGTGTAACAAGGTGCGGAAGGGACCAGTCCCTTAAGACGAAACACACTAGGGGGGAGACGGAGATTTTTGGGTGGGGTGGGGGGGGGGGGTGTGACACCACGCAAAAGAAGGCATCCTGGATCTTAGAAAAAGGGGGAAGAACCTGGGGGTAGGGCTGTCATTTGTCAGCAGGTTCGGAATAAGGAACAGAAAGCCAGGGTTGAAGGGGGCCAACCTACCCACAGCTTTCCAATAAGTAGAAGGTGGGGGTGGTGACCGCGGGCAAAGAAGGGGGGTCATTTCCAAAAGCGGCAACAGATTTGAAGATGAGTGCACGAAGCCGGGGGGGGGGTTTCGCCCCTTTTTAAAGGGTGCAACAAGATAAGAGAAACGGGGGGTCTGCCAAGGACCTTTTTGGTTTTGGAATGACGAAGGGGGGAGGATCGGGTCGCAAAAAGGCAGCGCAAACTGAAAACACACAATCTATGTGGATAGCAAGCCAGCCGGAAAAAACAGAATGTTCATGAGACCTGCTGGTTGGTCAAAAAAGAACCAGCACGACAGCCAACCCATCTCTCGGCAACGGGTACCGTGGGAATTTCAATGAGCAAGGCAAAAAGTAAACAGAAGGCGAAAAATGGAAAAGTGAACAATGCGCCAAAGGAAGATTGCCAATCACAAGAATGTTTAAACCAAGCACGATTTTGAAGGGAAGTGAAATTCAGTTCGAAAAAGGAAAGAGGAGAGAATCCTCCTATCAAAGAACAAACTGATTAGGGTTAACAGAGAGAGGGTGGGGATCAGGTGAATCCGCAGACGCCAGTCCATTGGGCAAGGTTTTCATTGGTGGGTGGATGGAAAGGTGTGGGGCCGCCCGGGTGGCACATTCTAAAAGGAGCACCTGTCACGTGGATAAAGTGAGAAAATGTTAAAAGTTACTAGGGGGGGGGGGGAGAAAGGAAAAGGTCTTACGGGCGTAGTCATTGACAAAAGAATTCGACTTAAAAAATGAAAAGCTGGCGGGCGGTCTCTACTCAACACTACGGGGGTGGGGGTGGACTGTTGGAGAAACAGTCGAGGAGAAACTAAGAGAAGGGAAAAAAAAGGTTGAAGGGAAAGGAAAAAGATATTGCGAGCACACCAGGACGGCTGGAGAGGAAAAAAAAGGCCGAGGTGGCAAATGTTAATGTCCAAGGCTCTCACATTAAAAGACTAAAAAAAAAGGGAGGGGGCAAGCCAACCAAAGCACTCTATAACAAAGGAAAGATTTTAAGTGGGACGAAAAAGGGGAAAAGAATGGGGGTTGATAGACATAGGACGAAAGTCATGTTTAAGAAGGAGAGGGGACACAAAAGGGGCAAAAAAAAAGAGGGGGGAAAGAAGGGGAGCATTTCTTGTCTAAGAAACGGCAGAAAAATGGTAAAGTGGGAATCGAAACCCCATGTCAAGAAAGGGGTGGAAAGCCTTTGGCGTTGGGGCTTTAGCCTAAGTGAGAACTACGCTGAACAATCGAGAAAAGAAAATGAGGATTCTTCTTCAAAAAGGGGACGAAACGGCGAGCGCAAATCGAAAGGCGAGATAAGAATTGAAGATACGGCCGTTTGTATAACTGGAACCAAATTGGAAAAAAAAAAGGGATAATAAATTTCTTTACCCCTCAGGGAGGAAACCAAAAGGGTTGTCGGTCTAAACAGGAAAAAGGGACCGGAAAGAAGAAAAGAGGGGATCAAAAGCCTCCTCTTCTGAGGGGGAGAGACGGAAGGGGCACTGATAAGCGCAACAAAACCGAGGGGTCCTTGCCAGGAATAGACGTGTTGGGGGGGAAGGACTGGAAAAAGAAAGAGAATTGTGGTCCAAAACCAAAAACAACCACCTTCCAAGTGCAGGACGCAAATCGGTTTGGGACGAGGAGAACAAAATAATACAAGCGGGAGGGAAAAAGACAACAGTCCAGCTTCCTCGACCAGCCAGGCCATCGAAGAAGAGATAGACGGGGTGAAACGCATCACACTGAAAAAAAAAAAATTGTCATAAGGGAGGGGAGGGTCGGAAACCTAATGAAAACTGGACGATTAACATGGAAAAAAGAGCCATTGGGACGAAACCAGTGTTCTTTTAAATAGCAGGGGGGGGAAAAAAAAGCAATCCCAGAACATTCCTTCTAAAGAGAAACAAGCCAGCAGAATTTTTCCAGGAGGTGGTTTTGGGAGGGAATGAAAAAAAAGAAGGGGGGAGTGGACCAAAGAGGTTGATATTTGAGAGGAGGGAAATGGAAAACCAGAAAGCGCAGTTACATCAAAGAAAAGGGGGGAAGAGAGAGAATTCTACTTCATTTCTCAAAAGAAAAGAAGAGAAGAAAATTTGAGAAAAAAAAGGGGATCTAAACGCGCCGCTTAACACTCACAAACCAATGAGGGGGAAGGAGAGGGTGGTCTGTCCATATCTTAAACAGAGGGGGCGATTCTGGACTTGAGGAAACGGGAAATAAAAAGGGGGGAGGAAGGGGCCTCGGGGGGGGGCAGACTTCTATTTTGTTACCCCCATTGTTCCAGGAAAGGAAGAACAACCGGGGAAAAACGGAAACGTGTGGGAACAATAGGATTGTTAAAAGGGGGAGAAACACGGAGAGGGAAAGGGGGGGGGGAAAAGGTTCTGCGAGTGGGCGGGAGAACGAAGAGAAGGTGCTTGATCAGGGGGTACAGATGAGGCGGTTGACTGGGCGGAAGGGGGGACCAAACGAATCTCCTAGGGCAACAAAAGGGTGTTTTGGCAAAGAATAGGCTCAAGGAAAGGGTGAAAAAAAAACCGAATCAACTAGGGATGAACAGGGAAAGAAAAAAGAGAACGAAGCTTAATGGCCTCGCATAGAGAGGGGGATGAAGCCAAACAGCAGACCCGCCCGGGGCCGTCAGGCTCAGAGGGGAAAAATACTTATCCAAGAAATGGTGGGGAGAGGACAACGGAGCTTTATTGGGGGGGTCTGCCATTCTAGATCGGAAAAACAAGACTAGCGAAGCAAAAAGAAAAAGGTCATTGGGGGGTTTAGGAGACTGGCAGGGATGTAGGTGAAAAAACATGAGAGAAAGGGAGGAGGGAAGAGATCATCTCGACACTACGAATGGGTAGAAGTTCGCGAAGCGATCACATGAAATGAAATGGAAAACTATAAAGGGGGGGGCGTCGGAAAGATACCAGGAAAAAAGAGAGGAAAAAAATCACCGAGACACTAATTATAATTGAAACGATGGCCCCAACATATCGCGCAATGGGCATGGAAAGGTGTTCGGAGTTGGAAAGAAAAAGAAGGGGCAGAAAATTGGACGGGGCCTTTATGGAAAAAATGGCTTGGGCAGAAGAATCGATGAGGTAAAGTTAAACCCCTAAACAGTTTTTCGAGTGTTTATCAAGGGAAAAGGGGAAAGAAGGGGGATGCAGAAAAGGGGGGGACAACGCAGTAGGAAAAGTCTTCCACTACGCCCCCTTTGACGGGCCAAAAGTTTACAGGGTAAAAACAGGGGAGCCAGGACGGGAAAAGTGGGTGGACAAATCACTAGGCTCAACAACTAAGTGAATTAAAAAGAGGAGAAAAAGGGGGGGGGGGGAAAAGAAAAACAAGTTAACGTCCTTCCTCGGTATTGATGGTTTCACTCAACAGGGTGAACAGGGAATTGGGAGAATGGATTTATGGTGGTGTTCACGAGGAAAAATGGATCGTAAGAAAAACGGAGGTTCAAACGAAAAAAAAAAAACCATGCGGGGAGAAGACGTAGGGGGATCACTAGCTTTTTGTTTCAAAAGAGAAAAATTTCCGGCAAAAAAGAAGGCAAAAAATTAAAAAAATTTCAACAGAAAAAAGGGCGGAAAAAAAACCAGGAAGGAACTCAAAATTCGCTAGAGAAGGTGGGAGAGCTTATGAAACGGGTGAGCCGGGTTAGTGGGTCGGAGGGAAGGATCGCTGGAGCACGAAGAAACAAAAAGGGGGGGAGCCTTTTGTCGCAATAAGGGGACAAGTGAGCAAAAGGGAACGAATACTAAAACTTCATACAGTGAAAACAAAAAAAAAAAAAATGCGGGGAAGAAGAAGGTGGGGCAATACACCATAATCCTCCTCAACCACCATCGGCTTTTGGAGCAATGTGGGAAACAAAAAAGTGGGGGTCGCCCGCTTCGCCAGGCTGGTCGTGGGGCAAGCGGAGATCCCAAGGGAAGAAGTAACTCAAAACAGGAGAGAGAGGAAAGAAACAAAGAAGGAATCAATTTCGTAAGTGGGGAAAGAGGAAAAAAGGGGAGAAAGGAACCCGCCTCCCGTTTCTCAGGCAAATGACACGGCTGGTGGCGGCAATCAGGAAGATATACATTTCGGGGGGGTAATTTAGGGGTGGAGGAAAGAGGGGGTGGTGGGTCTCTGTTATTCCCGTGGGAGAAAACTAAAGGTCAAAAATGGGGTGAAACCGGAGGAGAAAATAGGGGGAAAAAAAAAAAAGGGCTAACTCCCTCCATTCTCGCAAAGACGAAGAACATGTGATCCAGTAGAGTGACAATACCAGGCCCCGAGTCAAGGAGAAACTTTGATTACCGCGCATGGGGGACGAAAACCGTTGGAGTAAAAAAAACCGCAATACTGGGGGACCAGGGGTGGTTGGGTCTTTGGGGGGGCATGTCGGGCCGGTGGAAAACCTGGAAAAAAACCGGGGGGGTTGGGACGGACCACCAAGAAAACACGACGAAGAAAAATAGGAAACCAAAAACTCGGCCAACTCATCGTCAGCCCGCCGGGACACATTGGCGCTATCAAAATTTTGGCAAGAGAGGGGAAAGGGGGAAAAAAATCCATCGATTTTTGGCAACGGCCGGTGGTAAAGGGCGGGGGGAGGTGGAGGAGATCCCCAGGATCAAAAAGGAAAAACTGAAAGGGGGAAAAAAAAAAGCCAACAGAATCGATCCTGTTTATAGAATAATATAGAAAAATTCAGGTTAAAGACAGGTCAAACTATTCGAAGTCATGAAAATCAAACCAAGAAGAAAGAAGGGAAATATCTCATAGGGGGAAAATCAAAGGGGGGTATATTCCACGGCAAAAACCCTAAATAAAAGGAAAGAAAAGTAGGATGGTAGGAGTCGGGTAATGCTAATCTGATAAAACTTGGCTGTAAAATGGGAAGGTTTTGCATGGCTGTGGGTGATTGGGGGGTTGGACCCTCACACGAAAGACGAACTCGGGAGTAATTCGCAAGTTTCCGGGGGGGGGGGGGCGAAGAAAACTTATAAAAATTGGGCATCAGGGAAAAAGCCGGAAAAAACGATAGGGCTATACGAAATTCTCAGCAAATATGAGGGGCATGGCAAAAAGGAGAGTCCGGAAAAAAAGTATGGGGGGCTTTCGGTCATAAAAAGGAGGTAAAGGAATCAAGTTGATTTGTGGTTGCTTTCCACACCATGTCTCTTCATTATTAGGACTAAAAAGAACTACTGTCAAAAGAAGCTCGGGGGGGGAGACGCTCATCCTATTTTACAGTAATTTTCAAAAAGCCGCCTAAGAGCGAACAAAGTTTTAAAGACTCAAGGAAAAGGGCCAGGGGAAAAACTTGTTTCTTCACGGAGAAATGCAAGACAAAAAACTTGAGGACCGTGGGACAGCCCTCAAAAACTGAACCGATGACAGGATTACAAAAACTTGGGCCAGATCGAAGACGAAGACCAAGGGAAGAGAAAGATGAAGGCGGGTCTGGCTTCTCTGCGTGCGCATTGGGGAAAAGAGATGCGCCAATACGCAGTTTTGAAGAGATTTGCTAAGGGTTGTAGGGGAAAGGAAGAGAGAAAGTAAACAAAAGAAAAAAAACGGGGGGGAATTAAAATTAAACTAAGTCCCACGGGGAGGGGAAAAAAAGGACTAACCATAGGTATTTCCGCCAAACCGCTAGGAGAGTCCAATGCTCGAATTGCCTTTATAGGACGTCAGGCTTGCAGCCTTTGGAATAGGAGGAAGCGAAACCGAAAAATGACAAAGGGGGGGATTACAAAGATTTCCTTCGAGAGAGGGGGCTGTGGTGGGACAGACTAAGGCCGTGTAAAGAAATTTGCAAAGAAAAGCGGGAAAGAAGGGGGGGAAGAAAAAATAGTCAGCGCCTTTTTGTCAGAAAGCCCTGTTCGGGGGCATCGATACCCTCTTGGGTTCACAATGAATCTTGGGTTTGCAATGTGTGACGTCCTCTGGAACATCAAAAAATAACAATATGACAAAAATAAAGACAAAAAAGAAGGATTTTTCTATCAGCTGCAGCAAGTGTCACGGTTCCACAAATTAAAAGGGGTGGGTGAAAAAGAAGAAAAAGAACAAATCCGAAGTCCTAATCACTATAATGAGGATCGAAAACATTGTTTTACCTAAGGAAAAAAAATTCACGGATCCCGCAAAGTCCCTGAAGGGATGATTGGGGGGGGAAGGTACACTTAAGAGACGCCATCAAAAACATTTGCAGACCACTTGGAATAGTTTCAAGAACCGACAAGGTGGAAAAAAGGGACTTGTCTTTCTGATTCTAAGTTGAAAAAAAGAAATCCCATACACAACAAGGAAAGGGAAAGAAAGAAGGTAAAGGGGAGAAAGCCGAAACCCACCTAACCCTTGAAGGGACCATGGGGGAGCTTGCCATTGGTGGGGCAAAGGGGCATACTTCCTGGTCAATAACCTGAAAGAAGGACGAGGGGAAAGGAAAAGGGACCCGAATTCAGGATAAATTTTCGAGACGGCAAGAACATGTTGAAAGAAGGCGTAAATTCACTGGGGACAATCCGGCACTGAGAAGAAGGGAGAGGGGGGGAGGGAGCGCTCAAACAATCATTCGTGAAAAATTGTGGGGGGGAGCCGTTATCAGCCCGAGAAGACGAATTAGTAAGGCAAAAAAAGAGGTCCAAGGGGAAGAGAAAAACTAGGAATCTATCACACACGAAAACTGGACCAAAACCGGCGAGGGTTTCACCAAGGATGGGAGGGGGGGTGTCCTGAACAAACTGGGAAAGCAGGAAAGATGAAAAAAAAAGGCGGTGAAAGGAGTCCAAAAAAAAAACCACTCTCTGGGGCATATGGTAGGGGAAAGGAAAAGGGGGGCTTCGCCAGCGGGTGGTTGATGGTCTCAGGGCCGCGGAAGGCTCTGAAAAAAAAAAAAAAGGGCACAGGAGAAAAAAGAAGGAAGGGAAGGAAAGTGGTTTCTAGACAAATGTGGGGGTATTCTAAGAAGCCAAACCAACGCAAGGGGGTTAAGACCCAGGTAAACTTCTTGAGAGAAAGAAAGAGGGAAGGGGGAAAAGAACAAACGAGCCGCTTCATTCACTAACTCTTCAAGCAGGAAAGACGCCTCGCAGCGAGAAAAATAATGATCACAGTAAAACGGTTAAAGGAATAGAGTCTGACAAAAGTGGGAAGAAAGAAGGTCTAAAAAATATCATTTTAGCAGTCACCGTGCAGGAATGGAAAAAGGGTAGGAAGGAACAGGGCAGACAGGTCACAAAGAGAAAAAAACGTGATGAAAGAAGACAGGGGGATACCCTTAGGACGTCTGTTTAGCGGAGAAAAAAGGGGGCGCCTGACGGACTAGCCACACACAAAGCGTTCCGGGGGCACAGCAAAAAAGGAGAACTGGGGTTATCGGGTAGCCATCTAAAAGGGTGGGTCCCAGACCAAAACGGGAACACTTCACGAGTTTCAAGGGCAATCGTTGTGAGGGAGAAGAAAGAAAAATAGATTGCGGGTACCTTGGGGTAGCAGCCCGTCGACCAGAGAGGGACATGGAAAAGCACGGTGCCTGTTTCGCAAAAAAAGGGAGTCAAAGCTGGAAATTCAACCGATTTCTTCTGCCTCACCAAAGGAAAACGAGAGTTCACACAGAGGGGCTTGGGTGGCAGGGAAAAAAATAAGTTCAAGAAAATTCAAGAAAGAAAAGGGAGAATCAGAAAAAGGGGGCATTCCAACCACGCCTCCTAAAATTCCAAAAACGGGTGTCCCGTTGGTGGTGGGGGAAAAAAAAAAGTGATGCCCACCAAAAGAAGGGTGGGTTGGACCACAATTGGAGTGACTAAAACGTGAAAGGAGGGTCCGGAAGGGGACAAAATAATATCTATTCAAAAACGATTGGGTGGAAGGAAAGGTTCACGAACTGGGGGAAAGAAGGGAAGACTCCCTGTTTCCCACATCAGCAACTTAAAAAACAAAAACGGACCCAAGAGAAAAAGGGTCCAATGCCAGATCGGGGCAAAAAGAAACAAAGAGGGAAGGAGGGGGGAAAGGGGCTGAGGTTAGAGACTTTGGTAATGACAGGGCTGGGGAGGGCACTGTGGGGGGGAACAAACAAGTTTCGAGAGGCATAAAGAAGGTGGTTAACGTAGTGAGGGGGGGGGAGGGGGGGGGGTTTGGATTTATTTTTGAACCAAGTTAGAATCGAATGGGAAAGTTGGTGACTACCGGAGAGGTGGATGGGAAGCAAGGTACTATTGGGAAAGAGGGAGAGGGTACGGGGTTCCTAACTCCTTTTGCCAAATAGAGGGGGTGAAGGGTAAATGAGGGTAACAGAGGGATACCACGCCTAATAAAGAAAAGCCAAACCAAAAAGGAGGAAAAGGTCGAAAAGTACTTAAATTCTCATGTATGCATCACCATCTGGGAAAAAGGCCGAACAAGGAGGCGAAGGGGCACAGGAGGGTCATGTGACCCAAAAAATGAGGGAACGGGACCGTTGGGGAGAGAGAGGGGAGGGGGGGGAAAAAACGGAGGAAAAGTCTTAAAAATCAAAAACAGAGAGGCTAAGAAACGGTCATTGGTGGTGGTTATAAGGGATAAAAGAGAAGTAAAGGATCAGAGGGGGACTTGACTCTAAAATGAGCGGGGGGGAAGAGGGAAAAGTCTTTTTTTACAGCAAACGCGCCTCAGGAGGGGCGGAAAAACGGAAAGGGTGGGGAAAAAGGAGGCATCAATATCATTAAAACAAAAAAAGAAGAAAAAGAGACAAATATCTGTAACCGAGTGGCCAAAACAGAATCGGGCGGGACCCATACGAGAAAC
>Ga0179591_1350558_pt1 | contig 13176 bp, 14 predicted proteins | sample CZOMad2_1_08_16f_FD_182891 | JGI IMG/M metagenome (GOLD analysis project Ga0179591, IMG submission 182891) | Vadose zone soil fungal communities from Angelo Coast Range Reserve, California, USA - CZOMad2_1_08_16fungal (PacBio error correction) | ecosystem: Environmental > Terrestrial > Soil >...
ATAAAAAAAAAAAAGGTATGTAGGTAGGAGAGAAAAGTATGGGTACGGAGCTCGGCCAAATCTGCTGAACCGTCTGTAGTGTCAAGGAAATAACAGTCAAGGAATTTGCAAACCGAGGCAGAAAAGCGGATTTCATTCAAGAAACTGGCTTCTCAAAAGCGTCCTGGAGGCACATAACGACGCGAGAGAAACCTGTGATCCGGGCGCATCCGAACACCGTAGACAAAATCAAGGCCTATTGATTTCGTAGACAACGGGTTGTTCATATAAGAAAGACAGAAAAGAATCGGGCCTGAGGGGAGACAACAAGTACTTCCTTGCGACAAAAAAGTTTGACGGCTGCTTCTTTGGGGGAACGGCTATCAGAGGCGCTGAGAGCAAAAAAAGGCGAACGGGAAAAATCAGAGGAAACAAGATGGCTTGACGGGGTGCATATTCCTTAATTCTAAAAAATTTTTTAACCTATCTTCGACTACTTCGGCAATGCGCCGGGAAGGGCGCCAGACAGGGGGAAAAGAAGGGGGGAAGACTGAGAGGAAGGGGGAGGAACGGGCCGGAAGGGACAGAAGTTCACTAAATATTACGCCCAAAACCAGCCCCCTCCCCTCTCATTTCCAATGACCATTCATTCGGGAAGGTTCGAAGGCTGAATCAAGAGAGTCGAGGGTGGGAGGTCATGAAGGGTGTTGGGGACCCAGGTTCCGTCGAGGCCTAAATTTCGCTAGCTCTCCCCCCCCCAACACAACCAACCAACCCACCCCAACCAAAACCCCCCCACCCCCACCCCCCCCCCCCCCCCCCCCACCCCGTGGTTGGGGGGGGACACCCCCAAAAACCCCCCAAACCCCCCCCCCCCAAAAAAACACCCCACCAAACCCCCCCAAACCCCCCCAAAAAACAACCCCGCGCCACCACCCAGCCCACCCCCCCCCCCCCAACCCCCCCACAAACCCCGCCCCCCCCCACAAAACCCCCCAACCCCCCCCCCCAACCAGACAACACAAAAACAACCCCACCCCACCCCACCCACCGCCCCCAAAACAAAACACCCCCACAAAAAAGTGCTAACCCCCCCCCCACCCCCACCAACCCCCTCCAAACACCCCCCCTCCAACCCCCCCAAAAAACGGCCCACACCCCCCAACACCCACACCCCCACCACAACCCCCCCGCCCCCAACCCCCCAACCGCCCCCCCACACAAAACAAAACCCCACCCCCCCCCCCCCACCCCCCAAAAATGCCCTCCTCCCCCACCAGCAGCCCCAAACCACGCCCCCCCCCGCCCCCCCGCACCGGCAACCCAACGCCCCCACCACACCCCTCCACAACCCCCACCCCCCCCCCGCCCCCCCCCCACAACCCTCCCCCACACCCCATCACCCCCCCCACCCCAAGCCAAGAATCCCAAACCCCCCCCTCTCCAGCCAACCCGACACGTAACCCACCCCCACTCCGGACCCCGGAAGTCCCCCCCCAGCACCACACCCCCCCCCCCCCCACCCCCCCCCACCCCCACCCCCCCCCACTCCCCGCCCTCCACGCCACCGCCCACCCCCCCCCACCACCCCCCCCCCCTCCCCGAACAACACTCCCCCCACGGGCCCCCCCCCCCTCCAAGCCACCCCCATCCCTTCCCCCCCCCGGCACGCCAACGCCCCCACCCACCCCCCCCCCCCCGACCCTCCCCCCCCTCCGCCACCCCCCGCCCCCCGCCCCGCCCCTCCCCCGCCCAACCCCCCCCCCACCGCCGCCCTCCTCCCCCGCCCCCCCACCCCCACCTACCCACCCCCCCCAAAACAACCCTTAAGCTTCACAAACCCCCAAAACAACCCAACACCCCTCCCCCACCCCCCACCCCCCGCCCGGCAAACGCCCCCCAACCCCCCGCCGGGCCGCCCCACCCCCCCCCCCCGCCCCCCCCCCCCCCCCTCCCCCAAACACCCAAAATAAAGGTTTTTTGTTTTTGAGTGCCCAAAAACCCAAGAGCTGGGGGAGGGGCCATCTCGGGGTCTCGATCTGCCGATCCACCGGAATCCAAGAAGGTCGTGAAGCGGCGCGTCCGGAAAGAAGGCGCCTACACTTTCTAAGGACGCAGGAGACGGCGGAGGGTAAAAGGGGGAGAAGAAGGGAATGGGTGGAGCAATCTACCTGCAAATTAGAGCTTCTCGAAATGGAGGAACTTCGGGACGACCGAAAATTTCTGTCAGAACCATCTTCGGTCGAGCCAAGAGCCTTTAAGAGGAGGGTCCAGCAGAGAGCGGCGGTGCGAGAGAGAACAGAACAGGATGCTGTGAAGCAATCTTCCGACGCGCCCGACGTAGGTGGATCAGCAGGGAAAGACACAAAGGGGACTTCACTAAAGTGTACGGCGCGACACCATCGTTTTCTTGTAAAGAAGTATGAGGGAGGCACGGGGAAAACGGAAGAGACACGCGAAGGGGGCGGGAACTGACAGACCTGACGCCGACGATATAGTCACCTGGTGGCTAACGCAGTGAGGGACTGCCCATCAAGAAAGGACAGAAAAGAGACCCCGGGCGTCGAGAGAGAGGTTGCAGAAGCTCGGCAGATGGCGAACAACCGCGAGAAAAAACCTGGGTGCGAACAGGACGCAGGGTACGCAGAGGGGGAGAGACAGCCCGGACTCGGCTCGCAGGACGAGACAAAACTAGAGCGACAATAATGGTGGAGGAAGAACCATAGTCAGCTTTGAGCGACAAGGGGCCGAACGAGCTCACGACCGATAGACCGGCGACCGAAGCTAAAAAAAAATTCCACCAAACACCCTGGTTCCACCACCGTTGGCCTACAAAACGGACGAGTAAACCAAAAGGGAGAAAGAGTGGAGAAAGACGACTGTTCAAAAGGATTCGCAAAAGGTTGAAAGAATCAGCTTTGAGAAAGACGCGAAGAAAGACCTCCCCTATCTTCGAGGCAGGGTCGAAGGACGCAAGAGAATCGTCATGGCCTGAAGGAGCTTCTCGTTGAACAAAGAGAACTCAGGGCCTCCTAGGCGGCACAAGGAGAAAAAAAACATTTGGGTAAAAGGAAGAGAAAGATCCAAAATGGGAGAACAGAAGCCGCGCCCACGACAAAAGGGAGGTCCGGTCGAGGCGGGGAGGGATAATCGCGATCGCGCTGGGGATCTTCTCCCGTGTTTCAATCCGACCGAAGTCAATCACCGCCTCTTTCTCTGAAGGAGACTATAACAAAGAGGATAGTAGCCTATATTAAGGGTTATTAGGAGCGATGAACACTGGCATATCACCAAGCTAGGAGGGGAATTATGCGCGCACGAAGCTGTTGGGAGGGCGGCGGCCGGAGAAAGGGGGACCTGGCGCAGGCGGCTCGACAGTCTAAGAAAACAGAGGAGAAAAAAAAGTCTACACGAGTTCACCGACTCAGCAAAAGGCCTACTCTTTAGAAGTGTGGACACAGGTAACCGAAGGAGAAGGAACGAAGCCATCAGCGAGACCGTGGAAAAAAAAAGGGGGCGGGGGGGGAAAAAAAAAAAAAAAAACCAAAGACTGGGCGAGCAAAGTTCGCGGAGGATGGAAAGATCACTAAAAAGCGCGATAAAGTCGAACAGCGTCCGGGAGCAACCGCGTAGAACAGGGGTGGCGGGATGAAGGGAAAAAAAGTACTGTGTAGGGAAACCAGGTGCCATTACCTTGATTAAACTTGGGGTAAATCTCTTCATTTTGAGGGAAACGACAACTTTCCGAGGAAAGGGGGGAGCGCGTTCGAACCCGGTTCGCTGAAAGGACCGAGGGAGGGCAGAAAAATTGAAGAGAGACGTTTGAGTGTTTCTTAGCTCCTAGCGCGACACTAAGGGGTCGGCGAGCTTCAAACAGTCACTTAAGGGTAGTGAAGAAAACTGGAGATGGGGAGACTTGTAGAAAAGGAAGTAGAATGTCAACCTTGGGGGAGAGAGACCGCAAGTGCTGGGGGGGGGCCGGCTGATTGATTTCGAAGGGAAGACACATAAAAGGGAGTCAAAAAGGGGAACTAGAGGTTCCGTCATATCCTACACCGAAAATTCTAGGAATACAAGAAGAGGGAAACGAAATTTGAAGCCGACGAAGTCCAAGCAAGCGTGGAGGATTATTTGATGGGGGGAGGGGTAGTGGTAAGGGGTATTTCTTATCCAACAGAAACGGATGTGCGAGATCGAATAAACCACCATCATTGTAGTGGATCTCTTGCCACGTCACGACCGGGGCGTGGACCTCCTAACAAGCGCGGGGGCAGAGGAGAAAATACACGCGGTTAGGGAGGAACAGGATGGTAGACAGCGGAACAGGGCAGTTAACCACTTCGGGGGAGGATATCTGCCTTTCCGGTCGATTCGCACCATAGATATATTGGAGAACTCCGTGACCGACCAGGAGAGTATGAGTCGCCAATGGAGAAAAAACTTCGGCAAGGAATCATCCCGCTAATTAAAGCAGCCACGACGGTTCTCAGGACTTAGGGAAGGCAGGTGATTCGGCAAAGCGGCGAGAAGAACTGGGAAGGGGGAGACCCAGAGTCAGATGAGAAAGAGTCTAGAGGAAAAAGAGGGCCTGGTCTAAGAATAAATTGATAAAGGAACTACGCCCGAGAGCCACGAGGCGACGCGGCTCCCTCAGGGACACTGCACACTCTTAAGGGGGGGGGAATGGGGTGGGGGGAGAAGGAGAGCGGGCTTGAATTCATAGGTTCCTTCCTCGGTCTTTGACTAATCCCCCGCCCGGCTTGCTCTATCACGGTAAGGTAGGTCTGGTGAGAAAAGTCCCAGGGGGAAAACGGCATAGAAGAGGAGGAAAAGAGCTCAAATTTCATGAAGTCGGGGGGCCGGTCATCGGAACAAAAATGAAGAAACTATCGAAAGTGACCGCAGAGCGTGAGGGGTCTGGTAGTGAGAAGAAGCGGTCGAGGGAAGCCGAACAGCCGGCAAGGGAACGAAAACAGGGAGGAGAGACGTCCTTGGTTTTTCGAAAAAGAGGCAGGCCGCTGATCGGGCAAGGTCTTCTTATCACGACAGAAATGAAAGACTCTTGATCTTGTAAGAATCGGGTTAGGAACAGGCGAGCGGAAAGGGAAAAAAGTTAATTCGTCGCGCCATAGATGGCCTCGCAAGGCCGAGAGAAGAAAGGTAAGTTATGCAATCAGAATCGCTGGCAACGAGAAATAAAGTGGAAAATGGAAGAGTGCGAAAAAACAAGAAAAAAAGGAAAGGAAAAGAGGCTTCCGACCTCCTGGGAGGACAATGTTATATCTCTATAAAACAACCACGTAGGGAAGGAAATCATAATAGGAAAAGGGGATCGAAGGGAAGAGGGCGGAGACACGAGGGAGGAACTTCTTCCGGATACAAGATTCCATTAACTTGGAATTTTCTCCTGGCAAGAGGCGTTTCATTCAGCTACCTTATGACTAGAAGATGCAGGCCTAGAAAGCCCTCGAGAGAAAGGGCAGAACCAGGGAGGTAACGGGGCTATCTGACACATCAAGGCCTGGATGATTTCTGACACTCAAATAAGAGACCGCGATACCGCAAAAACGCGAGGGGGTCTACAAAAAGGAAGGACATGAAGAAAAAAAGGCTTGGGAGGAAGGAGAGGCGTTGGGACTTTCAAGAGACTCGAAAGAAAAACGATACGCCTCCTAAGAGGAATCAGAGCAATAGGGGTAAGGGAAGGGAAGGAGGAAGGACACCGTCAGGCAATAAAATTGGGTACCGGGGTCCGATCGACGACTGCTTTTACATTCGCCGCTTTAGACCGACCGACCGTTCTTTATCTGGGGAGAATGACAAACGGCGAGGCCGGGGAAAAGAAAGGTCATACCTATGTACTGCACCATCGACGAAACCTCCACGCCCTCTCCAAACGACACCCCAAGACCATTCATCCAAGAATCGGCGCTCTGAGAAGAGTGGAAAAAGAGGGATTAGGGGGGGGGGGAGGAGCAAAGCGATGAGGAAAATTGGCTGTTGCACATGGACGATTTTCGCGATCGTCATCAAACGCTGACGGTCGGAAAGAGGAGAGTTTCTGGGCGGAGATGCCGAGAAAAATAAATATCCCTAGAAGCGAGGCCAACGGACGGAGGGTGTGCGGAACCGTCGCGGAATGAGAACGATTTTAAGACACTGCGATGAAACCGTCGGGGAGCAGAGGGGAGGGACAAAGGAGTCAAAATATTGGAATCGACAGGGGGTCAGGGAAAGAGAAGCGGCCAAGAAGACATAGAGAGAAATGGCGTGTTCATCGATAGAACAACGAAAATGTCCTGGTTAGAAAATAACTTTGGACTCGCTGCTCGCTGAGTTAAGGAGGGAAAGCCTCGTGACGGTTTCAGGAAAAAACTCACCTGAAAAGGGAGGGGGGGATCCGGAGGAGCGAACGACGGTATTTTTATCATCAATACTGTCAAAAGTTAACGAAAAAAAAGAACATCAAGGAAGGAACATCCACTACTTTGGAAAAGGAGTCGATACACCACGTGGCGGGGAAGGGCGACGAGTCAACCGATGCGGTTCGGGGACTCTACCCGTCTCATTCCGTCCCTCACCGACTTCCTATAGAGGGCCTCGCTATGCCGCCACCTTGGAAGGGGGGGGCACGACGGAGCCATAAATCAGCACGAGGAGAGTCACAGGGCTGAGTCGATCTAGCAGTGAAAGACTCTCAGTCTTCATAACCCAAGATCGTAAGAGAAGTCTTTTTGGAGCCTAAACATACTGTAAATGGGAAGAGAGTTCGGGGGGAAGAATAGCCCAGGTTAAGAGAGTCTCTCTAATTACAACAACACCTATCGCTCACAATAATTCCTACTCCCTTGCGAATACGCGCGCTCACTCAAATAGGAAGGCACGTGATTCTAACCGGGAACTTCAAAAAAGCGTGATCCAGAGAAAACCGGGTGGGAAAAAACCACGACCGAATTCATCAGCGTCTACTATGTACAGGACGGGAGCGTAGGTATTTAGGTCATTCAAGAGAAGGGGGCCTCCATACCTTAAAGAAAAAAAATAATCAGGAAGAGTAGTAAAGTAAGGAGCGGCGGGGTCGGAACATAGGGAGTCATGGCCGCCTTCGAAGGTCTCTGTGTCCAATCGGCTTGTCCCGTCTGCTTGGCGGCTCCGTTCTGGTTGAAGGGAAAAGAACCATTTTTGGGTCTAGAAATGAGAACTGCGACAGGGAAGTTAGCAGGCAGAAACCACTGACCCACAAGACCATGGCGCCTTAACTGGAGGTCGAGCTAATCTCGATGCCTGCACCGGTTACCGTTCATCAAACAGGGAAGAGAGATTAATCTAGAGAAAACACAACAAGTAGGAAGAAGAGAAAAGGGAGAAGAGAAAGGTAACGAAGAAGGACGTCGTAAAAAAAACGGCTCAACCAGCGCCGATCTGCTGAGCAGCGAAGACCCGACATCGGACAGGGGATTGGTGCGGGAAAAATGGCAACAGATATCTCGACGGGACTGAGAAGAACAAGTAGGGCTTCTTCTACCAGACTATAGAAAACAAGAAAAAGAAGAACAGGGGAATGGGGGGGAACAGAAAAGCAAGGCAGGCGGCCATGACGAAAAATTGTGAGGATCAGCGAGGACCGGAATGCAACAAACTATTATTTACGCGATGATAAAGATAGAAGAAGAGAATAACATCAGAGCGTCTCAGGAGTAGTGAAGAACGGAGGAAAGAGTGCGTGATGAATTCTAGGGTTGTGAGCCACCCTGTAGAAAGCCGGCTTAACGCTTTAATATAGAGACAGTGTCTCCGAACTTTCTGAAAGTTTAAGTGAATCACCAGGTTCGAGTGAAAGGTCCAGAGGGGGGCGTCGGGAAAATTATTTCGAATAGGCGGGGGGGGGTCGTGTAATTCTGCGATCGGAGACGACCCGGGCGATTGAGACTTCACAGAACTGGTAGTGTTCAGCCAAAAAAAAGGGGTCGCTGAGAGTTAGACAGTCTTCCGAAGGATGAAACACCGAGAGCTCGAAGAACGTCCCAGGGACTATTCCGTTCTAGATGGGAGTAGCCGCCAACTGGGCAGAGGGGCTGGGAACAAACTCTTTAGATATCCTGGTAGGGGCCGTAGGAGGAGGGAAGGAAAAATGCGCCGGGTCCAGAGAAAAGACCCGCATAGTAATAGTCGCAAGCAAAGAAAACGATGGTTTGACGGAAACGAAGGAACTCTAAGGGTCCTATTTTTAGTGGGGGGAGTTGGTAAAATGGGGGTGCTGGAGACACCGACAGGAGGCGAAAGAAAAAGGATCAACATCATCAGGTCGGGGAGATCTTGCGCTACCGTCACGAAAATGCGCAGGGGACCTAACTTCATCTGCGTAAAAACTCGACATCGCGAACCACTGGCTGTCGACATTCTTAAAAAAGGGGACTGGGAACACTACATGGGGAAGCCGAAAAGAGCGCAAGGGTTAAGGTCGATTGCGAACAAAATGTAGAGATTTATGGGTCGATTCCGGTGCTCAGAAAAGGCTTAGACTACAGGAATGAAAGTCTTAAAAGACCTCAACGCGAAGGGAGAGCAACCAAAAGTCTTTGGACTCGGGATAGGCAGTTCGGTCTCAAATAAAATGAGGAAACTAATTAGTATAGGAAGGGGAGCAAAGAGTGAAAAACGGAGAGAATGGGAAGAAAAAGACGATGACATATCGGAATTACTCCTCGGCCAGGAACTTCTACATCTTTAAAAAAGGTCAAGTCTTATGGGGGGGGAGAGGACGAGGGGCGGGAGGAGAGAGTGTGCCGTCCCTGGGCTTGACCGGCGGTGGGAAGCCTTCAAAAAAAAAAGGAGATACGATACGGTCTGGAGGCTTACCCTATCTACTTCCAAAGAAGGAAAGCGAAAAACATCGCCCCGAGATCCACCAATTTCGGGGCCGACCGTGCTAGTCATTGACGTACAAGAGGGGGGCCCGGGACGAAGCGTTGTGGGGGGAGACGGAGAGTGCAAAGAAGCCCGAACAGCCTCAAACCGAAAAAAGCGGTAGAGCATCCGTGTTGTCTTCGCGCGATCGGGAAGATTTAAAAAAATCTTCGGGGAGTGAAAATGTTGTCGCCGAGCACGCCGCCCTTGATGCAGGGTAAGAGGGTTGTTAAACGTCGGGGGGGCGTAAAAAATGGGGATTCCCGGGCGCGATGGGGGGGGCCGCGTGCCGGGCCGGCGAAGAAAACGCAGGGGTTAGAATCTCCTCTCTGTGCCGGAGTAAAAGGAATTATTTTAATTCTAAACAACTTGACAAGCGTGGCATAAGGGCCGCTCGTCAAAGAGTCACCATGTTCCATCTCTCGCAACACATTATAAAAAAAAAAAATTGAAAATATATAATGGCACATGGGGAAGGCGCCATAGGAGCCACTCTGCTGATCATCGTGAAAATGGGGGGGGGTGGGAGGGAAGGGGGAAGGGGGGTGAGGGGAAGCTGGGTATGGTTCGAGGCCTTAATTCAGTAAGAACGTGCACGACGGAAGGGAAGGCCTGCGTCTCGCACGCGCATTCAACTCGGCAGAATCGCTCACGGAAAACCCGGGGAGGTCCGGCAGAGCGAACGAAAAAAAGAGTGCAGCAACAGGCCGGATTGGTAGGTTAAAAGAAAAAGGGGTAAAAGAAAAACCGCAACGGAAACTCAGGTAGTTTCAAAAAGGAAAGGCAGGAGAACGCAGGATTTTTAGTACGGTGCGCGGGGGGGTTAGCCCCCCGTAGCCTCACTGAGAGTACCAACCTGGAGAAGAGAAAGAGTCAGGCTCATATCCTCTTACGTGGGAAGGTAAGGGGAGTCACAATTGGGGACTAGGGCAGGAACCGAAAAGCGGCCTAGGTCATGCGCTCGGGAGAAGGGAGCGAAACGAACGACCGGTTTCGACGCACGCAATTAAAAAACAATCAATCCGCTACAAAGCTCTCTCACAAAGAGAGGGCCAAAAAGAAAAAAAGGGAGACCATTAAGGAGGCCGGGTCCAGAGGGGAGACGCAGCTTCTCTGATTGGAAGGCTAGGGAAGGGATATCTCAAAAAGGCCTTCTCTACGGAAGTTTTTCCAGAAGCGTCCGCCAGAATCCTGAAAAGGTGGGAGAAAGCTCGTTCGGGAAGTGGCTTGCCAAAATATACCGAGGAGGCTCACCCGGAGGTTGGATCAGGGGATTCCGAGAAAAGGGGGAGCGAACGCACGAAGGAGCAGGAGGTCAACGGCGTCGCAATATGAAAAATCTAAAGGGTGTAGCGGCTGGGAGGAGTCGCCGCTGAGGGGGATTTTCTCTTGGGTCTAAAGAGGAACCATGTCCGGCCAGGACGTCAGCGCTGAAGAGGGGACTGTCCGATAGTTCCCATCGCATGCGTGACGGGTGCGCAGAGAGAAACCCGACCTGAGAATGGGGATCCTCTCTCGCCCGAAAGGAGTGGGCATAACATTTCCAATAACTCCACAAAAAGACTGTCATCACTCTATTGGACGCGTCGGCGACACCACAGCGGGGGAGGGACCACCACCCGCGCGCGAAGGGGTATGAGGTCTGGATCGACGAAAATTGGTCCGCCTAAGAAAAAGAATATCTGCACCTGGGGGGGGTAAAAAGGGACATTTTAGTCTCCTCAAGACCGCCGGAAACGGACCGGGCGGATGCTACTAAGCAGAGATTGCAACTCCGTCTGACCAATCGAAAAAAAAAAAAGCAAGTGCAAGGAACACGTGGTGGCGACCGAAACAAAATGCCGCGCGGAAAAGCGCCCGGTCGAGTCTTCGTGAAGACAAAAAACTTCAAGAGGGGACCGACATCGGCTCGGTAAGACGGGTCCGAAAAAAACTCACGACCGCCGACCGGGGATGGCGACAAATGGAAGAAGATGGCCAAAATGTCGTCACCGGTGAGGGGACAACGACTAATTAAAAAAGCTGGAAATTTACAAAAACTGTCGAAGCGGAGGCGGTCGTGATCGGACGGCGCCTTTCTTCAAAAGACCTGGCGAGCAAACATCATCAGATCGACGCCCATTTACCACAGGGGGGGGAAAATAGGGGACGTCACGAAAAAGTCCAGTCAGACTGTCGTTAAATCTAAGCTGCAGAGGGGACTGGACGATAGGCAGTAGTGGGCGAGACGCCTCGGGGGGTTCGAGATTTCAGATAGCGATCGTCTTACAGGCAGGGACGACTGATCCAAGAGACCATGGAGGAGGTCTCGGCGAGGAGAATCGATCGCGAAAGGTGATATGCGCCGTGTTCACGAACCGGACGGAGGAAACCGTCCTCCTGGTCTTTCATCTCCAACAACAAAAAATAGATATATCCCTATATAAAACACAGGTGATGAAGGCGGTTGGGAGGAAAAAAGGGCGCGAGAAAAGCGCGGAGCGCTATTAGAGAGAATCCTAAACCGGTCTTGCGTAAACTTAGCAAAAAGGCCCTTTGGGACTCAAAAGCTATACAGAATCGACCAACCACTGCGTCAGTCTACCACTAGTCTCGCAAGCACTAGAGAAACCAGCGTGAGATGGTTCACAGAGAAGCAGAAAGGCTGCCATCCTGGCCTATCCCAAAGGAAGGGGACGACATAATGTAAAGTTACCTACGAGGGAGGAGAAACAGAAGGATGAAGAACACAAAGCTCGTAGGGGATCCGAACAGCGCTGATCACCTCAGGCGACCGTTGAGGGAGGAAGGCGTGGGGTTTAGCCACCGTCGCGAAATTAAAAGTGGTTTTCACTCTACCAAGGTGGAGCCATCCACGGTCTGCAGCGGTCGTGAAGACCGCGTTTCGAAACGGGGCAGCTGAAACTATTGAGGCCTCCCTTATTTCGGGGGTTTTCTTTTGGGATTCTTCCTCCCGACTCGACACGGGAGGGGGGCGCAAGCGCGTCAACCAAGGCAGGAAGGGGCAGTCGACAAGATGTGTCTCATTAACCTCGGGTTCGAACGACGGACGGAGCGGAAGGGAAACCGCGAGCTCGAATGAAGCCCGGGGGGACAGGACGACCAGGCATGAAAGTGTATTTCTCCAAAAAAAAACCTTAAACCTGGGGTTGGAGCGAGGGGACGATATCTGAGGGAAGGGCTGCGGGCAGTCAAATGGCCTTTTCGAAAGAACCAGAATCGATATCGCTTCCAAACAATGTTTTCCTCAGGAAAACTTAATCTCGGTTCGTCCGTGATGTTGATGTGGGGGCTTGGGAAATGTTTGCTGATCAACCAAGTCCGTTCGAGAAATAAGGGAAACCACAATGCCTGGGGCTCTTGACTTAAAATACTAATAGTACCCCCTCGCCGCGGCCGCTGAGACCGACAAGCGGTTCTGAAAAACATGAAAATGGGAAAGGGAGAAGTCATTCGATTGACGAATTTCGAAAAAGGGGGTGAACCTTTCGGGCGAAACCATGTAGATCATTGCGACACCGGAAAAGACGCACTCGCAGGGGTCGCGACAGTCTTCAGAAAATTCATCTGGTCGGCACAAAAGTCGAACACCAAGCAACACGGTGGGGCTCTCTCACGGGATAAATTCGGGAGAGGAAGAGCTAGCAAGAGAATGTGCCCACCAACTTCAATAGGTATTTAGATTACTCGATCTAAAAACGCGCCGGTCTAAGAAAGGAAAATTATAATCGAAGGAGGATCAGAAAGGAAATCATCAAAGCTTAGGACGTGAACCGGGCGGAAAGCCGAATTAATGGTTCTTATTTTGGGGGGTAGAGGCCGAGAGGGGCTTAGGCGCGATGGGGGCCGGTCAAGCAGGAGTGAAAGATGATCCTCCCGTTGACCTTCAGAGACTTGCGTGACTTCTCCATCCGAGGGAGTAATGAAGACCTGGCGACGATCGGCCCGATGCCAAGTTTCGTGACGCAGTGCCTCATAGGCAAAGTAAAAAGAAAGGACTGCCCTTATGGAGGCTAGCGTCGTTGGTGGAGAGATCTCGTCCTCCAGGAAAAACATACTAAGTCATGTATGTCCATGTTGTCAAAAGAGCGGAATCGGTCGTGCCGGTCTTCGGATTGAAAAAACGGGAGAAGAAGAATCCGGCCAGACTTGTAACTGTTCGTCGGCGCGGAACCGAAGTGGAAAGGCATGAAATGGGGGAATCTTGCTTAGACAAGAGGAATAAAGAAGACCTGCTTGCCGTCGATGAAGTGAAGGCTGGCTTAAAAGGAAGCAGGAGGGGGCCGCTTC
>Ga0179591_1368656_pt1 | contig 13176 bp, 23 predicted proteins | sample CZOMad2_1_08_16f_FD_182891 | JGI IMG/M metagenome (GOLD analysis project Ga0179591, IMG submission 182891) | Vadose zone soil fungal communities from Angelo Coast Range Reserve, California, USA - CZOMad2_1_08_16fungal (PacBio error correction) | ecosystem: Environmental > Terrestrial > Soil >...
GGGAAGAAAGGGGGGGGGAGGGTGAAACTAGTAAAGGAGGGGAAAGGAAGGAGGAGGGGGGACGATGTAGGAAAGGAGTTGGTGGTGGAATCGAAGGATGAAGGGAGAGGGAGGCAGGAGAGAAGAAGGTGTGGGAGAGGGAAGAGATGGTAAATTGAGGAGGGACAAAAGGAGATGAGGTGGGGGTAGATGAGAAAAAGGGGGGGGGGTGCGGGGGAGGAAGGGAAGATGGGAGGATGGACTACACCTTACGGTATGGGATGCCAACCCTTTTTTTCAATTGGGGGAAGGGGAGAAAGAGAAAAAAGCCGAAAGGGCGGAAACCTGAATTTTCGGTTTTTTTTTTTGCGTTCAGGGGGGTGTTTTGAATCCTCGGTGAGAAAGGGACAGGCACTGAAAAGGGACGGGGGGAAGAGGGGCGGGGGGGGGGAACAAGAAAAAGTTTGTTTTGTTTCCATGGGGGTTTCACAAAAGGGGACCAAAAAGGGGGTGGAAGGAGAAGACTAAAAAAAAGACCGGTCGCTCTCGGGAGGGGGAAAAGGAAAGGTAGGCAGGAAGAAAAAAAAAAGAAAAAGAAGAGCGGAGAAATGTTTTGGGGGACAACAGGAAAAACCAAAGGGAAAGGGGGAGGCGTCCAAACAAGAAGGGAGGAAGGAGGGTTTTCATAGGAAAAACCGTCCTTTAAAAAAGAGGAAAACCTGTAACAGAAACAAGACGTGGACGAAAGAAAACACACCACCTTCCCTATTGCTGGAAGGGGGGGAACAAGAATGTTTCCAAAAAGGGAGAAAAAAAAACGCCGAAAAGGGGGGGAATCCCGCGGATAAAATGAGGGACATTTGAGAAGAAAAATGCCCGCTGCAACGGGGGGGGGAAGGGGGGAATCAATTTCGGGACCGGCCGAAGCAGAGAGGCAGAATTTTGCCGCAGAAAGCAAATTGTCTTAAACCGGTGGGGGGAGGGAAATTGTTTGATATGTGGGAAGGGGGGGGGGGAACCGATTTGAAAAAAAAGGAGATAACCTACTCCCAAAAGGGAATGTGGGCTTTTTAACCGAAAGGAAAAGGAAGCCGCCTTCTGTAATGGAAGGGGCGGGCGAGGGCGGGGGGGTTTTGGAAAAAAGAGCCACTTTTTTTTTGGGGGGGGGGGGGGGGGTTCATTTCCTTCGAATTGTGACCATAGGGGGGGGCCTCCGATGATGAAAAAAAGGGGGAGGGGGGAAGGTTATGCCAAAGGTGTTGGCGGATTCAGGGAAGGGTGACCTATTGATGGACAGAAGGGGAAGAATCCTCGACAGGAAGGAGGAAAACAAAGTTTTTTTCCTTCTCAAGAAAAAAAGACCAGGATGACTCCACCCGGGGAGCAGACGGTTTTGTGCAAGGTGCGGAGGGGGAGGGGTGGGGGGAAGAGAGGGGGACTTTGATTTTAAAGGAAGTCCCAGGCCGAATTCGAAGAATACAAAAATCCGCGGCTGGGGGTTTGTTTTTTTGTCCCTGGGAGGAAAAAAGGTCGGGTTTTAAAACCAGTGTTTGACCTTCTTTTCTCGGAAATCAAAAGGAAGATTTTTTTGTCCACGAGAAAGAGCCGACATCTTTGGGGGGGAAAAAAAATAAGGGACAAAAGGGGAGACTGTCTAGCAACAAGGGGAAAATAACTTTTTTGTGGGGGGGGAAAAAGTGGGTTGTCTTATCGAAAGGAAAGGAGGAAAGGAGGAAAACTAAAAGGAGGGGGGGGAAGGGCAATTTGCCTGTTCCCTAAGAAGAAAAAAGGGGGGAAAATCGCGTGCTGAAAGAAGAGGGAAGAAAAAATGGCGGTTGAAGGCCCAAAAAAAACCGTTTGGAGACCTTCCTTAAAAAGGGGGGGGCCAGCGCTCGGGGAAAGAAATTTGCAGGATTCTCTGGCGTTTCGGAAAGGAAACCCTCTATAAATGGGGGGGAGGGGAGGCAAAGTTTAAGGGAACGTTAACAAAAAAAAAAAAAAAAATTGCCAAGCAATGGAAAAGGAGCTTCCAAGCAATTCCAAAGGAAGGGAGAAAAAGTCCAGGAAAGCAACGACCTTTAAGAGGAAATTGGAGTTGTACGTGTTTTGGGCAGGGGGGTTGTTCCCCCCCTGGGGGACGGGGGGGGGAAAAGAACACACCGAGGGGGGAACCACGAGTTTGGGGAAGAAAAGAGGGGTTATTTACCCACCAATAACAAGGAAGGAGGGGGGGGGTATGAACGAATTTTGAAATGGGGGGGGAGCCCTCCTGTGAATGGAAAAAAAAGGAAGACAAATTTTCTTGGGGGAAAGGGGGGGGGGAGTTTATCATAATCAGTTATTCCCCCGTGGGGGAGGGGGGCGAAAAAAATTTTTTTAAATGGGGAGCCAGCAGAAAAATGAGGTTGGGGCTTTGAGTAGTTTTTTTTGTTGGGGGGGGATTCTCTAACAAGGCGGGGGGAAACGGAAGATCTTTGTGTGGGAAAGGGGGGTGGGGGACCTGGACACCTAAAAAGATTCAGAAAAGGTTGAGTTTTTCGAGGGGAAGCTGCCCGCAATCTGGTGGGGAAGGGGGGGCCCCAAGAACCCCCCTCCCCTCCAAAGGGGGAGAGGGAAGATATTTCGAAACAATCGATAAAGGTTTGGGGAAGGAAAGAGGGGGGGGGGGAACTCGTTAAAAAAAAAAAAAAACGCTTTTTGTCCGGAAAAAAAAGAAGGACAAACAGGCTACTTAAAAAACGGCGGGGGGGGGAAGGGCAAAAAGGAAGAAAGGGATACTACGGGGGGGATGCACCTTTTCTGTTTATTCGCGACCGATGTTATTTTTGATTAAAAAAAAAAAAGGCCCCACTACGCCGAGAGGAGTGGTGGGGGAGCCGGAAGGAGCCGTTTTTTTTGGAATGGGGGGGGCCTCTTCCGTGCAATGGGGGACGCAAGCTCGGGAGGTGGGGGGGAAGGGAGGAGGAGGTCCGCCAAAGTGTTTAGGGGGGAGGGGTTTTACACAGAGGGGGGGGAGGAAGGAGGCGCGAATAAAAAAAAAAGAAGAGCCGAAGTGGAAAGGCGCGCTTAATGCTCAAAAAGACTAAGTTTCCCGCTCCAGGGGAAAAGGTCCTCTAGTGAAAGAAAGAAAGGGGGGGGGGGCTCAACCCAAGGGAAGAATACCTTGACGGGGAAAGGGTGTTGAAATCACCCTTCAAAAGGGGGGAAAGGTGACGGGCCTTGAATGGTCCGCCTGAAGGGGAGGGAATAGAGCCCGGAAGTGTTCTGTGGTAGGGAAGTGGCTCTCCTAAACAACGAAAAAGAGGAAAAAGCTTCAGCCGGTCAAGAAGAGGTGGAAAGGGGGGGGATTAAACCTCTGAGGGGGGGGGGTGTGTTTCATAACTTGATGAGGGGGGGAAAAAGAGGTGGGTTTTCACGGAAAAGGAAGGTTTCCTCGAAAGAAGTAATTCTCGCGAAAAAAAAACAACAACCACGGAAAAAGAGAAGATGTAATGGATCAAAGGGAAAAAGGCTTCCTTTGGCCGAACCAAGGAAAAAAGAAAAAAAAGAATCGTACGACAAAAAGGGGGGGGAACCAAACTCGCTGACCGGCTTACTCGGGAAAAAAAAAGGTCCTTGTGTCGCCCGCCAGCCAGGAAAAAAAAACACCGTGAAGGGGGGCGGGGAACTTTGCTAACTATTCAAGGAAACAGGTCACGAATTGGTCCAACCGGGAAGAAAAAAAAAAAAGGGGCAAAACCCGAAGGGGGAGAATGTTTCAAGGGGCAGAACCGCTTGAGAAAAAGAAAGAGAGGAATTCATCAGAATGCCCGGGAACAAGGAGGGGGAGAATCCGCGCGAAAGCAAAAAAAGCGGAGAATCGCAAAAGAACGAAGAAACCGCCACTTCGGGGGGAAAGGTTCACTCGGGGTAACAGAAAGCAGGGAGGGGGAAAACGAAGCGAATTCATCAAAAAACCCTAATACAGGCCGTTGCAGGAAACCCAAACTTACTCTTTAGTTGCACCAAACCAGAACCATCCCCAAAAAAAAAGAAAAAAGAGCTCCCCAGGAAAGAAGTTTCTTTTGTCATAAAAGAGAAAAGAACCTACCCTTTGCAAAAACAAGAGGGGGAAAATCCCAAAAAGGAGGGCCTCCGCCTTTTGGGGGGGGGGGTGCAAGTCTCCTTTACAAGGGAAGGTCGTGCCAAAGAGGGGAAAAAGGAAGAAAAAGTATTGAAAACCCTTATACGAGCAAAAAGGTTCCCGCAAAGAGAGAGAAAAAAAAAAAGGGATATTGCCGGTGTTAAGGGGGAACAGGAACGGGAGAGTTGGAGGCAGATTCCCTCGAGAACACTAGAAAGAGCTCGCTGAATCTTTCGGAAGGCAACATTACTTTCCCAGAAAAAGAATTCCTTCCACGGATAAGAAGGGGGAGAAAAGGACCCGTCCGGAAAAAACAAAGAAATAATCAGAGCCACAAAAAGTGAGGGAACGGGGGATAAAAAACTGCGGGAGGGGGGAAAAAAAGGGGTCAACAGCATCACAAGTTTGCGAATAATCCCCAAAGGGACCCGCCATTTTCCGCAGGGGGGGGAGAAGGGCCATTTAAAGGAGGGACGACCCGAATCGTCCCATCCAAAAAACACATCCATCTGGGTTGAAGTTGGAAAATACAACCATCTGTAGCTGGGGAAGGAAAGGGAAAGCGTTTATGGGGGCCGTCAAAAAGAGACGCCAGCCGTGAAAAAACGAAAAAAAGACAACTCCATTTCAAACTGGCCCGACAAAAAAAAAAGTGGGAAAGGTCACTGAAATCTTTAAGGGAGGGGGAAAAGGGGAGGGGGAACCATTCAACAGGGGGGAAAAGTATTTCCCTCCACGTGGAGGAAAGGAAAGGAAAGTGATCGAGCGTTACAAAGAAACAAAAGCCAGACGGGAAATTTAATTCAACAAGGAAGAAGGCAGAAGGAGGGTCTTGCTTGGGAAAAAAAACGCCGCGTTTGGCCTTGGGCCCTTGAAAAAAAGGGGTTTTTCAGAAAAAGATCCTTTCTCAGACAGAGGGAGGGGAAAAGAAGAGGGCCCGCCTCCCGAAAGCCGGACTTTCCGGTTTGGAATCAGGCTGGTAAAAAAAGAACAAACCGCAACCCAACCGGGAGGAAAGGGCTAGCCTGTCTCCAAGGGAGAAGACAAAGAAAGGGGGGGGGGACGGAAATTAAAATTCCAGCGCCCAAAAGAAGAACTCCCTTGTCCTAAAATGGGGGGAAAAAACCGGTTGTCAACCAATCCAGATGTGGGGACGCAAAAAGCAACCGGACACTCGAGGGGGGGGGGGACGGGAGGCGAATTCTCCTGGGAAAGAATACCTCTCGTCCACCTCAGAAAAACCCTGAAAAGATGCGACGGTCCCCGGGACGTGTGGGACAAGAAAGGGTTTGAGGCCTGTAAAGGGGGTCTAAGACTTTCCCGCGATGAATAAAAAGGGACATCATCGGCAAAAAACTGCGAAAAGACAAAAAAAAGAAAAAGATCAAGCGAAAAGGGAGAATCGCGCAACTGCCGTGAGGGGGGGGGGGAAAAGGAAAAGGAACTTCACAAAAAAGGGGGGGGGGCTCGGGAAAAAAGACGAAAGGAACAGCCTTTCAATACAGAAGGAAACGAGTCCTCGGGAAAAAAGCACCCACACTCTGGCGAAGGAGGGGGGCTTCTGAATTTAAAAAAAGTCAACTGCCCCTGCAATATCAAAAGGGGACGGTTAAGCCCCTTTTGAAAAAGAAAAAAGTCGCGCGAGGGCTCGAAAAAAGAAGGAATCGCTGGGCAATTAAAGAAAGAAAACCCCTTCCATCCATAGGGGTCCCAATCATTTATCCGGCGAGGGGAAAAAAAGAAAGAGGAGCTGTTTGGAGGCGAACATTAATTGGGGGAAGAAAGAAAGAGGAAAAGTGGGGGTTTGTCGTAAAGGAGTTTTAAGGTTTTTCCGGAGGAGGGAAGGTTGAATATTGAACCTCCTGCAATACGGGGGGGGGGGACCGCCCCGCCTGCCAAACCGTTGGGAAAAAAAGGGGAAGGGAGAACTTAGTCCCCCGTGTGGGTGAAAGGAATTTTTTTCCCGGAAAGAAAGCCGATAGCCGCCATCTTTTTTGGGGGAAGGGAAAGAAGTTGAACCTCCAAAATGGGGGGGGGGAGGAAAAAAAGGGTGAAACCAAAAAAAAAAAAACCCCTGAGCGCCCTGAAAAGGAAAAAAGGCATCCCTGGGCCTTTTGCGCACTTAGGGGGGGGGAAAAGAAGAAGGCAAAAAAACCTGAGCAAAGAAAGAAAGGTAAGAAAGGGGTTTGGGGGTTAGGATGGGGGCGATTTAGAATACGCCTGCAAAGGGAAGGGGGAAAGCCGTAAGTTCTTTTCCTTTCGCAAGGGGGGGGGGAGAAGAAAAACACAACGGAGGAGGAAGGAAAAAGGAAGAGAGAAAGAGGAAGGAAAACCGAAAGGAAAGGGGTTTTTTTTTATGATCAACCTGTGGGGGGGGGAAAGGGGAACTGCTAAATATCACCATCAATAAAAAAAAAAGAGGGAAATCGTTGCTTTTTTTGGGGGAGTTGGGGGGGGGGTGAATCAGAGGGACACAGAAAAAATAGGAGGCCCAGATTGCTGGTCCCCCCCGAAGAGGCCGCCTCATTTTTGGTTGTGGGCACAAAAAAAAAATTTTGGTCTGCAGTTCAAAAAGGGGAAAAAAACCCACCTGGAGGGAAAGATGAATTCTAAAGCCAAGCGGCTAATTCGGCTCTATTTTTCAGCAGAAGCAGAAAAAAACGAAGAAAAGGGGGGGGGGGGAAAAAGTTAAACGTGGGCGGGAAAACGACAAAACACTATCTGTATTTTGAGGGGAAAAACCGTCATTATAAGCGAAAAAAAAAAAGAAAAGATAAACTTTCGACTAAAAAAAAAAAAAAAAAAGAGGGGGGAAGGGAAAGTATCCTTCACAGGAAGACCCCGCCATAAAACCGGGAAAAAAGGAGGGGTTGAAATCTCAGAGGGAGGGGGGGGGGGAAGACCAATGAATGCTGACGGGGGTGGAAAGGGGAGAAGTATTCTGAAAGGAAAGAAAATGATCATCTCGCCGGGGGGGGGGGGGAAAGGTGTCAAAGTTCCTGACAGGGGGGAGAGACTTTTTTGATAGTGGACAGGGGAAAAGGTGGTTAAAATTGGAAAGGAAAACCGTCCCCGCCGATGGGAAAAAGGGAGATTCTAAATCGCACGGAAGGGGGCGAGCGGGCTGGAGGGGGTGGGAAAAAGGGGGGGCAAGTTGAAGGGAAGTTGTCATCACTTCCAAAGTGGGGGAAAAGAATGATGACGGTTTTCAAGGAGGCGTTTTTGTGGGAGGAAAGGGGAGGAAGGGTGGGGGGGGGAAAGTTAGGGGAAGGGGACCTGTGTATCATCTCTCCCAGGGGACCGGTGACCTAAGGGAAAGGAAAAGAAAAAAAAAAAGGTGGGCTTTTGGAGGAACGCCACGTTCCTTAGGAAGGGGGGTGAAGGGCGGTTCCTTATGTGTGGGGGGGGAAAAGTCGCGGGAGGGAAAAGAGGGAATGCCAAATTCCACAAAGCAGGAAGTTCCTTCAATCCGAAAGGGAAGGACGTGTTTGGAAGGGGGGGGGGGCCTTTGAGGGTAAAAAAAAAAAAAGAGGGGGAAAAAATAACCAGGAGGCAGGCGTCCTCTGCCCCCAAGGGAGGTTTTTTTTTGGGGAGGGGGAAAAAAGAAGGGGGGGGGATATTTTCCGGGGGCCGAAAGGATCCCTTTGGGAAAAAGGAGGAACCCTGTTCCGACTTTGTTTGGTGTGTTTGGTGCGTTTTTGGGGGCAGGAAGAGGACAAATGGGGTTTACAAAGAACCCCTTACTTCAACCCGGGGAAAAAGGAGGCCGAGTCCCTACGTATGGAAGAAAAAGGGGGGGGGCGGCGAAAGATGCAGGAGGGGGAACTGCAAAATGGGAGGGGGAAGGCCAAGCAACCCCGAAAAGGTAAACCTACCGTACGTAAAAAGGGGGCCAGCGCCGAAGGGGGGGGGAAAAGGACACACGTGCTTTCTCAGGAAAAGAGGAGTTTTCCCAAGCAGAAAAGGGGAAGTTGAATATTGGGACGGGAAGAAAGAAGGGGGTCAAAGGTTTGAAACTTGCCATCAAAGGGAGGGGCCCTCGAAAAACAATTCAGGAGTAAGTTGAATTTCCCACTGGGAAAAGGGGGAAGAAAGTTTTTTAACATGGAGGGGGGGGGGTGGGGGGCGTTTTCCCAACAAAGAGGGGAGTGAAGCACCATAAAACAAGGCTACCCCCACTTTTTTGGGGGGGGGGGGTCCCTTTTCAAAGATGAAAGGGAGAAACAGAAAACCCAGCTGGATGTGTGGCATGGAAGGGAAAAACGAAATGAAGGGGAAAAATTTCAATCCGTTTGACAGCCGGGAAAAAGGAAACAGGGGAGAGGGGTTTGAGGGGTCCGAAAGCTTTTATTCGGTGGAGAGGGGGAAAGTTTTATCGCGAAAAGAAAACTTTTTTTTGTGATCTTTAAGGAAGGGGGGTGGTTTTTGGAAGTGGAAAGGAGGGTACTCGAAAAGGGAACGGATCCGTTGGACCGGAAAGGACAGAGGGAAGGGTATTCAAAAAAAAAAAGGAACACTCCGAATTTCGCCGAAGAAAAAGAGGAGAATCTGCCCCCGAAGAAAGGGGGGGGGAAAAGGGAATGTTTTCCCCCTCAAAAACGGAAAAAAAGAAAATTGGAGAGGGAGAGGGGGGGGGGCGACCTCCGCCCATCCGATAGGGTTGTTACATCTACTTATCTTTTGAAAAAAGGGAAAAACCAAAAAAAAAAGTGGGGGGACGACGAATCGGTTCCACTGCACGAAGGAAAAAAAGAAGCAGTCCTTTACCTCCTGGGGGAGGGGGAATGTTTGTCTGAAAAGGGGGGGGGGAAGGGGAAAAGCTTGTTATTGTGGGATGAAAACAAAAAAAAAAACAGGGTCCGGATCGAGGAAAGGGGAAGGAAGGGCGAATGGCAAGCACAGGGGTGGGGTGGATGGCGGTTGGGCAATAAAGAAACTTACAAAAAGGGAAGCAGCTTTGCTTTTCTGGAAGGGGAAAAAAAATTTGGAAGAGCAGGGTGACGACAAAAGGGGGGAAAAGGGGGGAAAGGATTTTTGGGGGAGAGTGGCTGTACTAGAGAGGGGGTCCCGCAGAATGGGTGGGGCGGGTCAGCGCGGAGGAAGAAAGAATGTCTTCAGAGGGGTAATTCCTCCTATTTAAGCATAAAAAGGGGATGCATCCCCATGAAATAAAAGAACGGGAAAACATGAGGGTTTTGTAAAAAAGACACAAGGAAAAAAAGAGGGGGGAAAGTCGAAAAAAAGGGACGCCTGAGGATCCTTTTCGCAAAAGGGGGGACCCTGTTTTCCTGGGGGGAGAGGGCCAGCGAACAACGAAATCGGAAAAAAAAACAAGGGGGTAAAAAGCGAAGTGGGGGGGAACACATAATTTTTGGGCGGAGTTTGTTTCATAAGGAGGGAAGGTGGTTCGGCCTGAGAACGGGAAAGGGGGGAGAAAGTGGTCATTCCGCAAAAAAAAAACACAACCAACGGAAAGGAGAAGAATTTTCAATTGATCAACCCGGAGGAAAGACACCCTTTCCGGAAAAAAGGGGGGGGAAAAAAAAAAAGGAAGGGACAACTGCCCAAAAGGTCACGACAATCTTGAAAAAGGACCGGCTGGAACTCGTGACGGGGGGGGGACGCGGCCCATCATCGAAACAAAAAAGGGGAAAAGGGAAGGGGGGCGGGAGCCCTCAGAAAAAAGACCCCGTCACGAATTGACCTTGCAAAGAAGGGGGGAAAACCCTCATGTTTTCGCAAAGGGGGGGAGGAAAATGGGGAATTGCAGAACCGAGGGGGGGGGAGAGGGGGGGGGAAAAGTAAATCAGAATGAAAGACCCAGGAGGAAACTTGAGCATCCGCTCGGGAAAAAAGCCGCTATAATTCTCTGGGAAGAAGGACCACGCACCCCCCACTCGTAAAAAGAAGGGAAAAGGTTTAAGCAAAAGAAAGGTTTTTGCGGACCTCTCGGGGGAGAAAACCGCGCCCTTTGGAGAAAAAAAAAAAAGGACAAGGAAGAGGGAAATTGCCCCAAAAAAAAGAAGAAAGAGAAAATGCCCGCAGGAGAACAACCGTGAATCGAGCCGCCGTGAGGAAAAGGGGGAAAGTAAATCGAGCACCTCCAAGAAAAAAAGAAAAAAAAAAAAAAGGCCCCCGCGCCAGCGGACAAGGAAGGGGGGAGGAAAAGAACAGGTGGGTTGGTTCAGTCCAAAAAAAACCGAAGATTTCGGCCAAAAGAGGAAAGAAAATATCGAGCGCGGTCGAAAAGGTCAAGAAGAAAAAAAAGAGAAGGGGGAAAGGGTAGGAACAGAAACGGGAAAAAAACCAAGCTTTGCTGCAGCATTCTCGAAAGAAAAAGAAAAAGGAAGTCTCGGAAGTGTTCAAAGGGACAAAAAACGACCAAACCGATCTTTCCGGAACAAGGGGAAAAAGGAAGAAAAGGGAACCAACCTTGGAAAACCAAGAAATCCCTATCCAAAAGGGGGGGGAAGGGATAAAACTTCTCGAAAAAAAAGACCACGCATAACGTCCTGTAGGAAAGAAGAAGAGGGGGTAAAGGGGGAAAAGCCAATTGGTCAAAGGGGGGGGGGAAAACGTCCTTTGAAAAGAAACGACATCACATCCGGAGAGAAAAAAAAAGAAACAGGGGTTATTGGTGGGGGGAAGAAAAAAAAGGGGGAAAAGGGTTGGGTCAGGAAGCGGGTTTTTGGGCCCTTTCACAAAAGGGAAAAACGCAACACCCTCACCTCCCAAAAAAAGGGGAGAAAAAGGGGCCGTGGACGCCAAGTGGGGGAAAAAAGGAGAAAATGGAAATGACGGGGGGGGGAAGCGCCAATAAACTAAAAGTTCAACCTTTGAAAAAGAACAAGTTGCCTCAAAAGAGTGAAAAAAAGGGAAGAGAAAAAGAACATCAGGAAGCACTCCTATAATCCAAGAAAGGAAAATTTAAATTCAAAGAGAAAAAACGGTTATACCGGGAGGGGAAAGAACGCAAGTTGGGGGGGGGGTCCTTCCCCTCAAATTTTCAGGGAAAAAAAAAGAGATTTTTCCAAAAAAAAAAAAAAGGAAAAGGGGGGGGGGGGTGTTCTTGTCAATCTTAGAAAAACACGTCTCCGAACTTTAGGGGGGTGGGGGGGAAAAAATGGAATGTCGATCCGCAAAAAAAAAAGAAAAACTTTAGGGAGACCCTTTCCTCAAAGGGGGAAAAAAAGGGCTCGGAGTCGGGGTCAGGAAAGTTAGACAAGAGGAATTAAAAAAAAGGCGCCAAAAAAAAAAGATGGAGAAAAAAGACCGAACGAATCCCTGTCCCTACACTGGGGAAAGGGGTTTTTCCAAAAGGGCCCTTATTTTGTGGGAAAAAGGCAAACCTACCAAATCCCGAAAGGGGGGGAGTGAAGATAATGTCGCCAGGGGAATCAAGAAAAAGAGGGAAAAGAATCGTCCAAACCTCCGCAACCGCCCCCTGGAAAAAAAGGGAACGTCCGGTTGGAGGGGAGAGTACGTTGTGGGGGGAAAAAAAATAGGAAGAAGGGGGGAACTTTTGAGACGTCTCTATTAAGAAGGGGGGGAAAAAATTCAATCTTCCAAAAAGAGAATTCCCTAAATCCCAATCAACGACCTAATAAAAAAAAGGGTCACAAATCTTTCAAAAAAAAAACTTCTTTCACCGGTGGACGTACCCTTTAAAAAAGGGATCTTGGGGGGAAGGAAGGCCAAGACGAACACGGGTCACTTTCACCTTGAGGGAAGGTTCGAGGAAGGGGGGGGAAAAAAAACCCAAAATCGTTCTCCTTCGGGGAACTCTCCAATGGTGAAGGGGAAAAAAAAGGAAATTATCAAAGTCTATCGAAAAAAGGGAAGTTAGGCACCAACCTTTCTTGAGGGAATTCGGAGGGGAAAAAAAAAAGAGCGGGACCATCTCCTAAAGAGGAAAAATTTCCTGGACAGGGGGGGAGGGGGGACCGCAAGTCCAAAATTCATTTAGACCCGGCGATCAACTTGCGAGGGATGGCTTCTACAATTATTGTGAAGAAAAAAAAAAGAAAAGGGGGGGGGTTTCCGTCGAAAGTAGAAGGTGAAAGGGGGGGGGGAAGAGGGAGGTGGAGAGTTAGTAACCGAAAGGAGTGGTTTTTTCCCAAGGGGTAAAAAAAGTCCCCAATTTCCTCAAGCCGGGGGAAAGGGGTGGTCTTCCTCTAATTAAAGCAGAGGGAAAAAAAAAAAGGGGGGGGGGGAGTCTTTCGAAGTATGGACCCAGAAAGTTTGTGTTTAAAAATAAAAAGAAAACCAAATGGAAACAACACCCCTGAAAAAAAAGGGGGGAGGGGGAGGAACGAGGTACTCCCATTAATTTTGAAACCTAGAAAAAAAGTAAAAAACTTGCTCAGTAAAAGGCCAAAAACCAGCCACGATTTTTCAAGGGGGTTTTTTCTAATTTCGAAGACGGAGGGAAAAGGAAAAAAGGGGAAAGAAAGAAAACATTACCGTAAGTTTGGTGGGGGGGGGGAAGAGAAGGGGAGAAAGAGCTGCAAAACAACAACCACTTAAGTACTAGGAAAAAGAAGAAAGAAAAACTTACTTTACATTTTTGGGGGGGAAAAAGAGGAGGGACAAAGCCCGTATTCTAAATAAAAAGAAGGAGGAAAGAGGGGCAGGGGGGTTGGGTTGGTTTTGCGTGAGGGGGAGCAGTTTTTTTTTTTGATCGAGGAAGGACAAGCAGGCATTCCTTTCCTAAGAAGGGGAGCGCAGGGGTGTTGTTTCCAAGGGGGGAGGGGAGGGGTTTTAACACAAAATTGATTTTTTAAAAAAAGCAAAGAAAAGTCAAAAAAGGGAGAAGGCCTTTATTTAATGGAGAAAAAAAGGGGGAAAACGACGAACGGAGAAATGGGGACAGTTTAAAACGTTGCCTGCGGAAGATGAGGTTTCCAATATTTAAAAGGAGGAAAAGACGAAAAACCCTGGAAAGAAAAAAACACTTGAATATGAGGGCCTTGAAAGGAGTTCACAATCATTTCGCCAGGGAAAAGCCCTGCCAGTTTATCAAAAGGGGAGAAAACTGATGGAATTGACACAAAAGGGGGGGCCGGATGGAATTG
>Ga0179591_1289765_pt1 | contig 13174 bp, 9 predicted proteins | sample CZOMad2_1_08_16f_FD_182891 | JGI IMG/M metagenome (GOLD analysis project Ga0179591, IMG submission 182891) | Vadose zone soil fungal communities from Angelo Coast Range Reserve, California, USA - CZOMad2_1_08_16fungal (PacBio error correction) | ecosystem: Environmental > Terrestrial > Soil >...
GCGGCGAAAAAAATCGAAAGAAGCGTAGGCGGAGATACGGAGTCGATGTATCGGGCTCGAAAGCATCTGGCGAGGCTCGCGGAGAATTATCCGAAGGGAATCTCAACGGGACATGAAAAGAAGACCATGCGGTTGACGGGTTCGGTCACCTCCCGCGCGAGAAGACTCGCGCGGGGTGGGCCGCCGTCGTCTGACACTACGCGGAACAAGAAGGTCCCTAGTCCCATCGCAGATATTCCTTAAGACACCCTGCGGACCGGCCTATAGTACACGGAGCGGAAACGAACTCCAAAAAAAAGGGGGTTGGTGTTTCTCGGAGGCGCTACTAGGGGGAAAAACGGTCAAGATCTAAGTACTCGCTCCACGTCTACAAAGTCAAAGAGACGAAAGGAGACGGAAGAGGCCCAGGGAAAAAGGGAGGCGAAAGCCATGAAGTCAAAGTTCTCTCCGGGTGAGTGATGAGCGATACGTGCGACATTTTCTAAGTACGGAAGGGGCATTTTTGGCGCAGCCGAGCTGGGGCGGAGGGGACGGGGAGAGGAATCCGCGGCGATCAGGCTACAATTATCTAGCCGCCTTGGCGAACGTCCTCCCTATCTGGCTTCAAAAACCCTAATACGTAACCTCTCCGACTTCACCTGGAACCGGGATAGGAAAACACGACGGTCCGAGAGCTCGCAGGGAGGCGAAAGGCAGGGGAGACGAATAGTCACGCCTCGTTTTATGGAGATGGTCACCGTCGAAGCTCCGATCAGTGGCCTCGCCGCAAGGGACGTGCGAGGAATCGGAAAGCAGACGGGCAAAAGCGTAGGCCACCTACATTGGAGAGCTCCTCTGTCTTCTTGATGCGGGTTCCACATCTTCCGGAAAAGATCCGGTCCTCTCGCACGGAAAGAAATACGTCCGTCGGACGCAGAAGAATAGAGGAAAAGGAGCTACGTAGAAGAGCTGCGGGAGAGAAGGCTCAAAGCGTCGAGGAGCTTAAGTCCTCCTCTCGGTAAAAAATATTCGGGCAAAGAACCGCGAAAGGCTCCGCCACGTTCGGAGGCAACGCGGGGTCGAGTTGCGGTCAGCCTAATAATCGTCGAGAATTACGACCTGTTTATTGACGTTGAACTTACTCCGCAGTCATTAAAAAGAAAGCCCGGCGCAAGTGACGGAAAGGCCACGCCGCGACCTCGGGGTCATCCACGTCCAGGTCTGCTCTACGGAAGTTCACAAAAAAAATCCTATGACATCATTGGGGGGGAGGTAGCCGGCCTAACGAAGAAGAAGGCCAGGAACAGGAGCCGAACAGTTGCGGGAGAGTCAACCTTCGAAACATCCGAGACCGACCTCACTCTCTCCCTCCGTATCCTAAAAGATAATAGGGAACAATCTCTCTTGGGAAAAGATTCGGATATCTTAGGACTTAGACGTCGGTGGGGGCAGGAACTTTGACGCTCCTCTGATGCGGAGTCCGTACGTCCAGGGGGGGGGGCAACTGAAAAAAGTCTTCGCGGCTTGCTTGCAATACCCTGATTTACACGAACGGCTTGACCCGTGGAGCAACCAATAGAATCTCAAGAAGAGGAAAAGGAACGAGCCCGCCCCGGCAAGCACAATTCCTAAAAAAAGAAAATCGTCCAACCTCTCGACGCTCGTCCCTCGTACTGAGACTAAACCGTTGACTTCTTCGCTGGTAGAAAATTTATAACGGCGTCGAGACTGAAAAAACATGCCGGAACAAGGGTGATTCTTCGGGGAACTTATTGATGCAACAAATCAACTGAGATCAACCTGCTCTATGAGCTGGTCGGTGTATTGGCTAGGCGGGATATTAAGGAAAGGGCTGGGCGACCACGCGGGAAAAAGAAGTTGGGACGCCGAAAATTACGACGGCCACGGAAGAAGTGGGGTCGCTCGCTCTCCCTCACCATCGCAAAAGATGACTAAGGAGCTATGATCTGGGACGGGGAGCCGAGCAAAAGGCCGGAAGGGGGAAAAAAGGGAGAAAGGAGCCTGCTCACGGGCAGCGCAAAGAAAAAATTTCGGTAAAGCCGCAGACGTTGGGAGGTCCAATCATACGGGCTCTAGAAAGAGCAACAAAATCGGCCCTCTCGACCCGGAGAACGGGGGCGAGTGCGCGCGGCCCCTCTCCCATTCGGTGAGAGGTGATATTCAAACAGACTCATTCGCTGGAGTAGGCGGACTGGGGTCAACGTCGTGATGGGGAGAGGTCTCGAGACGAGTCAGGCCAGGACGGAGGGGAAAGAAAAAAAGAGACAAAACCCCACCGGGGGGTTCACTAATAACTAAAACCACCAAGGCTTTCCTCGGGGGGACTCAGTGATGCTCAAAGTAGAAAAAGGAATGAAAAACTGGGGACCAGAGGGTAGACTGCACTCACCATGAGCAAGGGGTTGTTGGCCACACCCCATCCCTCGATGTGCTCTCGCGATTGGAAACTGTCGAAGTTAGGGGCATGAATGACGAACGCCGCAAAAGAGAAGGCCGACGGAAGCGATACGGGCTCGGCCAGTCCTAACATCAACTAGGAAAGGCCGAAAAAAAAAAGCAAGCGTCACTTGGTGTACGCGGGTGTCCCCTTCCTTCTCGTAAGTCATAGGGATGGATAGAGAGAGAGGGGAGATAAAGAAAGACCACCAAGACAAGAGGAACGCTTGAACCGAACCGGGCACAGAAAATATTTGATGTAGGCGGCGCCGGAGCCAGGAGAGCGTCGGCTGGGCTCAGTCGGTTCTGCGCGGGAATGTGAGGAACCTAGACGATCCGAAAAAAGGAGGGGAGAACGGGAGCCCGGAGGCAGGAGCACGAATTGTAAACCAGATCAAAACACTGGTACGACGCAAGAGCATATATCCCGAAGGGGAGATAGTCTGAAAATGCGGGTTGCGGGCAGTGGCGAGAAGAAGAGGAATCCGGAAGAGGAGTATGTAGAACCACGAGTAAGGAAGACGTGGTGAGCCCTAAAAGCGCGGTTGAGCTCGGTGCGGCGATAACTTCCTAACAGGATGGTATGTGCAAAAAACAGAGGAAACACCCCGGGATGCCGAGTGGGGAGGAAGACGGAAGTCGGAGGCTGGGAGCAGCTGCGGCGTATAAAAAAAAAGAAATTTCAAAACAAAGGCCCCGTATGGCGCGAAAAAAATTTGAAGACGAATGGAGGGCGGAAAGAACGAGCCGTGGGCTCGGCTGACTAAACGAAAACGAGCCCTTGAGCCACGCCTGCTATGTTTTCATCTGTAATGGATGAAAGACTAAAGGGCAAAAGGCCAGGCGGATTGGAGCGGGCACCACGAGTGGAGAACAAATCTTGTAGCAAGAACGGGCACAGTACTCAGACCAAGAGCAAAAAACGATCCATAAAAAAAAGTGGAAATCCTAAGGATCATGGGATAGGCCAGTGAGGTAGCACGTCTTTACAACTGACACGGCGGGAAAAAAGAATCAGAAGGAAGGCAAGGAATCGACGCCGGGCAAGGCACATTAAATCAGACGACCGTACACCTTCTTGAGAAACGCGCAGATCAACGATACCTAGCTTCCGACTCCAACGAAGCAGCCTAGAAGCGAAGCGAGAAGGGGAAACTTGGGGGGGGGGGGGAGGGGAAAGGAGGGGAAAGTAGTGAGAATAGTCCTGGGAGAAAGGTCAAGGGTGAACACGGCGATAAGTCCAATCCTCGAGGAGTTACGGTCCCGACTTTTAGGCAGCAAAAAAAAAGCGACAACGGAGGGCCGGTGAAGGACGAAGGGAAAGAAGGGAAAGAAGGCCGCGCGAATCTAGTCAACCAAGAAAAGACTCGCTCGTCTGGACGAGCGCGGCTATCTAAAAAGCTATGTCGCCGTTCGCTCGGGACGTGGTCCGTTTTCGGGGCGTGGCGACGCTCGCTCGGCACAAAAAGAACTAAAGCGAATGCGTGATGCATCGAAAAAAAAGTCGAAGGAGGAAGGCGTCATCAAAAAGAAACCTGTTAGTCCGTGACGAGAAACACAGACGATGCCCGCGGGCGGCGACTGGGAGAGAGCGGCATGCCGAGAAAAGAGAAAAGGGGGCACGGAAAAACCGGGGACTGATACTGAAGAGTCATAAAAAAAAACGCTAGAAGACCTGGCGAGAGGGGGGCCAGAGGCGGTAGGGCGACCGGGAAAAACGAACAACGAAACCCATCGACTCTTGACTTCAACCCGGGGACAGAAAGGGGCCGGAAGACATCTGGGAAGCTAGTCAGAGGAAAGAGACAACGCACGGATAATCGTGTCTGTTCCTTAGCTGTCTTCTATCCAAAACAAAAGGGGGGTTTTGTTCACGAAGCCCTGCATGCCCGGACACCGAAGAAAGGACGACCGAGAAAGAGGCTCACGGTGTAGGGGTGGCACATGACGTACGTGGTGGGAAAGCATCAGAAGAGGGAAGCGAGGACTCGATAGGGATTCGTCGAACAGACCCAGGCCAACGCGGTCAGTTGAAAGAGGAGAGGGAAAGTCAAAGAACGAATCAGAGATCGCGTTACCATAGACGGTGTGGGACGATAAGTCAAACGGGATTCGTCAAGCGGTGTTTGTCATCTCTGAAATCAACACGGAGCAGCCTTACGCAAGAGAAGAGCGAAGAGAAGGGGGGGAAGAAACCGTTAAGGAACGCCAAAAGCATAGAAAAAAAATGTTCCACCGCATGCCTATGAGAAATGTCCGCACGCATCAGCGCAAGAGAAAAACATGCTATATAACTGTGAAGCAAATCGGGGAAAGTCAACCTTCTCTTCCCTTTGTAGGGGGGGCGGCGTCTAGAGCGGAGAAGAGTTGGAGAAGGCGAAGTAGTAGAGGAAGCTACTTCTAAAGAAAAGCCTATGCGCGAGAGCCTTCCCACCATCTCGCGGGTCGCGCCGAAAAAAAAATAAAATATATTGAATGAGGGGAAGAGAACGGCAAGTTCAAGCCGTGGGGAGACGACGGCTGGCCCCGAAGCGAGCGCGCTGGCTGGAACGTATCAAGACAACGCCCCGGACAGGATGACTAAGGAAAAAAAAAAAAGGACTCGCTCTAAGGGGGGAATTGGAGAGAGCCGAAGGGGAAGGACCGAGCATAAATATGTATACAGCGTTGGGGGGGGGTGGGGGGGGGGCTGTTATCCCCAGAGCTTACACTAACACGAACTCACCGAACCACCGGCAATATAAAAGCATCCGGGAGCAAGGAAGACTCGCTCACCACAAACAATGAGATGCGGACTACCCCTAAACAAAAGTTCGGCGTCGGGAGGTAAGAGGTGAATCGCAGAAAGAACGGGCGAGGCGCCAGAAGTGTATCGGGATCCGACGGCGGAAGGAAAAACGAAGTCTTCACACGAGTCGGTAAAAACCTACTCTTTTAAAGCACGTCAGTCTGATATGTAAGCAAAGAAAAATCAGGACGAGCTCGGGTGCCGGAAGGAGCGGGCCCACATAAGGGGAGGAAAAGTGACGTGAAGGGGATTGAAAAAAAATCACTCATCCCGTGTCTCCTTCTGATCCACTTATTCGGGTCTCGAAAGAACTCGTCGAGGAGGCTCGACGGAGGGGCGCGTCCGCAGAGACGTCGTCGTCGGACAAAAAAATCTGCCGAGAAACCTCCGTCAGCTACAATTGGACAGACGAAGAAAATTCGAATGAAGGAGCTTGATGACGCGGAACTTAAATGGAAGCTAGGGGCAGGCGGTGTAAAATAGGGGCTCTAGAAGGAGGAACGGGGCTCACGAAGCTCTCGGCGTAGCATCGAAGTCAGCGTGAGAGGAGAAAAAGAAGAGCGAAACAAAAAAAGGAATCCTCGTCTACGGAACGGGACCGGGGGAATCGTAAATCTATGCGAGATCTCGGCCGCGTCCACGGCGAAAGAACGCGGCACTCCATCCGATGGTGGATTGGAAAAAAAGGTACCGAAAGGAGCGTCAGCGAAGGAAGACGGCAGGGAAGAGCGGCGCACCCATCGAATCAAGGTGAACTGAGAAAAAAAGCCGGGCGGTCGTCGTGGCGGTGATTCCTCTTGGCGGGACCTCGCACGCTCCAAAGAGATCAGGAGTTCGAAGATCGACGAGAAAAGTGAGGGGGAAGAGGTAACTGCTAATACGGCTTCGGCTATTAGCTCTACTTAAAAGGGGACGGTTATGAGGTGTGCTTAAGACTGACCTCTAATCTCGCCAATGGTCGTCGGAGGGACTCTGTTCTCTTTCAAGAAAACGCTAAAAGAGGGTAGGAGCAAAGAAGAGACGAAAAAAGGGGTTGGGGGGGAGGAACGTCCTCTGCGTCTTCTCGTCGGTAGCCGCTCCGCAACGATGAAAAACGAAAGAGGGACAGCATAAAGCACTGGGGGGGAGAGGGAAGTAAGGGTCACGGCCTACACACGGGACCTAAAGCTACTCGGAAGGGGTGCGGTGACGCCGGATCGTGCGGCGGCGACGAGCGAAAAAATTCAAACGCAGGTAAAAAAGAAAAGGAAGTGAGACCGAAAAACTCTCGCCAGAAGTCCGAGGACGAGGGCAGAGAAAACTTACTAAACCTCTCGTCCGCTCAGGCGTCTCTTATGGCAAGGAGCGGGAGGCCGTCGCATTTAGAGAAGCTTATGCTGCGGACGGGGGGCGTCAAAGGGCACCTGAAGCTGGAGACGTCCTGGCTTACTTACAATCAGGGAAAAGGAACACTACCGGGGACAAGTTCGAAAAATTTTTCAAAAAATAGAGAAAGAGACAAAATACTATGAGAAAAAGGCGCAAGACCTAAAAAACGTCCTCCGGCCCGCTGCCCGCTCGACTCTAGTCTATCCCGAACTGCGCTCCGTCGGAGAAAAAAGAAGTAACAATGAGTACAGCGCGAGCGTGGGAGGAAAGGGCGTCGATTCTTCCACTGGGGAAAGAAAAAACGGGTATCTTCGCCGTCGGCTCGGTCATCTGCGAGGCGACGATCAAAAACTAGAGACACGAGGGAAGGGGGGGAAAAAAAAAAAAAGGGACGTGCGCGGCTGAGGGTACTGGCCGGTCTTGAAAGCAGTAGAACGCGGGGTCCGCTCCAATCGCCTGAAACTGGTTGTTAAAAAGGAAAAAAAAAAGCCGCCAAAGGAAGGAGCTCGACCAAGAGAGGCAACGATGAGAGAGGCGAAAAGGTGGGAAAACGATCGACACAAGGCCGGGCATCCAGGGAAATTCGCCTGGGTTACCAATAGAAAGGTTAAGCTTGGGGGGTGTTCAAGCGAAGAGGGAGACGAGCCCGCGAACCAAGACCTAGGGAACTAATCATCCTCTAAGAAAGACCACCTCGGCATCCGTTGCGGGCGTCGAAAGGGAAGACAAAATAGAAAGGCGGGGGGGGGAAGACGAGGGGGGGGGGAGAGGGAAAGCACAAGAAGCATCAAAGTGATGATCGGACTTCAACATCAGTTACTTTCTTCCGGTATAAGCTTATCCTACATGAAACTACGAAGGCGGGGTCCTAGCGGCGGGGGCGAGGAAGGCGAGGGGCACAGTGGGTAAGAGATCATGGGACAAATAGGGGACCTCAAGGCAAGGTCGCCCTCTACGCTCGTCCTCGATGGGCTTCAGTGGCTCCTAGACAGCGCCAAAACAAAAGAAGGGCACCGAAAATGAAAAGAAGGGAGAGAGGGGATAGGGGAAAGGCCACTACATCAACAAAATAGGACGCGGGGGCAGGAGACTACACTCAGGAAAGCTGGGGCCTTCGGGGGGTTAAGTCATCACCTTCATCTCATCGCCAACAACAACTTATGATTATTAAAAAAATATATATTAAAAAAGAAGGGCACAAAGGAAAACCAGATGATAGTGGAAAAAGAAGAAAGCGCATATGGGAAGGGAGAGACCGAAAAGTAGAGGCGGGGACGGCGGGGGAAAGCGGAGAGAGGTTCCTAGACTAAGTCACCATCGCGAAGATCGACACCTACGATGAAGACCGGGAAAACTGTAGGACATATGGTAACAATAAGAAAAGAGGGTAGCGACGCAGGAAGAAGCCAAAGGGCCGCGAAAACTGACTTGAGGGATGGGGGGAATTTGTTAATAAATCGCATCAATGAGACCCTCGCATTAATCCTATCTAAAAAGAGAATGGTGAGCTCGGGGGAGTGAGAATAACAATCGACCCAGAGGGGTCGAGGTGTGCGCATCCGCGAGCCCCCTCGCAAAGAGCTCCCTTTCAATGATTGGCAAAAGGGCTTCGAGAAGGGAAGGAAGAGGGAGAGGTCGGAATCTAGGGAAGGGAAGAAAAAACGGAGAAAAACTCGACAGAGGGGAAAACCAGAATCTGACCCGTGTAGTGCGCTAAACAGGGATCGTCAGCGGCTGCAAGGTGAAGGGGGAAAATGGTGATATTCTTTACTCCAGGCAAGGAAACCTTTCGAACGAGGCAGCGGAAAGGAGAGGTGTTCTTCTAGTGTTCGGTATAGGTTGAACTGGGCTTAACCCAAATCCGGGGACTTGATGGGGAGGCAAACACCGCTAGGAGAAGCTTGGACTCCAGAACAAGCAGGGTACTAGAAGAAGGATCACTACCCCTCTCTCCTCACTCAAGTTTAGGGATCTGGGGAAGGAAACAGTGCCCGAATAAACTACTCCTAGATAAAAAAAGGCAGGGAAAAGGGAAAGGTCAGAAGAGGGAGACCGTGCAGGCACAACCTCTTGGAACTCTCGTAACTTGTATCTCCAGACAGTCACAAAAAGCGGGAAGAGGAAGTAGCGAAAAAAAAGCGCGCGCAGAGAGCAGGAGAAGCTCATCGGACGGGTCGGACAGGTCGGTGGTAAAGTCTTGAATAGTCCATTGGTGAAACCCCTGGGAAAAGGGGGGGTAAATCGAGATGAGGACCTTAGTACCGAAAAAGACAGCCGAGGAAGGACAGAAAAGACGGGAAAGTGGTACGGCGCTCCGATCAATGCAAAATGCTGACTGGACGAATCGAAAATCTCGTCATCCCGCGAAACAAACTTAACGACACGCGGTCCGAGAAACGCGAGCGAGTTTCAGAAGCGAGGGCGTAGATGGGTCGGTCTCGACGGTTTCCGGGGAGGACTACTCGGGAAAAGCAAAGAGGAGAAGACCTCCGAGCCTCCATCCTTTATCAGGCTCCCCAAAAAAAAAGGCGAGACTCGTCTTAGGTACGTCAGACGAAAAGGTTAGGAACTTGCCAAGTACGTAGAAGCAAGGCAGAGCCGCGGGAGGAGTGCGGGGGGGGCAACTACGCGGCCGAAAAAACTCCATCTTAAAGTTAACCCATCAACCGTTCAATAGAATTCTTTCTCAGAAGAAGAGAGAGGGAAGGTCTGAAGCACAAACTAAACCCCAGAGCTCATACTATTGGCGAGGGAGAGGAAGCTAAAAGGAGGCATAAAAGAAAAAAAGACCACTTCATCTCGTTATAAAAAACTCCATCGAAAAGGCCTCCCCAAGGCAGCTCGTGACAGATCCTACAGCAATCGAAAGAGGAAGAGGACAAAAAGGAATCCTAGGGGCCGAGCAAAAACTCGCCCGGAACTATTCCCTTCAACTCCGGAAACCTGCGAGAGGGAGAAAAGGGGTGGTGGCAACCGGGGGGGGGTATGGGGGGGAGGGGTCCGTCGAGCATAAACCTCAGCACTGAAATCTGTCATCGCTGATGTCTGCGTAACCTCTTCACGTTGGCCCCATAGACCCCCAAGGTCTTTCCGGAGGAAAAGGGACAAGCCGCCTGACGACTTGCCGCTATCGAGACAAGAGTACGGGGTGAATCATTCAGGACTATAGAGTATGGAAGGACTAAACGTGTGTTCAGAAGAGGACAAGTTACGACTTTGGCGCACGGACTGAAGGATGAACTGAAAAGGAGAAGGAGAGCAGCCGCAAGTCCCCTCTCCCGCAATCCCACCGAGGAGGGGGAGGAAAAAGGGGATCGTTGACAAAAGAAGGGAATCGAGGAAATGTCCACAACGGGTAACAGATCGCTCCCTGCTTCTATAAGAATAAGCACTCCCTTCTAGCCAAGGTCCTCTCTGGAAGGTTAGAAGGGAGGAGAAGAGAAAACTTCGCCCAAATGGGGGGACGACGGCTATTGCTGCTCGCCACGCGCTAAAAGCCTCAGATCAGACCGGGAAGAAAGGGGACAGAAATCGCGTATCATTCGCCGGGCTTCCGGATCTGCGTTGCGACTCGGTAAAGGAAACCGTAGGGGGAGAAAAACGGGCGGGGAACAAGCGCGCCGGGCGGGGTCCGGTCTTGACCTAAATAGGGGGGGGACCAGATAGATATACGACTAGGTCCCTTCTCTGAGAGAAAGTTGGGGGAAAAAAAGGCGAAGAGGATCGGCAGAACAAAAGAATCAATTTCTCGATCGAGACATCGGGGGACGACGAATCTCGAACGACCCGAAAGCACAGCCGGGGCAACGAAGGAGAGAGAAAAAAAAAACAAGGGGAGGGAGGGAGGAAAAAGAGATGAGCCGGAGAGGGGAATCAAGACGTCGCGCGTTCGTCGGTTCGCTCGTGCACGCGAGGCTCCCGAGTTGTCCGCGCGTGAAAAAAAAAGAAAATCGAACGGACCGAGGCGGGATCATGGGGCGTCAGAGGAAATCGGGATAGGGCAAAGGGGACCCGCTCGCTCGGCCTCTGGCTTTCCCCGTAAAAACTAAGGCGGGGGAACCGTGAAGGGAAGGAGCCGAAATAGAAGATGGACCTGAAGAAAAATGGCGCCTGACTCCTCATTCTATATTTGAGTCCGGCGCCAAAACTTCTCTTGCGTGCGGGTTCGCAGCAAAAGGAAGAGGGACGAGAAAAAAAGGAAGAAGAGGCTCAGAGAAATTGAGGCAGCGCGAAAACCAGGGTGAGAAACTGTGAGCGTCTCGTCAACGGACTCGAGAACTTGGGAGGCCGAACGGAAAGGGTGAGAAATGGAAGCTATTAAACGAGGGGAAAAGATCGGGTCGAGCAGATATGGGAGGGAGGGGGAAGGGGAGGGACCTGAATCGCAACACATACAGAACTCTCGGCGACACAAAAGGTACACCCTCTAAACAAAAAACTATACAAACAAAATAAAAAGAAAAAAACACTCGAGAAGGGAAGAATCCTCGGATAAGGAAGGGAAAGGGGGGGGAGGAGGGTCAAAAAGAAGTGACTATATTTAAGTCCCTCCGGCGGCATCTGGGTCAACTAGCGTGGGGAGATTGGATCCCCCGAAGAGGTCGGATAAGTATCGGGGCGAAGAAAAACGCCTTCTGGCTGGGAAATGAGTCGGAGAAAAAGAAAACGGTCAGGAAAACCAAAACGAGGTCAGATCACCGCGGGAGGTCTTCTCGGGGTTGAGAATCATCTGCCTTGATCGCTTGAAACTCTCTCAGCCCCTTCTTTCGTATCGTCGACGGGAGAGCATAAGACGGTAGTAAAGAGAATCGCAAGCTGAGTAAGGACTTAAGTCGGCGCGGGTGATTCAAATTTCAAATTCAACTAGTGAAACGGTTCGGGAAAAGTATTTGCAGGGACGAATAAAACAGGGGCTATCCCTCGACCAGCCACGTTCTTCAGAGTCAATTTTGGGGCTAGGGACCTATAACGACAAGCAAGGAAAAGAAAAGTAAGAAAAGTTTATGAAAAAGGGAAAAAAAGGGGGCGGCGTCCTTTCGACGTCGGTGCAAGAAATCACGCGTTTCCCCCAGCCGCGGATCCTCGTGGGTCTGCAGTGGTTAACAGAAGAAATGGCGGGAGGGAAGACGCTTCAGAAGGGGGGGGGGAGGGGGTCATCTGCTAAAAAGCTGCTAGTAGTAGACCGCTCAGGTGCCTGACAAAAAAAAGCTAAAGACAAAATAAATCTAGAAGGACTAAGATGGGAAAAAGCGCTCGGCAAAGAAAAATCGGGAAGATAGGGGGACTCTGAGGGCTTAATCTGACTTCGCGCTGGGGAATCAGATTCTCTCTTAAGTAAACGATTTGGGGGCGGAGAAAGGCTGGGATTGAAGGAAAGTAGGGACAAAAAAAGCCGATCATAGAACGGGGAAGAAGAGGGTTTTACCATTCTTACCAGCCGTAAGCCAAACTAAAAATCACGGCAAAGGAACCGGTAAGCCGATTAGAGGTCGCTGGCAAAAGAATACGCGAGACGGACGTCATTCCGTGTCATTTAGAAGCTTTCAATAGTGGTTACGCGCTTCGTGAGAGCTTCGTAAGAAATAGCTAAAGAAAAAGGCAGAGGCACGTGGGGGATATGCACCTTCTGGCTCGGGTGCAGACACTCCTCCAGGAATCAACTTGGTTAAGTGGGGAGATGGGAGCGTCGAGGGAAAGGGGAGCGGACTACAACGACAGGGGCTGGCTCAAAAATTCGCTACTTCGCATGTTTTCAGGCAAAGCTAGGACTGGAAGGAAGAACAAAAAAGGCTGGGGAAGTCACGAGGGGGGGAGAAATGCGACCCTCAAGACACAAGTCCTCTTCATAAAAGGCATTCTGGCCCTGATCAAAAGGGGAAATCGCATAAGGACCTCTTAGGGGGGGGAGAGCGGGGTGAGAGCGGGGGACTCACAGCTCTATCCTAGGTCATCCTCTTCCTATACCTCGGCCCGATAACCGGAAAGCTGGCGAAGGGGTTTGGGCTAGAGGGTAAGGTAGAAGAGGAAACAAAGGAGGGATGTACAATGGGGGGGAGACTCAACGGCACAGAACGTATTAGATACTTCAACGTCGGTATGTTCTCAAGCGACCTAGCCGGCGCTTACTCGACACGGGAAAGACACCGAAGAAATTCATTTTGTCCTCGGGAGAGAGATGCTCAGCGGAGGAACAGTGGTCAGAGGAAGAGGGGTACATATTTCTCTAATCATTGGCTCAATCCGTAACAATCTATTTTTCAGCTTGGCGTGCTGGTCATCGCCGGAAGGGGAGAAAAAGGCTCGGCGGGATCGGAAAAAGGAGAAGACGAAGAATAAAGCTCGGCTACGCATAAGCAACATTCCGCTGAGGCACTTCACTCAGCGTCATATTGTCTCTGGTGGTCCCTTCTGCCATCAAGCACCTCTCTCAACAAAAAAAAAAGGGGGGATTATTTAAGGAAAAGGGGAAACCTAGAAAAAAAAAAAAAGGGGACCTGGGGACGGGATAAGAAAAGCGGAATGAGAGGCTGTAGCCTAGGAAAGGAAGAATCTCTCTCATGCTTTCGAAGTCCGCATGAAGAA
>Ga0179591_1274736_pt1 | contig 13173 bp, 12 predicted proteins | sample CZOMad2_1_08_16f_FD_182891 | JGI IMG/M metagenome (GOLD analysis project Ga0179591, IMG submission 182891) | Vadose zone soil fungal communities from Angelo Coast Range Reserve, California, USA - CZOMad2_1_08_16fungal (PacBio error correction) | ecosystem: Environmental > Terrestrial > Soil >...
GAGTTTCAAATCAACCCAAGTATAAGGAAGAAAAGCATTGGGGGGAAAGGGATGCCTAAACACTTACCCGGACCAGGACGGCAAAGCTTGTACGCAACGTTTCTTATGCAAGAAGAGAAAGAATGGGAATACGGAGGGGATGAATCCTTAAACCTGGGGGGAACGTCGGGCAATACAGCATTCCAGGGAAAGAAGCGCATAACTTGAAGAGAAGAAAAGAAAACGCTATTCAAAAGGGCAGGGGTAAAAGTCTATAAAGGTGAATAAGGCTATCAAGTCTGACAGAAACCCGCTATGATTAAAGCAGAAATCCGCTCAAGGGACAAGTAAAGCGCAAATGGGTGACAAATCGACCAACAAAGAGTTTTCAGAGGGGACAGTAAAGACAGGGTGGTCTCCTCCCCTTCATGGGGAAACGGAGGTACAACCTGATGGCGTATTAGGGGAAAAGAAGAAGACTGAATTCCGAATCGGGCGGCAAGAAATAAAGATTCCGCTCTCCTTGAAAGCGAGGGGTGGGGAAAAAAAGACAGGTTAGGCAGGGTTATCGAAAGAAGCGAAAGTCATTGGGAACGGTGGGGTAAGAACTTGTCACAATATCATGAGATGATAACTTTAGGCCTGGGAAGGAAAGAAAAGGAGTGCTAGTGGGCAGGAAAAATCATTCCTGACTTGTCGAGGGAAAAGGGGCAAAGGGTTCGGCTCCTGCAATCTGTCAAAAAAGGGAGGGAAAGCGCGCGTAAGGCATCTTTTTTTCGAGGGTTGTCAAAAAAGGACTTACAGTCTTCAGCGCGGACTAAGGGAGGAAAAAACGTACTCGAAATGGTCAGGGGAAAGGCAGTGGAAGATTGTTCCTTCTCATAAACAAAATAAACGCTTCAAGAATAAAGTGAGTACTCGATTGGAAGAATCTGTCCTTAGGGGAAGGAGGGGAAGGGAGGCGGCCTGCTCTACAGCATGGCGAAAGACAATAACAGGACAAACATCGAAGAGGGTGTACCTATGTTAGGACGGCCACTAAAGAGGTTCACCTGACTAAATGAAATGGGGAAAAGGAAGTGGGAGGAAGGAAGAGATCAACATTGAGCACAAATTATAAGAAACAAAAGCGGAAATAAAGAAGATGAACAAGAAAAAAAAATAGGTTTTTCGATCCGTTGGGACTCTGGGAAGTCGAAAGGAAAAAAGACGCGAGAGAACCGCTCTTTGACAAGGGAAAGAAAAAAAGGGAAAAAAGCTCATCAAAAAAAAGAGGGAAGGGGTGTGTAAATTGTTAGGGCGAAAAAAGGGGGCAAGCGGTTGACAAGAAGCAAAGCTGTCATTTCGAAACGTCGACTTTCTGTTCAAAAGGAAAAGGATGAACCCAGCAAGGCCGAGAAAACCTCTTCTCTTTAAGAAAATCAGCGTCGGATGGGGGCGAGGGGTGTGCGAAAACTGTTGATAGCTTACAGCAAAAAGGGAAGTCAAACCGGTATGTTTCGTCAGAGGGGACCTTAAAGGGGCCAAAAATACATAGGTGAAGCGGCGGAAGGAAAACAGAGGGAATGGCAGTCAGGGTCGGGAGCCATTGAGAGTGACGAGCGAGGAGCAGCGAAAGGGGGAAGCGAAATAAGAAGGATGAGGGAGTAAAGAGCAGACGATACATAATCGTGGGGGAGACTTTCCAGGGGGGTAAGTTCTTCTCCTGACAGGGGAAAATGGAAAAGCAAATTTGGCATAGGAGTACGTTGGGGCACTTAGTACGCGTCGGACTTCAACCATGGGGCCGGAATAGCACTCGAAACCGGAAAAAAAGGAAGAGGGAGTACAAGATTGTGCAAGCCTGTTTTGGAAGAAGAACTTTGCAAGTACTACTAAAAATTCAGGAAGCACGGATTCACCCAATCCTTGGAAAGGGCAAAGCGTTCCTGTTCGCACGAATGGAAGGGGGGGAGAGAAGCTATCCGTCTGTAAAGGGCTCTGACCAACTTAAAAAGGGAAAAGAGGGGGGGGAAAGAGATGGGAGGAGAACCTGCCGCAGCAAATTCTCTCAAACACATGCAGAACGCTACGATTTGCCTTCTCTGGAAAAGAAGGAACATAATAAATGCGCTGACTGGAGGTGTGAAAGAAAATAAACAATAGAGAACATTTGGGTGGGAAAGTCACTTTGGGGGAGAGCAGGACGTGGCCTGTAAAGAGGGACAAGTGGGAAAGGGGAAAACAAATTGGGCGTAAAAACGAGTGGAAAAAAAAAGAGGGACTCTTTCAAGGGTTTGACTGGAGGGCAGGGCATGTAAAATAGGGGTCTGCAAGCAATGAAAACGCGGGATTAGACTTGAGCTTAATCAGGAGATCGTAGTATAATTGAAGATAGGATTTCGCTCAGGGAAGTCGGTGCCACTGCTGGAAGGGGGCTGTGAAAAAAAAAAAATCACCGGGTTCAAACCAAATTAGAAACAAAGGAGTAAACTAACAAGACGGGATGGGAATTGCCTGGTGAACCTCATCTTCATAGAACGGCGTGAAGCGGGCGGTGATCGCTCCTCATTGTTGGAATATGAAGGGGGCATCCTAACAATAAAGGGTCGTCGGAAAGCAAGGTTTGTAAAAACAGCAGGGAGAACTGTGTGACCGTCCAAAAGAGACTGTGTGGAAGAACAGGAGGGCTTTAAAGCGGCGAAAAGATTTCACCGATTTACAAAAATTCCTATCGTTGTCGGGGGGCTGGGCAGGAAGAGGTAACTCTGGAAAAGGACCGGAATAAAGCTGGGGAAGGATAAGTAGTTACAGCGAATGTCCGAGCATGGGCATTCTCGTAAGCCTGAAAAAAAAGTTGGGGTAAGTAGAAAACAAGCATCTCGAAAAAAAAACAACACGGAGGAGAGAAAAATATTAGATGGACATTTTGTTGCGAATGCAAATCAATTCTATGATTTTCTCCACTTCTCAAGTGAAAAGGGTCGGCTGTAAAGATGGGAGACACCGCTTTCAATAGTGTCGGCGGTGAAATACACGAGTTCAAAAAGGCGCATGTGTCCCATCAGGGGGAGAGAAGATGAAACACATGGGAAGTGCGAACACTAAGAGTCTTCATATGCGCCCGGATTTTTCCCAAAACGGTTAAACGAAAACGCTGGTGAGGATCCACGCACCTTTCCAAGGAAGAAGTACACACCACGCTGACGCCGGTCGGAGGGAAAGAAGATTTCAAAGGAATAAATCCCAGGCCGTCAAGGGGGATCAAGCGGAACGAAACGGGTTGGACGGGCGGTAGGGGCAAGAGAAAAGGCGTAAGAAAGTGAGAAAACCGCAGTCATAGTCATCACTTGGAAGTAAACATGGGGGGTTCCTCGAGATAACGGGAAAGGAGTCCAGGGGTAATCAGCGTCATAGGGCTGAATCCGCTGGCAGAAAGATAATCTAGTTTACAATGAAGGGACGAACACATCTCACCCAAGAAAGCGAAGCTTTAAAATTCGGTTAGAAAACACACCTCTCTCCCAGGGGGCTCCAAGTAACAAAAAGGGAGTGCTCGGCCCGTATAATCAGACGAGGGGCCGGAAAAAAGTTCTTATTGTAATGGCGGGCAACATTAAACAGCGGCATTTACGCAGGAGGGAGCCTACTAGTCATTAAGTCAAAACGAGGATACGACGGGAAGCTAGGGTGCGATCAGCATCTGAAGTTTCGGTCGAAATATCTCAAAGGCGCGGGTTGGGAAAACGGTCACCTAGAAATGACCCTCTCAAGAAGGCTGTCGGGGGAATTTATAAGGCCTGGGGGCAAGACGGCATCAGGGGAAACGTCAAATTCGTCTATGATTGGGGGGATCGGACTTGAAGGGAGGTTTTGTACGGGGCAAAGTTTGAAAGCTAGAAAAAGGCGGGAATCAGGTTATTGGGAAAGAAATACGCGAAGGCATGGAGCGGGTGGCGATTTTCGACAGTGAATGCACAGCGGCGCAAACAAGCCGCCATAAGGACTAAAGATTAAAACGGGACTAGATGAAAGTAGATTTCCGAAGGGGCGAGAGCACGACTCCACGCGGACTTCAGACCGAAAAAAAGGAGTACGGAAGGAGAGTAATCAAAATGAGGAGGGGGGGATTAAGGAGAGGAAAGAGCGGCTGAGGGCTCGAGCGTAAGGCGCTTCGACCTCAGGAAAAAAGCTGAATCTGGTTTGACAGAAGATTAGGCCAGAGGAGGAAGAGGTATTGCTCCTTACAAAAATTAAGTGTTGAAGGAAGGGGGGGGGAGGGCCGAAAGACAACAGTTTCAAGAACACTCACCCTTGTCACTAGAGAAGGAATATCAACTATCTCCTCAGATGGTTGAAGGGACCAGGAAAATTTCGGCGCCGGTTCATAGAAGGGGAAAGTAGCAGAAAACGGACAGAATGAGGGACGAGATGGAAACGGTCGCAATCCTCACATGGGAAACACTAAGGGCGAAACAACAAACAAGGGAGGAAAGGCAGAAAAGAACAATTTTGGCAACCAACGTTGGTGTTTTTGTTTGGTGGGTTTTTTGTGTTTGGTTTGGTTGGTTGTTGTTTGTTCCCACCCCCCCAAAAAACACCCCCCCACCCACCCCCCCCCCCCCCCCCCCCCCCGCCACCCGAAAGCCCCAAACCCCGCCCCCCCCCCCACCACCCCCAACACCAAAAAGGGCCCCCCCACCCCCAAGAAACCCACCCCCCCCCAAAACCCCCCCCCAACCCCACAAAAAAAAGACCCCCTTAGAGAACCCCCCCCACCCCACCCCCCCCCTCCCCCCACCACCCCAAACAGATCCCCCCCCACCAAACCTACAAACCCCCCACACACACCCAACCACCCCCCCCCCCCCCGCCCCCCACCCAACCCCCCCCACACGCAAACCCCCCACCCCCCCCCCCCCGCCCCCCCCCCAATCCACCGAAGAGATCCACCCCCCCCCAACCCCCATAGCCCCAAAAACCAGCCCCCGCCCACAAAAAAGCAAACCCACCCTTGTTTTTTTGCACAAAAACAAAAGAGAAAAGGAGAGAGAGGAGCACCCCCCAAAAAAAAACAAAAGAGAAACGAAAAAACGGAAGGCATCGAGCAGTTTTAGCAAAACTGGCTGTTCTTCTAGGCCAAAAAATGAAAAAGAAAACTTCACCTTCTAAAAGGAGGAGGCAGTTCAAAGGCGGCAGGGGATATTGCTCTGCGATGGTGGAGTAAGGGGGGGGACTAAATGGGGAATAGATGATGTGCAACAAACTGGATCGGGGGAAGTTCGCGAAACCGGCCGGGAGACTCCAGGGCGCGAAAGATTTCAAAAAAGATCTTAGGTCACGTCTGGGGAGGGCCAAATATCCGATGGAACGAGGGAAAGAGCGAAAGGCGAAGGTCCAGATTCCACAAACGGCAAGGAGTCGCACTCGGATTAAAGATCGGGGCAGTTTATCTTTTGAAAGGGGCGTCAAAAGAAAGAAGGCGCAATGCGAACGGGGGCAAGGGACATCGAAACAGGTTCATAGAGGACGGGGAGCACTTTAGTACGGTCTCTGGGGGACAGCAAGGAGGAAGTGGGAAATACAACTCAACACAGCAACATGAAGGGACGAAGAAAGGAAGTTTTTAGCAACTAGACTTCTGGGACAAAAAGGCAAGGTAAAGAACCGTTGCCCGGAAGCGAAAGTCCGTAAGCCCGGGGACCGAAGAAAGCAGACGGGCTTTAGGGACGGCAGCGCAAGTGGGAATCGAAAGCCGCGATAGGGGTGCAAGGGGCTTCTGACAAAAAAGGTTCGAGATGGTAAGAGGTCGAGAAACCGCCGCAGCGCTTTCTCAAACGGCGGGGGAAAAGGAGAGAGGGGAAGAGGAAATGAGCGAGGGAACAGCCAGAGGAAATGCCTGGGGGAAGGCAAAGCAATACGCCATAAACACTTTTGTAGGCACTTCGGGCCCCTGACGGGGGGAAAAAAGAAGATGTCGCAGGATCGTGGGAAAGGAAAAGTGGCTATTTAATTTGGGTTGGTTAAAGAGGGGTCAAAGAGCGCTTTCCATTGGCAGTTAACGGGGGGACGGGAACGTCTGTAAAATATGTTGGGGGGATGCAGCGAGAAACTGATTCCGGGGGGGGAATGAATAGGAAAGCCTGAGGATCGTAGAAAAAAATCAGGCGATCTTGGATGAGAGGACGTAAAAGGGGGGGGTCCCAGGAGGGAAGGAGTTTTCTACTGGCGACGCAGACGGAAATTTTCAAAGGGAGGAAACTCAAAACGGAGGGGAACTTTGAGTCTGGAAAGATAGGAATCAGACCGAGGGGCAGAAAGCCGGGCTTCTGTCGCCGAGAAACGGGGTTAAAGCGCGCATTTCCTCAAAGTATTTGGAGAGCAAGGTTGGGCTGGAAAGCGGACTATCTACCCTTGATCAAAGAGGGTTGGGGCCAAGCAAAGGAATGGCGTTCATAGGCGTACAGACGAAAATTTCCCGGTTCAAAAAATGCTCCTACGGAGGGGGGGGAAAAAGAGGGTTAACGGAGGGAAAACGATCGGGAAACACTTCAGGACGGGGGGACGACAGCTCCCTGCAGAGGGGAAATGTCGAAATACCGAATTGATTTTGAACAGTCCAAAGAAACAATGGCTATATCCTCCCAACCCCAAGGAATAGGATGAGAGAGATGCTTGTGTGGGGAAGGCAAAAGGATTGTCGTGGAACTCCCTTTGAAGAAACATAGTCCGTGTTGTACCCTCTTGCTCACCCCTCTTATAAGACGGCGGGACGGTCAGTTTGTACGAAGAGACCCGTCTCATTATTGGAAGAGACGCGGGGAAAAATCTAGGAAACGCCACTTACAGGACAGGCCAACACCCGCCGGAGGCTTAATCAAAGGAGGGACGACCTGCTTTTAAAATAAAAGCTTTCGTAGGACAAACGAGGGGGTAGTATGAGACGTAAACAAAGTAGAGGCACGAAAAGACCGAACGCTATGAAGAGTCCTTCTGGTCCGGACATTCAAGAAGGGAATAAAGCAAAGGGGGAAGGGTGATGCTCAAGGGGGGGCCGTCGGGAGTAGTAAACGTAGACAGACTGAAATCGAGGAGAAAAAAAAAGAGGGTCGAACTGAAAAAAAAAAAAATTAATCTCCTCCCGTCGGGAACTCACATCGAATCAGATTCGGGTCAAGAAGAGGGGGTCAGAAGGGCAGAGAAAATTCACCAAACGACACTGTTAACCCCTTCCTCGGCGCCGAAAAAGGACTAATAAAAGGAAAGACGACCTATTGGGGGAAAAAATAGGAACAAACCAAAGAAACAGAAAGGCCAGTTTGCCAGTAAATGAATTGACTCATGAGTCAGGGAAACGACATTTAGGAGGAGGAGGAATTTACCGAAAGCATGGGCAAGGGCTGGCTTCCGACGATAAATTCGGACTCACGAGGCTTCGGGGCCGGTCAAGGAGGCAAGTGTTCCTCTTTATGCGGCAAGGGGGCGGCTAAAAGAGTCGTGGTTGAAAGGGCAAAGGGGGGGGGTGCATAGAACAAACTTACACTCCTCCTCATGCGAGATGAGAACTTTATTGAAGGAGCTACGGAAACGCCGTGGGGGCAGGAAAAAAAAAGGCTGCTAGAGGGGGGGGCCGTAATCCCATTGCGTCCGGATACGGGGCAAGTGTTCGGATCAGGCACTTTGTTGAGAGTGAAAAAAAAAGAGAAGCGTGCAGAGAGGTGGGGGCGTGGGGGCTCATAGTACGGCAACTTCAGGCTTCGCAGCCCTCGGATGAAAACGTACAAGGAAATAGTCAGGAATTGCGTGTCCCTTGGTCAGCGGAAGAGGCAGAAAAAAGAAAAGAGGAAATTCAACCCTATTATTATAGAATTCGAGTAACTCGACCGTAGGGGGAAGAGGGAGTGAGAGGCTGCGCTGCGGCAAGCTTGGCAGCGGGCGCAGAACAACAGACTGATCTTTTTTCAATGGGGAAACAGGAAGAGAAAATGAAGTCTCGGTTCCGCGCGGAAACCGGGTTGAGAGGTTGCTTGCCGAGCTAGTGGAACAAGGGTCGCACAAGGATCCGCAACACGAGGAGCAGGATATCACTGGAAGAAAGAAGATTTAAATCAAGTTTCAGGGGGTAAAAGGAAGAGAAAGGGGGAAGGAAAACAAAAAATGTGACCGCGATACTAAACCTCATCGGGGGAAAGACAGGAGAAAGAAAAACAATTTAAAACGCTCTAACAACAACACAAAGGAGAAAAGCTCGCTCTTTCATGGTGAAACCGCGACAGAGGGTTGAAGCAGAACGAAAAAGGTAACCAACTGGACTACTTGAGGGGGGAGATGCAAAAAGAGGACCGCACTCCCGAGGGGGAAAAAAGATCTTCGACGATTAGTTAATATAGGATTCAAGCGAGGGGACGTGGGGGGCGAAAGGTATAGCTGCGGAAGAAAACCAACGACCTTCCACCAGGGATTTGAGGCCAACGTCCCGGGAACGTCTTTGCGACGAAGCAATCGGGGAGGAAAATTTCAACAAGGAGAGGGGCAAATGGAGGGTAAAAACAGAGGGAGAGAAGATCGAGAAGGCACGCCCGAGCTCCACATAAGTCAATAATCTCAATCGATTACCTAATCGGGGGGGGAGGGGGAAGGGAAGCGTTTTTATAAGTCGGCTCCGAAAGGGAAAAAAAACGGGACACACTATTTCATAATACTTTTGGACAGAGGGAGTACCGTCGTTTGCCCGGGGAGGGGTGTCCATTAGACGACAACCGAGACCAGCAACGGGATCTCAGCGGGTACAAGAAACTGTGGAAAGGGGGGAAGGGAAAAAACAAAGGGTGCCCCGTACTCCTGAAAAATATAAGAAAAAGGGGGAAAGGACGGCCAAACCTAGGAAGAGGGGGAAGGGATCCAAATGAAGTCGGACAGAATTTAAAAAATTGGTCCTCGAAAGAGGATGACGAGAGTTACTTTAAGAAAAAGGTGGAAAACGAGCAGTGGTGCAGATTTGAGAGAAAAATGCAGAGAAGAGACTTCGCTTCGCCCAACGAGGAGCGAGGGTGAAGAAAATGATAGGAAATTGCGCAGCCATCTCTGGTAAGGGTTGGCAAAAAAAATGAAAAGAATAAATTTTTGTCGGTGCGCATGACAGTGGTATGTCATCCATCCCGAGGTCAGCATTGTTACTTGGAAACGGTCAAAAAGGGGTATAGTGTGGGCCGATGGTAATCGAGCATTTCCTTGGGGGAGAGCGAGGGCGATTTGTACAAGGTCAATTAAACTAGGGGGTGCGTTTGGAGGGACGGAGAAGACTATAACAAGGAAGGAATTGAATAGAGCAGAGACGAAGGCATGGAAGGCGAGGAAAGAAGTGGGAAGGTGGGGGGACAGAGTTGTCAGGAAAAACAGAATAAAGCTCTACGGGGGACCTGAAAAAAAAAAAAAAAAAAAAAGGGGGGAAAGAAAAACCAAGGCCCACTACTTAAAAAGGGGGGAGGGAAAATGAACTAGACGGGCAGGCTTGAAAGAATCAGGTCAATAGGAACGGATCAATCAAAGGGGGCGTGAGTCGAAACCTGAGTTGAACGTGCAAAAAAACAAGAAATATTCCTCGCCCTTTTTCAGGGGGACAGGAAGCGCTTAAAGGGAAGAAGGCGGGGGGGGCCAGGCGGGTAAGGGGATTGAAGCGCCGAAATTGAAACCGATTTTCCACTCATTCTACGGGAATGGCTTTTCATTGAGGGGGGGCGGACCACGAAAAAAAGATAGAAGGAGGGGGAAGGAACAAGGTTACCAAAATGTCAGGTCTCCTTTCGCGAAAATAATCAGAGGTTTGGGTTCCGTCTCAAAACAAAATGCGAAGAGAGAAAACACGAGGGGAGGGTTCAAGGTTGGGGTTGGTTTGGTTGTGTGTTGTGTTTGCGAAAGGCAAACAGTCATTATGGAGCAAAACGGAAATTGAGTCTTCCTTGGGGGGGGGGGATGTCCGTTTAAAACAGATCGCCGACGTGTACTCTCATGACCGAAAAGGAGGGTGACATCTGGAAATCTTCGGACGGGGATGAGACGAAAAAAGGGAAGGGATGTCCATCACTTAAAAAAAGTCCATGGAAGAAGGGAGTGGGGTTTGGTTGGAAAAAGAAGAAAAAAGGGGTAACAAAGAATTTTGAAAGTTCTAAACAAAAGCGTGAACACTCACCCCTCTTAAGAACGCAGGTCAGGTGGGAATGAAAAGAAAGGGGAAGGTAATTAAAAAGACCGTCGTGGCATTTGAAACAAACGGGTTAAACGTCGGGGCGGTAAGTGCAAAGTAGAACCTTCCCTTAAAGAGGGACACATCGGGGGGGAACAAGGAAACGGTAGAATCGGGGGGGCGAGGGGAAAAGGGGGGGGGGGAAAGAGGTCAATTAGGGGCGCTTAGGTACTCAGCGCTTAGATAGAAATGCGCTGGAGCGCAGGGTGCCTAGACGTGACTGACCGCTGGGCAGGGAGAGAAGATGGTGGCGATTACCGGGGGGAGGAAGAACAAACTTCAGAGCGCATTCAGGGTACCAATCTTTAACAACAAATCACCACTTGGGCAAGGGTTCCAAGGACAAATGCTTGAAAAAATCAGGGGATACTACAAGTACTGGGAAACGAGAAAATACAAAAGGTCAATATTTTATTCTTGATGGGACTTAAGGATAGTTGACATCTTGCTATGCAAATCCTATACAAAGAGCTCTCCTGTCCCCTGTTGGTGGTTCTCATAGAACTCCTGCTAGGCAGTCAATCGGGGCTAAAAGCTCGTGGTTGGGTAACTTGGGTTTGTTCAGGCTTCACAGATCGAAATCGGGGGGGGGGGGAAGGAGATGGGAAATAATAGAACGACGAAAGGCAGGGGGACCGTTTGGACTTCGCGATGCATTGGGAATAAGGCCCTTTCGGTAACTGGGAATGGAATATGTTTTTTCAAGGGGTTCAGACAGGGTCAGACAGGCTTGCAAAATCATTGGGTGTCTGGTTCTAAACCGGGAGCTTCGGGTCATGGCTTGAGGGGGCGGGGGGGGGAGCAGTCGCTTCAGTCTGGTCATCAAGCAGCGTACTAAATGACAAAAACATCAAAAATTAAAGAGTAGGGGCCAGGCGTTTAATTGACCGAACGGCGACGGACCATACTCTCACGGCGACGTCAACAAGTATTAATGGGACTCATTGCCGGAGGTGGAATAGACTGAGTCGCTGCGGACTGCGCGACCGTAAAAGCTGGCGAAAGAACAAGACATCAGTTCTAGCGGGGGGGGCTAAAGGGGGGGAGGGAAGGGGGGAGGGGAGTAGTAGCTTCCCTCTTTCTCGGACCTACTTTCCGGGCTAAACTTGGAAAATTACCTGGGGTGAAGGATTGGTTCAAGAAAGAAAACTATAAACAGTTTACCCACCAAAAAATCACGGGGGGAAACAGTGGAAGAAAAACCTCTCAGTACAGGGAAGATAAAAAGACGAAGGGAAAATCGCAGAGAGATTTGGGTAAAAAAGACATGCATTGAGGGTCCTCCTTCTGGAAGGTAGAAAGGAATGAAGGGAAGTTGGGGAGAACTGACCGCGAGATCTGACACAGTCTCTGAATCTTTCGAACCCATGTGACGAAAAAGAAAGAAACAAAGGAAAGGAGGGGGAAGTCAAAATCGGATGTGTGTAAATTGTTTGAGGGCAGAAAGGTTTGTTCCTGTTTGCTAGAAATCCTCGTAAGGGTGTCAAAACGGGGGCGAGCTTTTAGGATCGCGTCTTACAAGCAAACTGACCAATGGGAAAACTGCAGAGACAGGAGTCTATAAGTCGATTAGAGGGTTGCGGATACGGCTAAACAGTTTGGGGCTAGCAAGCCCAAAAAAATCCTTCAACCGGAGGGGGAACGTCAGAGGAAAAGGAAATGAAGTCATATGGAAAAAAAGGGATAGGGGGCTTCCGTCAAAAAACATAAGTGGTTGCCAATCTTGTAATCCCCATCTTCTCTGAAGGCCGCAAGACATGAATAATGTCCGCAGATTCAACATCCGGAAAGGAGTGAAATACGAAAAGGTCTTAAAAGAGAGGGGTTTATCTGCGTTTTATGCGGGAAAAGCGAGTCGCCTCCCTGTCCCCTAGGGGCTAAGAAATATTTAATACGGGGAAAGAGGTGGTACGCGGGCGGAGGGTACAGAATGAAAGGTGGTCCGGAATGAAAAAGAGACCAAATACGAAGGTCAAGGAAGTAATTTTCGCAACTATACTTATTTGCAAGACAGTGTTTCCTGAGCCTATGGGGCCGAAAAAAAAGTACGCCGAAATTCCCTCAAAGGGGGAAATTAAGGAATCAATCCCTGTGGACCAACGGGAGGGCTGAGAGCAGGAAGTTAAGTATAAGATAATTCCTATCTGAAGGGGGAGGAAAACCCTTTGAAAAAAGATTGGAGATAAAAGGGAGATAAAAAAGGACCGCATCAAGCCGGCTCTGACTCCACGAACGGCGACTCGTGGGAATTATGTCTCACGCTGGAAGAAAAAAGAGAAATGACGGAGTGGTGAAGAAAGCGCCATAAGAAGTTGGGGGTGCAAAGGAGTGGCCAAAGGACTTTTAAGGAAGGTCAGCATGGGACTATGAAAATCTACTTTGTGGTGACAGGTAAAAAGGAGGCATTGCAGTGGGGGAAAGTGAAGACGGATTTGTGAAAGACGAAGTAAAGATGCGTGTCTTTCAGCGGAGAGAAGTATAAGGGTATTATAGGGAAAGGCTGAAGAAAGAGATCGCACGGAGGATGAAAAAGTTCTGATCATGGACGTAGGGGTGGGAAGGGATGAGGGTGGAGAATTGCCCGGCTGTACTGAAAACAATTGGGGGGGGGGAAAATTGACAAAAAGAAGCCTGGTCGGGAATTTGAGGGGGCGACAGAGGTCAAGACAGCAGGTACCTCAAATAGGGTGAGTGCGAAGAGATGACTTTTTCCCGGGATCGCCCTCAAAAAAATAGTTTCGCGAAAGGTGGGTGGAGGGAAAGGCAGCCCTATTATGGACTTCAGAGGGACGGTGTTCCCAAAGGAGAAGGGGAAGGGGGTTGGAGAGGAGGTTCATAAAACGAGGGAAAACGGGGAACGCGAAGGACTGACGGTGGGCTGTCGTAGGGAAAAACAAGAAAAATCACTGGGGGGGCCGACATCGTTAAAACCAGAACGTTTAAATGGACGAGTACGGAGACAACATGGAAAA
>Ga0179591_1168163_pt1 | contig 13170 bp, 19 predicted proteins | sample CZOMad2_1_08_16f_FD_182891 | JGI IMG/M metagenome (GOLD analysis project Ga0179591, IMG submission 182891) | Vadose zone soil fungal communities from Angelo Coast Range Reserve, California, USA - CZOMad2_1_08_16fungal (PacBio error correction) | ecosystem: Environmental > Terrestrial > Soil >...
AAATTCACTGGAGAAAGAGAGAAAACCGAATTGTGAAATAGTCAAGGTGCCTTCTGGATAAGTCGATTTAAAAAAAAATATAGCACGTTGAGCAAAAAAAAAGAAGTAAAACGTGGGGGAGGAAGGGGGAAAAAAAGGAAATCTAGTCCCCGTAGGGACTTCTCGAAAAACACCCCTAAAAGATAAAGAAAGGAAAAGAGACTGAAGAGGCTTCGAAAAAAAGGAAGGGACGGGTTTCACCAGCATTTTGAAGGGGCACGAGGAGGAATAAATCGGGGGGGAGAGGGGTGATCTGGTCAAGCGTCAGTGCTTGCACCTCAGCTGAATCAAAAAAGGGAATTGAAAGGGTCTTGGCAGGGAAGGGGGGGGGTAAAATTCTAAACAATTTAGGAGGGGGGAAAGAGTCCCTGGTCTATCATCGAAAAAATAGACGGGGGAGGAAACCTATAAGGAACAAGGAAACCGGGGAGAGATCTCGTCGGATGGTGGGGGAAAGTCCATAGTAGCACTGGACGAAAAACGATGGGTTTCAGGAAAAGGAGGAACCGGGGTTTTCAAAAGGAAAAAAAAAAGAGACGCAGGTCACAGTCCACGAAGGAAAGACTGGAAAAAAAAGTCTAAACGGAAATCAAGAGAAAACGTGTAAAGGGGAACACAAAAGGGAAAAGACAAGGGACGGTCTCGGAAGACACACAAAAACAAAGTGGGGAAAGTATGATAAGAGGTGGAGTTCTGGTAGAGCAAGCCGGAAAAGAAGGACAGCGGCACATGGTCGGAAAGAGGATGGGGATAAGGGGTCAATAGATAAATGAGAAGGGGGAAGGTCTTTCCTCCGAATCCACGAGAAAGAAGCGAGGGGGAGGAAATAAATGAAAGAAGAGAAAATAACGAAAGTACCCGTCGAAATGACGGCCCAAACACCGCCGGGAAGAAAGAAAAGGGGGACAGGTAATTGGGGTGTACAAGAGAGGAAAGAAAACAGTTTCATGGTGAGGGGAAGAAAAATTCCGGAACGCAGAAGGGGGTCGAAAAGAAGGAAAAAAAAACGGAGGCAAGACCGCGAGGAAGGCGGGGGAAAAATACGTTAAGAAGAAGAAAGTGAAGGAACGAAAACTTCTTATACTGCCGAATCTAGGCACTGAAACATGGAAGAAAGGGTCAGGCGTGGGGGGGCACGCAGAATTGAAAAAAGAAGGAACAAAAAAGGGGGAGAGAAGGTTGTGAGGGGGCCGGAAAAAATGAAAGGACATACGGGGGATTTGTCACAAAAGGGAGACACGGGGTCTAAAAAGAATTCGAGGGGCGGGAAGAATGAGACCAGGTCGAAGGGTGAAAGAGGAATGTAAAAGTTACCATAATTTAAAGAGAAGCGAGGGAGCTTCTAGAACCTAAGGAAATTTCCGCGGCTTCTGGCTATCCCTCTGGGAATTGAAAGGGGGTTTGGATGGAAGAGAAAGAGAAAAAAGACAGGTATCTAGCCAAGGGGGCTCGAAGGAAAAATCTCCAAAACTAAGGGAAGAGCATCGCCAACGCGATTTTCCTGGAAGGGAGGAGTGGAAAATGAAAAAAGAAAAAGGATCGGGATCTATGATAAAAAAAAAACCTCATTAATAAGGGGAAAACAGAGGATCGAAGCCGCAATCAATCCAAAAACGAAAAAAGGAAAAAAAAGGGAACCTCAAAGGTGCGGCGGCTGAACAAAAAAAAGAAAATAAGAGGGGAAAGCTCACTTGAGGAAATTACTTCACGAAAAAGAGAGAGGGGAAGAGAATCAAGCAGGGAGGTACGCAAAGGGAGGGTAATCCGAAAGGAGAGATCTGGTTAACAAGAAAAAGAAGGGGGACTAATGGGTGAAAACAGAGCCGAGCCGAAAATGAAAAATATGGTTAGAGAGTAGACAAGGAAATCTTAAGCGGTTAGCGGTCGACAAAAAAAGAAAGAACGGGCTCTCGTTTGTCGAAAGGAGGAGGGAAAGAAGACTAATGCCGGGGAAAAAAAAGCAGGAGAAAAAAGAAATGTACATGTCGGATAAGATGGCCAGAGGGAAAAGTAAAAATTTCATCACCTCGAAAAGAAGGTAAAAACAAAAAGAAAGCACGTTTTGATTTTCGGGAGGGGAATACTGGTGCGAATGGGGCAGGGTCGAAATGAGAGAGAAAGGTCCGATCTTCCCAACACCGAAGCCAAAGAGATGGGAAAGAGATCTGAATTGGGAAAAAAAGAAATGCACAACCTCGTCTGAGGAGGGGAAGGGCACCGAAAAGGGGAAAGAAGCGGAGCACTCGGGGGTTTTTATTCAGAGATTCGTGAATAGACAGTATTAAGAAGAGGAAAATCGGTTGAGTGAGGAAAAGGAAGGGGGGGAAAGGAAAAGAGAGGGGACGGGTAAAAAGCGAAACGTAAAGCCAGCGGAAAAAAAGGGAGACGTTTATGGGAATTTTGGGGGGGGTCGATGGAATCTTATGCTAAAAAAAAAAAGGATGCAAAGAAAGGCGTCTTCAGGAAAAGAAAGATAAAAAAAAATAAAACCGAAGCTATTGCGAAGAGGCGAGAAGAGGATACGTGGCCAGGGAAAGGGAAAATGAATTGACTCGTAGGGGTCGGGCTTATGGCCCGAGTTGATAAAGGGGAAAGCAGAAAAAAAAAGAGGGAAAGGAGGGAAAAGGCGGGCATACAGAAAAAAAAAAAAGGAGAGATACGACCGTCAAATAGCGAGAAGGAATAAACTATAGAGAGGAAAGTAGACTTCGGTGAAATACGATCTATCCTGACTAACCCGAATGGACGGGTCAAGAAGAAACAAGAGAAAAAGGTCGAAGTGAAGAGAACTCGAAAGGGAGGGGCAGGAGGGCCACTGGGAAGGAAAAAGGGAAAGAGGCGACTCGATGGTACGAATAAAAAGGCTCAAAGAACCTTCGGCAAGGAAGTGACAGGTAGACGGGTATACAAACGAAAGCAGAAAAAGTATCAAAAAAGCGAGAGGAGGAAAAGGGGAACGAAAGAGTGAAAAGAACGCGTGTTCGGGCTAAACAAAGAGGAGGGCAACGAAAATGACAAAAAGACAACGGCTCGCGGACTAAAACAAAGAGGAGCCTTGATCGGAGGAAGACCGTTTGCCTATGGGTAATGCCCAAGGGCGCGGGCAGGGGGGGGCGGAACACGCAGCAGTTCAGCGATATTTGGGGGGAGACGTGGGTGAAAGGAATAAACCCAATAACCGGGGAGACAAACGACAAGAAAAAAGAAAATGGGGGACGGTGCGAATGAGCACGGAGACATCCACCGGAGTGGGAAAGGAGTCGAGAGGTCAGGGTTCGGCCTGGGGCAATCCCGAAGTACTAAAAAAAAGCAAAGAACTAGAAAATTCACCGCCGTACAAAACGCAAAAAGGATAAAAAACTGGAGACGGCTGGAGAAATGGGAGCACTGAAAAAAGACAAACAAGTGCGCTGGAGGGAGAAAGAAGAAGAATGATAACAAAACAAAGTAGGAGTGAAGAAAGAGAGAGATTTTTCTCGGGGGAGGGAACACGACAGCGACCGGTTGGGGGCTTTAATTAAGGAAAAAGAGTAGAGAACGCAATCCTGTATTCCTATCCGGTCTCATCTGGGAAGTTTAGGGGGTCAAACGGGAAAGGGTGCTAAAGGGGGGTGGGGGGATGTGGAGAGGAGTGTTGGGTAGTCCGGCAGGGCTGCCCAGGAAGAACTGAATCCGAAAAAACAAGGGAGGAAGGGCGGTGGTTCTTTGGAGCCCCTCATGCTCATAAGACCGGGAAACAAAATAGGGCAGCCCACCAAAGTCGAAGGCTAAAAAAATCGGGGAGAAAGGGTGTTGGGTTGGAATTAAGGAATAACGTCGTCAAGCAAATCGTGCATAAAAGGAGGGAGGGTTCCAATAAAAAGGCCCTCGCCCTTGAAAGAAACGAAAATGCAAAGGAATGAAGTAAACTAAGAACTAGAAGATGGGAAAGATGGTGATGAGGATCAGGTGGGAAGAGGACCGATACGGGAGAAAACTCGGAAGTAAGAATCAATTCAGAAGATATCACGGGATACTGTTGCCGGCGGAAGGATAAAGGAAAAAGAGACATACCGACCAAAAGGGTGTAAGGGAAGAAGGGACGACCACATTGGCGAGAGCCGTGCGGGCACAAAAAGGAGGGCCATCTTAGAAATAGAGTCAACAAAATGAAGTCTGGAGCACGCTGTAAGGATCCAGTAGAAAAAGTTCACTAAGAAGGAGGGGAGAAGGGGAAAGAGGAAAAAAGAACGACGTAATCTGAAGGGAGTGATATATCATAGGAGCTGAGGAAACTGTAATCTCCCTAGCCCAGGAGTCTTTGGTAAGGGACTGCCATCCGGGGGAAAAAAAAGAAAAAAGGAAAGGGGACGGGCGACCCTCAGGTAACCTTTCGAGGGCAATAAAACAAAGGAAAAAAGGAAAGGAAAAAGGATCCTTAAGGGGAACTGGGAAGTTCGACACGATCAGAAAGAGGGGAGCAAATACCGAAAAAGCGAAGTATTGGCTCGGCATGGGGTGGAGTTAGAATTAATTTCAAAGTCTCTCGGAATTGCAGAAGGGAAGCAGAAGAAAATCTGTAAAAGAACACAAGGGAAAGCACTTAGAGGGGGGGCCCTTGGGACCCCGCTACTTTCCGCGGGGAAACGTCAATTGGTGAAGGTTTTTTACTGGGGGATTGGGGTAGGAAGACCTCCCCGATTGAAAGGCCAGAGAAGAACCAAAACCATGCGTAGTCAAAGAGAAAGAATAAAACTATGAGAGGGAGGAAAAGCAAAAGCTGGGCGAAACCGCTAGCAGGGAGAAGGAGATTCGGGCAGCGAGAAAGAAGAAAAAGAGAGAGGTTGTAAGGGCGACACGCCATACGATCAAGTGGAAAAACAGAACCAAAAAAAAGCAACCAGGAAAAAAGAAATTGAAAATACGGCCATCCACAGAACAGGATGGCTGGGCCAAAAAAAAACTTGTGGTAGGTGTCGGAGTGATTAAAGTCTTCAGGGGGAAAGGCGGAGACTGATAAAACGACAGCGGAGGGAGTTATCAAGAGAAACTGTCTGAATTCGATGAGGTAAGAGAGAGATTCATCCTCGAAAAAGAAAGAGGATGTGATGGAAAGCCCTCTAAACACGCTACAAGGGAAAAGAAGGACTTCGATACAAACATTCGTGGCAGGGAAAAGAAGTAGATGGGTGCCCGGAGGAAAAACCCGAGCCCTCCAAAAGTCAGTCGCTAACCAAAGAGGAGCAAAGAAACAAGAAAGACTTGTCACTAATTAGAGGGCCGTCAAAGTGGCCAAGAAACTGTGAAAAAGAGGGAAAAAAGAAAAAATTGCTCGGAAATCACGAAAAACGGGTAGTTCTCTACAGGGGGAAGGAAGAAAAAAGAAAAGAAAACGACGTTTCACGTTGGAGGTGTGTGGGAGGGATTGAAAAAGACTAGAAAAGCGACCGGAGACTGGAACACCCAAGCAAAAAAAGGTTTTGGGATAGCTCTCAAAAGAAAGGAAGAGAGAAAAAAAAAAAAAACACTGAAAAGCCTGACATCGCATGTCCGGTTGCGAGTCCTGAGAAGGAGGGAGCGGGTACTGCGAAACTTGTATCGTAACTACCTAGACTGAATCATGGGAAAGCGGCGAGGTCTCCCACTCAAAAGATGGGGAAAAAGGGTTAATGAGAGGAAAGAGGGAAGATACAAAGTCGGGACGAGAAGCCGAAAGCGGTGTTAGGGAATGAGGCTGGTTGAAAACGACTTTCGCCAGTCAGATTGACACCACGGAGGAACGATAAAAGGCGGGAAAAAAGGGAACGAAATTCTGAAGGTGGGTCTCCTTGGTCGAAGGGGGGGACAAAGAAGAAACCAGTGGGGACATATCGTTATACCCAAGTCTTCACGAAAAATCGGGGGAGAAAGGAAACTGGGCTAGGAGGGCTCAAAGAAGGGGTCAGGCCTCCGTTGTACGGCAGAGAGGACTTAGGGGATAGGTGTCTACAGGTATTCGCAATCGCATCGTCACATAGCTTAAATCAACGAAAGGGTGGGGAAATGCATGTGTGTCTGCTCGTAGAAAAAAAGGAGAGCGTCAAGAGGGGAAAAAAGGGAGATATCTAAAGGTAACACGAAAGGGGTTAGTGGCAACCACCCCAAAGTAGGGGGAAGGAAAAAAAAGGTTATAGTCGATCAGAGGGCGGAAATTGGGGGGAAAGGACATAGGCCTGGTAAGGTCGTAAAAAATGGGGGTGAACGGTCAGAGCTCCGTTGAGAATGAGGAGGAGAAAAAAAGAATAATCAGGTACTCGTTTACTCACTCTGCAAAGGGAAAAGGGAGAGCTAACGCCATTTTCCGCTGCAGAGCACGCTTTAGAGACACTAAAAGAAGCGCAACAAACCACGGAGGAAGGAGAGAGAGAGGAGTGAGTGGGGGAGGAAAAGAAAATTGCCTGACTTCCCATGAAGTCGATCTTATGCAAGTTAGACTATGGGGAAACGAGAAAAATGAATTCTACTGGAGGTATGACGGGGAAATGACGAAAACAGGGAGAGAGGTAATTAAAGCAAAAAGACGAAAAACTGGCCCACTGATAAGCTGAAGGGAAAAAGACCTGCCGAACGAGAATAGCGTATCAAGGGGAAGGGGTGGGTAAGGAAGAGGGGAACAACGTCGAAGGGAGTAGGAAAGAGGAAACTCCCTGGTTCTACTAAAAAAACAAAGACACGCGTACAAGCGGTTAAAAAAAACTAAAAGGGGAAGCCCCCGTGGTGTGGGGGGGGTACGTGGATAATACAAAGCTCAAACACGACTGAGGATATTAAGGAAGAGAAACGGCCGCGGGACACCTGTCAGGCGTTGTCTCCGAAAGCCTTCGCCAGTGTAAAAGATTTTTCGGTGCCCAAGTTGATGGAACTAGAGGGGGGAAGGGACTGGAGTTGTTGGCAACAACGGCGAACGAGAAAACACGGAGAAAGGAGTGAGGGAAGGCCTCCGGATCTCCTGTCTACCGTGGTGATCTAAGGGGGGAAAAAAGAAAAAAAGGGAAAAGAACCCGCCGTTTATGCGGCTCAGGAGAGAAGGAAAGTGAAAAGGGGGCTCAAATTCAAAACGCTTGCAGGTCAGGAGTGTTACAGGAGAAAGAGATAGCCCTAGAAGAAAGGAGGAAGGCCAAATTGGGGGACTCGAAGTAAACAGCTACAACCTAAAACGAGGGGAAGAAAAGAAAAAGGAATTCGATGTTCTTAATTTACGAAAGGGGTGGGAAAACGGAAAACGCACCTTAAGAATGTATCAGAATATAAAAACCAAAGCATGATGCTCTGGGAGTAGAACAGTCCGTTGGAGGAGGAAAAAAAATCACCGCAAACTGAAACACTCTTTACATGCAGGAAAAAACCTGCGAGAGAAAAAGGACGTAACGTGAACCTCACCTTATTCTGAAGGAAACGAAAAGGGATCAGTAGGACACTTTCAGACGGAAAGCCTCTGAATTCTCCGACAGATAGCTGAGGAGAAGAAGAAGTGGGGTCACCGGACGCCGTTTTGCTTTCTAACTGGTTTTACGAAAGGGAAACGAGACGATCCGAAAAAACAGAAAAAAGGGGATACGTAAGAAACGGTTAGCTAGCAGGGGGGGGAGAGTAAAACAGAAAAGGAAAAAAAAAAGGGGCTAGGGCGTTTGGAAAAAGGGCGGATAAATCGAGCTACGACGAATCCTAAGAAGAAAAAAATCAGCGCTTGAGAAGAATGGGAAATGGTAAAAAAAGAAAGTGGAAAAAAGACTGGGCCAAAGTAAAATCAAGGGAAGAACCGGGGGGGGAAGCAGAAGTTGGGAATCGCCAGAAAGTCACGCCAAGGGGGGGAGGAGGTGTCAAATGGAAATGCGAGGAGCTGGGGGGAAGTGCTCAGGGAAAAATTTCTCGGGAGGGGGGTCAAAAAAAAACAGAGCAAAAGCTTGATCCGGCCGATCGATATTCCATTGAGGAGAAAAAACCGACTTCTCTGCTGTCTTCACCGAAAGAAAAAAGAACAGGGAAGAGGGGAGAACATCTTGGTATTAGGAAAACTTCTGAAAAAGGGAATTCAAAAAATAAATCGGGTGAGGCTGGGAAATGGAAAAAGAAACATGGTGGAAGGAAAAAAGACACACCAAAAACAAAAAATAAAAAAAGGGAACCACAGGTAGGTAAAAGGGGAGAACAGGCGAAATCAAAGGAGAAGGGGGAAGGGAGGGGGTTGTTCAGATGGGTGTGATATGGGGAGTATAGCATAACAATAAAGAGAAGCGTAGCCCAGTACAATCTCAAGCAAAAAAGCCGAAAAAGAGTTTTCTAAGGCGGGGAGAGAAGGAAGAGGAAAAAAAAAAGTTCAAGCAGAGAGGAATCTCGTTACTTTTCGGATGATGGAAGAAGTGGGTTGAAAGAGGGGGAAAAAAACGGAAGAATTCCACAGGCGGGGCAGACGTACCAAAAGGAGAAAACTGAAGTACCGGAGACAAAGAGAGGAGAAGGGAGAAGTAGCATACAGTTCACGAGTCTAAAAGGTAAACGGAGATCCTTCGACTCCGTCGAAAAGGAGAGAAATGGAAGCACAGAGGACTCCAAGGTATAGAGGGAATTACGACTGGCGGGAGAACGAGTGGAAAAAAAAAGGGGCCTCCAAGAGATTTCGGAAAAGGTAACGGAAAAAAAAAGAGACGGCGTCACACTGGGGAGGAGAGATCGTTGAAAAGTAAAAACGGGGGAGGAAACAGAAAATACAGAAAGAGTAACCCTTTCTCCTATCTGGCTTCCCTGCTCTAACGAGAAGAACGCTGGGGCGGGAGCGGAAGAGAGAAAGTATCCTATACAAAAAGGAATCGCGAAAAAGAAAGGGGGGGAAAGGGGAAAAAATGGAAACGGTTGGCCTGAGAAGTCCCGAAATGGGGCGTTAGAGGAAAAAAGAAGTTGGTCATCCGCGAGTTGATTGAAAGAAACAACATTCAGAAACCAAGGAAAGAGAGAGAAAAAAAACGATCGGGGCTGGGAAAAATCTCTCCTGGGGGGGAGAGAAGGAAAAAAAGGTAAATATGAGAAGGTTGCTCAATCACAACGGACTTTCGAAGGAGAGAGAGGACAAGGGTGCAAGCCAGAAAGAAACCCAATACCTACGCAACGCGCGAAAAGAAACGCAGACACGAGAAAAAGAGGCGCCTTCTGATGAGAGGAGGAGGTAGGGAAAAAGGGGAAGAAACAAGAGAGGGAGATACTCACCGAGACAAGAGATCAGAAAAGAAAAAAAAGGGGGGAGAGGACAGATATAGCTTGTTCTCGGTTAGTAGAGCAAAAAAAGGGGTTGTTTGGAAAGGGAAAGGGGGGAAAATAGGGGAGATACTCAAAGAGACCATACAAAGGCAGCTGATACGTTCCGTGTCGGACTGTATTTCACGCAGAGGGGGGGGGGAGAAAGGGTTGTAAAGCTGGCTGGCCCAGGCCAGAAAGGAATCCCCAGACGACGAAAGGAAAAAAGAAGGTTGAGGGAAAAATTAAAGAGAAAAAAGAAGCCACCCTCGAAGACAAACAAGTGAGCGGGAATGCCAGCGAGAGTTGGAAGCGAAAGGGAGGGGGTGAGGGTCACGTCATCAATAAATCGATAAAGGGAAAATGGGAGGGACGGGGAAGAAACGCCGACCTGGCAGGAGCACAACAGAAAAAAGAAAAGATACGGAAGATTTTGTCGACGAAAAAGTGACGGGGGGATAAGGTCTGCGCGGCAGAAGTACCAGGTCTCTTCCTCATTTCACAGAACCAAAAAGGTGAACGGGGACTTGGGGAAAGGCGAACGGTGGTAAGAAAACGGCGCACATATAAAGGAAAACAGACTCAGTGGTGCAAATTTTGAAGTAAGGAAGGAATAGAGGACGGGGAGGAAAAAGGGAGCCATCTTGAAAAACGGAGCATGAAAAAAGAAAAGGAAAAGTAAAGCAACGCTGTAAGGCGTGGAGGAAAGGCGAGCAAAGAGAAAAAGAAAGGAACGGGATCGAGACGGTCTTCACTACGTTCGAGCGTGAAATTTAGTAAGGTCGTCAAAAGGAGAGGGGATCTGAACGAAGGGGAACTCTAAAAAAAAGAAAGCAGTGGTCAGGGCCGGTGCCACAGAATGGGAAGTAATACGAAGGGGAAAGAAAAAAATCATAAACCTTCAAAGCCCAATAAAACAAAAAACGCGGAAAGGAGGAAGCACCGGTCGAGACAAGATCTTACAGGAAAAAATGAAGCCTTAGCCATACAGCTTCGGCGGGAAAGGGAGGAAATTTCCTGGCCGCCAGCAAAGCCAATGGGAATGCGAGAATCAAATCAAAGCGTAAAAAAAAAAAACATTGGGAAAAAATAGAAAAGTGGGTCAAAAAAAAGGGGGGGAGCCCAGTGAGAAGGAGGTCGGGGGGGAAGAAGTGACTGATTGTTGGAATGTTCGATGTTTCAGGTTACCGCCCTCCAGTTGCATGGGGGGGATAAAAAAAAACAAAACACACAGGAGAAAAAAAAAAAAAAAAAAAAAAAAAAAAAAAAAAACCATGCTGGCACGAAGAAACGAGAAGTGCGACGAGGGCAGTATCAGGAGGAGGAAAAAGAACGCTAAGTAAATGTTTGGCCAAGCAGATATCATGGCGATCCGGAAGAGAAAAGGCTTCGTGTTAAATGAAGCGACAAAGAAAAGTCAAGAAAAAGGAAAAGAAACCAAGAGTGGGGAATAGGGGGCAAGAACAATCGAAAAGTCGTCTTGCCGTAAAGAAGAAACTGGAGTGTATTCTGGGGGGAATGAAAGATTCAGGTCAAATCTCGGTGTTAAGGACGACATCGGGGAAATAGAATAAAAACGTCTTGTTGCAAAAAAGGAGGAGGATGAGAAGGAGATGGGCCAAATCATAGAAAAACGCGGGACAGGGAAGGCGTGGCGGGTGCCGGGGTATGTCGCACGCAGACACACCTGCAGTTACAAAGGGAGATAGAAGATACACATGAAGTGGGGCAGTCGGGACGGAAGAAAACCAGAGGGAGTAAAAAAACCCTATCAAACCAACGGCGGAAGTGGAAAAAAAAGAAAGAGAGAAGTAAGTGATATTACAAGAGGGGACGAAGAATCGAAGGGCAAACGTAGAAAGGGCCCTACGAGAAAGGGAGGAGGGAAGTCATAATCACTTTCGAAGAAACGCGACGGAGGGTCTTGGACATCTGAAATGGAAGAAAAAACATCCGGTAAAGAGGGGACTTGGGAGAGGTTGTGGATGGAGGAGAAAAAGCTCAACCGGGGAGAAGGCGCAAATCAACTAGAATCAAAGGAGTTGGGTTAGGGGGGGGGAAAAGAGGACATGTCGGGAAATCGCACAAAAAAAAATACCTTCCAAAAAAGGAAGGAAAAAGAAAATAAATTGCCCGCTCGGAAAAATTGGGGCGGAGGGGGGGGGAACAGTGGTAAGTTCTAACGGGTGAGAGAACCAGGAAACGGAAAAGGGGAAGTCAGTGTAAGAGAGGGATCGGCTCCCCTCCCCGAGAAAGGGAGGACGACAGGATCGCAAGAAGGAAATCCAGAGTCTAAGAAATACCGAGGGGGGGGGAGGAAACGGTTCCGGAGGGCTCAATTCCGAGTGAAGGAAAAAAAGACACTGGGAGAGGAAAGGGAGACAATTCAAGAAAGAATGGAGAAGGGGTAAAAGGGGCGACGGGGGAAAAAAATCTGCATCCCAAGTATTACAAGGATAGGGGCAGACCGCGTATAGGAAAATAGAGGAAACACGGGCGAAGGGATCTGAGGGAAAAACGAAGAAGGTGTTCAGCCGGACCGTTGCAAGTCCATAGATTCTGATAGAAAGAATTAGGATATTGATTCGCAAATCTCGGTAGGGACAAAGATCTGACTCAAGAAGAAAGCAAGGGGTCTGTTGCACTCAAGGGGTGCTGCTGATCTTTTCTAACAACGTGGAGCTACAAGCGAAGGGGGTCTATCTCAAAGACGACGGTTTAGGAAAGTAAACCTATGCAAGAGACGGAAAAAGGAAAAAACGGGATCTGAGAATCTCGGGGGGCTGTGTTTGGAGGATATAGAGGGAGCGTCAGGGGATTAAATGGAGGGGGAGGAAAAAGAGCAAAGGGGTTCGGAATAGGCTGGGCAGAAGGAAAGAAAAAAGTAGCTATTTGAAAAACAAGAAAATTGGGCAAAGAAAAAAAAGAAAAAACAAGGTTGCCGCGGGCAACGAGCACGCGGAAAGAAAAGAACGGCATTGCCCTCGTGAAAAAACAACGTATGAGGATTAAAAGGAATAAGGACGGGGAGGGAAGAAAGCAGTGGACGCGGGGCACGCGTCATGGGGAGGCAAAGCGACTTGAGGGAGGGGCCGGCAGATGGGGGGGAAAGAGAGAATCGCGTACGGCGTAGGAACGGAGAGGCGAAAAAGAGCAAAAGGAGAAGACTCTCAACCGCTTTCACCGCGGCGCTTCAAACACAAAAAGCAGCGATCTCTATAACTGTTCATTTTTGGGGGGAAAAGAAGGGGGCAGTGGCGAAAACGTCCGTACTTGTCTAGAGAGAAAAAGGACGAGGGACGTCACGGGTTAAGCATCACAGGATAAATAAAGATGATGGTAAGATAAGAAAAAAAGAACCGTTCGGATGGCTTTAATAAAGCTCTGGAAAAAAGAGGTAAAAAGAGAGGACCGAATCGTGCGGGGAACCTGCAGGCGGAAAAAGAAAGAGTGTGAAACATAGAAAGGGCGCAAAGGGGACTCTCGTGGGGAGGAAGCAGGGGGCTGAAAGAGAAAGTTCAGAAGGGGATATTGTTCACAACTGATAAAAGCAAGAGGAGGTAGGGGAAAGGCTCCAACCGGAAAAACTCCTGGAGAATGGTGAGAGTAATGGGATCAAAGGGGAAAAAAGCAGAATGGCAAGACACGAAGGGGATAAGATGGCTCTCATAAAAGGGAGGAGTTATCTGCCAGAGAAGGAATAACACCTCGTGCTTCGTTGAGTTGGAGAGAAAGAGTACAATTAAAAAAGAACCAAGGAGCGGGTCGTCGAGAAAATGTAAGGCTCCTGTACAATACCCCCTCGAAAGGGAGAAGAGAAACGAAGGAAGGGTCGAATGGCAGGTAGGTTTGGGGAGAAGAGAAGGGAAAATGAAAGCAGGGACG
>Ga0179591_1223444_pt1 | contig 13170 bp, 14 predicted proteins | sample CZOMad2_1_08_16f_FD_182891 | JGI IMG/M metagenome (GOLD analysis project Ga0179591, IMG submission 182891) | Vadose zone soil fungal communities from Angelo Coast Range Reserve, California, USA - CZOMad2_1_08_16fungal (PacBio error correction) | ecosystem: Environmental > Terrestrial > Soil >...
TGGTCATGCAATTCTCTTGTAACCGTCACCGAAAGAATAGGAATACAGCAGGAAATTCAGCCAAAAGGGCCGGGATTTTGGTTAAGGGAAAATTCGTTGGTCGAGTCAAGGAAGGAACGGCCGCATGCTCGGCAAGGGGGGCGGAATACACCTGAGGTGCTCATTCAAAACAACACGCAGGCAATGGTACAGTTGATTAAAATGGCAGGAAGGGGGTGGGTGGGAGAAAGGCCAGGGGGTCCGGCCGTCAAATTAACACAGGCATCAATCTTGGTACGCGGGGCAGGAAATGAGGTCAGAGAAAATCCAGAGGGAAGATGGAAAGATTCCAGGGATTCGAAACGGGAGGCGTAAAGCGAACGGGAGATTCCCGTGGTTTTGGGTCAACCATCCGCGAGGGTTCGAAGCGGCACCTGGCGAGCAGTGTCGGACCCTCCCCAGGGGAGGGGGCGGATAAAAAAACCCCAAACAACCGGACGTACGAAAGAACAAGACTAAGAAATCTAGGTCAGCGAACTCCATGTCCCTAAAAAGACTCTGCCCAGTCGCCAATTCCTTGGAAAAAAACTGTGATGAAGAAACTGCACAGGCGTTCCTTGAAATGACCTACAGTGATAGTATACGGTACAAGAAAAAAAAATAGCGAAACTTGTTATGTCACGAGGAACCTAAACAAATCATCAGGAAACGAAATGGCGGGTGAGCGGGGGCTTCAGGGAGGTTGTCTCGCTGAACGGGTTCGAGTGCCTGCAACACTCATCCCGGGGTGCCATAATGCCAGGACGCGCCTGTCCGCCTCTTTTCACCGAGGAAAGCTAATCTGCAATCCGCGAACGAAATCGGGAGGACTCACGGAAACCAGCAAAGGTAGTTCCATTGTCCTTTCTTCTAGCAAGACTCAGAGAGGGGACGGAAGATTAGCGGAATCAACAAGTCCTATAATGCGCGAAAGAGAGAAAAAAGACAGTGCCCTGCACGAGTAAAATTGGGGGGGGGGGGGGAAAAAAAAAAAAGGGCAACAAATATGATTAAAGCCAGGCGAAGCTTCAAACGTAAAAGGCAGCTCTTCCGGAAAGTTGGAAAAAAGGAGGAAAACAGCTTCCGTTAGAGCAAACGGCTGGGGAAAACGGAAAGCCATAAAAATCTAAAAACGAGGAAAGGGGAAGATAAAGTGAAGAACCCAACAACTTCGGCAAGAGAAAGCAAGACTGAAAACAGACAAATGGAATAGAAAAAAGGCTTAAGTAAGCTCTTGAAAGAGGTACTTTGCTAAAAAAAAAAGGAGGGATAAAAAAAAGGGCAAGAGACAAGTTCTACGGGCGTGTACTCCGTCTTGTACAAACGCGGAAAGAAAAGGGGGGACAGAAAATAACAATTGAGATGGAAAAACACCCCGGAGACAGAAGTACTAAGCGAGAAAAGAAAGAAACATGCCGGGGTGTGTCACATATGCAATCCATCATGAAGCACCTAAGAGTGAGCAAAATGCGATCAACGTGAAACCTGCATTGCAGATATCAGGCGGGTAGGGGAGGAAAAGAACGGAAAAAAAAAAAGCGATGAGCTAGGAAAAACAACTACGCAGGCTCAATCACTCCGACTAAGGTCGAAACTAGAGACTTGAAAAAAAGGAGAAAGCGCGAGACTTCAAGGACGTACAACCGGGAAGCAAAAGAGCCAAGAAAAGGGAGGAACCAGGAAAAAAGACGAGATGAGGAAATGCGGCACATTCTCAAAGCTTCCGGAGTCGACCTGCGTCCGGAAGTCATGGAAAAAGCGACTAGCAAGGACCAAGGTAAAACCAAAAAACGAAAGTAATTCCCATCAAAGTTAATTTACCTACAAGGGGAAGGAGGGGAGAAGTAAAAGGATGAGTACGGAAAAAAATCCGGTATACTGACCTCGGTGCCAGAAAATGCGTCAGACCATCCAATATGTGTAAAAAACTCCCTGGGGAAAAGAAAAAGAAACCATGTTACAATAAGATGACACAATCATACGGAAAGGAAAAGGAAGAAGAGATTTTACAACAGCGCTCTTATTTATCGTCGAAGTAACCTCAGAGAAGAAGGGGGAACAAGGGGATCGACGCAAGGGGGAAGATATGCTTACAATAACAGAAAGAGAAGAGGGAGAGGAGGGTGACACCAAACACATTCGATGGTCACAATCAGCCGTCGTGGAGAACGATTAACAAAGGGGAAAAAGAATTATGGGGTGGTGGCCGTTCTGAAAAATAGAATGACGATACCTACAATAAGTACACGGTAGCCGTCGAGAAGGGACAGGATGGAAAAATCTATACACTTCCATGCTTTCTACTCAGGTACTTCAGGGAGTTTATGGGGGAAAAAAGGAGAAAAAAGCAAACAACTGTTGACGGCGTCAGTCCAGGGGGTTATAAAAAATCCCAAGGAAAGAAAAAAGAAAAGGTGAATCTTCATACACGAATGAAGCCATACAGGCTTACAAGAAAAGAAAAAATGAATACAATCTCACCAGGGAGGAGTAAAACGTTGGGGTCAAACCTGGTCCAAAAAAGAGGGAAAAAGGGAAGGAGGAGGACAAAAACAGAAAACCAGTGTGTCGAAAGGAATAGTATGAAGCAATCCTATCACGTCTAGCTAATGACGGAAACCGAAGAACTAAAAAGCTGGTCACTTTACGGGGATCCGTAAAAGGTCGGGGGGTGCAGGACAAAAAAATACAAAGGGGAAACATTAACACAAGGAACTTCTGTTTATAAATAATCATCGACCACGAAAGAGAAGACACATAAACCGTCTATAAAAAGAGGGGAACGTTGGGGAAAAGTCGTGGAACATGACCAAAAGAAGAAAAAAAGCTAGAAAAAAGAAAACAGTCCGTGTGGTCCTTCATCCGCAGCCCCTAGGGAGCAGTTCTGATCCCTAAGTCTCTTACAAGATTAGAGAGGAAAAAAACTAACTGTTAATAAGTTGCGGATCGGACACGGGGAAAAGTTCAATCTCAGGGAGAACAAAACACAAAGAACAACAAAACACAGATCGAAGATCACTTCCTCTCAGGGGAAGATGACGTAAGAAGGACTCTGAAGGATACAGAGCGGAGGGCACCAAACAAAGCTCGCCAGAAGTGTGAAAGAAAAAAATAAAATTCAGCTACTGTAAAAAAGAGAAAAAAACGGACGCTTATGTAATCCTAGGACTAATCCAATCAGATACGACTGCTGACATCTAGCTCGATAAGAAAGCCAAAGGAGAAACGACACATCCTTCGGGGGCCATCATTCATTCGCTCTAAAGCAAAGAAACAAGGGGAGGGTACCAAGGGGGGGGGGGGGGGGACAGGGGTGGTGGGGGGGGGGGGGGGGGGGGGGTGGTTAAAAAAACCCAGAAAGTATACTCAGAGAAAAGGGAATAAAAAGGAAAAGGAGCGGAAAAAAAAAGGCAAGATACAGCCCACACCATCAATCTCTTACACACCTCGAAAAAACACAGCGCATCATCACTAAACATATCAGAAGAAAAAAGCAAAGTAGATAAGAGGGGGAACATCGATGAATCTGTATGAATAGGCTTTCTCGAGAAACAAGGGAAAAAAAGACAGCAATAGAAGCCGAAATTAAACGTTTCATCCTAACTAATGTCGAAAAGAAATCTGAGACAAAAGGGGGGGGTGGGGGGGGGGGGGGGGGGGTGCTGGGGAAAGGGAGGGGCTGAGATAGGGGGGCGCGCGGGGGGGGGGAAAACGAAGAAGAGACGGTTAAAGAGTGATGGAGCAGAATAAAAGGAGCGCATGCATCACATACCAAACAAAAGAAACGAGGAACTGACAGAAAAAACTGCAACGCCGAACGAAGTTTATTGAACATTGACATATGTCTGTTCCCAAAAAAAAAAACAAACAAACGAGATGGGCTTGAAGCGATTCTTGCCCAAGGGGGGGAAAGGAGGAAACTTACCTCATAAGAATCGCCGGGTATAGCCGACTTCTTTCTTATTTAATGTGGAGACGGAGATGTAAAGGGACAGAAACAGGGTAGTTTATCAAGAAGGGCATGAAAAAAAAGGGGAGTCGACAAGCGCCTTTCCCATTATAAAAAAAAAAACTAAGGAAGGATGGATGAAAAAAAAAAAAAAAGGAGTGTGCAAAAAGAAGGGGGCTTCAGCAGCATCAATATACTTCACACACGGGGGCCAGGCAAGCTTTGCTGAAAAAAAGAAAGACAAAGATCTCACATCGGGGGGGAAGAAAAATAAATACTCAAGAATCTTTCAGTCCGACCTTGACGGTCGATCTCCTTGTAAAAAAAAGGAACGAAAAGGAAACAAGGGGTCAAGGAAGGGAGAGCCAGCGTACGCCTTTTTGTCCAAGTCCGGCGAAGAGTGACGAAGACACAGTCAACGGACGGAAAAAGGGCAGAGAAGAAGTAAACTAAGATAATAAAGTTCAAAAGAGATCGGCGATTTCTGCGATTGAATAGTCTGCAACGCAAGAGAAAAGACCGAAGCCAAGGAAGGGAAGATGTATCCCTATCGTGGCCCCTCTGTGCAGGAAAGGCTGCCCGGGTCAAAAGAGAAATTTGAGAAGGATGAAGAAGGTTCACTATTCTAACATAATTCTCGGTGAACGGAAAAAAAGGGGAAAGCAATTCAACAAAGTAAAGTTAGACTAGTACAGCGTTGGTGAAAAGGACAGCATCGCGACCGCGATGGCCGGTTGAAGGTACTGGGAGGAGCGGGAGAGGTCTAGTCACTTAGCTCGGAACTAGTAGGATTTAGCCACAAAAAGGAAAGAAAGAAATAATCCGAAAAGGGAGAAAATTAGGGGAAGTCTGTGCCTGCTTCTCAGCTATTCGAGACTCCGATTAAGAAAGCTCCGGAATTGTGATCGAGCAAAACGAAAGGAGAAACCTAAACGGGAAGAAGGTAGAACAAGAAAATTTAAAGGTGTGAACAGAAAGGGGGGAAAACGGGGGGATAGCGAAAGAAAAGGAAAATCACAGCACGCAAATTCTACATTGCTACGTCAACTGGGAGCTGAAACGTCCGGCTGAAATAACAAAGGGACGAGACAGAGCCTTTACACGGAACAACGCGTCAATAAAAAGGGAAAAGAGAGAGGGGGCAACTCCGCATTTCTAAAATTAAGGAACATAAGAAGGGACACAAGGAAAGGGAACTCACATGACTCACGAGGGAAAGTGAAAAATAGGGGGAGGAAAATCGGGGGGCAGGCTCTGTCAACTTGGAGGGCAAAAGTAAAAAAAAAAAAAAATAACAAAAATAAAAAAAAAAACAAAAACAATCAAAAACACGCCAAACCGACAAAAAATAAAAGGGGAGCTAGTTGGCATAATCCTTTTTCGCACTGCAACTGAAAAAACTTGCAGGGTCGAAGAAGAGGAAGAGGAGTCCATGATAAAAAAAACGTACAAGGGGAAAAATGGGGGAGGTAAAAGAATAGAGTTACTCAGCTCAATTTCTAGAAGGGGGAACCATCACCTTAGGCGGCACCCGAAGGAGGAACGAAAAAAAAAGACGACCGACATAAAGGGCCAGCGTTATTGAAATACTTGAAAACTTTTTACGTGAAGAAATGAGGAGGGGGGTATATCGGAAAGGAGGACTTTTTGAGAAGAAGGAGAAAGGCAGCTTGTGAAGTGGACTCATGCGTGCAATATCGAGAAATCACCTTCACCGGCTACTCGGGAGTAATTTCGAGGGAAAAGCTAAAAGGAGAGGAAAAAACCTTCGGGGGGGATTGAGCTAAGGCAAACCTTCCCGCTTCCACGACTGCAAATAAGGAATCGGCGATATGCTTGAAAGTCGAAAAAAGGGAAAAACAAAGGCTGCGAAATCGGGAGAAAGGAAAAAAACGGAAAGAAAGAAGAGGGAAAACGGGGAACCCTGGGTGTAGTATCGAGGGGCACACCGGGAAGAGTGCACAAAGAAAAGAAATGAAGATTTGAAAAGGAAGAGGGGGGGGATGGATTTGATGGAAGGAAGAAGGGTAGAACTGCCGGGGATGGTACCGAGTTCATGACAAAAGCGGCACCGGGGGGGGGGGGATCTGATGGAAAAAGAAGTACAAAATCATTATTGTGCTTGAGGGGTGCCAAGATCCGGAAAGGGGTGCAATCCAGAAAAAGGACGACGGAGTTCCGTCGGTGCGGGAACCAGATGGAAAAAAGATAAAGCAGGAGGGCCGGATACTCCAGACATTCGTTCCAAAACGGAATTATAAAAGGTAAAAAAGGCAGGGAAAGAGGAGACAATCGAGTCCTCTGTGAGCACCACCGGACAGAGGAAAAAAAAAAACAAAAAGACATCACAGTAACTGAGGGGGGAAATAAGGGTCCATGACTAAAAGCTTATAGGAATGAGGACAGTGGCGCGGAGGGGCTGGTCTTAAGGGAACGGAAAGGTCAGCAAAAATTCTAAAATACCAACCAATCTAGGAGGCATGAAGAGGCAGGGAGGAGGAGTAGTCCGTATATCTGTCAGTTATCGCCAGTTTCCGAAGATATTATCGGTAAAGAGGGGGTACTGGTAGGAAGTAAGAGAGAAGAGGCCGCAGAACGGGGACCCTGAATCATATTGAACAAAGGCCAGTTGAAAAAAAATCGAGGAAACATTACGCAGGAGGTATGCCTGGGGAAGACGCAGCTTGTTCTGTTAGAGGTTGTGCCAAAAGAACATGGAAGGCGGAAGAAAAGGGACGAAAGGAAGTGATGGGAAATCTTTTAGAAAAAGGGGAAGAAAGAAAAAGAAAAATCATGGACAATCCTCAAAAGTACTGTTCCAACAAGCGCCAGTCTTCGCGAAAGAAGGACAAAAAACTGTTTGCTTATATAGAAGTCTAGCTAGATTGCTGAGAGAGGAGAGAGGGGGGAACGGATGAAATCATCTTACGGCTTTCGGTCTCGGCACTTCGATTTGCCGTGAGAAGTTTAAATCGGGATGCTCAGTAGCAAAAATTGAGAAAAAACGGGGGGGGGACCGAAGGATCTTTGAACGCCCGCAAATGCGAGGGGCCCAGCATTAAGCTAGAGGGAAAGGACGGAAGTCTGAGAAGGAAGTATATTTCATCGAAGGAAGAAAGGTGGGGGGAAGGGGGAAGAACGAAGAATTATTTCAGTGGCCATCGTCATTCTCGGGCCTAGTGTCCTTCAAATTGGAAGAAGAAAGAGGGGGTACCTTATGAACAAGGGGAAAAGATCTTTCAGGAATCGCTGGTCGTATACTTATGAAGGAAGCTTCTTCTTGGAGAAAAAACGACGTTACAAAAAGAAGTTGAGAAGACGGAAGGAAGGTGTAATAAAAAATCAACAAAAAACTTAGTATTAAGTACAGAGAAATCTAACCCGAGGGAAAAGGTAGAAACAAGTGGGGAAAGTAGCTCACAATAAAGAAACTTCTAAGGAGACGAGGATTCGAGAAGGGAAGGGAAAAAGGGGTCGGAACTGGAAAAATTCTCTTCTTGATCTTCATCAACTCATTGACGTGGAAAACTGGAATCTATCCTTACGCTGACAACCGAAGGAAAAGGGAGAAATCGGGAAAAAGGGAAACTGACCTTCCTAGATAAAGGAAAGAAGGAAAAAAGTTATATACTATGGGTCTGACTCGCCTCTGTAAGCTGGAGCTTCATGCGTGGGATAGAAGAAAGAATGACGGGCAAGCAAAAAAACAAAAAAAACACACACACAGACTTCCTCAAGGGGGGGGGGTGAATACGCAAGGATATCTTCACCTCATCGACGTAACATCGAATTGAAGAAAAAACACGCGTAAATACGAAAGAAATTCTAGAAGTGAGGGAATCTGCTCGAAAGATGGAAGAAAAAAAAGTCCGTGGGAGAAAAATTAGGGTCATTCGCGCTCTGCCGGGCCGATACGTCTATTGGGGGAAAAAAAGGAAAACGAAAAAAGAGAAAAAGCCTGCTAAAGATTGCCGGAAGGATTTCTTGCAGAAAAGAGAAACAGAAAGAGCTACTGTCAACAGCCTCGAATAACACAGCGAGCATCACGGCCTAGAAAAAAAATGGACTCGAGGAAGGAGTTGGTAACCTGAGAGAAAGAGTGAAGGTCCAGGCGTTTTTAACGGGGGACAAACAGGGGGATGTCAACAGAAATCAACGACGGACAGAGAAGTAAGCGGAGAAGAAAGTCAGGGAAAGCCTAGAAGAATACAGGGGGGAGAGCAGACCTAAACAGCAAGGACAAAAGGTTGGGAATTTGTATAAAGGGGGTGCGATGAAAAGGCACAAAAACATTACTTAAGAAAGGTCGAAATCTAAAAGGCAAGTCGTAGAGGGGGGAGGAAGGAAGGAGGAGGTGAACAAGCGCTCGCTTGGATGCGGCGAAAAGTTTGTCACATTTCCTGGGAGGGACTGGAAAGCAAGGCATAAAGAATGAAGAAAATTCGTCGAACTGAAATTCTTTCGGATGGGAATGAAGAAGGATTTTGTTTAAGCCCTAATAAGGGGTGGGACGAAAGTGGGGTTTATAAGATTTATATAAAAACGAGGGAACGGTCGAAACGAAACTCACTATCGCTTCACTGATGGATTGAGATAAAAAACAAGGCGACATCGGCAAGCTGTTCAAGCAAGAATAGGGCAAGAGGGGGGTCGGAGAGCCAGATCGTACAAACACCCTCGGTGCCTTCAGCGGTTCTGAAAAAGAAATACCGCACAAGCCCGGTTGATCAAAAACGAAATGGTGAAAGGACGAGGAAAAGAAGAAAAAGAGAAAGCTCTCTCGCAGATGAATGCCTACACTTGCCGGTATTCCATATGTCTCCAGAGAAAGGACTAAAGAAGCGCTAAATAACCAATGGGAAAAGGAGAGGGGGACAATCTTTACAGAAAATTTAAGAGTAGGAGACAGAAAGTCAACTGGAAGGAAGGGCGAAATGTTGGATCTGACGAGTCCTATTTGTCAGACGTAAAATATGGCCTGACAAGGAACGGGAGGGGGAGATCGGGGGACGAAGTGAGCAAAAATCAACGAGCTGGGAATATACAAAAAAAGGAGGGGGATGGGGGATCCGATCTGTTGGCTGTACTTCAAGTATCCTTCACAGGATCCAGATGAGCGTGGGCGTGACTCCAAACTAAATCTAATGGCAAAAAGTTCATCAGGAGGATGATACGGGGAAATGGCGGAAAAGACAAGAGGTAAGGAGGTGCGAACTGGCACGGTCTGGCTGCCAGCTCGCGAAACGAGGTCTTGGTCGCTGAAGTACTGAGCTAAAAAGGTGTCAAAGGTCAAGACATCAAACGGAAACCGGGCTTCTGCAAAAAACAAAAGAGAGAGATGGAAGGGAATAAGATTCCTCAGAAGGATAGATTTCACAGCACCCCTATTAGCAAGAGTCGGAAGTGGTTGACGGCGCCACCGGCATGAGACAACCGCAGCAGCCCAAATGTAAAGGACGATGAGGAAAAGAGTGGACCAATTTGCAAAAGGGCAAAAGAAAAAGGATAAAAAGGAAGCCTACGGAAAAAAAGGGATGTCAACTTTTTTGCGGAATTCCGTCTGGAGAACGTATTTCTGGAAGTCCTCACGAAAAAGGCGCTCTCTCAACACAAAATAGGAGGAGATTGGGGAAGGCTGGGAAAGTGGACAACCTAGGACAAGGAAGGGAAGAAAAAGTCGAGGACGGTGCTATTCAAGGATTGGGAGAATCAGTCGAAAAGGGTTGCTGTCACCGTTCGAAAACAATCGGAGACAGGAAAAAAGACGCTCAAATGGGGGTTTCCTACAAGTCTGAAGTAAAAATGACAAGAACTGGGGAAAGGGGGGTGAGGAACTGTAAGAGACATCAAAAACAAAAGGAATATGTAGTCCATTCCGGGGGAACGGATTCCTGGGGTTGGAACGAGTGAGCTCATTTAGGGAATTTCAGGAAAAAGAAGTGAGAAACGGTGGGAGAGAAAATAAAAAAAGTAGCGAATCTTCCATCAATCCTCTGACTCGTCACACCTAAAAAGGAAAGACGGGGAAAAAGGGCGGAGGAGGAAGACTGGCCTGACGAAAAGAGGAGAACTTGGGAGGACAAAGAACTGAAGCTCATCGGGAAGCTTTTGACGTTCCTCAGTGCCTTCAGCGGAAAAGAAAAAATAAAAAGGACAAAGAAGTAGGCGAATTGAAGTGGAGAGATAGAGGCGCACTTCTTGAAAGAAAAAGAAGAATAAAAAGAGGACGACGAGACACATTCCCATCATTCCACGACTTGCAAATTGAAGGGGGAAGAGGATCTCCACCGTGTCTTAAAGGTCTCGAAGCTGAATATACAACTCTGGACGTCAACATCATAAAAAGGGAAGGGGAATATCGTACACGGAAGTCGTGGATTATCAATCGAAGAAGGCAAGAGCGGAAGAAAAGGGGTAAAAGGCAAAGTCACGAAAAGGACTCTTTTAGATGTAAGCAAATAGGTTGTCGGAGAAAGAGGAGGTAACGAGTTTCCACAATCGCGGCAGGTCAACCGTGTGTGGGAAAGAATTGAATAGGACCCCCTCGAACAAATTCGGGGGGGGACTATTTCGATATCAACGATCCGTTTTTTCGCAATCCATCATTCATCCATATTGCCGGTGGAGATCAAGACCGAGATGCAAGAAAAAGAGTCAGGCTTTTAGCCGCACAAGACATTAACAGAAAGATGCGATTGCAAACAACCCGGCACAAATACCTCCCGAAACGATTCGGCGAAAGGGGGGCGCGGGGGGAAACAATGAAACACAAAGGACCGGGGAGAGCGAATTAACGGAGGGAAACCGGGAAAGACCAAATCGCCGCGCCGATAGCTATCTGGGGGGGACCAATACGACTGTAATAAGGACCTAAGAGATGAGATTCATTGTGGAAGTAACTTATGCTGATGTGGGAAGGAAGATGTCAAGAAGAAAGCACCCAAATACAAAGCACCAAGCGGACGGAATTCATAGGAAAGGGTGAGATTATATCTTTCTTGAAAGATTTCAAAAAAAAAAAGGGGAAAGACTGAGAGGAATGTCTTCGCTCAAAGGGGTAAAGGAGAATGAAGGTTACGGGCATCAGATGAAGGACACAGGGGGCGGAGAGGTGACATTTATCAGTTAGTGAGAGAGGTGGCAGAGATAGAGGGTGGCCAGCGACTTTGCAAAGTGAAATGGGGTCCGACTACTAAAAAGTAAACAAGGGAGGGTAGAGATGCTTCGCAAAAGGAGAGGGGCGCTAGATTCTTTGCTTTTTCCAACCTCAACGGTCTTTGGAAACAATAAGAAATCGGAGCAAGAAAGGAGAAGAAGGACGAAAATGGGGGGGGGTTCTTAAAACTGGATTCGCTCTCGAGTGCTCGCCGAGATCGAGGGCACGGCGCAAAAGATCTAAGTTTCTTCAGGGACCGAGGAGGGAAGTCGATGTCAGTGAGGCGATATCGTGTATGCTCGATATTCAGGAAACACCTAGGGAAGGCGAGGCTGTGGAAAGGAATAGAGGAAATGAGAAGACAAAGGATCGTATCCAAGATAACGAGGACAGATGAACGAGTAAGACATGCTTAATAAAGCTGCTGCGTGAAGCTTCACACGCGAGGAAACTGGGCCGGAAACGGGAGAATAAACCCAAATCGTAGTCTGTGGAAAGTAAAGGATCAGTAGTGAAAAATTTGTCATCACTTATTTTATGAAGCAATAACCGTCAAATACGTGGGAGGCGTTCCTGACGAACAAACAAAAAGAAAACAGCTTGCATCGTATTCTTAAGTAAACAGGACAGTGGTTAGTCCAGACTTTTACACCCAAACGCGGGATTTTAAGGAAGCCGGGAAGGAAACACAAAAAACAATAGAGGATCCTCCAAAATCGAGTAATAGCAGTGGGGGCAAAAAAAATACACCCCAACAAAAAGTACTTCTACGACCAGATGAAGAAAACACATCAACGGTGTAATATAAACTCCTGGACCATTTCTCGGCTTTGAAATAAACTATGAACCATCGGTAATCGATCCTGGAAGGAAACTGGCAAACAGGGAGACAGGAACTGGAACTGGACCACTTTTTCCTGACTAGGAAAAAAGTTACCTATGGGGGGGGATAAGGGGGGAAAATGAGCTGACGTGGGAGAAATGGCGTAAAAGACATAAAATAAGGGTCCACAAAAGAAACAAAGAGGGGGGTTAATAAGGGGGAATCCCGTACTTGTTCAACTTCATCGACTGCAATAGGGAAAATGGGAAAGAAAAGCATGAGGTAATCCGGAGACGTCCAAGCCCTCTAACTTGAAAATGAGGCCTAGAGAATCCACAACTCCTTGCTTTGTTCCGATGATGGAGGCGCGCTGCCGAGGTAAGAAACGGAGTGAAGGATTGATGGGAAAAACAATAGGAGAGGGGAGCAAAGAGAAATGTTTACTCAAGATTGTCCTCAGCACCTGTCATTAACCGTGCGAATCCAAAAGGGGCATGAGACAAACACCATCAAGAGCTTGCCAAAGAGGGAGGAACCAGCTGAGAAGAAAACAGAAGTCTAATAAATGAAGATAAATGTTCCAAGATATTCCAAGGTGTAACATGACATCGTCTGTCCTCCCTGAGTAAGTAACAGTCGGGAAAATGGAGTGTCCGGCTTCGCGGGAATCGGGCGGAGATTATCGCCTAGAAAGAGTAGGGGACGCAAGTCCGACCCCTATCGCATTGCCCCAAAATCTCATGACTTTTTACACAAGTTCGAACGGGTGGGATTGGGCGAAGCTTGGGTGACTTCTCAAATGGAAATCTGTCCTCCAGAACAGCGACTCAACAGACGAGAACCGGGAAGGGAAGCAAAGTTCTATTCATCTTACAGTCCCTCCACCACACGTGTGTAACCACTAGAGAGGGGGAGGGAGGGGCAGGGGGTAACTGGAAACCTGACTCCCAGGGCGAGCCGTTACAGGCGGGGATCAGAGATGCATCTCGATTCGGTCATCAGACCATTAGGGTCGGTGGGGATGGGAAAGTTGGTGGAACATCGAAGTGGGTTAGGGAGGACCTGATATCAAAAAAAAAAGATCTGCTGCGGAAATTGCACTGTTAAAAATTCGCAACCAAATGCACTACGGTGAACTTTATTTGGTAGGGAATACCACCGGAAGTTAAGAAAATCTAAGGCAGAAGTTGTCCGGGGTCCTCGCAAACCGGAAAAACGTGACCG
>Ga0179591_1346361_pt1 | contig 13170 bp, 11 predicted proteins | sample CZOMad2_1_08_16f_FD_182891 | JGI IMG/M metagenome (GOLD analysis project Ga0179591, IMG submission 182891) | Vadose zone soil fungal communities from Angelo Coast Range Reserve, California, USA - CZOMad2_1_08_16fungal (PacBio error correction) | ecosystem: Environmental > Terrestrial > Soil >...
GGTTGGTCACCGCGAAGGAGGACTGGTCATGTATGCAAGTCTGCACTCATGCCCTGCCCTGTAAAAAGGATTAGAGGAAAAAACGTAAAATAACGCACATGGGCTTCGAGTCCGTGAAAGAATAGTCCAAGACGGTAAAAATTTGTTGGGGGGAAATCCGATTTGGTGTGGGTTGGTACAACTGGTACCTCTGAAAACGACCCACAAACAAAAAAAGGGGGTCGGAAGGCAGAAGGCATTCACGAAACTTCCAGTACCTTCCGAGGGAGAAGCAACTTTGTTAAAGGGGGAAAAAAGGCTGAAGAAATCGACGGAACTTGGGGAGAACCTAATCAAAAAAAACAGGGAAAAGTATGAAAAAAACAACGAAAGGTATAAAAAAGAAGACTCTGGAAGAATAGTTCGCAACCGGATCTTAAAACGAGATCGGAAAAAGGTTCTAAACCTACAAGTTGAAGTGGGAGAGATGCGGTGGAACAGTGGAGAAGAAAAAAAAGGGTCAAGGGAGAAAAAAAAAAAGTGTGACAACACCATTTGGGGTTGGCTGATGTTCAGTTCGTGTCGAGGTTGTCGAGATTCAATTCGTGAAGGGGGGGCGGAGTTCAACGCACCTGGTTTGTGGGGGGGAACCTTTTGGTCTTTCTTGAAAAGATGTTACAAGAATCCAAAACCCGCGAAGAAAACAAACAGATCGACCACACCCAACTATTTTCTACGAAAAGTCTTCGAGAGGGATATGACAAGGGAAAAACCGACTTGACAGGAGACCACTGGTCGTAAGCTGTCGGGTGCCAGAAGGGTTCAGGGGGTGTGGTTGTGGACATTGAATCGGTTTTGGGTGTAAAAACACTTTTACAGAATCAAAATCCAAGCAACGTCTCTGACAAACGTAAGTTAAGTATATGAGTGAGAACTTGGGGAGCGCAAACCAAACTTTAAGAAAAGTCGAGAAATTCAAAAATCAAAAACAAATTATTATACCTTACTTATACCGTTGAGTGCTCGGAGGAGGGGGGGAAAGGTGGTGGGCGGAAAAAAGAAGGGTTTTCGAAAACGGCCGAGGCGCAAGACACCAACGGGGCGGTTGGGAAACAAATCTTCATATCGAAAAGAGCTGGGTAAACGCGCCAGGGGGGGTTTGAAATAAAGAAAAAAAAAGGAAGGTGCAAGAGCCGGAAAAGGGGGGTTGTGTAGGAAAAAAACCGGCGGATAAGGGCGCCTAATGGCCCGGACCTCAAAAAATGATGAAAAAACATGGTGCCACGGGTTTTGTGGCAGGTTTCAGCAGGCTCGGGTGGGGGGGCAGGCGGCGAACCAAGGGACACTTACAAAGCCCCACGCGGGGAAGCACAGAGACAATCTTCAAAGGGAGCGCAGGTCAAAAAAAAAAAACGGGGTACACCCAAGGAACAAAAAAAAAATAAAAAAAAAAGCAAAAGAAAAACCTCCAGGGGACTGTGCTAGGGATTCATAGGGAAACGAACACTCAAATAGTAGAAGGTTGCAATCCCAATTCTCCGAGTGCTGACTTTCCTGTTCCAAAGAACAGTGCGTCACAAATCGGGGGATCTTAAGGGGGGACCCAACAGACAAGGACACCGAGCTCACACACTAGCCAGGGGGGCGGCGTCCGAACCGCTGGGAACACTCGCCGCGGATAAAAACGGGGGGGGTGGACCGCGGACGACCTTGTGCCATGGGAAATGGTTTCGGTGAGCGGGGGCACGGGTTTGCCCCGCGCAACGTCTCCCTCCGGGGACCCCCCCCCTCGGCCTTGCACCGGAAAATGCCCATTCAATTTTCGCACTCCCCAACTACCTGCCCCTGGCCAGAGCGGGGGGGGATCTGTACACCCAACCCGCCCCTCTGGGGGCAACCTCTGTGTGAGGGCTTAGTGACCAAACTCCATTTCACTGTTCAAAAAGAGCAACCCTCTAACGCGAGTGGTGGGTGGGAAACTTCACCCCCTGCCCCTCCACCCCCCCTCCTATCCCCGAATCTCCCCTTCCAAGGGAAATTTTAAAGAGATCATTCAAAAAGGAACTCTCCTCTGTGAGTCCGGGATTGTTATTAACCCTGGCAATAATGTGGGACCCGAGGTTAGGAAACCCCACAGGGGGCAGAAGAGCACCATTGTAGGACGGGACCTAAAAACCGGTTACTTCCATCTTCCAAAACCGGGCCCAGAACTTAGGGGAGAGAAGCAAGGACCTATTGGCGCACAATGCCCCTGAATACTGCCTCCGGGACGGCGATAGTTGAAGGAGTGTGCTCGGACAGGCTAAGGGGAGCGGACGGCAGACGACAGGCCCCCGGCTCGTTGAAAGATAACCCCAGTGGTGGGGGTGCGGCCTTCGGCTGTTGGACCGGGGGGCCTTTTGGGGTGTGTGAATCCTTGGGTTGGAGGTACTGTGGGAGTGGACCTTTGGGCTTGAAATTGTTTGCAGGGTGTAATCTCCATTTTAAACCGGGGGAACCAAGGACCTGTTGTGGGGGTTGGCAGAGGTCCAAATTAACTACGATAACTCATTAAAAACCAAAACCACCAACCCCATCAACGTGGAGAAAAACCCGTTTCATGAAATGGGGGCCCAAAAAGGAGCCGACCCCAATACAACATCCCTATAAAAATAGGCTAACTAACAGCAACCGATCCAACATCCAACCCACCCCCAGGGGTTAAGAAAAAAAAAGTCCGAGGTGCTCAACCAGAAGCTAGCATATCACTCAATTGCACATGGTCAAGGCTTCCCCGTTGTAAGAGTTTTCACGGGAGAAAATATGAAAAAAGACAACGGGGGCAATTGCTAAAACACAAACAGGGGGGGGAATAGAAATGGGGGGTGCAGTATGAGGGGCGAACGAACTAAACAAAAGTATGAGGGAATGAAGAGAGAAGCGCATACATAACCCTGGGGAAATGTGGGAAATTTTGTGGGGTCCAGGGGGGGGGGGGCACTGATTTGCAGTTGGGGGGACCGGACTCTGAAAACCTGCCTGAGCGAGGGGTCCGATGCTTGGCAGACCTAGGGGGGACCTATTTGAAGTACACGGGTTGTTTGATGAGGGGTCAAGGTGCAAACTTCTGTTTTCCGTGCGGTTCGACCAAATGCAGGGAAACGGGGCTCGCACTGTGCAGTGTTACTGTTCAAATGGAAACCACAAGGGATGGTAGGGACCTCGTGTTCAAGACGAAAGGCATAAGTTGAAAAAAAAAGGTGGAGCATTGTGGCAAACGACCAACTCCGAAAGGGGGAAGCCTTTAAAGATACAGTGTTCGGACTGGGAGGGGTCAAGGGTTGGGGGGAAGGCCGTCCCGGCGGTAGAAAGCAAAGTGTCCCACCCACTCCGCGCAAAGGAATCATGAAGGACACAGAAGTCGCCCGGGGGAGGGTATGGTTTGCTTGACTGGGGGGGGGGGGGGGGTGGGAAAGAGAAGGGGGGGGGATGTTGAGTGTTTTTCAAAGAGATTGAAAGTACCCTGCGCGCCCCTCACGCGGTGCAAGGGGGTGTGGAAAAGAAAGACTCTGAACCCCAAAAGGTGAGGGAAGTAAAACATTCAAGTTCTGCAGGAAAAGGAAGGGGTATGTTGGGAAATCAAGTTGGGTAAATCGGGGGGGGTGGTATTGCACAAAAACCTACCACTCACCAAAAAAAAAGGTCGGAAAAGGACGAAAGATCCATCATGTGTACCCACACACCATCTCAAGGAAAACAGGTCAGAAGTTTATTCTCAAACAGGGGTCTGCTAAAAGAACAAAGAAAGGTCCCGTTGTTGACTCGAGTGGGTTTTGAAAGCAGAACCCCTGAGAAAAACAAAGACCAAGAAGGTACCGTTTTGACCGCGCATGGGGTGTTATCCATGGGGTCCTTGCCAAAAAAGGAGATACTATTTTGATGTGGACCATAACACAGTCAGGGGGTTGGGGAAATTTGATTGGGGAGGGGGTGTGTGTGAAACCCCAGGGCTAAGGCAGAAATGAATGGTTAAATCCCATCGCGTTGTTTCGGAATTTCAAAGGGGGTTAGCAAAAACAGCTAGGGGTCACCGAAAGGGCACCATCTGGTGCGGATAAACCACGAGAAAAAGTTCGCTGGGGGGAAGACGAACGTAAAAGACCCTTTTGGGTCACCCAGTGTTCAAGGGGGGTCGGGACTCCCGGCACTTTCCCAGATGAGACCGGAATCAGTGTAAGTGTCTTCACTGTCTTTATCGGCGATTAGGTGATAACAAAAAACAGAAGAGATGGAGCGTGGCCCGACAAGATGTGGGGGGGGAACAGGTGCGGTGGGAGACGCCACCCGAAAACCAACCGTACCGGGAAATGTGTGTGGGAGAAAACTCCGCAGATGGACGAAAAGCAGAGGGGAAAATCTATAAAAATGACGCAATATGGAGCGGGGCTTTCGCTGGGAACCACTCATAAAAAGACGTCAATCACCAAAAGCCAGCTCCGAGGGGAGAATAACGGGGGAAATCCTGGAAAAAAGTCCACCGGGAAAACCCTGATCAACGCACGCCCAGAACCCCACAAAAGAACGGACGGCCGAGGGACAAGTCTTCAAAGGTAAAAATAATCCTAGTCCCAACGGGAAGAAGGGGGGGGGTGGGGAGAATTCGTTGGGGCAACAAGTTGAGTGTAAGAAACTCCAAGACAAAAAAGGAAATTCGAGCGGCAACCAAACTAAAAACCTGGGAAAAGGAAAAGAGCAACCACTGGAGGAGGAAAAGTCAAGTCTCCGACGGGGACGAACGGGGGAAGACAAGCATGAAGAAATATCCTCAGAAAAAAACAAACAAAAAGGAGGGGGGGAGAGAAAAAAGGTCACAAGATGTGAGTCCACCCTTAACCGGTCATTATAAGAAAATCGATGGGTTTTTCATTGGGAAAAAAACGCCCGGTCCTTAAATGCGGGGGGCATTTCGGGGTTAATTCACGGAAGAAACACGCCCGCCAGGCTTCCTGGTGAGCAATGGAGTTTAATTGCAGCGGGTGCGCGGGTTGGGTGGGGGGGGGGTGATGTGGTTTTCTTTGGTCAACTTTCAGAAGCTGCCCTTCTGTGATTTGAAGGGGTCCTGTGTGGGAACGGTCGTCAGGTTTCTTCCTTGCCACTGAACGTACGGAGCCTGCTGTCCCTGGGCATATGGAGGTTCTTCCCTGTGGGTCTGGTTACCGGGTGCCGCCTGGGTTGGAGAGGCGCTGGGGAGGGGGTTGAGAAAAGGGGCCTTAAGACAAAAACCATGACAAACAAAACAAAAAGAAGGGAATCTTGCTTCACTTCATGAGCGAAAGAATGGAGAGTATGGTGGACCTCTGAGGGATGCACGTCCCGTCACCCCTTTTTTATATGTTCCGGCGGGTGTGGGATGGTCGGGGGTGGGCGGCGGGACAGTGGAGGGTTGTGTTGGTGTCACCATTTCAATCGACGGTTTGAGGTTTTTCCGGCCCTTAGGATCCAAGGTGCTGCTTGGCTTGCCTGGCATAAAGGTCTTTAGTTAGGGGGCCATGTTGCCCGACGCGTCGAGGGCCTCCGGAAGCGGCCAAGGGCTAGAAGGACTACCTTGGTCTCTGGGGTATTATCTGTTAATGACACGTGGTGAGATCTCCTTTGTTTTCTCACCTCCCCGTCGATCGTCTATTTGCTCTCCAACAAGCTTTTTTCCAAAAAAAACAAATCAAGAGCCAACACTGGCTACAACCCTCAAAACCGACCTCCCAACAAAGAGACCAACAGGAAGTCCTATCTCACGTCGGGGGGGTCTTCAACTATAGGCCACAACATGTAATCACTCAACTTGGTAACTTTTGGTCAATAGAAAAGACCCTCACGGGGGGAAGCACCTGCAGTTACCTTTCTCCCTAAACGTCGAGGAACCGACTCATACATCACACGCGCGGGACAAGACAATAAAGTTTGTTACCGGTTTCCAGAAGGGGCAAAGCGGAGGGGGGGTTCTTCTGAACAAACATTTAAAAAGTTTTTAACCAATAGTAAAGACAACTCCTTCGGCACAAAGAAATTCTCCGAAGTACCACATAGTCCACGAATAACTCCCCCCCGTAGAAAACCCAAGATACCCCAACATCCAAGTGGTGGTCCCGGATTGGGAGAAAACGGACATGAAAAGATTAGTTTTTGTTGATACCCAAAAGGGAAAATTGAAAATGAACGGGGGTGAAAATGACTCGGGATCTTTCACTATCAAAAGGCAGACGCCTCAGTCCACTGGTTCCCAAACTTGTGATGCTTTTTAATATGTGGGGCGGATCAAGAACCCGCACGGACATATGGGGTGACTGACACTTGAAAATCGCAACTCGTCGAGTAAGGCCGGGCGTTTTCCGGGCACTTGATGTTTGTGAAGCCGGGGGGGGGTGAACCTCGACAGATAATCAGAACATCGTCAAGTCGGAAAGGCCAAGAAAAAATAAGGAGAATCACTCCGAGAAAGAACGAAGTTGCTGTTTGGCCAAAAGGTAAAAAAAACGCGAGTGGGATTGGGTGGTGGGGTGGGGGTCCTCCCGGGTGGTCAATTCACAACGTCCCAAAGTAAAAAAGGGGACCACCAAGCCTAAACAATCGATCCCATCCGATTAAAAAATCACAGAAAAAAATTCTTACCTGATCAACGGTGCGATAATATCCTTGCAGGGAAACGATTAGCGGGATCCAGGAATGTTGGGTTCTACCCACAAAGAAACGCAATTTACAAAGAAGCATCAACGCCTGTAGAGGGAGTCCAAAGCCAACCCTACCTAACCCAAAAAGCCTATTGAAACGCTTCCTGAAAATAGATAAAAAACTGTCCTAAAGAAAACCACCTGAGACCCTGCGCCCCACCAAAGGGATGGGAGGGTGGGGCGGTGAGAACTATGGGCGCGCGGTCTAATCGCCGTGGCCGACTTTCTGGATATCGTTTGTAAACGTCTGACACAGAGAAATTGGTCGGCAGCAACCAGTCGAAAAACATCGTAAAAATGAAAGGGGCAAATGAAAACCGGCAAGTGGTCTGGGCACAAGAAACAACCCCAAGGAAATTGTGAAAAAAAGATTCCATGAAGATGCCGTGAAAACAAAACTGTACCCCATCATGGGGATAGCCGTGAAATGTAATGGTTTACGAAAAAATACCTTCACACAATGAGCCGAGAAAGACAACAGAGTGAACCAGACAGGTAGGAGGGGGGAAACAACATGCATTTTTACAATAGAAACAAATGGTGGGTGACTCATCACGGGGGATTCTCTCCCACGACGCGCGATCAGATACCTGTCCTACTCCGGGGTGCCTTAAATCATCTGCTCAAATGGCCGCACGTTCTCCTCAGCCCGATATCCAACCCTAAGGGCGACCCTTCGTCGACAGCACCTCAAACCCCCCGCCCAGACTTTTCGTTTACCTTGCCTCCTTGGTGTGCGTGGATGAAAATCTCTGAAACCGACAAGGGAAGAGAAAACGGGAACCCCCTTTAAGTGGGAAAATGCAGGCCTGCCAAACGGGGAGCCACATTGCCCCCGTGGTGGGGGGGGGGTATGAAACAGTGGGGAGACGACGATTGGTTTCCCGTGCCTACGCTTGACCCAAACCCACCCCCCGAAAACGGAAAAAGAGTGAAGGAGCTCTCCCTGTGGGAGAACCAGCGCTATTGGGGAAACTGACGGGTTTTTTTTTGGGGATGGGAAAAAGGGGCTTTTGGGGGGTACGTATTGGTGGAGGGAGGTTTCGTCGGGGAACAAAAAACTTCATGCGGCTCGCATTATGTGGGGGAACATAGCAACGGGGGGGAAGTCCCCGGGGGTAGGAATCAGGAAAAAAAAAACTGGGCGTTGGTCCAAAAGCCTTCAACAATTGGACGGGGGCCAATGGGAGACAAGGAAACGGCCGGGGTAACTTGGTTTACGGCTCTGCAGCGTACGACTTAGTTGAAAATTTTGTGGCTGTGTCTTAAATTTCCTTTGTTTTTGGGGGACGCTGGTAACCTCGTCGCGAAAGAGATAAAAGGAAATGCAAGATCCGGGGAACGGCCCGTTTGAATGGGTTTCTTGGCGGTTCGGTTTACGGGGGGGGGAAGTGGCGGGGGGGTCCAAAGGGGGGGAAAGGGAAATTACTTCGGCTGGGTCAAACAACGTTCACTGACTAAAAAATCCCCGCTCTCGGCGAGGGGGGAGGTTCATGGAAGTTGACTTTCCGTAAAAACGAGGTGATGGGGAAATCTTGATTTGTAGGGATCAAAGGTTCCCACCATCACACGTAAAGGACACAAAGGGAGTGAAGGCACCTTTCAGGACTGAAGGTTTTTTTAAAAACAGTGGTAGAAGGGATCAAAGGTAAGTGGCTCTTTAAAACGATTAACGCAGGGATCGCGAAAAAGAAAAGAGACCAGAAAAAATGGAAAACGTGACCAAACAATGAAGTGGGTCCTGACATCTCCTTTGGAAGGGGTCAGTTCAAAAGCTGGAGGGCGTTGGTTGGGGGGGGGTGCAGTGGCTTGTGTTGACGCTCTCGGAGGGGAGCCTGCATAAAAACGGGGGGGGTCTGGGAAGGTTCAAGGGGGGAAGGGCCAACAAAAGGCAGCTCACTACATAACAAATCAAAACCAGTGTTCGCGATCACTATAACGGTGCTGGCGTATCAGTGTTAAAAAAATTTCAGTTGACTAGGGGGGGAAGAACAAAAATCGGCCTTCGTATGTACCATTGTTTGCTAGGGGCGGAAAAACCACTGTAAAAAGGGTCTAACGTTCCCAAACTGACCTCTCGTTTAGAAACGAATTGGTCCCCAGTGCGGAACAACCAAAGCCTGGGAAAAAGAAGCGTGGGGTTTTGTGGGAGCAAAAAACATGTACGGATGAGAAAGCTCGTCCATCCTACTAATTGGGGTGTCGACACTGCACAGGCGCTTTCACCATTTGCTACGACCAAAGCAATGAACGGAAGACAAGGGGGGAAACGCAGATATACGTTGCCGGGAGGCACAATTGAAATGTCTTATCACGAAAGAATCCGGAAACAAGGTCTTCAAGGAAGGTGTTCAAAATATCCCTATCCGCAGAAAGAGATTTGGTCCTCACGGTTTTGGGGGAAAAAAAGGACTGGGCAAGCAGGAACGACAGAAAAATAGAGCGCACTGAAGTCTGAAAAAATTTCACCGACTACGCGCCAGACAAAAAGGGGGGAAAAGTAAAGTCGAGGATCACCTCCGTGGAAAGAAAAAACAAAAAAAGAACGATCAATCTAAAACAAAAATAATATGTGGAGGAATAACGTAAAATAGGTACGCCTAAGAGGCCAGTAAGATCGAAAGGGGCCTGAATCTAAAAGGTTGAAGGGAGGGGGTTCGGGGACAGGGTAGATATGAAGCCGGACCCCATCGCCAAACCTGGGTTGTCTATCTCGGACGTTGCTACTGGGATCTTCCCAAGAGGGACAAGCGGGGGGCGTGTGGGTGTCATGTCACAAATCGATTACAGGGAAATAAAAGACAAAACCAAAGCCACTCGAACGTACCCAGGGTCTGCCGGAGTGAATATGAAAAACTCTGAAAGAAAAAACACCAAAGTCAAGTTTCGGTGCGAAGGCAATTTTTGGGGGCGCAAAGCTGTGTGGTCAGTCATTCGAACTGGAGAAACTGCAAATCCTTGCAATCGATTGGCTTGTAGAGGAGCTACAAAGGCAGGACAAACGCGATATCTACCAAATGATTTGTTTGTGACGGGACTCGGTACTAATCCTGGAGGGTCCAACATCCCGGAGTTCGAGGGGCGGGCACGTGGATGGTCCGGCATGTACTACATCTTCCAACTACAGATTCAAATAAATATCATCTTTGTTTTCAAAGCGGGGGCACTCGAAAAACAACAATTAGTAGGTTAGGGGTCACCGCACGAAACGAGTTTGGGTGGGTCACGCGAAAACGAAAAAAGGGAACAGGGGATACGTGCCCCTAGACACAAAACTGCCCCCCAAGAGCAGCGCCTAACAAAAAAACACACATTGGTGTCAAGGTGGGATTGGTGGGGGTCGTCGGTTCCGCTAAATCGCAGGGGGTCGGGGAGACCATTCCAGAAGGTTGGGTTACAACCTTCAAACCCCAAGGGGAGAAAGGAGAAACAATGCCCTCAAAGTGGGCCGCCCCGTAACCAGCCCATGAAAAATCGCTCAAAACAAGAAAACGCAAATTTCCCAGCCGGGGAGCAAAATAGGAACATTTGAAAAGACCGTGCGCCAACGCCTGGCAAACGGTGGGGCATCGGGAGGATGGGACGGGACATATCGAGAGAGGCAACAAGGCCCCAATCGGAATTTCCAAACTGAAGAAAACGGGGACCCTGGTTTAAAGACACGGGGTTGGGTATTCGCAAGGGAGAACCATGTTGAAAAAATGTCGGGTCGACTGAAAGAGGAAGGGCAAAACCGGGCACGGCCGGTGTGTAGTACGTGGGATCTGTGGGGTAACCCTCAAAAATAAACTGGACCACTCAGAAAAAAAGGAGGGGGCAATAAAAAGAATCGGGAAAATTGGCATGAAACAACGCAGACGAGAGCTCAATGGAACAACTGGAAAGCAAACCGTGCAACCTCGGGGAACTTATTGGCAGGACCCCGGGAGGACCTCAGTCTCCTTCCTCCCATCACTGTGACCCCGCCGCCTAATGACGCCACGCCCACCCTAATCCACCCGCGGGCGCCATCACTGACACTCCCCCCAGTCGGACATGGAAAAAAATGGTAAACAAAATCTCTCGAAACAGAGTCCGGGGGACTCCGTGGAGAGTCGGTGGAGGGGGCAAAATCTGGCCCGTAAGACAAAACGTATTCCTGGACACGCAAGATCACGTGAGGCCCGGCAAAATTGGGATTAATTGCAAAAACCACAAAGAAGCTGTCGGGGGAAAACGGATCCCTTACAACACAAGCTCGTTAACACTTAAATAATTTGCACAGAAAAGTAAAAGGGGGGGGGGGGGTTCGAGACCGGACCTTGTTGGGGGCCTTGGGGCAGGGTGTTAGTTCCATGGCGACGGGGCAAGACTCAACCTCCCATATGAACCCCCCCCCCCCCCACGCACCACCTACTACGTCGAAGTTCTTATCAAATGGAAAATGAGGTGGCCAACTCAAAGACCGCCACCGGAAACACATTACATGCATACCCTCTGCACCAAGAAAACCCACCTTTTGGCATCCCCGGGCCAATTCGCTGAGGTGGAGGGTGTCAAGCCACCCACCCATAAGCTAATCCTTCAGCACACAGTCCTGGCACCAAACTGTTCAGCCCTGGTCCCATAAGACTTTCAAGGACCTTAGATCGCCCTTTCGAAAAAAGCCAACAAACACCCCTTGTTTAGGGGGAAAAAGGGGCAACTTCTTATTTGACCGTGGGGGGGGATTGAGCACTAAACACTCGATGTTCTACCCCCCAAAAAAACACTTAAAGTTAATTCCCCGAACTCTACTCCTCATTCCCAGAACTGAAAGTAAACAAGTTTGGGGTTGGGTGTCGAGTCGACACAAGTTGGGCAGGGGACAGGCCAGATGACTGAAAGGGTAGAACACAGGACGGAGAGCTCACCTTGCCCCTGTTGTCGCTGTGACAAGTTGGGTTGGTCAGTCAAAAAGTGTTTGGTAGGTGCAAATCTTTGGTGTGATGCCGAACGGGGGGGGGTGTTGTGAAACAGGGGTTCCTTTCAACCGACCAACTCAAGGGTCAACGTCTGCAAAAAAAAGGGGAAAGGTGTGTGTTTGCCTTACTTTCGAGGAACAATTGCGTGGAAACAAGAACCACAAGGGGGCTTGGGGGGGGAAAACAGAACGTCGAACTTTAAATTGGGACAGGAATAGGTGAGAAGGTCCGCTTGTGGGGCTAAAAAAAAGACTGCAGCTACGCGCAAGTTGGGTGGGATGGGGGGGGGGGGGGCGCATTTGGGGGTGCAACGGCGGCCTGGTAAGAACCACGACGCAGAAAAAAAGAATCAGTAAGCAGGAGGGCACGGGAACTTCAGGGTCACGATTGGGGTTTCTCGGGGGGGAGGGGGGGGGATGGGGTCAAGCAGGTCATTAGGACCATTCTGGTTAAGAAGCCACGTTCAGGTGTTACATCAAAAGTCGAGTGCGTCACGTGATTACCAATTTAATTACGGCCTGACGGTGGGTGGGGTAATATGCGGAGCTGGATACAGGGTCCCACCTATCAAAAAAAACGTGGATGAAAATGGGCGAGACCCTAATCCAGGAAGGGGATATGGCAAGTCGCCAATCCAGGTCAAAAATTGGGGGACGACGTTGCGAGTCGGCGAACCCAGAATCCGAATGGAAGAAACGTTGGGAAAAAAAAGGCGGGGGGGGACGGGTGACATGGTGGGAAACGACGCCTATCATCCGTTTGGGCCCGCTGGGGAAGGGACGGGGAGTTTGGGGTAAAGTTGGTGGTTTGGGGGGGGGTTTCATTTAAAAACGCAGGGATTTGCTTCTTCCTTAGTGGGGGTTCTGGAAAGGTAAAATGTTAAGACTCTCTCACTTAAAAAGGAAAAACCATCTTGTGAGAGGAAAAGCGAAAATCAGGGAGAGTGGAAATACTTACTCCAAGTTGCATGGCTGTGGTCTCGCGGGAGCTTACCTATAAGGGGAAAAAAGTGTGTGGAAGGGAATGAGGAAAAAAAAAAAACAAAGACATCCCGGATCTGGGGGGAAAGCCAGGTGTCATTGTTACGGAAAAAAAAGAAACCCCTGTAGTTAAATTGTTGAGACAATGTAGGTTTCTAACTCACCAAGGACGAAAATCATGGAAATTATCGGCGTTTTTCACGGGGGGAGGTAAAAACAAAGCCATCAATAATCGATCCAAGTAAGAGCAAGATATGGTAAAAACACCTTGTCGGACGACTGGTATATAACGGAAAATACGCACAGGGCTTAGGAGTGTCAAGAGAAAACAGAGGGGCGGGAAAAAAGGGAAAAAGGAAGATCTTTGGGGGGTCATAGAAAGGGGGGGGGTTCAACGGAACCTCCTCGGAGAACCGCCAAGCCGAAAGAAGAAAACATTGGAGAGCGCAGGATGGGAAACTTCACAGACCAAAAAACACTCATGGCATAGAAGGAAAGTCCGGGGGGTATCTACCGCCTCACAGGGGGGGGGGGGGGAAAAGAAGTTTTTGGAAGGCAGGGAAG
>Ga0179591_1329559_pt1 | contig 13167 bp, 14 predicted proteins | sample CZOMad2_1_08_16f_FD_182891 | JGI IMG/M metagenome (GOLD analysis project Ga0179591, IMG submission 182891) | Vadose zone soil fungal communities from Angelo Coast Range Reserve, California, USA - CZOMad2_1_08_16fungal (PacBio error correction) | ecosystem: Environmental > Terrestrial > Soil >...
GTGGCAGAAACACTGACCAGCCGACGATACAATGGACTAAGGAAAGAAGGACAGGCTGAAGAAACGGGGGAGTCACCGTCGGAAATTGGTTAAGGGGTTGGCCACTGACGAGGCCAAAAAGGGGGGGATACCTCATCAGGACATTTACAAAGTACTCTGTCTGGGGGAAGGATAATTTGGAAAGTAGATAACGGAGAGAACTGATAAAAGAGACTCACACTGAATTTGATTGGTGAAAAAACGGCATGTTCCATAGGGGCACGACGAAGGGGAAGGTCAAGTTTGAAAATAATGTTGGGGGATGGTAAAATGGTGAATGTAGGGAGCAGAGCCCATACTAAAGTCAGAAGGAAGTAGGCATATTATAGGAACTGGTCAAAACACTGACTTCAGGCCTACGCGGAAAAGGCGGACTTAAACACTGTTATCATGGAGAAATTAACAGAAAAAAAAAGAAGAGGAGTGGTCAGTCGGGGTGGCATATGTCACTAAGAACGCAATAAACGACAGTGTGGGACAGGGCAGGGAGGGGTGAGCTATACAAAACTCGACAGAAGTACAAAGAACTCCAATCCGATCTGGACACCGAGTGCTTCAAAAGAGTAAAATCATGGATACGACAAGAATTAGACACACGGGATAAATATAACTTAGACTTTTGAAAAATAGGGCCAAGGGATACCAAAATTAAAAAAGAAGGCCGTATGAGGAACTTTTCAGGTCGGAAGACACGCCGCTTACGCTAATAACTTGGCCGGGTCTCCATAGTCACAATCACAAGAACCATGGAGGGGGGGACGACCAATGGACTGTGGGTCACAGGGAAAAAGAAAAACACCACAACACACCACACAATGAACAAAATAGATAGAGTTTTCCATAGAAGTAGGTTCGGGGCGAAGGAACAGCAGACCACCTGGAGTTGGGATGAGGGCGGCTAGGTCAATTCAGCAAAAAAACATCTCACCCCTAGAACAGCCATTAAGACCAAGGGGCAGACACGCACGGACTCCGAATTCCTTTTTCCGAAGTGGAATGGGGGAACGACGAAAATGGAACTACGGGACGAGGAGGTAAAAGAGAACGCCTGAAAATAGACGGGAATCGGAAATGAAACAAAGGGAAAAAGGCGGAAGGGAAAACGTTTCCAGGCAGGCGCGAGGGCGCTACGACTACAGTCGAACGGAAAGGAAAAAAAAAAAAAAAACCAAAAAATTTTCAAACTAGGATGGTAGCTGACAACTTTCAACGCCAAAGAAAAAAACTCTCCCAACTAGGTGGCAAAAAATAATAAACGAACACGTCTGAAAGGCGACACTGGCCACAGCAAAACAACCTCCGCCAGGAAGCCGAAGCCTCTTCAAAGAAAGCCTAGAAAAACCACTTGAACGGGTCATTGGTACCGGGGTTCCATTGAACGGAGGGGAACGGACAACCGGCAGAGAAACCAAAAAAAATACAGGACCGCAAGAAGAGAACCTTCATCCCAACAAAGGACAAATCTAGTTTTAGAAAGTACTGGATATGCAAGGCGTGGTTCCGAGGGAAACCACGTCGCGTGGTGGAAAGGGGAGAGACGGAAGGTGGAGGGAGATCATGTATTGTGTTCTGGGAGCTGGGGAAAATGCCCGCAAGAAATAATAGAGAAAGTTCATCGGGAGGAAAAGGGGGTGGGAAAGGAAATCGCTGGGGTTTACTTCTATCAGGCAAAGACTTGTCCAAAGGTGTCTTCATTACAAAGTGGCCACAAGGGGTGATCAGATCGATGCACTTAGAAGAATGGGGGGGTATTTTACTGGGGGAAGGCTCGAAAGTAGAGTACTGGGGAATTAAGGAGGATAAGGAAAGAGACTATTTAAAAGGGTGTTCTGAGAGTGGAGGGGGTCTTTGGAGTCGATGAGAGTGGTGCTCAAGTCCCTTCCAGTGGAGAGCGGGGAGAATCTTTTTATCCAATCAGAAGATGGCTGGAACCGGGTTAGACATGGAACCACGAGACACATTTGAGAACCCAGAAAAAAGTAGGTCAAAAAAAAAGGGTAGTGTGCAGAATTGTAATCCGGAAAAGAAGAAGAAAAAAAACAAAAATGACAAACCATCATCTCACTGAGAATTCTTCATGCCAGGGAGGGAACTACGGGAGTGTCCAGAATGCGGGAAACTGAACCTTATTGGAAAAAGGCAGGGAAAACTGTCGTCGGAAAAGGAGCTGAAACAGAAAAAACCCAAATCGTGAAGAAGGACTGAAAAAGGAGGGTGCAAAAAAAACACCGGATGGAAAAGGACTGCTAACAGGACCTTGTTCGTCGAAGTTGACGATAAGCCCTAGGGGGGGAACTTACTGTTTGGGCCTTGAATTGATGACGAGTACCGTCTGAAGGAAAATGAGGCGATTTTGGGAAAGGGGGGGCGGATTCGGGGGGGTTAAACATAGCTAAATGCTGAGGAAACTCTATAAGCCTCTCATGTAGGACGAGAGAAGGGACGGGGGTTTGGAGCGCTGGACTGGGAAAAGGGAGAGACATCATCTCAGTAGGAGGAGAAAAGAAAAAGTCGCCTCTTTGAGTCCCAGCCGGAACAAACACCCGTCCCGGCTAGAGGCCGAAAGAAACTATTTCTAGTTCCTTGGAAGGGATTTTCGCTAGAAACAAGATCCGCCAAACTTAAATCGAAGAGGGGCGGTCCTCGGGCTCGCTTCAGCATCAAAAGAAAAAGAAAGGAAAAGGAACTTTGAAAAAAGCACCACGAGGCAGTGGATAAAAAGGGATAAGTTGAAAAGTGGTGTTGGGGGCGCGCCAGAAAAGGATTTGTTTCCTCACTATTGGGGGGGGAGCGACCAAGAGGAAGATCGAAGCAGTCCGCCTCCAGGTATAAAAAAGGTTGAAAAACGAGAAGGGAAACGGAGATGGAAAAAGGACCGCTAGTAAATTAGTGAGGGATACTAGTCATCTTTAGGATTGGGGGGGTGGGGTTGAATCCGTGTGCCGGAGGGACAAGTGTGAAAAAAACAGCACTTTGGGTGTGACAATGTCGCTTGGGCGGAAAAAGTGAGAGACTGGTCCTGGTCTACCTAGAAAAGGGGCCAAGCGTCAGAAAGGCCTCATCATTCTGTGCTTTGTAAAAAAGTCTTCAAGCAGATAAAGACGGGACTGAGACAATTGTATATGAAGAAAGCAAAAAACTTAAACACTTAAATTACATACCCCAAGTTTTTTTAATAAGTAACTAGGGAAGCGTCCGCAAGGACGTTTCCGTACTATCTAAGAGCGAACTAAAAAAGAAATCGTGAATTCTCTAGACACCAGGTTCGGAAAAAAGGAAAGAAACCTTGTGGCACCCTTGGAAGCGCCCCGAAGATGCAAAACGGCCTGCGGTAGAAGGAACATTCGAGTCTCAAACAAACGAGACCAGAGGGGCCTCGCCTACCTACTGAAGGGGGGAGGGCACTTGGGTCGCCATGAAAAGAAAACATACATGAGAAAGGACGCCTGATAAAGAACGGACAAACGAAGGAAAAGGGATTAGGCCACAAAAGTGTGGATCTGAAGCTAGAACAACATTAAAGGTGGCCTGTTCTTGGGTGGGGAGGGGACCTGCGGGTCAGGATCGTGCAGTGGAGAGGCTATGAGGGTGGGTGCTTTTCTACTTGGGGGACGGGGTACACGTCGGCGGTTCCACCATGCGCACCTGATTGTAACGGGGAGGTGCATTTGAGAAGATTTTGAACGAGAAGCGGGGAGACTTCAGATGTCTGTTTCTGGGGGTTGTAGTGGTGTAGACTTTAAAAAGTTCTTTGTCTTAGGGGGGTAGGAGGGGGTGCCGAGCTGGTGGGAGGGAATGGGGGTGATTTCAAAGAGGGGCAAGCAGCCCGGAAGAGGGCAATTTTGTCTCTTGATCGGTTCGGTACAGATGCTCCGCTCAAAGAGACTTAACTGGGAACAATTTTTCTGCTGCCTAGGGGGGACGAAACTTCTCCATAAGAAACGGAGATAAGTCTGCGTCACCTTCGGGTTCTAGGGGGGAGTGGGGCGCATAAGTCAAACTATCACGATCCGTGGAGTGCCCAGGGAAGAAAAAGTCGGTTTCGAAAGGTTGCAGCAGGACAGGTGGGGGCCAAAGAAGTAACGGGTCTGGTCTTATGGTCGATCGTTGGGGGAAAGGGCGTATAGGCTTAGAAAGGGTTTTTATTGATGCTAGATTGAAGGATAAAGAGGGATCCTCATCCAGTGAGGGTGGGGGCTGGGAGGGTGTAGTCTAACGATATATAGTGGAAGCAACTCCAGGAAAGGGAAGATGCAGTGTAGGGTGTTTACAGGGAACAAGTCTTGGCGATCTCAGTCATGGTGATGGATTGTAGAGGTTGAGGGACGGGAGTAACCCGAACAATCGTGAGGAGTAAAGTAAGCGTGGGGGCGGGGACATTGAATTATTTGAAGGGGGACAAAAATTAAGTGGGGCAGTTGGGGATCCTTTGACAATATAACAGTCTAAGAGTACCTGGATCAAAGTGGGGGGGGGGCGAATTCCGTGATATCTTGTCACCAGTGATCGCCACAAGGAGGGAAATATCAATGTGGAAATTCTCGGACTGGATGAGTGACTGGACTAATGAATGGAGGGGTGTTTGGAAGAGTCAGAAACCAGAAACCAAAAATATCAGGTAGTGGAAGGGAGGGGCCCATGGGAGGACAATAGCATAAACCTAACCAGGTATTTGGGAAAGAATGAAAGAGGGCCTGGTAAAGAAGCATGGGCATGAGGCGGTTATTTCGCGTTTTGGGGGATCAAGGGGCCTTCGCATCAGTGTGCGTGAACTCGGCTGGAAGGATTCCTGGACGTGCGAGTGTCTACCATCCAAACTTGAAACGACACCTCCAACAAGTGAGAGGGTCGTCGGGGCAACCTTCCCTTCCACTAGAGAGTCTCCTAGGGCCGGTTAAGGCAGTGTGCAAACATTCACTGGTAGTGAGGGGAAGCGAAAGGGAGGATGGGGGCAAACGGGGATGACCTCAAACGCAGGGGCTCCAGTTGATCTAGGTATACAAATTCACGTAGCAGACTAGAAGGTTCCCAGGGAACTGTAAATGAATGAAAGGATAAAACACACGGTTGTCACGTCGGGGAAAAAGAAAAGAGCAAAAGTGATAAAGGAGGGAAGGACTCCAGGTTTCGGACTTCAGGACGGTCCTTTGCGGGAAAAGGAAAACCTTACCCATGGATAGGGGGAAAATGGCTTGGCAGAAAAAGAGAGAGACAATCAACAACAAAAGGGGAGAGGAGGAAGGAGAATAGATTTTCATTGCATACCTAAAGAAAGATAAAGGGGAGTAAGAGCGAACGGAGAGGATGGTCCCGTATCAGACGGGAAAAATGAGAAAGGAGAAATTTTTCTAATCGCGGGGGATGGTTGGAACCTGAAAAAATAGGACTCACAGGGGTTTATCCCATAAAGGGACCATGGCCACAGGGGAAAAGAGGAAAGGAGGAGGCTATTATATATGATATTGAGAAGTGGAGAAGAAAAGAATCTCGTTTGATGGATAAAACGCAGGGGAAGGTTTTAAAACTGAATGGGGAGTAAGAAAGGTAATAGGAATCTGAGGCATTTGGAAGAAAGAAACCCATTTGTTGTTTTGGGGGTGGTGGAATCGGGGGGTTTTGATCGCCGGGAAAGAATAAGGGAAGCAAGAGTAAGGAAGCCGATCAGCCAATGTGAACCTTCCACCCAACGACGAACTTAAAGAATCACATTAAGTCTGACGCTAATGGGAAAATGGTATAATGCTCAGAAAAATGCACACAACGGCTTTTTAATACTGGGTCCGATGGGCAAGAGGAGGGGTGATCTCAACGTCAATACGGAAAGTGATGTGGGCCAAGATAGATTGGAGACATCCAAAAAAAATCCAAGAGTCCACTTGGGGTCCAGAACAGTCCAGAATTTCCAAAGAGTCATTGGGAAGAATCAAACGGGGAATACAACGCGAACTGTCTAACAAAAAAAATCGGGGGAACAATTTTCCGAATAATGACACGGTTCAGAGGTCCAAAAATTATCCAAGGGGAAACACCTAATCAAAGTTACAAATGAAGTGTTAATTTAACAACAAAGTACGAATACTGAACCTGGGGGAAGAGGGGAGCAAGATTTCAAAGAAAGACATAAAGTTTGAGCGCCAATTTTGTGTCAAGTAAAAATTCAGAAATGGGGTATTACTCTGGAGTTTGACAGAACAAGATTATACGTCGGGTGAAAAAAAAGAAAACCATAGGGTTTGCGTAGTATATCGATTGATCATACAGATAGGAGAAAGAACCTGCAGCAATAGTCCATTGAATGAACAATATGGCAGGAAAAATCAAAGCAGAACTTCTGTGCGCAAACAGGGGGGTGAAAATGGATAGAACAACTTCGAAAGAAGACATGGAACAGGAACGGAGACAGTTTGTCAAAAATTTCGCCCACAGAAGGAACAGAAGGGACTCATACTATCTTGGATGGGGAAAAAAAGGCAAACAAGAAAGTAGTGGAGAGTAAAACAATTTGTTGGTGGGGGGTGAATTCCGGCGATTACTATTTGATAGATGCTAACCAGAGGAAACTCACCAAGTTCAATATGGTTTGATCTCTACGGTTTCCAACCACAGATAATCCCCTCCCAATCCCTATGCACACAGAAAACAAGAACGAAAAAAAAAGCAAATGGAAGCTTTCTACAAATGAGCCATCAGAAAACATACCTCATTCCACCCGCGGCTAGGTAACCATAGACCCTCCCAGCACCTACAAGGGAATTCTGGGTTCAGGGAGGAAAATTAAGTCGAGTGGAAAAAAGCAACGCATGCGCCAGCACACCCTATCGATACAGCATTACATTTCCTCAAGGGGAATCACACCAAAGAAATTATTTTTCCTCTTTCCGGAAGAATAAAACGGGAGTGGTGTAGTTCTTCATTTCAAGGCGCTGAAAGGTAGCGAAGAAGGGAAATTTAATCTCAAGGAATGTGTTGTCAACTGAGACTGAAAAGGGGGGACTCAGCGTACATTCTGCTCAGGTAAGGAGAGACGTTTGTATTGCAGAATGGACTCGATCCAGGGAAATCCAGTGGTCGCGATTGTGGTCGGCGATGGGGGGCCGTTTGTGATCCGAATCGATTCCGGGCGACTAGAATTGTGCAGATGTGGTTTTTAAGGGCGCGTAATATACATGTGCACATTCGTCGCTTCGAGAGACGAGGTACGGTGGTCGTTTCATGACATTTTGTATTCTTGAGTGAAGAATAAAGGGGAATCTCGTCCCGTCAGTTATCGGAGAAGAGGGGAAAAGCCAATCTCGCAGGAGGAGCATTTACTGTGGCATTACAGGAGCTACAAATAAAAAAGACCGGTCTGTTCAAAAAGGAAAAGGGTCACGCAAAAAAGATACCGTACTCAAAAAGAAGGGAAAAAAATAAGAGATCGAAATTCATTATTAATGAATTCTGGGGACTAGCACGGTCGTGTCCTGTCAAAGTAAACCTCTTATTTGGGCAACGAGGAGAGAGGGGGCGCAATAGGGAGGACGAAAAAACTCAATCTTGAAATCAAATAATGGGGGATTGTCGGCAAAAAACCGGGAGTGAAAAACGGAGACAGAAAGTTTTGGCGGTCTCAAGAAGAGGGTGATGAATGAATGAAAGGGGGGGTCATGGGGAGATATGGATTGGCGGAGGAGAGAAGTATGAACTAAAAAGAGTAGCGAGTTTCCTGGGTGGGGGGGGGCGGAGGTCTTGGGTGTAAAAAAAGAGAGAAAAAGACCGGGGGAAAGAAATCTAATATCTCTTCTCATGGGGGAGCTGGACGGGTTTGGGGGACGCAGGATGTGCTAAAAGGGGCGAGACAGTCGAGATCAACAACAACATTGGGATTAAAAGGGAAGTCTATCCTACTGGTTCAGTAAAAGCCTGGGACGCAACAAACGTAACCGGCTCTCTCCTACTTAAAAAAAAAAAGGTTCAGTAAGTGAGGTAGGATAATTTGCAAGAGAAAAAATGAAAATCGCCTCCGCGTGGTCTGCAAGACTTCTCTCCTCGCATCAATATACTAAAAGGAAACAGTAGGGGAAATGTACGGAAAGTCCAGCTAGTCAGTGGGACAAAAAGGGAGGATAAGGCTCATTGTGTAAATAGGGGGGGAGGGGGGAATCTGCCCAGAAAAAAAATTGGGCCAACGATTGGGGGGATTCGCACAAGTAACGGCTCTTCCAAAAAACCAGGAGGAAAGGGACAGGTGGAAATTGGGCATTCTACTGAGAAGGGGACACGAAAGGTAGTAAAGAAAGACCAAATTCTAATGAGGGAGGGGATGGTGTCATCGTGTTATTGAACTAAAACGATGGGCGGGAAAACTTATTGAAAACCCTCACATTGTGGTGGGGGGAACATACCTTTCGGGCTTGAGGAATTGTGGAATTTACACCCTTTTGGGGAAAACACATTAGAGCTCAGATCTGGGCGGACAAACGACTCTTCAACGGAAAAAGGACTAGAGAAAATGTTATATTCATAACTCAAGAAAACTAACGGGGAATGATACATCCCAGGGGGGGGGTGGTAATAGGAGGCGTCGCTCTTACCTAATGTAACATTATATTAGGAAGGCGAGAAGAAACAAGGGGAAACCTAGGAAATTCTATGATCAGAAGGGCTTACTGAATACCAACAATTTTTTCCAATGGACGCAGCCAATCGCGAAAAGGGGAGTGCAAAATTATAACGGAACAGTCAGACGCCTAACAAGGAAGGAAGACCGACAACGAGCAGACTGTAGAGGGGGGAATTTTGGGGACGCACAGAGACAGAAAAAAAAAAACAACAATGATAGTAAACAGGTACCATGAGGTCGCGAAAAGTCCAACGAGACGTTCAGACGGAAACACCACAGTGTACCGGAACTCGGAAGAAAAAACAGTCACGTTCCTGTCGGGAGGACACCGCTGCGGAGGGATAGGCTGGGACTGGAATGGGTTGGCGGGAGCAGTGCTTTCCACTCGGGTCCTTGCACAAGGAAACCGAAGGGGGGTGCAACTAGGCCAATTTTATTTCTGTGGTTACCTATGGGGGCCCGCGGAGATCATGAGATGGAGGTGTTTCATGGGAAAAGAAAATGCGGTCGGGCTGGGTAGGGAGGGGTAAGTACAAATTTGGGGGTGAGGGGAGGAGGAGAGGTGGGGTTACATATTCAGCTGGGGGGAAAGTTGTAGGTTACGAAAGCTTGTAATGAGGTCTCTCAGAAAAAAATCGTAATAGAAATTAAGGACAAGTGTTGTTAAGCCATCCTACCTGGCACTGGGGGTTCTGGTCCTAATTCCACGAATCTTTCTGTGAAACAGGGGGAGGGGGAGCACTGGTGCTGCGAGTAAAAAAAAATGGAGGAAAAAAACTACGTTAGTTCCAGAAGTGACGGGTGACAGCAGTTTCAAACTACATTCCAAGATGGGGGCCAAACAGCAGTCGTAGTCTAGGGGGTGGATCTTTTTAGGGAAATGTCTGCTAAAAAGGGGCTTGAGGGTTGGGGGTATGCGAAGGGAAAAAAAATTGAGGATAGATCTACCCGCCAAAATACAGGTGGGCATTGGGAGATTCTACTAGTATATTGAGAGGTACACTCAGAGATGAATCTTCCTGTGGTTTTTTAGTGTACGGGGAATTTCTATCAACGGTGATGGCTTGCGAGGGGGGCGGGAAAGACCCTCGAAAATCTTGGGGATGGAGTAGACAGGTTGGTCTTTTCACATTTGAAGGGAAGTTGGGGGAAGTCCGGGGGGTCAGGAAGGTGGGAAGTTTTTGGAAATTAGAACGGGTCATCTTAAACATTGATAAAACAGTGGGTCTTAATTCGGGATATATCTTGCAGGGTCCAAATTAAGGCGTACACATGTGAAGATTATACGCTGTGGGAAAATGATGGACTTTTATGTTCAGGCAGCGAGGGAGTTGTTTTGGATTGACGAACAAGATGAAATCAAAAAGCGACGTGGGCGTGGACGATGCCCTCATAGATTCCCAGCGGATCCGGGGTGGGGGAAAGGTATAAATATCCCTATCTTGTCCACGGCGAGTCCCAATTTTATTATGGGGGGTTCGGTTGGGGGACATGGGAAGTGCGGCAGAAGGCTTACTTTTATGGGCTGGAAGGGGGATGGAAGCTAGTTAACTACAGACAAGTGGAAAACAAAAACCGTGGGCGGTCAGGTCTGCAAAATCCTGAAAGGAATATACGGGACCTTCCTCGGACATTGAATGGCAAGTGGAATTTGGTAAAAGTCACCGGTAGAGTGTGGAGCAATCTTAAATGTTAGGTTCCATAGACTGAAACTCGGGTATCATATGTAAACAAATTAGAAGCTCGGGTCCCTTACTGTCCGGTGTTGGTGAAGTTAGTCAACAACTTGGGGGGAAGCAGCATTGTGCAAAAAACAAAAATAAGAGAACAAAGTGATAACTTCGAAAAGAACTTTCTGAACTTCAGGACGGGAAGGACCTTAAAAAACCTTAAAAGGAGGAGAAAAGGAAAGGGGGAGAGGGACAAGAGAACTAAAAAAAAAAAGAGGATTAGAAATAGTATGTGTCATCCATCTTAAACTAAGACGAGCCATGGGCTGGGTCGTCAGAAAGAAAGTAGCATAAGTCAATAACCTGGTACACTTCGAGGTGATATCGAAGGGGATGGGTGGCAAACATGGTCCAAAAAAGTTGGGGATCATCAGAATTTTAACATTTCGTACCGATGAGAGGGGGAGGCGAAGTGGGGGGGATAGGGATAAGTTGAAGATACGGGTATACCGAAGAAGTACGTACTATATGAAACGAGGAAAGTGACGGTGCACCTTCATTACACTGGACAAGAGGGGAGGACAAGGACTAGGTGGGCATGGGGCAAGTTTCCTAAAAAAACAGCATGTTGGGTGTTGTGGACATGGACGTTTGGCGTTCAATCGCCGTACAGACCGTGGGAGTATTACCTTCCTGCATCTTCTCGCAAATGGACAATTGCCCCCACGCAGAGAAAAGACTCAATTCAAAGGATCAAGGGCCAGAGGACAAGATGGGGACAAGCTCATACCTGGGGGCAATAAAGAGATGGACTTAACTGGGAAGGGTAAGTGGGGACCATCTAACTTCAATGGGCGCTGGCAACGGTCAGGCGGGAGTCAAGAATCCAAAAACTCAACGTAGCTTAACCTACCAGTCCGATAGTGCACGAGAGAGGAATCGGGGAAGATATTAACGTGGACCGATTCAAGATTCAAAAACAACTGGAGAATGGTAAAAGAAATGAAATTACGACTTCGAAGGGCCAATGAAAAACAATGCCCGTTATGTTCCAAGTAACTGGGGAAACTTCTACCCCCCGGAGGAAAGACTATACTGTTTTTCAGGGGGGGGGATAGTAAACAGAAATCCAGCCATACTTTGTCCGACAATGACGGTGGTGGCCAAACCATACAATTGGTGTCGTTACGAGAGTAGTGTGGAAGGTAGACAAGATATTAGCTGGAGAAAGGCACCAAAGCGCATTTTCTTGGTATGGAAGCGTGGATGCAGAACCGAGGCTATTCACCATAAACCCCATCCGAAAACACCCCTAGGAGACATTTCAGATCAATCACTAAAAGTAATCGAGTACTACGTCTGGGGCACACCGGGGAATTATTACTGGTCGCAAATAAGGGGGACGAAAATGAGATAAATTTCTTCGAGTAGACAACGAAAGACGGAACTACCCGTAAGAAGAACGTAGGATGGTCTTCAAGTCCGTAACTTCAAAAAAAGGACAGGGAGGTTAACACTTGACATGTAGGAAAAATTACAAAAAGGCTCCAGCCAGAACATATCGACGTCGCCCAAGGTTTTACTGACCGAAGGGCCCATCAAACCGCTACATGAGACAAATCATAGGCCCAACACCGCCTACCAAACGAAAAGAAATTGGTAAGCACTAAAACAAAGCAGACATCAAGGAATACCACGCCCTAGACACAAAAGGGAAGCCTCCAATCACAAAAGTTCGGGTGGGTCATTTAGCAAAGTGACCGAGCCGAGTTCTTAAATGCTTAGAAATAAAACCCCATGCGCATATAAAACAATCCGAAGAAGCTTAATCCCACACCAATAAACAGCTGTTCTGGGGGGTGAAGGTAGTTCATGGCGCATCCAGGGTGTGGGGGTCCATTAAATTGCACAACCTGCGGGGGCACTTTAAGAAAGGAATGTGCGTTAAGAGCATTTGTTTGGGGGTTTTCTTATGAGGAGAAAAAAAAAAAGGTGAAACAATAAAAGAAAACATTCTGCGGGGGAGGAGAAGGGAACGTGTAGTGAAATCGACTTGCCCGGGTAATCATAATTCTCGAAAGTTGGGGAGGAGTAAAGGGGCCAAAGTGTTTGCCGAAATCGGATTCCGGGGATCTAGCAAGGGTCCTGTGGGCGAGAGAACGAGGGAAATAAGGGTTGTCATGACTAAATTACACTAGGGAAACGTGGTCTGTATAGGTTGTAAAGAGGGTTCTGGGACGGTAAAATGAATATCATTGGGGTTCTCAGTCCACCGTAAAGGTTATCGCTGGGAAAAGCAGTTTGGAAAGGGCCCCGAGAGGAGAGGGAGTGAAGCTGTAAACCGGGAAAGGGGGGCCAGGGGAGATGAACAGTTTTAAGCCCCGAATGAAACTGTGCAAAAAACGGAATAAAAATCAGCCAAACATCAGGAGGACGAAACAAAATGACACCTCCAAACTTAATTTTGCATGGGAAGGGGGACTAGAGTGAGTGTCCGATGCAGTAAACCTGAACACTAGTTGGAAAGATTAAAGGTATTTGGGGGGCTTATCTTCGAGACGAGCGGGGGGGGGGAGAAGCAAACAAGCGAGAACACATGACTTGTCGAATGGCAAAAACGGGGAAAAAGACGTATAAAAGAAGTTTTCGGACTCAATTTCAAAGATAAAAGTTGACTGACTGTTTTCAAAATATATGATGGCGGGATGCGAGCAGGAGGGAGACAAGCTGGGATTTGGAATTTTGGGGGAGGAGGGGATTGTGGACAGAGAAATAACGTGAAGGAAAAATGGGAATAGCTCTGCACAGTGACTAGAAGTTGTTTGCGAAAGGGAGGGGAAGGGGGAAGAGGCGAGA
>Ga0179591_1330178_pt1 | contig 13167 bp, 11 predicted proteins | sample CZOMad2_1_08_16f_FD_182891 | JGI IMG/M metagenome (GOLD analysis project Ga0179591, IMG submission 182891) | Vadose zone soil fungal communities from Angelo Coast Range Reserve, California, USA - CZOMad2_1_08_16fungal (PacBio error correction) | ecosystem: Environmental > Terrestrial > Soil >...
CCTTGGATCCAAGGATGCATGGGTCCCAACATAGGGTAGATCCTGGAAAAAAAAGTCGGGCGCGCAACCGAAAATGGTTGGGGGGGGGGCCGAAGGAACTCTGCCTAACACATTTTTCAGGGTGTGGAAAAAATCAAAGAGAACAGGGTCACATCAAGGCCACGTCCAGTCCGCAGGGAAAGAGCCCCAACCAGACAAAACTTTTTAACACCCCCGGCGGGAGGACAATAGGCTCGTAAATAGTTCGAAAAGGGGGATCCGCACCCATAGTCCCCCAACGTCGATAGAGAGACAATGAAACCACCTTGGGGCAATCGCGTCAAAAGAACTTATTCCTCGCCCGGGTTCAGAAAGGAAGCCGCGAGGCCCAAAAACGGAAAATGCCGAACGGGGATCCCACACTAGTACCTGTATCCTGGGGAGGGCCGAGGCTCCTGCGTAAGAATACGCTGACCGGTGAGGAGTCGTACTGGCATTGCCAGGGGGTTCTTCAAGGAAGTCTGAGAAGAAGTCATACCTTCAGGTTGTCGAATAAGGAAGCACGCCGAAAATCCTTTCAGAATTGAATAGTTGGGGTGTTAGATTGACCTCCATTCGGCGGCATGAGTCATACCATCTCCTCTCGGGCTAAAGCTTTGTGTGAAAGCTGCACGCCCCGTAATCGTTCCGTACAAAACCGTACCTAACCGGCCAAGACCATGATTCCAGGGATGGCCGGTCCTTCCGTCCCATTCAAGCTGACTGCCCCACAAAAAGGCGACCCGTAATGAAGGGGAGGTTCCTTCTTCTCTAAAAAAAAAAGGTACTGCGAAATCAAGGCCTGCGGTCAAAAAGGCAACTGGAGGTCTGGGGGCGCAAGAAAAGACCCGGAGCCATAACCTGGGGCGGTTGGATCCTCAAAAAACTACAGAAAAGGAAAAAATTCGGAAAAAATGTCCTTTCGGAAGTACTTTTTCGGTATCATTTGTGTCCCGTGGCACCCTGTACCCCAACTGCTGGGCACAATAGCCTGTGCCCATCAAAAAGTTTTTCTTGTAAACGCCTATAACTAAACGACCCAAGAGACTTTTTGGAGAATTGGTTTCCAATTAATTCTTGGTAACACGTAGGGGTCTTTAAAGGGTCCGGGATTCCCCTCTTTAATTGTCGGATCTGAGAACAGCGTCGTGAAGTTTCTCTTGGGCGAACGGCCCTAGGGGGGTGGTTGGGCCAAGTCGCTGAAATTTTCCTCTCTCCTTCCTAACGGGACACTCAGCGAAAACAACATACCAGAAAAGTCCTCACCCCCAGAAGAGAAAGGCTCAAAAGGCCTCTCGAGGAAGGGTCCCGCGGGCCACAAACGGCGCAGGCCAAAAAGCCGCTTTAAAATTTACGGGGACGCGTTTCGCTGTATTCCTTGCAGCTCCCTCCAGCGCCCCAGGACTTTTGTATAGGTGGGACACCGTAGAGAGGGGGGTTAGTCTGGTACACAAAGACGGCCGGGCGCCACGAAAGAAACGTCCAGCGATCACCGGCAACTGGGGGCGGGAAAGAAGAAGCGGCTGCTGGGGTAAAAAAAAAGCCTGCACAATTCACCGCAGAAACAAGGGTTGGGGGTCTGTCTTCCCGGGGGCTTGTGAAAAACCTCCGAACCGAAACCGAGGGGAGGGCACTAAAAGGGGGGAAAGGGTATCTCCCCGGCCCCTGGATTGTTCGCAAGATGGGACTTTCCTATGGTCTCTAGCAGAAAAAAATGCGCGGGCCTGGCGCGTGGAGGGTGGGGGGCAAAATCTCTCCTGAAAAGATAGGCAGGGCTCCCAAAAAACTCGTGAGGGAAGTTTTTGTCTCAAGAAACTGGGCCACGAAAAGGTAGAAATGCCGGCCAACCAGTCCAAAGCTTTGGGAGCAGACATTCCGCCGATACCAAAAAACGTGTCAAAGGTCGAACCTGGACTGAACTTTCCACGGGGGACGGTCCCCAGCCCTACCGAATAGGAAAGCCATTCAAGGGACCCATAACCATGGCCATTTTGGGACCTGAAAAACTGGGGGTCGGAGACATCAAGACGGGGAAAAATTGAAAACGGGAGAAACAGCGACCGAAAAGGCGGAAAATTCAAAAGGTATCAAAGCAGCCTGTTAAATTCCGTTTGTAACTCAAGCAAGATGATAAACCGTGGCATTCTGCGTTGGAGGCCTGACGGGGGGGGACGAAAAAACCCACCTTCAAAGGCATCGGGTTACGCGAAAGACGGTCAAAAAAAAAGAAAACAAAAAACCAAACAGGGAACTCCGCATCCTAACACCGAGGGTGGTTCCGTACTAGTTCGGAAGCTTGTCCGAACGGAAAAAACCCCACAATTAGGTAGAGGGGGGTAAGATGCCTACGATGGTTCAAATTTGCTCCAGATCGGTCGAAGGGCAAAAAGTAACCAGATAGAAATTCTCAAAGAGCCAGGTCATAAAGTAATGGCTGGAGACAAATAAGTGCTTTGACAATGTTAAGGAAGAATTCGGGGGCTGAGAAGAGCTCAAACGGTACTGGGTCATCGGGGCTTGTAAAAACGGTGCTCCAATTTCATACTAAAGAGGGGCTCTATAGATGAACAAAACCAACAGGGGGGGATTGATAGGGAAAAAGTAATATTTGGGGCCTCGTCGGGAGGCGTAACAGTGTTCCCCACGGAGTCGGGGAGGAGAAAAATAGGCCTCGGGGGATGGAGACTCGTCTTCCACTTCATTGCTCTGGGTGACCCTTGGGGGATAAAGGGAAGCTATCCGGGGTTGGTGAAGTGCTTCCAATACGGGGGCGCAAAGGGGGAAAGAGAGGTACCCCTGCTGAGGGTTAGACACCTCTCGTTCAGCTTCCGGCTGCGCCAAACTAAGAGGAAAGAGGTTTGGGCGGGACCTAGGTGCTACCGGGGGGGGAGAAATTTTTGGAATGGCCTTTAATCCGAAAAGGGGGGACGTTTGCTCAGCGGACATCCGCCAACAATCTACAAGACTCGGCGGAAGTAGTCAAGTCACCCAGGAGGGAGGCACTCAGTTTGTGGAGTCGGGAAAAAAAAAAAGAGAGTCCTGTTCCATCTGGCCTTTCATGGGGGAAAAAACGGGGAGAACAGGGGGGGACAAGGGGGAAAAAGAAAGATGGGCTGAAAACGCTGGTCCTCATGTACTTCGGGGGGCACTGGCGACCAGGCACAGGGGGGCAAGGAACCTGGGTGCAGAAAAATTCAAAAGGTAAGGGGGCCTAGAGGCAATGGGGGGGGTGGGGGGGGGGGCGATGACGCCCGTGACGGTGGGGAAGGGCAGTTGAATAGGCCAAGGGAAAAAGCAAGGGAATCTATACTAGTGTTCTAACAACTGTTCCGGATTCCAAAGAAGAGGCGGGTACAAAAATATGTTGGATCCGGCAATGCCGGGGGGGAGGGGGCCTGGACGGGGGGTTCCGGGGGACGGGCATGACAAATACATTGGGGCCAAGACAGGGGTCGCTTTCACTTGGACAACCCCGACCACTCAGCAGCTGGCAGGGGAGTCCCATGGGGGGGAGGGACAAGCGGGGCTATAAAAGCTCCTTCCGCCCCTGTTCCTGCGGTGGGGGCTCCTTAAAAAGAAAAGGGGAAGAAGCCTAAGTGCCCTATAAGGGAAACCTGGGTTGCGGGATATCTGACCCTAAAGGGACCCCGTTGGCGCGCCGAGACCATTAGAGGAGGGTAAAAGGTCAGAATCGTAGAGTCCGTAGAGGATCTAAGGAGAACCGCCTTTTAGGCTGGAAAAGATTTGGAAAATAGATGAGCCTTTCCAGAAGGAAAGTGCTTGGCGCACAACTCGCATGTGGGAAATCCACTACGAGGAGGGGGATTTGACCACGAAGATGCCGTTCTACGGCCCTGAAACTAGGAAACACCCACCTGCTGGACAAAGGACCAATTCCTATTTTGGAGCGTCTTTCCAAACGCAGAGTGTCTTTGGGGCAACGGATGGTAGGGGCCACCTTAAGTGGGGGGGTTAGGGTGGGGGGGAACAGCTTGGCCTTACTAAAAGGCAGCTCCCAGTGCGTAACTCAGGCAATTGGTTAACTTGGGAGGAGGGTGGAAATCTTGGGACTGAAGAAAAATATTTCCTAGTTTCAGCTTTTCTCCGAAAGGAAAAAAAGTCTTTAAGTTAACATAGAGGGAAGGGTCAAGGGGAAAAAAAAAGCCACTCCGAATGGGCGGGACGTCAGGTAAGGGTCCAGTCCAGGTCGGGGGGGGAAGTTTTGAAAGGTGACATTGAGGGACAAGATCGGTCTCTTGGGGGGGAAAAATGTACCGGTTATCTGAAGTTTAGGACCGTAGGAAAAGAGGTCTTCCTGGCAGAGGTAGCGGGGGGTTACTGCAAACGGGACTTGGCGAGGATTCCGCTCAAGACGAATAGTATAACCTAGTAGAGTCGGCGTTCGCCACAAATGGGTTACCTTCTAATTGGAAAGGGGAAAAGGGGGGGGCCCAAAAGGAAAGTAAATCCATCAAAGAAACCCTCCCGTGGAAGGGTTCCGGCTCCCCTGGAAATATTAAGGCTTCGCCACTCAGAGAGGCTTGACGGAGGGGGGGGTCCTCTGTTTACCATCGAAAAAAAGGTGCAGCTCCTTCCGATGGCCAATGGGGGTCCCGGTAAGTCCGTGCTGTCGAGTTGTCCCGGGGTGAAATGGAAAAGAGAGAAGAGAGGGATATGTTTGTTTCAGCAAAAGGGGGGGACACTTTCCTAGGGGCTTTGACTTACTATGGGGTCCGACAAGCAGGGGGGGGTGTCAGGAAGTACAGGGGTTTAGAAGGAATAACTTCAAGTCCCTTTACTTTCCCATTTCAAATGTGGTACACCCACCAGGGAACCAGGGGAAGCCGATTCGCACAGGGGAAACCAAGGGGGGGGGTTGGGGGATAAGAGGACTAAGGGGCAGGTAAAAAACATTTTGACCCCTGAGCGACGACTGGGCCGGTCCAGGGATAAGGCAGGGCAAACTTGAAAATTAAAAAATTCTAGATTACCTCGAGTGTCTAACTCTGAAAAGGGCGGGCAAAACGCTGACAAAGGGAAAGACGGAGGGAAATTGCTGGGCGGAGCCCGCTTCAAGGATCGCCCTTCTATGAGGGGGTGGGAAAGGGACTGTGATCTGTAAACCGCTAAACGGGGGTAAAGAAGTTATTGGTCAGTTGGGGGTTCCAAAATCCAAATTGTACCTGAAAGCGGGCAACGTTGTCGCACCCGGTGGAGTCCTTTGGAATTCGGGAAAATGCGATGGTTGGGCGACCACCCCCTGAAAAACGGAAAGAAATTCACAAGGGGCAGGAAGAGGACATCCAGGTGGGTTTGGGATCCTGGTGGAACCGCAGGACCAGACTCAACAATGGAAAAGGGGGGATAAATGAAAAAGCGAGGTAACCATAAGACCAGGCAGAACACTGGGGAACATCTTGTGGTTGAAACGAATTCAGCAGCAAGGGGGGGGCGGGGAAAAGGGAGAAACGCCCAAACGAAGGGGGGGAAACCAAGAACCAGCTGCCCAACAAATTAAAGGGAAAGTTTGCCCGCTTGGCTCAGCGCTTCGTCCCTTCCGTGGTTCACCAAGGTCAGCGAGCCCAACGCAGGGGGGTACCGGCAGGACAAGGGGAAAAGGGGTCACAAGTAAAAGAATGCAAGGGATCAACTGCAAGATGGGCCTGTTGGAGGGATTACCTCAGACCAAGGGGAGGAGCGCGGCCCTCTCAGACTTCGCGAAACCAACACGACGAGACAATAAAAAGGGCAGGAGGGGGTTCGAACCTGCTGTAAAAGCAGGGTGAGGGTAAAATGGCACCTCCAGAACCAAGGATCGAAGGTGGCTCACGTGGGGAACTGGTGTGTGCTGCTGAAAAAAAAAAAGGTGTCCTCGATTAACTCGCGTGTTTCTTAAAACTAGTTAATCGATGGGAGTGGAACGGGACTTTCCAGAAAAATGCCAATCGCTCAAACAAAAAAAGAATGATAAAGGAAGGGAGGAGAGGGTTAAGGGTTATAAAAAACCTAGAACGCCTTACCTTACGCCTTTCCACTCGAAGGGGGGGACAAAAGGGGCTGAAGCGCGGAATGTGGGAAACCGCAATACGCAGTCCCCGAAACTCGAGGAACTTTTTTCCGGTCAAAAGGAAACCCACCAACCACGGGTGGAAGCAGTAGAATATGTGGGGTCCGGAGTGGACTTGGGCGAATGTAGTGCGATTCACGCAATAAAAAAACAAAATAAAACAAAATCGGTCCCTGTTATGTGCCAAAGGGTTGGTAGGCGAAGCCTGGAAGCTGGGGGCAAACTGAAATGGCCTTCCACCATTGCGGAAGGGCATATGCCGAATCAGAAAAAGCTCGTCGAAGTACTTCCTGGGTGGGAGAAGAAAAAAAACTACCCGGCGTAAAGGAAGGGGGACGTGGGGTCTCAACCTAGCCAAAAAAAACGGACCTCGTTCGGGCTGGGACCGGGGGTGGTGAAAACGGGGAGAAGAAAAAATTGTCCGAAAATGCTGCCTAGCAGGGGACCGACAGAAACGCCCGATCAGCAAAGCGGGGGGGCAAAAAGTTTTAGGGGGAAACGCCAGGATGAAAATGCTGGCAACAAACAATGGCCACAAGCCCAGAACCCCACGAGAGCAACGGGAGCGGTCCTTACGAAGAAACCGGTCAAGGTCGACAGCCGTGGGACTAGAAGTGGGGGGGGGGGAGACACCTCGAAAAGAGCCTACATTAAACTGGTGGGGGGTTGGGGAAGGGGTGAGGGGTGGTAACCCCACTGCGGTCCCGCAGCAAAAGAAAAAACATTCACAAAGGAAGGTCCTCTGGCCTCTCCGGGTGCAATTTTGTGTTCAGGGGAAGGGGAAAAGAAGTTGGCAAAAAAGAGAGACTCGAACAAGTCAGAACCTGCCCATAAGAGCCCGTTTGCAAAGAAAGAAAAGGAAGGTCCACGTGGAACTCCCCCTTGGCCGCTGGCCCCAAAAAAAAAAGCCACGAAGAGAGGAAAAGGGATCCCCTTTATCGCCCGATGAGTAATATGTTTAACGGCACCTCACAATAAAGAAGCTCCCAGACAAGACTGGAAATGGCGTCCTCGGCAAACCCAGTACCTGGTCGGTGGTAACAGGGGACCACAGCCGCGGCGGGTGAAATGCTTTTCGACGCCGCGTTGGAGAGGGGCGGTGCAACTCTATCATGAGAAGAAACCGGGCAGCTTAGGGGAAAAACTCCCATTGAGGAGAGAAAAAGGGTCACCCCAACACAAATCCAGAGGTCACTCCTCGGGGTCGGCCTTCCCCTCAAAAACCAACCAGGTTGGGTGGGCCTCGGGGGGGAACGATAAAGAAAAGAAGAGGATTTCGTGTACACGGGAAAAAACTGTTCCAATCCAGGACCAAAGAAAGGGTCAACATAAGAACGGACGATGTCGAACCAAAAAGGCGACTGAAGAGAAAAAACCACCCCTTATGACAGGGTTCTGGACACGAGGGTCTGAACAGATTAAAAGGGCCCAAGGGAAACAGCGAAGTCTATGAAAAAAAAAGAGTCAGGGAACTGACCCACTAGACCAGTCCGAAACTATACCACGGGGGGGTCCCATCTCAAAAGGGGAAAAAAAGTTGAACCCCGGAGTGGAACTGCCTGCCAAAAAAGTCTCCAAAAGGCGTCGCCCGAATTTCAGGGGGAAAAGTAAAGCCGGCGGCGTTTAACAAGGCTGGGACTCTAGGGGAAGCTCCCAGCAAAAAATGTGCAATGCTTACAATTGGGACAAAAGAACGGTCCCGGGCTTTTTATCAACTCTCACCACGAAGAACGCCTCGAAGGCAAGAGTGGGTATCCTTGGTGGGGGGGGCCAAATCTTCAGGAAGTAACGCCAGCCCTAGAAAAACCGCTCGAACGCCTTGGTGAGCCTCACGGGCCGTCGGGGGGATCACTTTCCGTCCGTCAAAGTCCAAGATGGGCGAAACGCCCATCCTTCGTGGGGGGGGAACTCCTTACACAAACTGGCCCCAAGGAAGAAGAAACAGCGGGTAAAGGCTGGGGCACCTCCGTCTTATGGAGTGCTTGGGTGTGGGTCGGACTTGGGTAGAATACCAAAAAAAGGAGTTGGAAACGGCTTAGAACCTGAACCAGGGGGGATTCGGGAGCATGTTTGCTGGAAACAGGCGCTCGGCGAAACGGCCGTGGCCTCCCCCGACTGAAAAACGAAGCACAAGACGTACAGGGGCTGTTTCCGACTAGAAAAGATTTCGAGGGGGTTATGACCTAACTAGACGAGAGGAAACTACAGAGCCGGGAACCAGCAACTGGTGTCAGGGCTGTAAGAAAAGGGACACCTTCATACAAGCGCGACAGTTTTGGAGGGTTCCTTAGAGCAAGTTGGTGAACTAAGTCTTGGGCATGCTTAAGGTAGACCCTTGTGAAACAGGATGAGCAAACTAACAAGAGAAAATCGAAAGGTAGGGTTTCGCCGGCACTGGCCGCGGTTTTGCAGAAAAAAAAACCAAATTCCAAACGTTGCCGCCTAGGAGAAGGCAACTCATAGAGAAACGGAAAACGTTCCCTCCCGCAAGAAAAGGCCAACGCAATTAGATATGAGGGACGCGCCTCGTACAAAGTCTCCGACCCTGGGTGAGTTTGAAAAAAGGGGATCTGATCAGGTCAAGAGAGTAATAACAAAAAACCAATGAGATGGCTTCACTGGGAACCGGGGGGTGTGTATTAGCAGAGGCCCCGCCAAAGGGGCGGGCCCCCCTTGGAAAAGATGTACAACGAAAAACCTCTGGAGGTTTTCAAGAGTTCTGACCCAAGACTGAGTCAGGCCGGAAAAAAGAATGCTTTGAGGGGAAAAACTGACCCGGAACATGGCAGCGGACAAGTTCTTATGGAAAGCATTTGGGTGTGGCATCTCCCAAAACGGAACTGGTGAAAACAAAAAAAAAAAAGCAGTGGTAGTAAACTCCATACAGCGGCAATCAGACCGAACCCGCAAACGCTTACAAACCAAAAGAAAGTAGCTTAGCATTGTCAAGAGAAGCATCCGGTTCCGGCTTATTTGTAGAAGGAAGTCAAGGTCGGTAGACCACAAGGCACAAAGAAGAAAGACCCTTCCAAAAGCTTATGTGCAAAAAGCGACCGGAAGATGAAATAAAACTGGAAAAAAATCAGTTACATCGGATGACAACAAAAAACGGCCCCCAGAATTAGTCGAAAAAGGACACGGTGAGCGACAAAAAAGAGTTGACCAAAAGGGGAAAGAATGGCATACAAAAGTGAAAGACCTCGGGGGCGACATTAACAGTCCGGAAATCGCTCAAGTGGGGAGACTCGAAAAAGGCGGAATAAAAATTGGTAAGTCCGGTGGGTTAGAAAAAAAACGAGCGTGAGCGCGTGGACTCCTTGTCAGGGAGGGGGGGGGGGACAAGGCGGAACGGGCACGTCAAAAACCAACGCCAAAGACGCTGGGACGCCTAGGGGAGAAACTGAGGTACAAATCAGGGTAGTGTAAACTGTGCGGAAGTCCTCCCAAACACTAGAGGTGGAATGGAATGAGCTGCGCAGCTCTGCCATAAACAATCGTGGTCTCTGGAAGTGGCTCGACCCGAGTACTTCGGATTGAGCACCGGGTCTGTAAACACAAACACCTGCATCCAGGGGGCCCGGTAGGGAAAAGGGAGAGAGCCGGCCCCCGAGAGGAAAGCGCACTACGTTGCATGGGGGAAACAAAGGTAAAGGGACCTATGAGAAAATAGGCTAATCTAACTTTCGAGTAAATAGATAACCAATCTCTCATAAAAAACCAACACAACGGATGATTATAACAGAATATAGGGGGGGTCCAAATGGTGGATCGGGAAATTTGGTTCCAGGCTGGGAGGAAAGAAAAATCAGAGGGAATCAGGACAAACGGGAAGTGTAAAGCAAAGGCTCTCTCTTTTCAAAAGCACTGTTGGTGTACGGCCCGGGGCCGGGGGGGGGGGGGAGAGGAACGGGCAACGGGGCCGCTAAATCAAGATTCAGCAGGACGGGCAGGAGCCCGGAGTTGCACAGCCTGGGGAGCAGCGAGACAGGACCGCGAGGGGGGGGAGAGAGCAGGTAAACTAAAGTTTTGGGCGCTATTGGGGTAGTGTGTCCCTTCTGGGAGCCGGGTTCTCCCCTTTGAAGGAAAGAGAATGAAAACAACAGAGAAACGCAAGTTGGGGACTACTAGGACTAATGGGGGGGGGTCCATGAATAATTGGGGAAGAAGTGCGGGGGAGAAGTGTCCCCGTGTTGGTAACGGGGGAGGGACGTTTATAAACTGGGGGAAATGAACTAGTGCGTCCAGTTCGTGTTCAATCAAGGGGAGGGAGGGGACGGTGCCAGACCAGGGGACGGGTTCCGTCCAAAGAAAGACAACTTTACACAACATTGAGCTTTCCTCAAATCGATCCGCCTTTACTGGGGGGGAATGGAAAAAAATAGAAAAATTGGTGAAGAAGAGGGGACAATGCGAGACAAGAAGGTCACATACGGTGGGGATAACTGAGCGTCAGACGTTCTTTGTCAAGAGAAGGGGGACAGGGGAAGAGATCAAATATTCAACTGCAACCAGAAGAAGAATACAGCTGTGGGGGAAGGTGAATTCAGACTACCTGTCAAAAAATACCTTGGGAGAGGGGGGTGGGGAACGGGAAGGCCCGACACCAGCTTCCGTCGTGAAGAAGAAACCGAAATGAGGCCGATTGTGAACTGGGGGCGGGTCAGTTGGACGTTTCCCTAAAAGGACAAAAGGGGAAATAAAATAAGGGAAAACTCAGGGGGAAAGTACTTGTATCTGGATCCTGAAACTAAAGAAAAACAAGGAAAATCGGGTAGGTACGCCGGAGAAATCGAGAGGGATCCCGCCGCGTGGGAGACGTAGAAAATCTGATGGGGAAGAAGGGAAGGAAGGGCTTATGTGCCCCAAGAAAACGGCTCGATCTCTGAGAAAGTTAGAAGACCAGCAACTAGCTCATGGTAAAAAAGTAACAAAAAAGAGGGGCCCGACCTCAAACAGACCGATTCCATCCGTTGGTAAAAAAACCGCCAAACAACATTCGACGGGAAAAAGGAAGGTGCCCCAGACCTAAGGGGCAAGAGAAAAAAAAAGTGGACTGGTGGCGGGTGGCAGGACCGTTCAAAAATGTCCGATTCGGCGGCCCTAACTTAGATCAAGAAGAAAAACGGCAGCTAAAGAAAAAATGTATATTTTGTGGAAGGGGGGGGGCTAGAATGAAGGCCTGGTCCAGAGTTTAAGCAGGAGGGAGAGGAAAGTAAACCGTTACCGGCCTGATCAAAAGAAAAAGGACTGGGCTATTCTTACAAAGAAAAAGGGCGGACAACCGGGATTGAGGAATTGGACGGGAAAGTGGTAAAAGGACTCGGAAAAAAGATGAAAGCAGTTGTAAAGACGGGAGAGATTTAACTGGGGATAGGATGGGGAAGTGAAGGAAAAGAAAGCCTGGCATCGGCTCAGAAAGGAGAAGAATTTGGGCAGTGCCACATAGAAAGGAAAAGTGGGTACTGTCGGTTCGTGCAGCGCCTGAGGGCACACAAGAAATGAGGGAAGTGGCAGAAAGGTGGTGGGGGCAATGAAGTATAAGGGGGAAATCAAATTGGTCAAAAACGCTGGTCACGACCCTTCGAGGACTCTGAACAGAGGTAAGGGAAAAATAGGGGTTATATAAGATGTGAATCTCACCGACCTCCTAAGAAAAAGCCAAGGGTTGGCGCCCAAAGGCGAGATAAAACTTGGGGGCCCTGGTGAATCGATCAAGGGGGGGGGGGAGGGAACGGGAGGAATAAACTTCATACTTCGGTGGGGTGGAACGTAAAGTCCTACTCCAAAAAAGGGGGTTTGGGCTTTGACGGGACCGCGTGGTGTGGAGGAACAGAGGGATGGCAAGGGGAGGGACCCGGGGCGAGGTCATCTGGGGCACACAAAAACCATCCTGAAGCGTTCGGGCGGACAGCCCCGGGTTGGGAAGTCACTGGGAGAAGTTGCACGGTGAAAAACGCCAGAGTGGGGGGCAGGGGGAAAGCCGGGGGCCAACTGGTTAAAGAGGGCCCTTTAATGGGGATATGTAAGCCTCTACTCCTGGGGGAGAAAAAAAGGGCGACGGCGCCACATAGGAAAGAACGGCTCAGGCAGCCAAGTCTTAAAAATTCGGGGGGGGAGAAGAGGAGCAAGGAAAGCTTAGGCGGAACTTAAAAAAAACTGGAAGAATCCCAATAGAAAAAAGGGCCAAAATAGAGAGATTACTTATGAAACTGGAGATTCATGGGGTCCGGGTGTGGTGCCCACTTAATTTGGGTTAAGGGGGAGGACGTGTGGTGTCAGGGCCCGGTCGCTGGATGTTCAAGGGAAATGGGAAGGAGAAAAAAAGGTGTTGGGCAAACGTACTTGTGAATGGAGGAAGAGCAAAGATGACATTTTGGGAGTGGGTTTGGACTGAACCGGTCTGGAGCTCAGTAGAAAAAGAAAAAAAAAAACGACAAAAGAATGACTAATAGGGATAGGTTCAGGAGTAATCCTGGCCCAACTGAACTGGACCCAGGGGATTGTTTAAGGGGTAAAGAACCAACGCACTGCTTGGAACGTTGTGGGGGTGAACAGTTGGTGGGGGAAAGTCAAAAAGCAGCACCGCCGTAAACCGCGAACCCGCCGGAAAAAAGATGATAAAGAGTGCTATAGTGTTCTAATACTGCGCCATTCAGAACCTTGGGGCGGAAAGAAGTGAACCAGGCTAGCCCTGAGTGGGGCCAGGAAAGAAAAAGTGTTGGGGTACCTAAGACGCAAGTCGGGAAAAAAAAAATCGCTCAAAGACGTCATAAGTGCATTGGTTCAGGAGAAGGACAAGACTTGAGCAGAACCCAGCTTAAAGAAAAGGATAAAAAAAAAACTAATGGGGGTACATCAATTCGTAGGCGACAAAGGAACAAATGATGTTAAATGGATTTAATAGAGGACCACGGTAGAAAAAAGTCGGGTGACGGAAAGATGGGGTTTTCGCGTCAACCAATTGGAAGGGGGAGTGGATGGAGCGGGTCTGAGGCAGACAAATAAGAGAGGTCAATCCCTTCGAAGGAAAAATTTTAGGGGGAAAGGAAGGGGGGGAAAAAAAAAAAAACGAATGGCAAAAG
>Ga0179591_1196657_pt1 | contig 13166 bp, 14 predicted proteins | sample CZOMad2_1_08_16f_FD_182891 | JGI IMG/M metagenome (GOLD analysis project Ga0179591, IMG submission 182891) | Vadose zone soil fungal communities from Angelo Coast Range Reserve, California, USA - CZOMad2_1_08_16fungal (PacBio error correction) | ecosystem: Environmental > Terrestrial > Soil >...
GCGAAGCTTCGAAGAAACCTCGATCAAGAGTCACAACGAAAGGGGAGGGAACGGGGATGCCGAGAAAATAGGGCGATCAGCCACCAAGGGGTTTGTTCGACAACGTTATGACGGTGTGGAAGACAGAAACAAAAAAAAGTAGAAAAATTGCTGAATGGGGGTACTGAAGGGGCCAATAAGACGCAGAAAGCAAGTCGAAAAACGAAAAGGGGCGACCCAAAAACAGTAGGTGAAAGAAACAAGGAGCACCAGAAGGGTTCCTTAAAGGATCAAAACAGGCAGGAAAAGTCGGGGGTGGTAAGGAAAAAGAAGCACGACAGGCTCAGGCGGGGCGTGTGTTGGTAAAGGGGGAAGGGAAAGTCAAAGGGGGGGGGAAGATGGAAATGGGGTCAGGGCTTTGGTAAAAAGTTCTCTCTCCTAAAGTCTACTGAAAAAGGGGGGAAAAAACTAGCCAGGGTGGTTCTGTTCGGAACATGAGACCAGGCCAGGGTTAGATGAAAGGGAGTTGGAAGAAAGGAGAAAAAAAATACTGGGGAGACAAAGGGAAAACACTAAAACGCTAAATGTGAAGAAAATAGTGGAGTGAAAAACACGCACCCAGCAAATGCTTAAAATGGATTTATAGGGGGGGAAAATAAAAAGGTGTGGAAAGCAAATTATCAAAAACTACCTGGTCATCAGTTTCAAAACTGGGTCTGATAGACTGTCGGCACGGCCTTCGAAAGTGAGAAAAAAATACAAGGTGCAACTTTTGGGGGGGGGGGGGCATTCAGGAACAAACATTGGCAACAACACGAAAAAAGGGAAATATCTGTTTCCGGTAAGAGGGCATCACCACGGCGGCGATGAAGAAAAAGGGGGGAATCAAGGTTCAACGAGGGGAAAAGGGGGGGACTGTTATTCTGAAGTCAAACAAAGCCGGGGAAAGACATGGAGGGGAACACTCATTTCTGAAGTGCCAGTCCCCACAGAATGGCCGAGAGGAACAATTTGCCTCGATGGACGGGGCCGATTCCTGACGAGGACGGCAAAAGGCGGGGGGGGGAGGTGGGGGATAAGTGGAGGAGCCCCGGACGGCCAAGGTGAAACGCAGGCCATCAACTGCAAACTGAAGAGGGGTCTCCAACCAAAAAACCTCGGTTCCAACATCGTAAAAAATAAAAAAATAAGAAACTAAAGGGGACAGCAACGCCCTTGGCACGAGAAGGCCGAATACCGCCCTATCGATGAGAAAGGCAGACAAAAGGGGGGGAAATCGGGGGGAAGAAAACTGACCGTGAATCCGGCCGTTAAAAAAAAGAAGGTTGGTGCAAACCTTGGGAGGCACAAGTCGGGGGGGATGTAGGGGGGAATGATCGCATCGTTAGTCTGCAAAACCCATTAATTTGGCGACCTGGAACAGGGGACGGGGTGTTTTTTCACGGACGCGGCCAGAAAAAGGGGGGCCTTGAAAAACTCCGAGGAAGGGAGCGCCTTGCAAAAGCCAAAGACATCCCGGGAAATATTGAAGAACAAGGCCGCAAGGAAAGAAGAACAATCCACTTTGGCAAGTAGTGGAACGGGCTGACGCTTTTAAGATGGGGGCTCAAAAACCGGCAAGGTCAATCGCCAGAGCCGAGGGAAAAACGGCGGGGGGTCGGCAACCGACACCACGAAAATTGGTCGGGGGCAGAATAGCAAACCAAAACTGGCGTCCTGTGATCGGCAAAGCGGAGGTTTCGGCCGGAAGAAGTAAAAAAAAACATGGTATTACTACAAAAGATGCCCGGGATCGGAGGAAAAAAAAGTTTTTCGAAAAGAAAAAAAAAAGACGCGTCACAGAGTCACCCCCCTTGAAAAAAGCGGGAACAGACAGCGGTACGGAACTTGGGGTTTCTCCCTCAAAGGGGCTGAAGAGTCAAGGAGGTCATCCGTGTTGTAAAGTGAAGTCGGGGAAGAGTGCTGGAAAGGAAATCTTGGGCGGAGCCAAGACCAAAGGAGGGAAGGGGGGAACGAAGGAAGCGGCTGCCAAAAGTGGGAAAAGGAGTGGGGAAAGGAATCAACAGTTCATATGTTGACGACGTTCTGGGGGGCGTTCTCCACATGGCCAACAACTATCTTCCGGAGGGGGGGGACGATGGCACGTGCCTCCTGAACCTTTAGCAAAAAAAGAACATCAAACCGGGGAACCAAAAAGGTACTCCAGGGACTGAATGAAAAGTGACGACTTGACACTTAAAGATAAAAAACACAACCGGAGGAAGGGAAGACGCAAAATAAAACGGCCTGTAGAGGGCGGTAACGCCTGCCGCTTAGGGGGTGATGCAGTCAGGAAAAAAGAGGTTGCTGCTCAAGGGGAAAACTTAAGAGTGGCAAACTTGATGTCCCGGGCATGAACCTGGGAGAAAAAGAAAAAGCGAAAGGGGGGCAAGAGGGGAAAGGTTTTCAATGTTCATAACAAGAAACGGAATTCCGCCGCAAACGTAAAGCCCAGACCGAAAAAAGTTCGGATCAGGGAGGGGAAGGCAATGATGAAATCCCCGGCAGCATCTATAAAAAAGGGAGACAGGAAGGAACCAAAGCTAGCGGAACGAAGCCTCTTGGGAAAAAAGGAAAACCTTTTTTGGTACACTCGCGAAAAAAGGGAAAAGCGACCAATCCGCGCGAGCCGCGGCGCCATACGGCGCCCTAAAAGAAGGGGAAAAGCACGCGAACTCCTGGGGGGGTTACAGTACTCTGCTGCCGGGTGAAGGACGGCGTCCTGCTTATCTCAAAAAGGAAACAAAAACCAAAAGATGAAAAATAAGAGAGAGCCACCGGCCCAAACAAAAAGATAAGAACCCACCATGAGGGGGTGGGGTGGACTACAGGTAAGTTCTGCAAAAACGCAATAAAGGCCTCGGGCTTCAGGTGCCCCGCGGGGACCTAAAAGACTGAGGGAATGAAAACACGGAGAAGGGAAAAGAAGCAAACGTGCGAAGAAAGTCAAAAGGGAAGGGGAAGATCAAAAACTACCCGCAAGCGCGATCCAGATGGAAAAAATAAGTTCAAAAGGGATCGAGAAAAGAGGGGGGGAAAAAAAAGAATTCAAAAGCCGCTTCTACAGCAGGCAACACCGTAAGAATGGTGCAAATCGTTGCGAAACAGGACTTTCTATCGGGCGAAACAAAAAAAAAAACAGGGGGGGGGGCCCAAACAAGACGTAAGGGGTTGACAAGAGCCGTGCAAAGAATTTCCGTAAGGAATGACCAAATTGGAAAGAGGAAACCGAGAACAGCAAAGCTGCGAGGCCCGCGGGAAAAAGACGTACAAGCGCAGCTTCAGACCAGGAACAAGTGGAAAAGGAGGGGGGGGAAAAGAGTCAGAACAAACTGGGGGGGGTTAGGCAAGCCGCACACGGAAAACATCAAACGACGGAACGCACTATGGGGTAAGGAAACGACCCGAAGACAAGTTTCAATGGAAAGCAGAAAAGGAAACCAAAAGAAGCCCCTAGAAAAGAGCAAAATATATTTGTCCAGAGCCCAAAAATCACAGAACGGCGGGATGAGACCCCTTTTATGAAAAACCTGAAAATTTGGAAAAAAAAAAAGGGGAACCCAGAAAAGAATCGACAGAAGGACGGAAAAAAACGAGGACGTGCCATCAACAATCCATCTTAAACATAGCCAAGAAAGAATGGGGCGGTTACCTCGCGCGGAATCCGACCGACAGTAACCGTAAGAAACAACAAAACTTGACAATTCCTAAAATTGACTGGCAAGAAATGAACGCGGGAACGCTTCAGGGTGGCCAGAAAAAACAAGAACCGCGAAATCAGGGGGGAGTGAAGAGACGATGAAGCTAAAAGGAGGAGAAAAAAAACCAGGGACATCCCGATCAGTGAAAAAAGCCGGGGAGTAATAGGTGGTATCGGAAAAGAAAATACCAACCGAAATAAGATCGCACGCCTAGACACGTTGACCCCAGCATGGAGTCTAGGGGAAAACAGAAACTCGTGGTTCGGGAGGAAAAAAGTACCATCCCAAAAAAGAACCGCAGGCGATTTGACCGTCCGAGGAAAGTAAAATCAGCAAACCCCCCCACCCAAAAACCAAAACAAAAAACCCACAGTGGCCGAAAAATGTGGAAACAAAAGACTAATAAGCAACAACAGGGCGAGGGATAAGGATCTGGGGGGGAATACACAGGGAGAGGAAGGGAAAAAGGGGGTCTTCCGACAAAAGCCGGGTAAAGAGGGTCAGGCGTCCAGGGAAGTGGGAAGCGGTTCCCCGCGAAAAAAAAAGGTAGGCCGCGCTGAGCTCAAAAACACCCGAAAAAAAGACCACAAAAAAAAAAAAAAGGCGTGCAAAAAGGCAGCTCCAAATAAGGGGGAAAAAGACCGTCTATCAAGAGCCAAGCACCGATGGTCAAACTGAAAGAAAAAACAAAGAGAAAAAGTTGGAAGTAACATTTCAACGAAGGCGAAAAAGATTCACCACCAAAGAATGGCTAAACAAAAAAAGGAAGGCGGAGGTCAACCGCGCGGGCCGAGAGACACCTAATGGAGGACACAAAAGTTTGGGAAGAAAAAAAATTCGCCATAAGAAAGAGGACCGGGTGGTAAAAAAGGGAATCATCGAACATGTTAACGGGGGCCATCGCAAAGGCAAACAATGCACCAAGAAGAAAAAACAACGCATAGAAAGTGGGGTGTCCTGGGGGGGCATCTTCAACCATAGAAGAAGGGGGTAGTCATAGGTCATCAAAAATGGGGAGGGTGTACGAAATGAGAAGGGAAGTAAGAAAAACTTCGACCCTGCGGAAAAAAGGATCACTCAAAATCTGGGACGTGCGAATAGCATCACCATCGCGAGAACAAAACCGAGAAACTCGGTATAGACGCAAAGGGTGGGAAAGGAAACGTGAAAACACCAGGTGAGACGTCAGTTGGTGAAAAACAATAACGACAAATCACCCACCTCGCCCAAAAAAAGAAAAACCCCGTCCAACTTTTGGGGGAATTCAAAAATCAAAGAACTTCCCCCATAAAAAAAACAAGGGGGGAAACATGCAAAAAAAACGTTTGGTGTTAGACTGATTGAGAAACACTTATGAAAATAGTAATCGAAAATGCACCAGCACAAAAAAAAAGTTGAAAAACTGGGGGGGAGTTTTGCAAAGCCTAGGTAAGGGGGAAGTAGAACGAAAAAAAAAAGTTGAGAAAAGGGGAGTGCGCATGAGGACAAAACAGGGGGTCATAAGTAAAAGATGGCAAAAAGCCCTGTTCACCGAACAACATCTCGCCATATTGAGGAGCCATACGAAGGGCAGGACTGTGGGGCCAAAGAAAAAAAAAAACAAAAAACAACAACGAAGTGAAATGGAGAAAAGAAAAAATCAGAAAAAAGGGTTCCCGCAGGGTAAGTGTCCGAGGATAACGGGGAAGAAACAGAGGCAAATGGGCGAAAAGGGTACAACGAACTGGAGGACTATGAGCTCAAAAAAATCTCAGCGTGCGCCGACAAATGGGGGGGGTGTTTCAGATTAAGAATGCCGCGCAACCGCTAAACTGGAAAACTCCGTCCGGCAAAAGGACAGAGGTGATGTTGCTGGCCTAGAAACAAGAAGTCCCCGAAGGAACAACAACAAAGAAAAGAGAGTAAAAAAGTACTCCTTACGTCAAGCGGAAAAGAACTTACTTCGTCAGGCAAGAGTTAAAAAGGGGAAAAGGGGGGCTGAGAAAACTAGAACACGAATGTGAAGGAGGATGCGGGACCATACCCCCAACTATAAAAAACGCTCCAAAATCCTGGTCAAACAACAAAAAGCGGGGGGCCCCAAGGGTTGCTCGGCCCTGACCAAAAATCGGACGAAAAAAAAGAAGCGTTCAAAACAGAATGAGAAAAAAAAAAAAACCAAAAAACAGGGAGGCCCGCGCAAAACCCGGGGGAATTATTGAGGGGCCAGAGAAAGGGAAAGGGGGTGAGGTTTTTCGGGTGGGCAGTGAATCAAAACAGTAGGTTGCGAAGCCATCGGTTTTTGGCGGACGCTAGGGGATGACTAAAGAAGGGCCCAAGCGGCAAAAGAGGACTAAATGAAAGGAAGAGGACTCCCCGAAAAAGCATGGTTAAAACTGAAGGGGGGGGGGGGTGGTCAAATCGAAGAAATGTTTTCCAATCCCCAAAAAAAAAAAAAGGAAAACGTGACACAGTTTTACAGGGAAGATTAACGGGGAAGGGTGTCAAGAAACATCAAAATGAAAAAAAGGTTGGGGAAAAAGGGGGGGGGGGGGTAAACGCGTGCGGTCGTACGGTAAAATCGGGGGAAAGGGGTCGTCGAAAAGCGAGGGAGGGTAATTTTGGGAAAAAATTGGAACGGCAAAAAGCGGTAAAAAAAAAGAAGCCGGAAACTAAGTCCTTTGCAAAAGGCCCCTCTTCTTCTAGGGGTCTGTCATTGGGGTCGGGCCACAAAACCACACGGCGAGGGGGGGGGGGGGGGGGGGAGGGGGGGGGGGGGGGGGGGGGGGGGGGGGGGGGGGGGGGGGGGGGGGGGGGGGGGGGGGGGGAGGGGGGGGGGGGGGGGGTCAACACACCCGGGGGGGAGGGGGGGGGGGGGGGCCCTTCCTCTCTCAAAAAAGAAAAAAACGTCACACAAAAAAAGGGATTAAGAGTAAAAGAGAAAGGGAAGAGGCATCTCGGCGCTGAGGAAACAACGACAGCCGCCGACGAAGGCTGCCAGCAAGCAACAAACTTGAAAAAGTGGAACCCGAAAGCAAAAAAGAAGGACTAGACCGTCCACTGGGGTGTGAAAAAGGTGAAGCCCAGTGGGGGGGGGGGCCCCGTACAAAAAAGACAAAAACGATCATCTAAAACACAGGAAAGAAAACCAGGTGTCTCGCGACCCGTGGGTGTATTGAAAAAACGATAACCTGCCAGAAGTTTAAAAAGCGACTCATTTGATTTGGGGGAAATGGAAGGGGTATTGTTCAAAAAAACAACGTCATAACCTGATTACGACGGACGTGCTCTCTACTGGGAGGAAGGAAAGCGGGGGCCTCAGGGAAGTGAAAACTGGTTACGCATAACCCTTTCGAGGGGAGAGGCTCGCACCTCAAGGTGAATCCGAACAAACTAAAGAAAAATAAACTTCCACGATGGGACCGCCAGCCAGGTTCCAGCAGCCTCGTGAGGGGATGTGGGTGTTGGGGAAAAATTCAAGACGCAGTCTTCATTGGATTGGAGGGGGCCGGGGGGTCTAGGAGAAAAATCAAAGCAACCGGGTGGCTGGGTAAAAAGGGATTGTGGGAGCGCGAGTAGCAATCCAAAGAAAAAAAGATAGACGGAGAGACCAGCCCCTGTAAATCATCGCCAAAAAGTACAAAAAAACAAAAAAAAAAGGGACGATGCAATAGCGTGGGGGTGCAGATCGAGTTCTGGTTGGACCTCTGGTCAGGAGACACACAGCAACAGCAACATGAAAGAATTCGAGTCATGGGGGGGAAAAAACGGGACGGGGACGATAGCAGAATCCTCGGCAAGAAATTTCGAAAGGAGGTTGAGCGATATCAAAAAATTCGGACAATTGAACCACAAAAGAGGCACAGCGGGAGGGTGAGGGAAAAAAAGACAGCAAGACGACAGCTCAGGGCGGTGCGGAGGTCCTTTGCAGAAGGAATCAAAAAGAAAAGGGGGAAACAAGTCATTCGCACGACATGCTAAAGCAATCTGGCCCAACGGTACTGATTGGGTTGACTTAAAAATCAAACGCCCTTTACATCTGAGTTTCGCAGACTGAGGTATTCCAAAGGTCGCGGAGAAAAAACGGAGTGACAAGAAATGATGGGAGTGGGGAAAACGGACCCCTCAAAAGGGAAAACAAAACGAAAAAAAGTTGATGATAGGGGTGAGAAATCAGAAATCAGCCAAAGCAGGGGGCAAACTGCTGGGGGGCGGGGCGGAGAGCGGCCTCCCATATGCAAGGAACAAAGGCGGGGTGTTGAGGGGGGAAGGACGTCTTGACAAAAGATACATGATGGGAAAAAGGGTGCAAGGTACTTAAGCAAATGGCGCGATCTATGCGCTCGGCTAGAAGCTGGGTTGGGGGGAGGGGTGGGGACCAGAAAAAGTCACGCGCGGGGGAGTAAAGACAGGAAAGGGGCTATTTTCTTAAAAGGGCCGACTGAACTATGACACCCTCTCTTTAAAAGGGGACTGGGGGGGACAGAGGAAAAAGCACACTCTTCGGCTGGCGCGATGGGTTATCGGGGGGGAACATGACGCCCCGAAGAAATTTGCCCAGCAGCCGCAAAAAGGAAAAGCACCTGAGCCTGTGCAGCCAAAAAAAAGGAGGAGGGGGGGATAAAAACATCGTGCTGAAAAAAAAAGAAATGGCTATTCACCCTAGCCCTGGCAGTCACCAAAAAAATGCCCCGAAAACAACCAAGACCTATCGCCCTTCAAAACAAAAGAATCAGGTCGCCTGGGGGTGAGGAGTACTCCCCTGGGGAGAGAAAGGGTTCAAAAAAAGAAAAAGCCGCCAACAGGTGAAAACTTGGGAACAACCTCGTGGAGGTGATGCTGTAAAGGCGACTGGAACGGCATGCTAGGGCGCTGCCAGGGGGTTGGCTGTTGTTCGGCCACGGGGCACCATCAAAACAAAAAAAAATAGGGAAGGAAAACACCGGAAAGGGAAAACCCTAGACTCATTCGGCATTCAAAGCCAAGCCTCTCTCTAGGTAAAAAAACAGGAAGTGACAAGAAGACGCCCAAAGGGGAAAAAAAGGGGTTCGAAGCACGAGGCAAGGCGCTTATAGGGGACAAAATAATTTTCATCGCCTCGGCGCGACTGTCTTTCAAAAAAAATAACAAACCACGCTTGGGGTCAAAATTCAGGCGCCTAAGTGAGTTGGCGTCACCAGGTCGCGGCGATTTGGCGGGGCGTGCCGATCAACTGTTACTCACGGTATCCGATCGGGCAGAAAGGGTTTGGGGATCGTCAACTAAACGGGGGAAACTTAGTCCTACCCCCCTGAAAAGCGGCGAAAAAATGGGTCGCAGTGGAAGTTTCTCCCTCGTAAAGGGGGGACATCATTGAGTATGGACCAGACGGGTGCGCTGATCCTTTACAAACAAAAAAAAAAAAAAAGGGTATCGGGCACTTCAACGAAGGGAAAGCAACCGAGGCGAAGATTCAGGCCTCAAAGCCGCACCCTCCGCTGTTTGAATGGGGGAAAGAACCGTTACAGAAAGGGATGCCGCCGTTCTGGATCGTGGCTCAACTGGGGGAAAAGGAGGGATATCAGGCGCCCTTAGGGGAAAAAATGGGAAATCCGGCTGAAGGCGGCCTGCAAAAAAAAAAAGGACAAGTCGTCGTTTCGCAAGGTCGGGCGCAGGAACAACCGGTTGGCTGAAGACGCCTACTGAAAGGGGGGAGCAAAAAGGGAAAACTGGGAGAGCTGAAGCTCTTTGGTGGAGCACTCAGTGTATAGGCAGAGGGCAAGGGGGTGCGGCCTTTGAACGGCCAAAAAAAAATATCTGGCGGACAAGGCACCCATTCGCCCTGGACCTCGGGCCTGGTTGGGGGAAAAAGGTCACAAAACAACAGCTTCTAAGGAAGGGGGGGGGGCACAACGATGGCATCGCAACGCATCACGAAAAGTCGTCGGGGGGGATCGGCGACTGTCCAAAAAGATCCGTCCCGGCAACTTTAATTTTGGGAAAGTTGGGGGATAAAAAGGAAGGGACTTGAGGGCGGGGGTAGAAGGGGGAAATAACCTTTAACGAAAAAACTTCCTGGAAGACGCGCGCCCTGGCGAAGCCGGGCATAGACAAAAAAAAGGATTGAAGGTGAGCACCCCGGGAGAAAAACAATCCTGGGTTGATCTGGAAATGCCGGGCCAAATCCGCTAATCACAACAAACAAAAAGTAGGAGAATAGCCTGAACAATCCCCCCAGCACATCCCGGCCGAAGAAAGACACCAAAGTGGGGGAGATCGCTGCGCAGGAACCTCGCGATAATAAAAGGGAATCTCCTAAGCAGAACACGATTGGTCTCGCCGGTGGCAGCAAGTCAAAAAGGGAAAGGATCTCCCTAAAGCAAAAGAGCGATCCAGATGGTGAAATAATAACCTGGAAAGAGAAAGAGGGAAAAGGTGGGTGGGCGCACGATCCCGAAGCTGAAGGTAAAAGCGGAGAATTCCATAAGGGTTCGGCAAAAAGAATTCGAAGGCCCTAATCAATAAACAGGCCCCATCTATTGGGGGAAAGGTCGGGCCGATCTGGGAAGAAACAACAGAAACCGGGACAGTCCCGAAGCATGCACAGGTGTAGTATTCAAGACAAAAAAAGAGCGGACCCAGCCATGAAATCAAAAAAAAAAAGAAGGACTCAGCAACCTCAATTGGTGATGGACTACCAGTAAAAAAAAAAAGGCCACTGGACAAGGGGGGAAAAATGAAAATCCTACTCCCGGGTCCAACAACCCATCAAAACCACCAGAGGAATCACCAATTGTGGAACAGGAGCACGATTCAGGCATACAATAAAATACGCCAAGGGAAAGGGGAAGGTAAAAAGGGGGGTCCTCCAGAAAAAGCCTCTAACAAAAAAGGCCACGAAAGGACTGGCCCAAGCATCAGAGCTATAAAAAATCAGGACGACCAACAAAAGCGGTAAAAAAGGTACAAAGACCGAAAACAAAAGAGGATCAGAGTGAAACACGATGAACAGGAAATTTAAAATTGACTGAAGTAAGGAGAAAATCACAGGAAACAACAAAAGAACGCCACTCATGAAACCAAGCATTGTCAGGGGGTAGCTGACAGGCCGCATATTATACTGTCTGAAGGGGGAAAACCTGTCCAGCCCTGATCGAATAAGGTTTCGTAATACAGAAAAAAGGGAAAAAAAAACGAAATCAGGAAAAGGAAAAAAAAATGCGCCAAACATCACGGGAAACAAAGCGGAAAAGTCGAGAGGAAACGCACACTGGGCCGACACCATAACTGAAAAAAGAAAAGCAGGGGGTACCTGAGGGGGCGAAAAAAAATCGAACATCTGGAAAACCGAAAGAACCACTAAAAACCAAGCTTTGGGATCCCATAATGAAAGGAAGGGGGGGCTCCATGGACGACTTGCAAAAGGCCCGGATTAAGTCGTGGACCGAACTAATTGTGAGGTAAACCTCGAATGGAACACTCGCACATCCAAAAAGGTCAATGGAACATATTTCAGGAAGGAAAAAGTGCGATCTCCAGCACCATGTGCAAACAATAATGGGAAAAAATCGATTAGTAGGGGAAACATGCCAGGACAGGGAAATCCCAAGGGCGAAAAAAGCAGATAATGGAAGGGAAAACCTCTATTCAAAGACGGGTGAAACTAAATAGAAAAAAAGGAGGGGGTTGTAAAAGGGCGAGGATCGCCTAGGGCAGCACAACGAATGTTGACGCTAAGGGGCAAAAACCCCTCCTCAGGGAACGGTAACAGCGAAAGGTGCAAGGTTGCGGACCTGAAGTTCGAGGTGAAAAAAATATCACCAAATCGCCAAAAAGAAGGGCCACAGCCGGGCGACCCGGCAATTAAAAAAAAGAGGCATCGTCCATCAAGGGTGCCATAGGGTGACGTAACGCCAGCAAGTAGAAGGGAAGACGCTGGGGAAGGAGGTACCCAAAAACACAGCAAAAAAAAAACAAAGAGATCAAAAAAACCATTGGTGAAAAAATGAAGTACTGCCCCGGAAAAGCAATCATCCACCGTGTTGAAAAACAGACGCTCAACAAACTCACAACCCAAAAGTCAGGGGGGAAGGTAAATTAAAGAAAAGGGAAAGACCAAAGCCCCGAGGGCAACAAATCATTTTGAAAAACTGCGCCCGTATGGGTATATGATGTAAAAAAGGAAGAAAGAAAGAAAAAGGGGGGGAAAACGCATCCCCCGGGGAAGGGGGGGCGCAGCCAAGTACGTTTCAAACGAGGGCGAAGGGGGAGACGATTGGCCGGTGAGGAAAAAGTAAAAAAATAAAGGGGCGGGAACAGGGTATGTCAAAGTGGGAAGGAAAAACATAACAGGCGGGCAATCAGGACAGAAAAAAAAAGAAGGTCCAAAAGAACCCGCCCAAAAGTCCGGGGCCCAGGGGGGAAGAGAAGCAGACCCTCCAACGACCAAGGAGACTGTCGAAGCGGCCCGGTGGGGAGCCCAAACCAGAGTTGCAAAAGGGCAAAGGAACGAACTTCTTTGTAGGAAGGAGAAGGCCGCGCAATTGGAGGTGTCGCAAGGATTGGTCAGGAGGCTTGGACGGGTGAGCACGCTTGAAAAATTACTGGGCTCGGAAGTTGCTTTTACTTTGTCTCGAGCCAATAAAGCCAAAACCAAAAACAAAAAAAAAACCCCACCCCTCCCCCCAGAAAGACCCAAAGGAAAATCGCAAATACTCTTCCCGGATCAACCGGCAATATCAAAAGGGCGTGAGGGGGATGCTCGAAGTGGACTGGAGAGAGTATCTACCCTCTTGGGGGGGGCAAAAAACAAGAAACATATGGTCGTGAAACGACAAAGAAGAGTAAGACTCCCACCATGACTTCCCGCAACCAAGACAGGCAGGGCGGTGGAAAGCCAAAACCGCACAAATAAAACGAATAAAGTCACATCTAACGAAGCGTCGGGGGGCCACAAGGACTGATTCTGAAAAAAACAAACACCCTGCGCAGAAAGGGGTGTGTCCCAGGGTCGAACCAAGACAGGCCTCAGGTTTTTTTTAAAATGGGGGCTCCGGGGTCATCAGGAGGGTATGCGAAGGGCAGAAAAAAGGGGGGGGGGGAGGCGGGACGAGGGAAAGGTGACAAAAGCAGGGCAACGGCCGCAGGCGAAAGATAAAAAGGGAGAGAAAAAAGGGCGCTCCGCGAAACATGGGAAGGAGGTGTTGGGTGGACAGGGGGGAAGAGTGACCCCATCAAAAACCACAGAAAAAACAGTTGACAGGTAAAAAAACGGAGGGGAAGGAGAAAAAAATCAACCCACGGTTGGCGGCGAACGGTGGACGGTCATGGGGGGGGGGGTCAGAGATCTAGGGGTGGGGCGTCGACGAATATGGAAACGGGGAACGGGGTCATCAGAACGCTGCGCGTGAGGGACTTCGCTGGAAAGGGGGAGAAAAACCCGGGAGAAGGTTGGTAATCCCACAGATGCACAATAGAGGGGGCCTAAAC
>Ga0179591_1155844_pt1 | contig 13165 bp, 14 predicted proteins | sample CZOMad2_1_08_16f_FD_182891 | JGI IMG/M metagenome (GOLD analysis project Ga0179591, IMG submission 182891) | Vadose zone soil fungal communities from Angelo Coast Range Reserve, California, USA - CZOMad2_1_08_16fungal (PacBio error correction) | ecosystem: Environmental > Terrestrial > Soil >...
CTCTCGTTACCTGGCGCACTTAAAAAAAAAAAAGATAGGAAAAGTAAGGTGAGAGAGGACTTGAAATGCCTCCTCGACGCGTCGAGAAGAAACTCGGAGAAAAAGTTAGGAGGGAAGAAAGAAAAAGTGAACAAAAACTAACCGTTCCCAAGTTCTTATGCAAGAGCTGTGAGGGGAGGAAGAGGAGAAAAAGGGAAAATCAGTCAGAAGACGACACGTTTCGAGCTCGGTAAAAGAGGTGGAACAGTTTCACACCCCTAGAAAAAGGTAGGGAAACTATCTCTCTCTCCAATCAAGCTTGTAAAGGGGAAGGGGAAGGCGGAGAATGAACGCCATCTTCATGACTTCCTGACATTGCTGAGGGGGTCTGAGGGGGGGGAGGAAGTCAAAAGCGGTTATGCGTTACATTCGTGAGGTACAACTAGAAAACGAGGTCTAAAGAATTGCTCAAAAAGTGCGGATACAATAAGAGCCCAGAGGGAAAAAAAAAACTAAAAGTAAGAAGAAGAAAGTTGGCCTCGCCTAGAGAATAACAGTTGGCAGAATGAGGGGGCCTCGAACAATGTCAGTAACTCGTGCTAAAGACAAGGCGCATCTCTCAATCCTAGGCAAAGGTAAAAGGAAAAAGACAAGCTGGACGGAAAAAAGGAGAAGACGTCGTGCGAGGGCCGAGGCCAAAAAAGGAGAGGGAGGATCACTTTTGCGAGGCGTCGACGGAAGCAAGGAAAATCAAGAGAGTTGGGTCGTGAAAGTTCTGAAGGAGCAAATTGAGGGGACGAGGAACGGTCTGCATCCGACTGCCTTGGGGAGAGCAGAAAACCTGGCCGATATCCTCTAGACTAACGGTCTTGCCATGGACTAGAGGGAAGAAGGGGAATTGACCGGTAACGGGACTCCGTTTCGTGCCGTTGATAAAAAAAAATCGGGAAAAAAAAAAGCAACGGATGAACGACGGTCATCCAGAGAGGAAGAGAGGTTGCTGGTTGTAAGTGGAAGATGGGGAGATAAAGAAGGGAAAAAGAAGGGAAGGCCGACGCCAATGCAAAGCCTTTATTAAAATTAGAGGAAAGTGAGAAAGAACGGCAGAAAGTATGGAAGCAACTGACGCCGTAATCAAACTTGAGGGGGAGGAAGCATTTGCTGAAGGAAACGAAGGAAAACCGGAGAAAGGACAGAGGCCATCATGGCACTACCGCTACTATGAGAAACGAGGGAACCAGTAAATTGAGGGCGTGACTGAGGCGGAGGAAGTTTCATTATGGGACAGCGAGGGTGAGAAGTAGGACGGAGAAAGAGGGCAGAAGGGAGAGAAATTAGTCGCCACGTCTTTTGGCAATCGAGAAATGTCAAAAACAGAGCGGGATGAAGAACTGAACTTGCAATAGACGGAAACCCAACAGAGGGAAAGATCGGAACGAGGGCGGGGAGGGTAACCATGTTGCCTGCTTCCTTGCCGCCGAAGGTCCGAAGAACAGCCCAATCGGGAAAGACGCCATCGAGGCGCGTCCGTGTTTTGCTAGACTGGGGGAAAATATGCCACGATCGGGGAAGGAAGAATCTCTCGGAATCTCCAGATTTCTCCTTTTTCGCCCTGAAAGAGAGTCTTCACACGAGGAAGGGGGAAAGAGCCGCGTAAAGTGATCTGGGGGTCGCCGGTGGAGACAGCATGGGGTCCGTCAATCGCGCGAAGGGAAGAGCGCTCCGGAATACAAGCACTTGACGAGGTCTGAAGCAAAGAAAGAAGATGAAAGGTCATCGACGAAAGCGGGGCACTGCCGTCCCAACGGGCAGAGCGCTGGAACGATAGAAGATCTGCGATCCAAGTAAGACAAGGAAAAAAAGATCAAAAAAAAACAACTGTATGATATTAAAAAAGAGAGAGATACGGTGGAAAAAAAGACCAGGAGTCCACCTCTGTCAGTGCTATAAGAAAGACATGAGAACGGGCGGCGGCAACAGGGGAAGGATGGAGTGAGGGAGAGACGCGCTAGTATCTACCTTAAGGCAGAGAGCGGGATCAAAATTTGCAGCACCGAAGAAGGATGGAAGAAGAGTGGGATTATCAACGCGAAAAAAAACCAGACAAGTCCTCTTCTAGAAGGGGGAGGGCTGGAAAGGGAGAGAACTGCCGGTGCGCAGGCTACCAAATGAAAACAGAGGTGAGCATCATCAAAGGAAGGGGAGGAAATCTGAGAAAAAGAGGGGGAGAGACATGCGACGTCCCCAACGAAAGCTCCTGCCGCTGGCGAAGAAGGTTGCGTTTTATGAAAGGAGGAAAAATCGGACCAAGGAAAAAAACGGTTAACCATCTGGAACGAGAGACACGAGAAAGAAAGAAAAAAGGTCGGGAGTGATATCGTCAATCATCTCCTCATCACGCCAAGAGAAAAAAACGTTCGGAATTGAAAAGACTTGAGGGTCACCCGGAGATGTTCCTAGGAACAAAGGAAAGGCTGAGAAAGTGGAAGAAGAAGGAAAAGGCAGACTCCAAGGGCCAGACCAATCCCTTTTTCCGGGGATCAAAAAAAAAAAGGAGAAGAATGTGAACTGCTAAGGAGTCTCCTTAAAATCTGGAACTGCCGGGGAGGCAGCCACCTTCGCCGAAATATCTCGGGAGGGAAGGAGGTCGGCTTCATACTTGATATTTCCTCTGGATCAAGGGGACGTGAAAAAAGTGGGCGTTGGCGTAGGCTTATGAAATGAGGGGAAAGCCTACTAGAGACTGTAGAGTCAAACATTAAAAGACGCAAGGAGAGACAGGCTGATTACCTCTGTTCGTCACGACCCGTGCTTCTCTGTCTGGGGGAGAAAAAGTCCATTCATAGAAAGGTCTCGTTCCCGGACATGCGAACTGAAAGTTGATCGGGAGCTCGGAAGAAAAAGGTCGCTCGGTATTCTCGTCCATGTTTCCTGGAAACTTAAAGATGGGGGAAAGCAGAAGGAAGGTTCCGAACCGGGGGCTATAAGGGAAGAAATGATACGAAAGAAAAAGGGGGGAAATTACCACAAGAAGCTTAGATAGGGAATGAAACGAAAAAAATATCCCAAGAGAAACCTAAGACCTGCGGGGGAAAGAGAAAAATCATTCACGAACGGTTTTTCTGCCTCCGAGTCGAGAAGGAAATAAAAAAGGACCATCATAAGGATGCGCGAACGATCAGGGAGGGGGAGAATATAAACCTCGTAAAGACAATGGTAGAAGGACAAAAATAATGCTCGCCAACCTGTGTTTTCTAGGGGGCGAGGCAAGATGAAAGAACGAGCAGAAACTCCGTGCAGAAGATATGAACGGTATCAGATTGAGATGAGAAGATGGGGGGAAACTCCCTTACGCCGGGTGCCTAGTGAGGAAATAAAAGGGCATCAAACAGAACCGAAACGGAGAACAAAACACGAAAAGGGGGGAGGAAAAAAAAAGGAGGGAAGAGGGACGTCTCGCGCCGTCGCATTGCGGCGCTCACTTCAGAGAAAAGGCTCGATCGAGGAATCGGAAGACGCAGCGGAAGCAACTTGTGGCTGAAAGGAAAAACCCCGGGGGGGAGGAGATAGAACGTATCTGCGAAAAGAAGGAGGAGAGTAAAGAAAAAGAAGCCAACGTCGCTGTGCATACGCCGGGGAAATAGAGAAAGCACAGGAAGAGAATGCAGAACTTGGGAAAGTTTCTGATTCGGGACGATAGGGAGGAGAGATGAAGGAGAAGATACCAAAAGAGGAAAAGAACTGCGGGCAGATAAGGGAAGCGAAAGGACGAAAAAATCGGTACGCACACGAAAAAAACGAACGCATACCTAACAGGGGGGAAAAGCCTTTCGTCTGAAAACATATTGTTAGAAAAAAAAAAGGAAACAACCTACATCTCCTGGAGGAAGCATGGAAGGACATCGGGGGGATTCGAGATCACAGAAACAATTAAGGGCCGTCACTGTCTCTTCGCGTCTCTCTCCTTCTAGTGAAAGGACAGAGGAGGAATGCCCAGATGGGTGAAGGAAACTGGGCCCCTCCTCTGCGGGAGTATTCCATTGGGGGAGCGTCTGTCAGGAAAAAGGAGCTCTTTCACTCTCTGCGAGGTGAAAAAAGACGTTGAAAGCCAAGAGCGGGGGTACCACCGCTTACTACTGCGAATTCCAAGGAAAAGACGAAAAAAAATTATGATACTTAAAAGAGTAGATATCAAACTAAGATGAGGGGCATGAAGGGGAATGGGAACGTCCTGGCCACGGCCTCCCTGATCTTAGGGGGAGCAAGAACGCAGCAAGGAACAGAAAAGACTCCTCGCCTGCGTCGTTTCAAGAACAACGAGCATCGAGCCGCAATGGAAAAGGGCACTCTAACTCGAAGAGGACCAGCAGGGAAATACAGACGGACTTCATTTTTTATGTTAGGCTAAAAAAAAAGGGGGAAGGAAGCGGGGGACGAACGCGGGGGTTCCGCGTACTACGAAAAAAAAAAGTGTCGTAAAAGAGCGGGAAAACAAGGCTGCAACATCAACTTTCGGTAGGCTTCGCGTGCAAGGGGGAAAAAGTGCGTGACAAAAAGCAAGACGTGTCGACCCGCAAGCTAAGGAATTCGGAATGAAAGGGGGCATAGGAAAAGGGGAATACGCCAGAACGACGCTCCTATCATAAGAGAAGAAAAAAACCAAAAAACGGCAGACTTGGCAAAAGGAGGGAAGCACTAAAAGGCCCCGGGCGTATGGCCTCGATGGAGGGATGATCGCAGAAGACAGAGAATGCTCGGTCAAAGCAGGTTCCAGATCTCTACCTCGGGGACATTTTAGAAGAAAAGGGAGCGAATCAAAAAGCTGGAGGATTCCGGTTGACGGGCAATTCAAATTGCTCGAGGGAAAAGATAGGAAAGGAAGGAGGGCAGCGATGGATGGACGGCTGAGTTTCTGAGTTATGACGTACATTTCTTCGTGCTCTAAAAGACACCAAACGGGACAGTTGAGAAACTGGATTCTCGGGGGGAATTCAATTAATCGATAGGGAAAAAGGGAGAGAGGACTGCAAATCGCGCCTCGCCTATAAATGGAAAGGGGAAGGCCGAGTGCGCAAACCATACCTAAACTCTGAGAAGCGCGAAAGAAGACGCGGAGACTGGAAGGAGAAAGAACAGGCGTTATGTGCGTAGGAGCAAGAGGGAGAAAAGTTGAAAAGGACGAGGGGCAAACCGCCGCTAGGGAGGGAAGAAAAAGGGGAAGCGTCGTTTTGCCTTCACGTTGTCAAGCAGACTGCGGGGAAGAAAAAAGGAAGAAGAATGTGGAGAGAACAGTAACCGGTTCAGGGACAGGGGGGGAAGACGGCAATTGAGTGAAAAGAAGGCAGAGACCCGAAGGAAGTCCGCGGCCGACGTTCCCTTGCATTGAAAGAATCACAGAAGTCAGACATTTGTCCGGAGCGCGAACAGGGGAAGGAAGGTGATAAACCAATGATAAACAAAGGAAACACTGAGGGCGGCATCAGCCGGGCGACTAGAAGGTTGCTTGTGATTTCAGAATTGAACAAAAAATGGACGAAAAGAAGCAGAAGTGAGGTCCCGTAGGAGGGAAAAAAAAGTGAGACCCGAGGGAAAGTTGAGAAAAAATGCAGACGTGAAAGGAAAGGACTGAGGCTTATCCTTCTTCACGCCCCTACTGGAAGATCCGAAGAGAGCAAAGGAAAAAAGAGGCACGAGAAATAAGTCAGCGGGGGAGGGGGGGAAGATCAACGCTCATACCGTATGGGGAGGCTTCGTCTTCATTTTCCTGAGTGTTCACTCTTTAAGAAGAGGAGAGAAGAATCGGGGAAAGGATATAATTCGGAAACGTGAGTTGCATCGATAACGGGTTCAGCGAACCTCTCGTTGAAAGGACATTGCCGTCGAAACAGTCCGTTTGTCGGATTCGAGTCGATTTCCACAGGTTGAAGGAGAAGACACGGGAAAAAAAGAAAAAAAATGGTTTGCAAGACGCAATGAACAAACGTCCTTCTCCAGCAGAGGAAGGACGTGGGGTCCGGGGAAAAAGAAAACGAAACGAAAAGGAAAAGGAAAAAAAAGAAAGAGCTTGATTAGAGCCTCTGTTTTCCGTTTTCGCCTGCGCGAAGGGGAAAGGGGGGTCCCGCCTGATTCAAAAGCAATCAAGAACCTGAAGTGAGCGGGGGGGTTTTAGCCGTTGATCAGAAAAGTAATTGGATACCCTCGCGAGGGGGGCGCAAAAAAAAAAAGGAATTTCCCTCCAAGATTCCTTCAGGTATTCAAAAAAAAAGCGCGCAGGTCAAAGGGAAAAGACGTCAGGTGCACGCAAGACCGGCGATGCGAACTGAGATCTCGAAATCATTGAAAAAGACGGACCCAACCCTGGCTAAATCTCTCGAAAAAAGGAAGGAAGAAAAAATAGAATATACGTCCTCGTGCCATTGGGCGGTACCTTTGAAGAATCAAGGAAAGATAGGGAAACCGCCATAAAAGCGGGCAACACAAAACGAAATGGGGACGTCAAGAGGAGAGGAGCTCGATGCGTAAGAAGGAAGGAAGACGGCAGGGAGGAAGAAGGCTGCGCACATCAAATTGTCATCAAGACCGGTATTCTCAAAAAAAAAAACCTCTCACGGGACGCTGATAGTCAGACTCTTGATCATTCTTTGACTCTGGGAGATCAAATAACCAAAAAAGAAAGAAAGCGGACAGTAGCTTCGGCAAGCTCTTTTCGAATGCCCGCGACGGCAAAACAAAAAAGCGCCGAATGCAATTGGAGGGGCGGGAAAGGACGCAAGGGAAAAGGGAAAAAAAACACATGGCAAAGCGGAGATACGACCAAGCTGATCAGGAAGGAGTCATCGCAAGCATCACCTAATAAAGGCGTCTGAAGCCTAAAAGATAAAAAAGACAAACGAAAGGATTCGCATCATCAAAGAAGGGTACCGCAGACCTGCCAAGGGCACGCGATGGGAAAAAAAACGGCAACCGCTCCGCCAGACGGGACGGCTTTTATCTCAACGCGCTGAAAAGAATGCGCGAAGAAAAAGAAGAAAGATCCCGTCGGGGTCGGCAGAACAACTCCGAGAAAGAGAGGATTAAATGACGTAGAATAGAGGGGGTGACAAGTGCCAGAGAGGAACGCGTTAAAAGAGAAATTTCAATTTGGCGTAGTCTACAGGAATGTCCGCCAGCTAGACTGTAAGGCACGAAGGACAATAAGACCCAAACCTTCTCGTCGCCTGTGCTGATAGGACAAAAGGGGCGAAAGCAGAAAAGTGGGAGCCTCTGTGAACGCAAGAGGACAGGACGGAAAAAAACAAGAGAACTTCCAGTTTACTGCGCAATTTCAAGACTCTCGGCTTAGGTATGAAAAGGGGTCTCTTCCAAAAAAAGTTCACAAAGCCGTTCAGTCGGGAATTAAACCTTTTACGACAAAACCTCGTGAACCGGACAGACAACCTTGGTACCAAAAAAGAAAAGACAGAAGCTAGGGGGGAAAAAGGTAAGGTAAAAAGGGTTCGCGCAGAGATCACATTAATACGCTCTCTTGGTCTGAGAGGAAATATCAGAACTCAGGGTCACTAAAGGTCAGAAGACGGGGCTTAAAGGGAATCCTCACGATGAACTCTGCTTCGGCTTAATTAAAGAAAAGGCTTCGAGATGAGTTCATCCCGACTAAGGTAAAGGGGAAAAGGTGACTGACATCACACGGAAACACAACTGGGAGGGGATCTTCTAAGGCTCTAGTTGAACTTCCTCCAAGAAGGGGAAAAGAGGGGGTCCGGTCGTGAAAAGGACTCTGATAAATTCTGTATTACTAAAATACAGGGTGCGCTATTTTTATGCCGCACTAATTTACCGAAACACAGGAAAAAAAGAAGAGTGCAGAACTACATCGACGAATGAGGAAAGGCTCACTGGAAAATCGAGTCTCGCGCCGCATGGGGCACGGCAAAAGAAAAGGCTCTCGAGAGGGCGAAAGAGCGACGGCGAGCAGTCGTTAAAACGAGCAATCCCGCCGTGGGGTGACACATGGCCAAAAACGACTCCGAACGGTCGGTCTGGCAAACTGAAAGTGAGTCAGTCAGCGATCATCCCGACCATCGATGCTACTCACGTGGGAGTTACGGGGTCGTGTAAGAATCGTAAAAGACATATATCGTCTCCGAAACTGGGGGCGAGAGTGCTGTAGGACGAGGGAGAGACGGAGATAAAGGGGAATTCTATTAACAGAAAGAGAAGTTCTGAGATCTGCGGCGCCGAACGCCTTTTCCTCCGCGATCGTCAGAAAGAAACTCAAAAAAAAAGAGAGAATGGGGTGGCAGCCTTTGAGTCAGACAAAGAACATAATGGGGTAGGACGAGGAAGGGAAACACCTACAATCGCCGTCTTACAGAAAGAAGAAGAGGGAAGAAAAAAGAGGGAAAATGCACCCATTACTCCGTCCTGATAAGGAGCGGAAAAGAAGCAAGCATTACAATGCTAATGCAGGGGTGACCGCGAGTGTCGAGTGGGATCAAAAAAGGAGAGGGAGGAATCTGGTCGGCTTTACTGAGTGCCGAACTACGGCAAGCGGTCGGCGTGGCCAGGCCGGGGACATTACCGGAAGGGAAAACATCGTACTCGCGGCTTCTCTCTCAAAAAGAAAACAACAGAAAGAGGTAGCAGCTATTACGATTGGGGTCAGAAGGGAACGCGGGGGAAAGTCCATTCCGGCCTGCCCTCTCTTTTAGAGCAGAATAAAGGAAAAAGAGGGAACAAGACTCGAATATGAGTGGCTTCCTCGGAAATCAGGTATCTAGGAAAAGGAAGCATGGTGAACTCGCAAAGAAGCCTCGCCTGCGAGGAGATGGAAGTGGTTGTGTGAAAGAGACTACATACTATGTCTTCGATTACCACCGGCGTTGACTTTGGGGAAAGACCTGAGACCAGAGTATCTGCTCAATTCGGCAACATCAACTTGTCAGTAGCGGAAAGTAAGGACCGACTAGTCTCGGCGTAAAAGACTCGTGTCAAGAGAAACGCAGGGATAGAATTCTTTGTTCGTGACATCGGACACTTCACAGACGGAAAAAAAACAGTCCGAATCAGAAATCTCGCACAAACTGGTTTCAGGGAAAAAAAAGATAGACAAAGGGGTGGGCAACCGAGTGACTAAAACTTAAACGTAAAGTTCAGAGGGCAATATGTCGGGTGGTCGCGCACAAGAAGACCTGAAAAAAAGGAAGAGTCAGGAGAACCGGGGAGAGAGAGAACTGGGTATCATGTTCATCAAACCACCTTCTGACCTACGCGTATACGATCTCGCTCAGATCAAAAACTTGTATAAAAAGTCGAAAAATGCTCATCTAAAAACTCCGATCTCAGTATTACGTACCTGACATTTCTTCGATGGGGCTTTGACTGGAGGAGGGACGAAGGTGAATAAAATTAAGGATGTCGTCCTCACAGACTATCGCACCTCTGTAAAAAGGGGGACAATAAAAGAAAATGCCAAAGAGGGGGAAAAAGGATAACTTTCATCGATCGGACCATAATTGAAAGCATTAGGAAGGCAGAGGCGCCTCTCACCCATTGTTCTGGAGGCTGAAAGCCGCGAATGGGTAAGACCCTGCGGCGAGGGATTGCGCTAGCAAGCTCAATAAAAGAACAATGAAAAGGAAGAAGAAAGGAGTGGGGGGAGATCTAATCCTGATGTCCTACTTCTGGAACGAGTCGAGGGGAAAGCCAGAAGGGGAGAATTGGTGAGCGGCGTCTAATTTGTTGGCTGCAAAGGTCAAGGACAGCTGCTTGTGGTCGGTCCAAAGGGGTTGCATGCCGCGAATGGGCAGTATCGGTAACCGGGGGGAAAAAGTCCATCAAGTGAAGAAAGGGGCCGGGCTAAAGAACAAAAAGTGAAAAAGACTGGAGACCCGACGGTTTTTCCCCACTCGCCATTGCGCTCGAGAAGGGGCCGGTCCGGAAGGAAAAGAGACCTGGCGAGCCGGGTGATCACAAGCAGGGGAAACAAGACCGATCATCAAGGTCGTTACTACTGTCAGAGAACGAATGGGGATGGACAGATGTGCACTAGACATTCCGGAGAGCGCCCGGCAGGGGAAAAAACTACGAAAGGACAAGAAGAGGGAAGAATCACTCTATTACCTGGATAACGGAGAAAGGCATGCACTAGGACAAAAAACCTCGTAAGAAAAAAAAGAAGGTCTGAGGGAGCAAGAAGAAAAAAGACGGAAAATAAAAGAGAAAGGCGAAAAAGTCGAGATGATCAGCGGCGGGTAAGATCACCGCCTACATGATGGCTGAGGAAGTAGAAGGGGTGGAACGAGTTCATCACGAAAAATCAAGGACGGGGGAGAAAAGTACTTCGGTCCAATCTTTGGGGAAATCAGAAAACGTTTGTCAAAGGGGAGAAGCATGCGAGGAGGAAAGAGGGAAAACTCATCTCCACGACTCGAATCATCTTGGGTACGATGAAGGCACAGAAAGGGGCCTGGGGTAGGAATTGCCGCCGCGTGCCGTTGAAGCGCCACGACCACATCGGGAGGAGAAGAAAGAGAAGAGGGGGAAGTCAAAAAGGGCCATCTCCACTACTTGCCTTCAGCCTGCTCGCGCTGAAGGAAAAGTCCTGAAACGGGGGACAAAAGAAAAAAACTCAACGAAGATTCTCCAATAACCAAGGAGTTGGGGAGGGTTGGCGGGGAAAGGTAGAAAATCAACGTATTGAAAAAAAAGCGCGGATGTTCTCAATCGCTCCTTTATCCACGCCCTTGACTATGTCCTTGAAGGGAAGAAAACGAGGAAGAATTAGAGAACGCAATCGGCGTGAAAAAGCCCGCCCAGTGCAATTCACTAAGTCGCCGGATTAGGATAACGGTCAATTCCAGGGCTCGACGGATCGTCGAGAAAAAGAACCACACGAAGGAAAAGAGAGAAAAGAGAACAGGGCAAGGAACTGTGGACGCAGCTTTCTGTTCGTCGATCGTCCAGAAAGAGGCAAAAAAAGGAAAAAAAAAAATGGTTCAGTAGCGGAATTGGAAAACGGTCGCTTTTCTTTCTCGAACCGTAATACAATCGGGAAAAGAGCAGAAAGGAAGGAAACTAGAGTGTTCCATCAACCTCTTTATTATCACCTTCGCAAGACAGAAGAGAAAAAAAGACCGGAAGAGAGGAAAAATACTTCCGAGCTTCAAAGGAAGACAATAAAGGAATCATCAAGCGCGGAGATCAGGCTTAAAGAAGAAAGAGGAATAAAAAAAACACAACCAACGACGCACAGGCGATGTGAAAAATCCTATGTTTGGCTTGTTGCTATTGAACAGCGCCGAAAAGGAAAACAAAGGAAGCCGGAAAAACGGGGGGGGAAAAAAGACACTCATAAATAAAAATCGAATCGTCTGGGGAATCGCAATAGACCAATTAACGCAAGCGGCAAAGAAAACGTTCTCCTAGTTCCAACTAATTGGCTAATTCCTTCTAGAATAAAATCAAGTCATTTGAAGAAAAATGAACCGCATGATAAGGAGAAAGAGGAACAGGAGAAAAAAAGTCCTCCGGAGGAAGGGTTTGATCTTCAACCTCATGAAGAGAAAAGAGATGGGCGTCGGGACCGATGCAGAGGGCGCGGACATCCTTGGAATGGGGACGAGGGGAAAAAAAATGCTACGCACGAAATCTCTTTATTTAAACGGCGTCGTCGTCAATCTTGGAAGGCACCTCGGGAATAAAGCGAAGAAAAAGCACGAGTGATTTTCGGAGGAGGACCTGAAGGTCCCGCCGAGAACGACTTGGTATAGGCCAGCATGAAAATCACAAAACCTACGAGGAGAAGGGCTGATAAAAAAGAGTCGGCACTGAACGTTGCTTCTCGGGTAAGGTGAAAATGATAAAACGAGAGCGCCCAGGTAGCGGGTGAAAGGAAAGAAAGAAGGAGGGGCAAGAGCAATGGTCAAGACCGCGCTCGATGATTATCTTCCAGGGGGAACGGCGCACCGGCTTTGACATCGAAGTGCCAACCGCAACCCCGTCGGCTTACAGTAAAAAAGGGTACGCGGACGAAAGTAGTCCGTCAGCAAACTTTGACCGGAAAAACAACAAGAATACTGAAGCCAAGGACCAGACTCCGCAACAAGGAGAAATAGATCCGGGAGGGGGACCCAAGCTACATAGTAAAAAGAAAGAGGACCGACGGGCTGTCTATCCTCACATCAAAAAAACAGGAAAGTGGCAAAAAGGCTGGGGAATGGCTTCGCGTAGGAGGAGCAATCCCGGGATACTCAGTGTGGTGAAAGCGCGGAAAAACACCGAATGTACTCCACTTGATTCAAGGAAGCAACAAAGGACAGCTAAGACAAGAGGCGAGGAAGGGAAACTTGATCATATAAGCACTCTTAAACTTTAATAGAAAAAATGAACTCCTTTTTCTCCTATTTTTATTCCTCACTGAATGGTGATGAAAACGAGGGGGGAAAAACCTAAGAGGACACACATCTAGTACTTCCTCCTACTAGAATTAAGAGAGAGAATTAGCATGGAGTCCGGAAAACGGCGCCAAGGCTAGAGCAAGAATCTTCTACCCGCTTCTTCCGCAAGGGGAAGAGAGAGAACGAGGGGAAAAAACGGAACAAACTGTCCGAAAGCTCGAAAATGGCCGTCTGAGATATGGACTCGTAAGATCATAAAGACGAAGAAGGAAAGAAACTTGGAAGGGGACATTTGTCGTCAACTCCGGTGAACAGTTAGGGAAGAGGAAACAGGGAGGAAGGATGATAACTGGGGAAAACCGAGACGGCGATTGAATGAATAGGAGATGGAAAACCTCAAAAGAAAAAAGGGACCTGAAGACGGAGAAACGCACGTTTAACGCTTTCCGGTACGCATTCAAGAAAGCGACGAGAAAATTGAATGGGCACGGCCGGTTCGGAGAGACAATTGTGTGTAGGAGGAACGCAGAACAAAAGGACAAGAGGGGGAAGAGGACAAGTCGCCTATGTCGGTCTCGTCATCAGAGCCTCACAAGAAAAAACGAAAGCCTGAAACCGGGGGCGAGGCCGAGAAAGCGAGTTAAGGCCTACAGGAGGAAAGCGGTTGCCAGAGGCTGCCCAAGGAAGCAAATGAGGTGGCGGTAAAGGTGCCTTCCCGGATGCATCGCAACTCGCTTATCGGCTGTTGACATCGGGGGAAAGTCCAAAACGACACGAGGACAAAAAAG
>Ga0179591_1311250_pt1 | contig 13165 bp, 14 predicted proteins | sample CZOMad2_1_08_16f_FD_182891 | JGI IMG/M metagenome (GOLD analysis project Ga0179591, IMG submission 182891) | Vadose zone soil fungal communities from Angelo Coast Range Reserve, California, USA - CZOMad2_1_08_16fungal (PacBio error correction) | ecosystem: Environmental > Terrestrial > Soil >...
TGAGGAAAGGGGGGTGAGGCATCCCAGAGGCTGGGGGAAGAACCAGAAAATAACGGTCTCAGTGATGCGTTGGCCCAACAACCGGTCCCTCGGGCTAATGTGAAGGGGGCAGGGAAAGACAGGAAGGTGGCGCTGTGCGAACGCCAGGGGGGTCAGACCGAGGTCCGGAACGTAGAAAAAGGAAGGGGCTTTTACACAACTAGGCTGATCAGCGCAAGCAGACGACTTTCCACCGAAGGAGGAATCCTAGGGGGGTTTTTTGGCAAAAACAGACGGACGACGTGTCGGGGGGAACGATGAGTAGGTCCAAAGCCTGAGAAGTCCCGGGAAGAGAAAAGGAGGCCTCCGCGAAATGGGGCAGGCGGACCGAGACGCTTCAGGGGGGGCCCATTCAAGTCCCAGAAAATCCGACGGGGGGCAGCCTTCAAAAAAACGCATCGTGCAAAATGGAGAAACGAAAAAGGACTGGGGGGGGGGTGCACACGCGCCGGTGACCAAAATCCGGACGCTGCTCCCTACACCGAATCAAAAAAAAACCGCGAAGGACGAACGACACCGAATGGGAGTGAAGACTGAAAAGGAATTCTGTTGAAAAGGTCGATGAGAGAGAAAACACCCCAACGGGTCAGGACGAAAAAAGAAAGGGCAGCCCGGCGGAGAAAAAACGGGCAAGGGGGGAACAGGCATATACGGGAAGGCAATATTAGGACTGAAAAATGAACGGGGGGGTCTCTCGGGGCGGGGGAAGGGGTAGCCTACCAAAAAAAGAGAATGAAGCGATTTGATTTGCAAAAGGCGAAACGCAAAAGTCGTAAAAATCCCTGGTCAACTTGGGGAATTGCCAAGTGACGATGCTTCCGCACCGCGCAGGGAAGGGACGCCCGGGGCGGGGAAGGGAACAAAGAAAAAAAAAGCGCGTGGAACGGAAAACCATCGAGAGGGTGGCCGGTGGAAAAGAAAGGGGAACGCGTGTTCAGAAGCCGACCCAAACCAGGGCCTCTGGAGAAGGCAAATGCCGGAAAACAGACTCCCCTCGCCAGCACCTCGACCAGGGGGGGGACCAAACCAAAACAAACAAGGCGGTGAAAAGAAAGGTCGATCCGGTGCAGCTTTACGTTGAGACGCGAAAAAGACGGGGAAATAACTGTTCGTACTCGACCAAAAAAGCCGCACCCAGCCAAAAAAAGTGGGGGGCCCGAGACAAAAAACGGAAACCGGAGCAATGGGGCAGTGTGGGGCTCCCGGAAGGGCCGACCCGAGAACCCACTCGGTCGCAAAAGCAACTACGCGCTCGGCCAAAAAAACGCGAACAGAACGCGAGACGGACCAAAAGGGCAGGAAGTCAGCAGGAGCCGAAAAGGGGAAAAATGGGAAAGACCGGAACCTGGGGGGGGAAAAGGACCAGCGCTGGGGAGCCCTTGGGAAACAAGGGTCGACGCGGCAAGCTGCCCTCAGAGCAGAAAAAGGGTGGCAGGCCGAGGCCTGCTTGTAAACAAAGCGGGTGGGGGGGAGAAGGTCTCGGTTGTCTTGAAAGGGGACTTAGGGGTGGCTCTAGAACTGCCGTCCGAAGTCAACACCGAGTACAAGTGGAAAAAAGTACTATTAAGGCAAGACAACGTTGACCAAAGAAGGTCGCAAAAGAAAAAAAAAAAAAACGCGGACCGTAGGACAAAAAAACGCAGTCTCCGTGGGGAAAAAACAACAAAACGCGCGGGATGGTACGAGACGGTGAGGCCAGAAAACTGAGTTAGCCAGGGCGGACCTAAGCAGGAACTTCCTTTTAAAAATGGGTACTTTTTCGCCAGACTTACCTGGAGTCTCCGTCGCCAAAAAACCCAACTATCTCTAAAAAAAAAGACGAAATCCCAACGGAGTCGGTCGAAAAAAAGAAATAAAACTCCAACGGCACGGGAATCGTCGTTTCGAGAAAAGGAAAAAAAGCGTTCCGATGGGGAAGGCAAAAGCGAAAGGGTTTCGATGGGGTAGGGTGGAGGACAAGATGGGGGCAAAAAAAAAAAAAAAGAAAGGCGTTCCAATCGAGACGAAATGGAACAGAAGGCGCAGAAAAAACCAGGGGGAGGAGGAAAGGAAAGTGGCCGCGGCACCCGGACAAATGCGTCATCGGTGCCGGAAAAAAGCTGCCACCAATACGAACGCGGTCAGACAAAAAATAAAAAATCAAACCGAAAAAGGTCTCACGCGAGTTCATTGAAAGCCGACGAAACTTCGCTAAAAGGAACGGCTTGCAGGGGGTAAAAGGATCTCTCACTCTGCAGCATTGGGTCCAACGGAGAAAAAAGGGGAAGATCGATGCCGGAAGCTCCGGATGGGGGTATGGGTGGCTTCCAAATCCAGACAACCAAAAGAAGCAACCCTCACGTCTCTGCTCGGATCCGGTCTCTCAAGCTTTTGGAGCGTGACGATCCTTAAATAAATCGTTTTAAATCAGTCTAGAATCGTCCTCCCCACGGGGTGGCAGAAAAGCCCCATAGCCAAACGACGGCCGAGCCGCGCCCAAGGCAAATATAGCGCGATTCCGGGAAACGGAGGTGTGGGAAATCGCGAAGCAGTGGGTCGTAAGCATGGAAGGAAAAAATGGAAATGTTGGTCGGAAAACGACGTCAGCAGCGGTCAGTTGTTGGACCACGCGTTTTGAGAGCCTGGGGAATTTGGGGGTAACGGGCCGGATGGGGAGGGCCGCTGCCAGAACAAAAAGAACTATGGGGGTCCCGGGGGACTTAACGAAAAGGAAGAAAATACGGCGGAGAAGGCGGGGGAACTTTGGGACGTTGTATCAACAAGAAGTGGAAAAAGTATTCTTCGTCCTCCACCGCTAAACGAACGACTCAGGGCAAAAAAAAAGACAGGAGCAAAAAGAGGCCAAGGGGGCTTAGCTCGTCGGGGGCATGACTTTCGAACGAATCCTGAGACGGGGGGGAAACTCGCCAGAGATCCTCTTGCAACAAAAACATTATTATACGTGGTAGTCCCAAAAAAAGCCTAACTCGGTGTCCAGAAGGTTGAACGAGAAATAGATCACGGCAAAAAAAACACGGATCCCGGCCCTCGGCAGCTGAAGGAAGGAGAGGGGGGAAAGAGTACGCGATTTTGAGGGGGGGAAATGAAAAAGGGTCTTCTTGCCGGGGCAAACCGAGAAACTCCGACGCACTCCCACACACCCCGTCCTAACTCCACAATTCTCTACCAAACAACAACAGTAAATTGGGAAAGGGTGAGGTCCTCCGCTACTACAAGAGCAATAGACCCCTCAAACAGAGCTTTACCTCTTGATAAAAGAGAGCATTACGAAGCACCAGTTCCAACAATTGCGGGGGACCCGTGATAAAATCACGGTTCAAAGAGGGGCAGTCTGAGGGGGCGACGGGCTCCAAGAAACGCTGGGGAAACGAAGGCGAGGCGACGCCCGGGGCTTCTCGCTCAAATGGGATGCCGACGAGCCGAAAATGGTCCAGGATTCAGGAGGGGTGTTGGTCCTGAGGAGTCGCGAGCGTCGATAAAACCGCGCCAGTAAAAGTCTTCTTCTCAAAAAAGTAAACGGGAAGGGGGACCATCTCAAGAAGAACCATAACCAGAGGGGGGTGCCGGGCCCTGCGGCGCAATCAGAAAAAAACGTCAGATACCCAGGCTGAGAGACGATGGGACAAAGCGACGCCGGACGGCATTGACTTGGTGCCCGGCCAACTGTCAACCAACTGCTCGGGCGAAAGAGCAAGTGACGCAGCCCAGAAACTAAAACAATCCGCTGGTTCGAAAACTTCGCAGGAAGGGCTGGGAATGGTAGACGGGGAAAAGCTCAAGCGATAGGAATAAGCGCAGAGGGGGAAAATTCGAAGTCGGTACCATCCTCTTCAACCTGGCAAAAAAAGAGCTTAAGGGTGCGCGCGGGGGACCTGGATCGAACGAAAAATCTGAAGGGGACGAAAGCCCCAGCAGGGGGGATCGCCCTCTAGAAAAAAACAACGCTGAAGAGCGCGACAGAGTCTTTACGCTGCATCCTGACGTCGCGAAACGGAAAGGCGCCGCGAAAAAAGGGTAAGTGTAGATGGACCGCGGTGCGGTAGAGCAAAGGCCGAAAAAAACGAGAGCTTACGTCAAGGGAGGGGGGTTATTGTGGCGCCCGGACTCTGGACCTCCTGAACCGTAGCCCAAAAATCTTTAACAGAGCCCGAGGAACACGCGGAGGTGCAAAAATCAGAAACGCGAAAGATACGAAAGCACCGACGCACGTATCCTCAAACGAAACGCCGCGCCAATTCAGGAAACACGTCCTTTGTCAGGCCAGAATCTCAGGACTGGTGAACCTCGGGCGTTAAAGGAAAGGAGTGTTGCAGCGCGCGTGTAGAAAGACCGCAACGCACCGCAAATCCTGGACGCCGTCGCAGGCTTCGGGCTTTCGACGAGTCGGCGAATCACCTCAAGGGATCCAGGGGAAAAAACAAAATAAAAAGGCCGGTAGGCGGCCCGAGAAGGGGTGGCCGTCGACTGCTAAAGGGAAGGCCCACTCATAATGGCCCTCTTTGTTACCAAAAGGGGGGGGGGAGAAGACTAAGCACGTACGGGGGTAAGCGGGGGGGCCTTCGCCACGGGGAAAAATCGGTGACGGCGCCGTTCGAGAAAAGTTCAGGAAAAGACGAGGCCAACGCCGGCGACAATTGAGAGTGACGGTTCACCGTGGTGCGAGGGAATCCGCCGTGGAAGCCGCGGGTCCCCGCTCACCAGGATGAAGTACCGGTAACCCACGTGTACATGCACATTGGGGTTCCTCAGGGCCCTGAAGCAAAAGGCGGTGCCTCGAGCTTTTGCGCGGAAAGTGGCGAGTCACGGCACATGTGGGGACCTTAAAAAAGAGAGGGTGGACGAATGATCCAGCGCCGCAAAATTGGGCCCCACCACCAAGGGGGGTAGGGGTGAAAAAAATCGCGGCAACACATTCAAGCGGGGACGACAGCTTACGGAAACGTCAGCCCGGGAAGGGCAGGGTAAAACAGGTACAATCACGTACCGACAGACAAACCTGAAGATATCGGGGTAATGGGTCCTCCTTAAAGTAAAAATGGGCGGGCACGTCAATGTGGGAGCGAGGAAAAGTCGTAATTTAGGCTCCAGAGCCGGCGGGGGGGAGAGATCCGAGTCGAAGCACCTCGAACCACCGCCTTTGCGAAAATGCAGGGAGCTGCACCGCTGGTGGGGGAAAAACAAAAACCCGGCTCAAAGAAAGCGACGCGAGGTTGCCAGGAAAAGCCGCGTGGCTCACGGCAGGGGGAGACCTGGAAGAAAAAAACGCTGGGGCTTGTCCGCGTGCAAAGAATAGAGAATGCGCAACTTCCAGGGTCAGAAATAACGTGGTCCGGGCTCACCGTAATGAGGAGGACGTGATGGAAAAGGATAACCAAGGGGGGGGACATTGCTCCTAAGAGGCCCACAAAGAACGAGAAACCGTGGGAGGGGGGGACTCCGAGGGAAAAAACGAAACGCCGGAAAAAGCGTCAACGGGATCCCGAGGTGCGAAACCAAAACTCGCGGAGGAATTCAGGGGGGGGGGGAAAAGAAGCTGCGTCGGCGGTCTTACCGGAAAGTGCAAAAGAAAAGCTCGTCGTCAGAACACAACTAGGAGCAGGTCGGAAAGACCTCAAAGCCGGGACCGTGGAAGAAAAAATTGAAAGAACGGCAGAGGCCAAAAGACTGTTAGGGAAGTAGCGAAGCGGAAGGGGGGAAAACTGGTAAAGATTCAAGAGCCCAGAAGGAGGGGCCTCTGACGTAACGACCCAGCGAATAGGGGACGCCCCCGAAAGGGCAAAAAAGGGCCGAGCCTGTGGGCATCACTGAAATACTCTGATGGTAAGCCAATACGAAAATAGCCAAAAAGGAAAAACCGCACGGAGGCGCAAGGACTAAACCGGGGAAAGGGAGTCCCTGCCCTACAAGCGCGAGAAAAAGATACCTTTACCGTCCCGCTGTCACCACCAGGAGTCGCCAAAAACCGGCTGATCTCAACAAACAACAAAGGGGGGAGGAGGAAAAATTGAGGGGGGACAGGGGGCAGGAAGTTGTCCTAACGCGGAGAACGGGCCGAAATGAAGGACGGTGTCCTCTTCAGATGGTTAAGGGGGGCAGAGCTAAGGGGGCAGGTGGGCGCGTGCTTGTAAGGGTCGATGAGTCGGCGTAGAAGGTCGATGGAACCCCTCAACGAGCTGAGACGCCCCTAAACTCGCCAGTCAGTGCGGCACGTTCGCGGGCGAAGGATCCAAAAGGGGTTTCAGATTCGGGGGCAAACTACGAGGGAGGGAGTGAAAACGATGCGCTGTAAAAAAGAACACTGACGGGACGAGCGGGGGCCGAACGGAAGCAAACTCGGGAATTGTGGAGCGCCCGCTTCCGAGACTTGGGGAGTGGGGACGTCAAACTGTCCTTGGGAAAAACCGGGATGCGAAGCCCCGCAACCAGTGTCTGCACGAAGAAAGATGAGGCCGCCCGGTCCCCCGACGCAAGTCCCGCGGAGTCCCTCCAACTAAGGACGAAGATAGCCGACACCGGGGGCTCCCGAGATTCCACGTGATGGGGGAGTAAGCAGGAGAAGGACAAAAAATTAACAGGGGGTGGGACGAAAGAAGCCACTGAGATAAGGGCCGGGCGTAATAAGCCCAGGGACGGAAGAATGGGGCGAGGGTGAGTAGGGTGGAAACGGACCTGTTGGGCTCGAGCCCGACCGCGTCCCCGCAGGGTAATCGAGAAAGGGTAAACTGGCTTGGAACGAGGAATAGGGGGTAGATAATTTGGCATTTAGCCAGAAGTGCAGAGAAGCCTGCCCATGTTCTTGCTTTGAAAACCGGGGGGGAAAAAAAAATTTCTGGCCACACCGATTGCGACAGGGGCGTTGTACCAGGCACAAAAAGCGGTGCCTTTGGGATGCGCTCAGAAAGTGTTCAAATCGCAGACAAAACATAGCCCCTTTATTCCATGGAGGGGAAGCTAGGGCGAACCCTCGACGGTTGGTAACCCGAAGTAAGGAATGAAGGAAAACAAGAATGTGTCGTCCCGGAGACGAAATGGAGGTGGAGGAAAAGCCGAAAAAAAACGGTCCCGCTGGGAATTGGGCTACGCCTCACCCACACAAACCGTGTGGGACGGCAAAGAGAAGGGAGCAATTGGCGCGGCAGTGGCTCCGTGACGGAACGGCCGTACCCGCGATCGCTGTAGACAAAGGGGAGACCGCAACGACTAAAACCATGGAGCAGACGGCGGCCTACGAGGGGAAACCAAATGGGAAGAAGGGACAACTTCGCAAAGTAAGAAAAAAAGGTTCATTCGAGGAATGGACTGGTACCCCTGCGAGGAGGAAAAAACGGCGGTAGCGGGGAAGAGCCTGGGGGGATTGACACGACAACCGGGCACAGGGGGGGGGGGCAGGACCGAAGGAAGGGTCCCGTTGCAAAAACGAGGGGTGATAAAAATCGAAACGGCGGTTCACCTCGGGGACCGGACACGAAGCAAAAACGATTCGTGGCAAAAGAAACCTCGGAAGAACGGATGCAAAGTCCAGCGAAACGACTACAAGGCTCCGGCATAGTAATGACGCGGGAAGGCGTCACGAGTCAAGTCCCACGTCGCAAAGGATCAAAGGACAAAGGCGTCCAAAAAAAAAAGAGTTTTCTTTGGCCTAAAGAGATTCCAGATCCGCGGGGTTCCGGGGGGGGGAGGAACCAACCCGGGCAATCCCTAATTGCTGCTAAAAAGGTGCTATCCACATTGGGAGGTGTTTCCGGTTGGTGAATGGTGTCAAAGGTCGAGCCACACGCAAACTAATCGCTAACAAACATCCCCATTCACCGTGGGAAAGACGACACAGCTGTGCCGAGCGCGGGCAGTTCGCGACTTTTTAAAGTGGGTAACGATCTTTAGCTGTCTCAAGTGTTCAGGTGGTTAGGTCTCCCAACGGCTTTCCACCAGCGGGGGTCAATTTCGATTCCAGGCCAAGATAAGATGGGTAAAAAGTCTTGTCTGACCCAGGGGAGGAAGCCGTACTTCAACTTTTATATGTTGAAACCCTACAATGTAATGCTTCTACCTCTTATTACTTGAAGACTGGCAGTAAACGAAAACGCTGGTGGGGGAAGCTCAATCCGGGGGGGGTTTCAAAACGGGAAAATCCAGGATAGGGCCGTTCAACCGCGAAGACGGTGTCTCGAGTAACGCGCGTGGAGAAAACGGGCGGGGCTGCTCTGGCGGCGGGTTGTGTTATTGCGAAAAAAAGGACGTACGCGCGGATTGCCGGTCGGGGGGTCCGATCAACAGCGCCGGAAACATCCGCTTGTCCGTTTCGTAGTGGAGAGGGGGGGGGCGAGAATCGAGCCTCGTCCAGAGCAGCCGGGGTGGCACCAACCCTAAAGTACGCTAAAACCGACGTCGAAATTGCGCAGCCAAATTCCACGTCCGGGGGAAAAGAGAGTAGCAGTTTGTACGGAAATGTGATGGACCGGCCAACGGTCGGACCGAATCCGGAGGGCGGCATGCAAGCGTTTTTTAGATAATCGGGGGTTAGCGGGCCCAGAGGTGGCGGCGCATAGCGGGCAAACGAGGGGGGTGGGGCGGCACTAGATCGCGGGGAAACACAAAAAGGTCCGGGTTGCCGGGTGGGTGGGTGTATCAGACCTAACGGGAGCCGAACTTTCCCGGGCACTAGGGCTTGGGATCGAAAATTCTAAGTGGAAGAAAAAAACTAACGGCAAAAATATTACAAGTGCCGTAAAAACCTTTTCGCGATCATCACCTGAGAAAAGAAAAAAAGGGAAAATCGAATCTGCATAAATTTATTGAAAAAAAAACGTATTATCGAGCCCCAGCTCGGTGTAAGCCTCGTGTACAAAAGGAAATTGGGATCAAGGAACAGCAACTTCGGAGCAAGGCTCAGGAAAAAGTCAAGTTGAGGTTGTCAAACTCCGTTAAGACAAAGAGTGGGTTGCCGATGATCTTCATTCAGGACTATCGAAGCAACTATCACCTACCTCCTCACACCAAACTGCAAGGAGAGGAAATATAAACTGGGGGGGGGACTCGACGTAATCCCAACAACACAACATAGCGCTGTCCCTGCTTACGTGTGAGCGATCAACGTGCAGGTCTTTCCGTGACGGGTTTCAAACGGGGCGCACGCGTTCAGATCAGTTCCTCCTCGCGGAACGACTTCTCCAGCTTCGCAAACGATGCTCCCGTCTTCTCGGGGACTGATGAAATAAACAGGGCCTCAAACGTTGTGTGAACTGAACGGATTCTCAAGAAAAGGTGCGGCGGGGGACCGATGACGGAACTTATCGAGGCCCAACAACACCAGGCATGGACCGTCGGGGATCTGTCAACCAGGAACCGTGATAGGGGGGCCCTGCCAGATCCCGGCCAACGCAAAATCATGCGCGAGTCACGCGTCAAAGCGAAAGGCCGAGGGGCAGGGCGCGAAAAGTTGTTGGGTCCAATACCTAGCCATCTGTGAGAAAACCTCGCAAGAAGCTAGAATCACAAGCTACTGGCCCTTGAAAGCCTCTCAGCCTCGGTCAAAGGTCTCCGATAGGTCTCTCCCAGTGCTCGCTTCGAGAAAGTCTGTGGACGCGCTCGTCTCGAGACCAAATCTTAAAACAAAAGAAAAGCGAGCGGAGTGACACAAGACAGACGGGGATCTTTAAGACAAAGCAGAAGCGCGTTGACCGTGCGCCCCTCTCTAACAACGAGCCGGGGGGAAAACAGAGCAAAAGCTTCCCTCGGGGGACGAAAAGAATTACTGTTCCCCTCTCCAAAAAAATTAGCGTGGAAAAAACTGCGCAGAAAAGGTTCAGAAACCCGCCTGTTTGACGGATGCGGCCGCGTAGGGGTGTCAGCTTAATAGAACCGCCGCATCCCGTAATGTTGGGGTAGCAGCGTCTCGAAGCGGGGGGGAGGGAACGGTAGGCAAATGGAGGGGGGTTTCAACTCGTTAAGGAGAGTAACGACGGAGGGAAAATGTAAGGTGGGGCGACCAGAAGATCTGACTACTCGGGCTTGCACGCCAGGTAGAGAAAACGAGTTGGATAGAACGACCTGACTCTCGGTGCCGTTTGGAACCGTCCTGGCACTAGAAGGATCAATCGGGTACTTAAAAGTCTTCTTACGAGTAGTTGCAATCGCAAAAACGAAGCCGACCGCCAAGCCAACCAATGGGGAAAAATCGACGGTGGAGCAGTGATCGGCGGGTAGCGGAAACCAGCAGGGGGCCGTTCGCGAAAAAAAAAAAAAAAAAATTGGCTGCTCACCCATCAGCCGGACCACTCCCAGCCGTGCAGGGGGGCGCCTCCGGGCAAAGGGGGGAAAAAACAACCGGCTTCAGAGGTGGAAGACCCTCACTGTTTTCCGACGGTTGAAAGGGGGGCTGCCCAAAAGTCAAAAGTAACCGCACAGAATAACCAACACAACGCGCCAAAAAAAGAGGAGTGGAACTTCCAGGCCCCCGTCGAGGGCAAAAAAAACGACGGGACAGGAAAAAACAAGTGACCGATCTCGAGTTCGAAGTAGCCGGCCAACGCTTTCCAACGTGTGGGGTCCGCTTTTCAGACCTTTGGTCGTAAAAACGAGGGTCAGCAACCAACGCCCAGACCGGGGTCCCCCACGTGACCGCACCTGGAACAGACTACCTTCGGCCGGAGGACCTTGAAAGCAGGGGGGGGGGCCCTCATGGCCGGGATAGGCGGGCAAAAAAGGGGGGCGAATATGGAGGTCCGGCCCAGGACGGAAGCCCCACGCGGGAAAAATTTGCCGCTTTCAGGGGGGGGGAAACGCGGGTCCAAACACCCGGGTTGCGGGAGGGGCGCAGTTCCCCCAACAAAGGTCAAAAACGACAAATTGGGATATCGGAACTTAACCGGAGCCCGGGATCGAACTCTGGAACGGGTCAAATGGGACCTCCTCGTTGGTAAGAAACGGTCGAGGTGGGCAGAGGGGCGAAGCTCAGCCGCGGTAGGGGAGAGCCACGGACGGGAGAGGGGCGGAGACGGGCCCGCCTGGGAGGGGGGGGTACACTCGCGGTTGCACAGGTTCTGCCGAAGCGCACCGGAAAAGGGGACGCGCCAGGTGCTGAGGGACCGTCGGCGGGGCAAAAGCACCCACCAGGTCCCATCGACCAGGATCCACAGTTGGCCCAGTGACAACTCCTTAGGGGAGATGCGAAGGGTCCGCAAACCGGGGAAGTACCAAACTGTTCAATAGCACCTTAGTCCGAAGGAACGCCCGGGAAATTGCTCAAGAGATCTGAGGTCCGGGATTCCTACCAAAGGGGGGGGAGGGGGTCCAACCTCCGCTACTAAACTCAAATGAAGGGACAGGCGGGGGGGAGCTCCCTCGCGTGTCAGAGGAGTGGAGGAGTAGCCGGACAGACGTATCCGGGCCCTTACGGGGACCTTGACCAACAAAGAGCACTCTTAGCGGTGGGGACACATTACTAAGGAAGTAGAGAGGCTAACCCGTCCCCCTCTGCAGATTGGGAGGGGGACCACAAAACTTTGAAAGATCCTCTGGCCACGGAAAAACCCCAATCAACCAGCGGCGTTTTGCAGTAGCGGCAACGCCGACGAGGAAGGGGGAAAACCGACAAAAGGGGGTACATCCCTAAAAAACTTGTGAAGCCGCCGGGACCATTCTATACGACAAGCGAACGGGGGAGAAATACTGGAAGGGGAAAGATGCAGCGAAGCCTCTTTGAGGGTTAAAACATCAATACATCCGGGAGGAGCGCACGCAATGACACTTCGTAATCAGAGGGCCGGAGGGGAACCGCGAAGAGAAGGGTTGGCCTGTCGACACCGATCTGCAAACCAAAACTCTCCAAACACACCTGAGAAGAGAAAGAAAGAAGAAGGGGGTGGTGCGCAATCAAGCTCGGGTTCGAAGCGCTAAAGACGAAGGGTCGCGGTCACACCAGCCGTAAGACAGAAAGAAAAAGGGGGCCAGGTTGGCGACGGGGCGCACGCGGTCTCGAGGCAACCGCAGATGGCTTACCTCACAACGAGCGGGTCGCGGGACTGCACCGCGACGGCCAGTAGTTGCTAACAGTGAGCGGCTCCCGTACCGCATGGTTTTTCACCCGCAAACGAAAAGACGTGTCCGGATTCGGGATGCGAAGGGGGGGGGTACCGAACCGAAGGCCCGGCCGTACGTTCACAACAGCAATGGTGGCCGGGAGAGGGTCAGGGTCCTCTTCAAGTTCCGGGGTGGCCCCGTAGGGAGGCTTCCCCTCGCGGGGGGGGATAGTTCTACTGCCATCCTCTTCCTTGGGGGGGTGCAGAAAAAAGGAAGGAGGAAGGGGGGGGTTGCACATAGTGACGGAAATACGGTCCCTCTGCCGTCTTAATGGGGAAGCCCGCGAAACCGCGTCCAATTGGGGGATACCCGACTATGAAAGTTGCCGTGGGAAGCGTATTGGAGACATTCACACAGGGGGGGGGGGGGTCAAAAGGAGCAAGGAAGACTCCAGGGGGAGGGACAAGACTATGAGGCCACAAGGGGAAAATAACGTAAGCATATTAGGACGGGTGACAAAGGGGGGGACTCTGCATCGGAGACGACCAGGCGGCCGCAGACTAAAAAGGGTTTGTGCCGGGCGGAGGGTCACTGGGAGAAGAACAGGCCTGAGCCAGCCAGTTCCCACCAAGAACCTGCCTGTGAGAACCGGGGGAAGGGTGTGGGGGGGTCTTTAAGAAAAAACCGCCGGAAAACAATCGTTTTTTACAAGCAATAGGGGGGGGACGTTTCCAAAAGGCAGGCCTTCTCACAGTGGCCTGACCTAAAAACAACCCACCGATGGGGTAGACGGAAAAGGTCGACGCAAACTCGTAAATACAGCACTGGAACCGGGGGTCTCGAACCGGGGGAGGACCAAAGTAACTCGGAACCGATTTCTAATCCCGTTCCGCTGTCACGATGAGTTGCGACGGACCGAGGGGAGAAGGCCTCCTTTAAGTTGTCGAGCTGACTCAAGGCAAAACCAAAAGGGTTCCGTGGGGGTTGCGAAAAAAAAAACAAAAGGGACAGGGGGAAGCGTGGCTCTCCTTGACACCAACGGGAAGACCAAGAAAAAGATTCAGGTCGCGAACCCGGTGGGAAAAAAAGATCCCAATGAAATCCCGCG
>Ga0179591_1255500_pt1 | contig 13164 bp, 16 predicted proteins | sample CZOMad2_1_08_16f_FD_182891 | JGI IMG/M metagenome (GOLD analysis project Ga0179591, IMG submission 182891) | Vadose zone soil fungal communities from Angelo Coast Range Reserve, California, USA - CZOMad2_1_08_16fungal (PacBio error correction) | ecosystem: Environmental > Terrestrial > Soil >...
CAAATAACCCGCTTCAGATCCCGGAAAATAGAAAGGCGGGGGGAAAAATTACAGACACTCAGGAAAAGTAAAAGACAGCGGCGAAGGTCCCGAGAGACAACTTTTCAAGTTAACTTACTCAGGGTTTTTCAGAATTATTGGGGGTGACGCGAGATAAGAAGGGAAGGCGAATATTGGGTCAAGGGAGGGATCTGGGTGAGAAAAAAAAAGGGCTCAAAAGAAATTGCACTGCGAGTCAAAAAAAAAGCAAAACGAAGAAAGGTCTAAAAGATCGCAAAAGACACTATACAGTTGGGAAAAAGGGAAACTGTAAGGGGGCTCTAGATTAACGAAGAAAAAGAGCAGAGGAGCGTATTATGGGGAAACGAGGCTCAGAGCTGGAGGGAAGAGAGAGCTTTCCGTCACTCGAGGCGCGGCAGACTTTAAAAGATGAAAGTCGAGCAAAATACGAGGGGAGGGTTCCTTGGAAAAGAAAAAAAGAAAAAGAGACTGCTTCATCTCTGGGCCAGGGGTAATATAAGGTGCTTCATCAGATAAGGAGGAAAAGAAGGGATGCCCAAATATCATTCCTCAATGGAACAGGAAAAAGAATCTAAAGGAAGCTAACCGTCATGATTGAGGACGCGAGGACAACGACTAGAGATCGATTGACTGGGAACAAGGCGAGAGACTTCGTAGTCAGCTCGTAGGAAGGAAGGGGACACCGCGCATACAGCAAAGGAACCGGGAAGGGTGGGGCGAGCTGGAACGAAGAAGTGGAACATTTATCCGGGAATTCTTCGAAGAAGGAAACACGTATGGGAGACACTACAGAGCGAAAAGGAAAACCAAAGAGGGGAGTAACTGTGAAACGTTCAAAAACAGCAACGCCTTTCAAAAAGACAGTGGGGAAATGTTGCCCTAATCCGGAAGGAGGACAAATGGAAGAAAAGAGAAGAAAAGCAAGAACAAAGAGGGGCCAGAGCTGAGTGAAAGGAGAAAACCGAAATGGGAGGTACGCGTACACAAAAAAAAATAAAAAAAGTCTCAATTGAAAAGGAAGAAAAACTATAGGGGGAAGTTGACACGTTTCAAAAAAAAGTAAAGTGGAGAACAGGGTCACGTAAGGACTAGCAAAACTTCACCTTCCACCGAAAATCAAATCGGCTTGGAGTAAAAGATAACACCCTTGATTGGAGAAGGGAAAGAAAAAATAAAACAAAACCAAGAAGTGGGACAAGAAGGGGGGCGTCAACAAAAAAGCGACACAAAAAAGTATTGGGTAGAGAAAGGAGTGAAAGAAGGCAAGGGAGAGAGAGCCAGCAAAAGAAGGAGGGTCGGGGAGAATGGGAAGAAAAAAAAAGCAACCAGTGTTGGGAACGGACTTGAGGGGGGGCCTGGTCACCCCGGGGTCCAAGATGAAGAACCCAGGTAGAAAAAGTGAACGAATGCAGACAATACGGTCTCAAAAAAAGGCGGGTGAACACTTAAGGTTAGATAAACTGTATATCAAGGCACAAGTAGGGGAAGAGTCTATAAAAAAAGGTGCGCTTAGGGTCATGAAAAACGTTAGATGAAAGGTCCGACAAGGAAATTAAAGCAAGGGGCTTCAAAGGGGATAGATGAGGGGAATGGAGTGTACGGGGTTGAAGCTTGGCGGGCAAGAAAAGCGGTGAAAATGGGGAACAAATGTTGCAAGGGAGAAAGAAGTAGAAGGGGGAAAGTAAAAGGAAGGGAGAGGGAGACGAAGAAGGGTGAGCCTATAACCAAGCTGTAGAAAAAAATCGGAAAGTCAAATAGATAAGGAATGGGGAAAGATAGAATGACTGACCGGTCCTAAACGGAAAAAAAAAAATAAGTGTGTCAGTCAGAGGCTTAATGGGGTCGTCACCAAAAAAAAAAGGAAGGTGACAATGGCAAAAGATTGGAAAGAAAGCTTCTGAGAGGTGTGGGAATGGGAGATCAATGGGGGCTGAGGAGGGGGAAAAGAGGACTAAGACGGGCGCCGGATAATCTACAGACTGGGGGAAGATTTGAGTAAACTAAGGGCGGCTAACTGGTAGAAGTGGAGGAAGAATTCCATCAGGGGGAGAGAAGCGGAGAAATATACGCAATTAAATGAAACACAACTAAAACTGACCGAGGAGGAGATATTTATCAGCCCTAGTAAAAACTGGTAAAAAGACGGTAAAAAACAAAAGAGCGGTAGAGACAGAGGGCAGGTGAAAAAGAGGGGGGGCTATCCGGAGAAGATGATTCATAAAGAAGAACATCGGACTAAGAAGACAAAAACACCTGATCAGGGAAACGATAAGAAAAAGGAGAAAAAAATAGACAGTTTTCTTTCTAAATTGAGGAGAATGTCGAAGAATTCGGACGGGGAAAGGGGAATGAAGTACACCAGAGGGGGGGAAGGCTGAGGGTCACGAGAATTTAGAAAAGGAGAAAAAAGGTCAAGATAGGAAATCAAGGGGGGCCGGGTGAGAGGGAGACCAGAAAAGATTGCAAAGAGGGCTCTCGACCTCACAAAGAGAAGGTGAAATAGAAAATCGGAAGCCAGAAATACCAAATTGAAAGGGGCGGCGGGAGGGGATCCGCAGGCGGACAGGGTTCTTAAGGGGAAAAATAAAGGGGACAAGAAAAAACAAGGGAGGAGAGCGCATTGACTCGAAAAAAAGAAAAAACCGGAGAGACTTTCCACGAACCGACTACCAGGGTAGTTAGGGGAAAGAAAGATTCTGAAGGAAGGAGAGCTTCCGGGTCAGACACAACGAGGAAATCAGTAACCTGACGATATAGAACAATCACCCGGGGAAGGGAGAAAGAGACCATCCCGCCAGTCACTTAGGAAAAAAGGAAGAAAAAATAGGGAGCGTCTGCGGTTGAGGAGGAGAAGAGAAAAAGGACGAAAAGAAAGGCTCGGGACTGTTCAAGGAATACTGGAAGGAGTCGGGAGGGAGAGGAAGCAAGAGGAACCATCTCTCCTTCAACAGGGGGGGGGGAGGAAGTTGTAAAGCCGAAGGAAGAGGGAAGGACAACAAGCGGAAAAAAAGGAGAAAAGGAAAATCGGAAAAAGCGGAAGGAAGCGGAACACTATTAAAAAAGTGCCTAGCCCGGAAAGGGCGGCTACCGTCTTACAGAAGGGAGACGGACGCCGACTGGAAAGAAAAAAAAAAAACAAAAAGGAAGACCCGAAGAAAACAAGATATAAGGGAGTTTATGAGCCGCTGCAGAGAGAGGGCTGTTCGATTGGGATCCCATGGGAAGAAGGCGTACAAGGACTAGCTGCATGCGGGCCTGTGAAAAAAGTATCCACAAAAACGGGCGTCTCCAAACTGTCAAAACGAATGGAAATCGAACAAGTCTCAGGAAACAGAAGGGATGAAAGCCTAAATGCCAAACATGACGCGAAAAAAAAGAAGAAACCTTAGCGAGGTACATGTACAACGGATTCTAGATACTGCCTATTGGAGTCCGAAAGCACGATGAGAATGAAATCCAGACCCAAAAGCCCGGAGGGACAAGGACTTTTCCAAGTGGGGGGGAAAAGCGCCGACACCTGGAGCATATAAGTCCATCTCATACAATAAAAAATTTTCGGAATGGGGAAGAACATCATTCTCAGAGGATTTGGAAAGAGAGAGGAAGTGACAATGAGAAAAGGAGAGGTCAAAAATAAAAAAACTCGAAATAGAGGTAAAAAAAAAAGAGGATATCAACAAGGGCCAGCTTCTTCACAGCGGAGTTTAATGGAAAAAAAAAACCGAAATCAAGTAATCTGGCAACAAAAAGGAAGAGGAAGTGAAACAAAGAGAATGGAAGGTTTCAACAAGCTAGAGATAATAAGCCGTCTCGGCTACGAAGTGGAAGGATAGAAGCTACGCAACTTGTCTTTACGCAGGGAAGCAGAAAGGAAGAACAGCAAGGCCAAGTTACTCGATCGGAGAGGTTTGGGGATGAAAAGAACTAAAGACGATCAGTCGAAAAAAGGAAACAACAGAGCGGAATAAGGGCGCCTTCTCCTGAGCACCCTGAGGAGGATGGACGGATACTTCATCTTGCAAAAACAAAATAAGCAAGAGGTCTTCAGAAGGACCGGAGCAAAGAGACCAGAACGTTCTGAATAAGATAAAAGAATAACAGAAAACTTCTAAATTCTCCCGGGAAAGAAGAGAAGCAGATCTCCGAAAAACAGGAGGGGGGGTATGACGGACGGGGATCCTGAGTCTAGGGGCAGGATCTACAAAAAAAGGTGCCGAAGGCGAACGCGTTCGCTTTTAAAGACCGCGATACTAGGGACCTTTCAGCCTGAATAAGAGCGGAGTTTCAGGTCAGAGAGGTCCGCCAGATCGAACATCGGAATAAAAAGTCAACAAAAAAAAGGATGGAATAGGGAAAGATGATGTACGGCTGACGAACTAAAAGGCAAAAGCAAGGAATTATCCAAAAAAACAGAAAGGGTAGAGGAGCACGACATAAAAAACTGAAGAAGAAGAAAAAGGGGGGGACCCTTCTCGGAAGACAAAGAATTCAGGAAGCAAAAGAAGAGGATCAAACTAAAAAAGGGCACGCGAAGGAGAATCTCCTGTTAAAATCGAACAGCACGAAAGACTTAGGGCAAATCTCTCGCGCAATGGGGGGGAAGAGGTACAAGCCTTCGAGTAAAAGAGAAAAAAGAAAAGAGATTCAGAAATTCATCAGAACATCAGTAGAAAAAGGAGAAAAGCGGAATACTATATAAGAAACTGAAAGAGAAGGGACTATCAAGTGAAAAGTAACCACAAAAAATAAAATCTAAGGGATGAAGGGATTAACCTCGCAGGCGATGAGGCCCTAAAATGTCTCATTCAAAAAAGGACTGCGACGAGAAACCGGGAAGGAATCCAAGCAGAGGGAAAAGAACAGAAGTAAGCAGGGTCAATCAGGATTAAGAGGAATGCATACTAACTCATCGCGTGCCAAATATGCAAGGAGTAGGAGGCCGTGGGACCTGAATTGATAAAGGGAAATGTTTGGCCCAAAAAGACTCAAAAAATGAAAATCAACACGACCTCATAGGACAGTTATTAAACCATAACACAATGCCAGGAGAGAGCCTATTCAATTGGACAAAGGTGGTACGATTTTTCCAACAACATGGGACCCAGAGGGCACGAAAACGGGAAAAGACGCTTGCGAGGAGTAGTTGAGGACGGTTCGAAGAACTCGTCGGCGTGAGATACAGATTCAGAGAGGCAAAAGGGAGCGGGAAATAGAAGAAAGGGGACGAGGGGATTTCGAAAAGGCGAATGGCGTCGGGGGGGCATTCATTAGGTTGATGGAAAGGGACAAAAAGAAATCTTCTTCCATGAGAATTGGAACCTGAAGCCAGCGGATATGGGGGTTCTCGAAAGGAATAAGTAAACAGAAATGAGAAGGTAGGCATTTAGGCTGGAGGAGGCCAAGAAATTCACCTGCTCGGCTAACTATGAGAAACGGAGCTTCTATAAAGTTTACCTTTTGTAGGAGGTGAGGGATGTGTTCGGACGAAGAGCCGGAGAAAACATGAAAAGCCGAAGAGCGGGCGCGATGGAAGAGGGAAGAGGCCAGTGCCCCATATCAACTGCCTTGGAGGGCGAGAAGAGATTGCCGGAGGCGGTTCTTAACATTCCGTCAGAGAAAACTAAGCAAAGGCTAGAAAACGGGGCTCGATGGGGCAAGCTGTTTTCGTCAGAAAGGCAGGAAAGAAACGCCCATCTCAAAAGAATCGGAAAGAGAAAGAAGAGTGAGAGAGAGAACAGCCGGGCAGCAGAAGCATGCGCCAGGCCGAAAAAAGGAGACAGATGGGAAGGGTTTGGCCCAGGGGGGGGGGGGGTTACAAAAAACCCAGAAGCCGAGCTCGTTCAAGCCTAACCTTCAAAACGCAAAGACGTAGGAAGGAAGGGAAGACCGGAGAAAATAAAAGAACCAGACATCCGCACCAAAAAGAGGGGCCCGGGGGGGGGACAACCCACGAAAGAAAGGAGGGGTAAGAGGGGAACATCTACTACTAACTAATAACTGCAGAAGGAGAGAGGCAGTCTGGCTTAGCTTTGTTTAAAGAGGAGGGATTAAAAATGTTCAAAAAGAAAGCAGAAGAAAAAACGGGAGAAGACCGTGGACCGCCAGGTATTTGGCGGAGGAGGAGGCTTGCTGCTCTACGTATAAGAAGGAGAGTACACCGGAGGAGAAGGCTTGCTTTGCCGTAAAGGGGATAAACCCACCTCTTGCAGGGGGGGGAACTTCGCCACGGTCAAAAACCCAAGACAGTTGTCAACAAAAACTCCAAGGACAATGACCAGCCAGATCGCTAAAGGGACGACACATGGAGGAAAATTTGAAACCGAAAAGATAGGATGGCGCAACGGAACTTCAGTTACGATAGCTTATGAGGGGATGATTGAAAAAGAGGGAGCTTCCGAGGGAGAATAAAAGTATATAAGGAGAGAAAACCCTCTAGTATGATCCATAAAATTATAAATGAGCGAGATCCAGAAATTCTTAAAAGAAACGGAGGGCGAAGGGAAGTTCTAGAGGTTTGGAATACGGGGTGAGCTATGGGAAAAGACGATATTAGCTAGCTTCAAAGGAAAAGCAACCTTTTGGGGGGAAGAAAAGTGTTGCAGAAGACAGGTCCCAACCAAGAAAAATCACCCCCTGAGTGTGGGAGGAGCCCTGACCGGGTCGCGAGAAAAAAAAACAAAGAGAGAACCTGCCTCAAAGATCGTTCTACTGTTGTAGAAAAAGGAAGAAGGAATGTGGCGACTTATTTCATGAACAGAAAACGAATCCGGAATGAATGAGGGAATGGTTGGCACAGAAGTGTACGGTAAGGGAGGCAGAATGGAATCAAAGCGGAGGCAGATTCGAATGAGGAAAATTCCGGTGAAGGACAACTGGGAGAAAGGACGATGAGTGAGAGAGAATCTAAGAAAGCAATCCGGGGGCGACCAATTTGACTGAGAAACGCGTGGAGGACAGTGGACCGGAGCTGAGAAGGGAAACAGCTGAACAAGACAAATGAATGTCCTCAAGAAAGAGGGGGAGCAGATTTGAGGAAAACCGAGGAAGGGGACTAAAAACGGGTACAACCAAAAAAACGTCGAAAGTATAAGAAGAGAGGAGTAGGTTTAACGACATCAGGAGCGACATGGAAAAAAGTGAAAGATGCCGCGGGAATGGGGTTCAAAAAGGGGGGGGCGAAGGGGGGAGAATTGCACAAAGCAGGGGCTCCAACCCTAGAGAAAGTAGGGTCATGTGAGTGGCGTCCATTCATAGGATGAAAAAAGAAATGGGAGAGCAGCGAGAGCAGAGTTACACGCCCGTTGGCCTGCAATTGCGGAAATAATTCCTAGAAAGACAGGGGGGTGCCGATTGGTTTAAGCAACGTTCTTTAAAGGCGGGGGGGGACGGGGGGTTTAGTCATCTATGAACAAGTTTTTTGGGGAGGTGAAAGTGAAAAAAGGGAGGGATGGGGAAGTGGGAAGTGGGTGAGAAAGAGAATAAGGACAAAGGGGACTCGCAAAGGACAAGGGCCAAAGAACGACGAAAATAGAGACCGGACTAGAAAATATTGAAGGTGAAGAGGGAAGGAAACAAACTTAAAGTCACTCAAAAGGAGAAAAATAAAAGCTAAATTAAAAAAGAGAGGGTTCTTCCCCTTGTTAGGTGCTATGCAATTTGGGAGCCAGGAAGGCGCAAGGACATGGCGAAAGTGGAAAAGAAAAGAGGCGCCGCCGTCAAAGAGAGAAAAGGGGGGGCTTTATCTCCAGGCTGAAAAGTCTTCGGGAGGGGACTCCTTAATAACTCAAAAAAACTAAAGAAAGTATGTCGTGTAAGGAAATCGACTTGAAAAGGAAGTGAGGAAAAGATCAGCAAGGAAAAGGTGCCAGTAAATTAATCAGACTAGCGAAAAGGACGCCTTGTAAAGGACACTACCAATATAGTCGGGGGGGGGTGGGGGGGGTGTGCTGATCAAGGAAAGAGATGAGGCAAAAAGTCGCGTTCGACCTCGAAGACTTCAAGCGAGAAGATGAGGCCCCAAGAGAGCAGGAAGCCAAGAAGAGGAAATCATAGAAGACAATATCTGTTAATCTGCCGGTCTTAAGGGGTCCTTGTCAAGAAATGAAAAACAACAATAATACGAAAAAAATTGGAAAATCACCTAGCCTGGAAGGGGAGAGCGGAGCGAGACACAGAAGCTCACGCCCGAAGAGAGGTCCAAACCGCCTTCGAAAAAGCAGAAGACCAGACACTAGATATTCTTTTAAGGGACTGAACACAACTCAGCCAAGGGTCACAAACAACTGTAAGAAGCGGATTGGAGGTTTACTGTCGGAAAAAGAACAAAAGAAGAGGGGTTAACGCCTGAACTAAGGCTATGCATGGGCGGAAACAAAAGTAACGGAGACAGAAGACTGTATTCCTCTCTCTCTAAATCAGAAAAAGAGGAAGGTGGGCACAGTCTGGGGGACAAGGCAAGAAAACTCCAGAGGCGCTAGGAAAAAAATTTGTCGGGGGGGACAGGGAAGGGGGGAGGGCATGAATGGGAAAAGATCATGTCTTAAAGGTACCATTGAGGAGTTTACGAGGGGAGAAATTCTCCCGAAATCCAACAACAACAACTTAGATATTAAAATGATATCGGATTGATAAATCCTGAAAGGAGAAAGAAAGAAGAACACCTGGGAAAAGGAAATAACAGCAGTCCCCCCGAAGGAAAAAAAATGAAAACCGTTCGGGGAAAGAAAAATCAAAAGAATCTCGCCTAGATGTGCATCAAGGAAACTCAGTTTTTAGCTATGGTGAGTATAAACTAGAGTAGCATAATTAAATCGATGAGAGAGAAAATTAAGGGGAATTGGAGTAAAGATATGGCTCAAAGAAGGAAAGTGAGCGAAGTCCAGAAATAAAATAGAAGAAGAAAAAATAAAGCGATTCGTGGGCAGTTTGGGGGGGACAGCGGATTGGAGACTAAAAAGTAAAAGAGCGAGAGTACCGCTTGTAGTTTCCTACGGGAGCAACTCGAAAAGGGTGGGCATAGCTCTTTCAAAAGTGGAGAGCGGAGGACCAACTGTTGAAGGGGAAGAGGTATTGAGTGAAAATGATTGAAATTGCGAAAAAGGCAAAAATGGAAAAAAAGCAAAACGGCGAATTACGCGGCTTTGGGACATGGGCAGAGACGGGAAGGAAAGTTAAAGAAAAAGATATCAGGGGGGGGCAAGAGCAGAGAGGATGGGGACGACAAAGGAAAGGGGGAGCGTTTCAAAAAAACTACGTCAAAGCTAAGGCGCAGAGAAAAGAAGACTTCTCCGGCTGTGGCCGTGAAACGAAGGAGAGGGGAAGAAAGGCCTGGGCAAAGAAGCCAGACTGGCAACGGCCCTTTACCGGGGTACGCAGCCGAGGGAAATAACAGAGAATCATTGGCGAAAGGGGAGAGTCAATGCCAACAGAGAAAGGTCGGACACAGTGGGAGAGCTACCGACAACCCAAAAGGGCTACGTGACGCGTCAAAAGGGAAATGCACGAAGAAAGGACCAGGTTCCCCCCAGGCAGAAGGAAGGCAAAAGGCATCCTAGAAAACCGTCTGAGGTGAACGAGGGGGGAAGTATTATCAATAGAAGCAGGGAGGCGCCGGAATTTCTTTCATAGGAAAGGAAAGAAAAAGGCCGTAGTTCGAAGTAGAGAATGAAGGGTCGAATAAAGTGTCAGGGTACCAACTGGGGAGACCACCTTTGAGTGGCAAACTAAACAGGTCAAGGTGAACCAAAGAAAGACTTGAAAAAAATCCACAGTGAGTGTGAAAGGCCAATCGGAACCCTGATTTACTCAGGGGAGAAAAAAGTGAAAACTAAAAAACCACAACTACCACCGGCCCAGAAGGGGCAAAACCGTGAGTCACCACTCTGAAAACTCCATTAGGAAGGGGGAAAAAAGAGGAGACAAAATTCTTTGTATCTTCATCGAAGTACAGCGAGGGGCATTTTCTTCTCGCATGCACCAAGCGAAAGGAAGGGAATTGGAAGTGGAGAGGAGGGTTGTGGCAATCAAAAAAAAAAGGAGATTGCGGATCCCCCTGACGCCAGGGAAAAAGAAGGAGCGCATAAATTAAAAGATGTAAGAAGTCCGAGGTCAAATGGACTGAAAGGGCCAGGGAAGAGGCAGAGAAGCGGGAAGATGCGCGGGGATTCGCGCTTCTGGTCAAAAGGGGTAGATGCAAGGGGTAAGACAATTGAACGGCTGAGAGAAAGAAGGTAACAGGAGGAGTTTGTGCGGAAAGCGTGTTGAAAAATGGTGGACCGGGTTCTTTCATCAACAGGTGGAAGAGATGTGAAAAAATCACTTGGGGAAGAAGGAGAGAAGGGATGTGTGGGACAGGAAAGAAGAAGCAGGCGGCTAAGGATAACGTGGCGAACTATCAAACCGTGAAATCTTTTTAAAGGAGCAGGAGTCCTTAAGGTGAAGCTCCCGGATGCAAGGAAAAGAAAAGAAAGCGCTTCAAAAATTGGGTTGGCAGGAGCCTTTCTCTGTAGGTGAAGAAATCAGGTGCAAATTCAAGAGAAAGGCATGAGCACAAAGGGGAAAGAACAACAGCTAGAAAGAGAGGTGATAGGGGGTGATAAACGGCCGGGGCTGGGATGTTTTATAACTACTTAAAGGGAAATTATCAACGGGGGGGCAGGGCTTTTTGACCTGAAGAGACACAACCCAGAGCAAATGTACTAAGGAAGGAACGGGAGCACTCTCAGCAAGAAAAGCTAGTCCCAGAAAAAGCTGAGAAATCAAAGAAACTCTTAACCCAGAGACGGTGATACCCTAGGGCTGGAACATCACGAAGGGATCCGAAAAGTCTCAAACGAGGGGAATCGGATCTTCTCAAGATCACAGCCACAGCCGCTCCCGGAACGATAAGGGGGGGGTCATGATGAAGGGGATTCCTACCATAAAGGAATAAGGTGCGGAAGGGAAGGTAGAGAATGAAGCTTCAAAGAGGCTAAGGGTGGGGGACAGTAAAATCGCAGAAGATGGGAAGGTCAAAAGTAGGAGATGCGAACATGATTACGACGGCTACAGGGCAATCAAGCGGAAATTGAGGGTAAGACTATCTCAACGTCGTTCGCTACAAAAAAAGAGTGGGGAATACAGTCCGACAAGATCAAGAGAGACCGATAGGAAATAATCAAATGAGAAGCGTCACGGATTCAACATAAGCAAGTTGTTAGCTGCTTGAAAGATCCCCGGCCTCCAACAGGGAAATCAAAAGTAAATCACAGGCAAGGGACTCTGTCCCCTAAAAAGGAAAGGTTGAAGAAAAGAGGAGTTATCAACGTTCTGCCGGCCTCTATCTACTTCGTTGGGAAATAAAACGACCTCGTGAAAAAATAAATTCAACAGGACGTCGAGTCCCTGAATTGGTCTACCTATCACAAATGCCAGAGCAGCCATTTATAAGAGGGTCGAGCCGTCTAGGCGGATTTTATACGGGGAAAACCGGGAGAGAATGAGAGAGACTTGGATCTGCCAGACAAGGTTACCTGTCTGGAGGCTTTCAGCGGGAAGAACACAAAGAGGCAACCGATAGAAGCATGAAGAGCCGTTGACAGTAGCAGAAGGGACAGGGGAAAAAAAACACAACCAAAGGGGAGATCTATAAAATGTCCGCTGACAGGAAAGAAGAGATGGGCATCCTCCACCGCTGGAAAAAGGACTACCGAACCATCCCTGAGGCGGAAAGAGGGAGTCAAAGGTCTAATAGCTGGTCAGGAAAAAAAAATAACGCAAAAATGAAAAATCCCGAGAATGCTTTTTAATTCACTGCCGAAGAAGGGGGCGCGATGCCTGGTAGAGGAGGAAAAAGTCGCCCCTCAATTCCAGGGCGAATTCGAAGGTTGAGAAGACAGAAGGTACACGCCCCAAGAAAAAAGAGGAGGGAAAGGCCAGTGAAGGAAAGCTCGACAGGGAACGGGTCTTATAATAAAATCCTTCATCGGAAAGGAAGGGGAGAATCCAAATCAAATCGAGGGCAAAGGGAAAGGGAAGATGGGAGAGAGGCCGAGGTATTCTCCGAAGAAACGCGCAGCATGAAAAAAAACACCCACAAAAAAACAAAGAAGCACCCCCAAAGAAGAGCAAAAAGAAAAGGAAGACCCCACCTACAAAAGACAAAAGCGTGAGAAAGGTCGCCAAGTAAACGTTACCAACCTTGACCTCTCCTCCCGAGAGGGAAAATATGGCAATCAGGCGAGCAATCCTTGGCGGTAAGGGGGAAAAAAACACATTAAGAGATTCGTGAGAAATGCTCGTCATTCAGATGATCAAATTAGAAAAGGGCAACACACCGGAAGAAACTCGAGTAAAGCAGAGCCAGAGGCCGAGTATCCGAAACTCGGGAAAGGCAGCGCAGTTCGGTAGAAGTACGTATCAGAGTCATGCCGAGGCAACTTCAGATACTAACGCGCCTATAATTTTGTCACGTCCTACGATCGCTAGGAGGAAGGGGAGAGAAGGACTGTTCTGGGAAGGCTCTGCCACTTGGTTAGGTGACCAGATTTCCTAGCCTATGTCAGCCAGCATTCTCATAGGGGGGTCGTAACGTGGGGGGGGAAGGAAACAGTGAGGCCAGATGTCGAGGAACCAGCTCAGCCCGGACCGTGCTGTAGAGAGCAAACAGAGCGATGGGCCGAGAATGTCTCGGCTTTCGCCAGAGCCACTTCTGGAGGCAAGGAAGGAGAAGATCAAAGTCCCTGAGACTTAAGGGATAAAGAGGAAGTACAAAGAAGAGAAGTCGCTGCGCCGGAGAAGGAAAAGAGATGAGAATACGAAAAATGGCGGGAGAGGGGGGCTGGCCATTCTTATCATTAGCGGGAGGAAGATAACAAAAACGGAAGGAGTGTAAACCGCGGCGGAATTTCTCGAAACTAGCGACAATCGGGCCGGGATCAAAGGATGGTCTGACCTTTATGTTAGGGCAAAGGCGGCCGAACCGAGATCGTAGATATCAAAAAAGAAAAAATAAGGAGAAGGAAAAGAGCGAGCGACGGGGGAAGGCGTTGCGTTACGGAAAAGAAGAACATAAGACGGGTGGAATGGAGGCAAGCGCAACTCCGTTCTCGACGGGCGACATCAAGAAAACGAAAAACGGACAAGGTGAATGGGGACCTGGTCGGC